>JAEEGL015299619.1_pt1 | contig 10992 bp, 7 predicted proteins | sample 9134231 | NCBI WGS metagenome assembly JAEEGL01 (sample SAMN16246548, study PRJNA631951) | gut metagenome | biome: gut microbiome; feature: rumen; material: fiber-attached | host: Bos | place: Iran: Karaj | collected 2018-10 | reverse complement strand
CGCGGCTTCGACATGTTCTTCATCATGGGCGGCGAGGGTCTTGTCGTCGCGCTTGCCACGCTCTTCGGCGTCTCGGGCTTCCACGAGACGTTCGGACACGTTCCGTGGGACGGACTCCACTTCATGGACACGGTCTTCCCGACGTTCCTCTTTCTCGCGGGCGTGACGTTCCCGTTCTCCGCGGCGAAGAGCCGCGAAAGGGGGGCGAGCGACCTGCGCATCGCCCTCAAGGCGCTAAGGCGCTGCGTGCTCCTCATTCTGCTGGGATTGATCCACGATGGCCCGCTTCTCAGGTTCGACTTCGAGCACCTCCGCGTGTGGAGCGTCCTCGGACGCATCGGCGTCGCGTGGTTTGCTGCGGCGCTCGTATATCTCGGCTTCAGGACGAAGGCGCGCATCGGCATCGCCGCGGCGATACTCGCGGGGACGGTCCTCTTCACGCGCTTCATGCTGGCGCCCGATGCGCCGGTGGGGGCGAGTCCGTTCTCCCCCGAGGGCAACTTCGGCTGCTGGCTCGACCGCACGCTTACTGGCGGGCATACCTACAAAAAGCTCTTCGACCCCGAGGGCTTCTCCGGCATCGTTCCGGCCGTCGTCACGGCCATGCTCGGCATGTTCACTGGAGAGCTAGTGCGCCGCGCGGACGTTTCGCCGCGCCGAAAGTGCATCGAGCTCGCGGTGTTCGGCGCCGGGCTTCTCTCTCTCGGACTTGCGCTTTCGCTCGTCTGCCCCGTGAACAAGGCGCTTTGGTCGCCGAGCTTCGTGCTTGTCGTAGGCTCTTATTCCGTGCTTCTCTTCCTCGCGTTCTACGCCGTGATCGACGTCTGGGGGTATGCGAAGTGGTCGTTCCCGCTCAAGGTGATCGGAATGAACTCGATTGCGATCTACATGGCGCAGTCCGTGATCGGCGCGGGCCATGCGAACGACTTCCTCTTCAGCTGGGCCTGGCGCAACCTTCCCGACGGCTGCGCGAACCTCAAGGTCGTCATGATGAACCTCGGCTACGTCACGGTCTGCTGGCTCTTCCTCTACTTCCTCTATCGGAAGAACACGTTCTTGAAAGTGTAAATCAATAGGCGGTGCCTTCCATGAAAAGCATTGCGAGAGTACTTGGAGCCGCCGCTTCGCTGGCAGCTTTTGCCCTTGAAGCGGGGACTCGGTCCTTTGTCGAGATGTCGGGGTGCGAGACGGGGAAGCTCGTCGCGTTGCCCGAGAAGGCGTTTGCTGACTTCAGGCAGCTCACCGACAGGAGGATTGCCGAAATACGCGCTGCGCCGAACATGGAGATCCCGTCTGGCGCGGAATGTCGCTATCTTTCCGAGAAGGGCGACGACAACTTGGACGGTAAGACGCCCGCGACTGCGTGGCGCACGACTGCACGCCTCGACCGCGAGAAGCTACCCAAGGGCGCGTTTGTCCTCTTCGAGCGAGGCGGGCTCTTCCGCGGCGGGTTCAAGGCGTCGGAGGGTGTCACCTACACCGCCTACGGGAAGGGCGCGAAGCCGCGCATCTACTCGTCGCCCGAGAACGGTGCCGATCCCGCAAAGTGGGAGAAGACGGACGCCGAGAACGTGTGGCGCTACAAGATCGGCAAGGCCGACGTCGGAACAATCGTCTTCAACGACGGCGAGGTCCATGCGATTAAGATACTTCCCGTCTACAACGAGGACGGAACTTTCACGCAGCAGTACGGTGGGCGTCCATTCAACAACGGCTACAAGGATCTCGCGGAAGATCTGCATTTCTGGCACGACTACTCCGAGAAGACCGACTTCAAGCCGTTCGCCACGGGAAGCGGATATTTGTATCTCTGTTCCAAGCGGAATCCCGGCGAGAGGTTCAAGTCCGTCGAGTTCAACGTGAGGAAGCATGGCATCGCAGTGGGCGGCTCGAACGACGTTCATGTCGACAACCTATGCGTCAAGTACGTCGGTTCACATGGAATCGGCGCAGGCACGGTCAAGGGGCTTCGTGTCACGAACTGCGAGTTCGGCTGGATAGGCGGCTCGATCCAGGCGGAGCGCATTTTCGGCCGCAAGTGGGCGACGCGCTACGGCAACGCCGTGGAGATCTACGGTGGCTGCGAGGGCTACACGGTCGAGAACTGCTATGTATACCAGGTGTACGATGCGGGGCTCACGCAGCAGATCAACGTCGGCAAGCCGGAGGAACTTCGCGATCAGAAGGTGGTCAGGTACTCTCGCAACGTAATCGAGAACTGCAACTATTCGATCGAGTACTTCCTTTCGCTTAAGACCTTCCGCGACAATCCGAGCCGCATGGAGGATTTCGTCATAGAGGACAACCTCATGTGGGATGCTGGCGTGGGCTTTTGTCAGCAGCGTCCCGACAGGAGCCAGGCGGCGCACATCAAGAGCTGGCGCAACAACAGCAACAGGGCGACGGGGTACGTTATTCGCGGCAACCTTTTCGCGTGCGGCCCCGAGATGCTTGTCGAGATATCGTCAGGGCTTTGCAATCCTGACGGCAGCGAATCGATGCCGAAAGTTGAGGGCAACGTGTTCGTTGGGACGAAGGGACAGCGCTTCGGCGTCCTGAACCAAGGGAAGCCCGTAGAGCGCGTCTACGACGAGAGCCTTTTGACTGCTCTTGGCGCGATGATCTCGAACAACGTGATTTCGACGCGCTAAGTCCTCATTGCGCGATTAGGCGGGTTTTGCTATACTTAAAAGAACTGCCGTGCGAACGGGATGGCATTGGCAGACAACCTTGGGAGAAAGAACATGCAGTTCAGAATGTTAGGCTTACTAGGCTTCGCTTCCGTCCAATGCGCGCTTCCATGCGGTGCGGCGGAGAGCGGAGTCTATTCTTATTCTTGGATTCATCCGCGCCTAGTGGAGGTCCAGCTGAAGGACGACACGGACAGGCACGACGAGCTCTATTTCGAGAAGGAGTACCTGCTTTCCCGCTGCGAAAAGCCGTTTGACGTCACGGCTCCGGCGCTTTTCATCGAGGATTCGCTCACGGGAGAAGGCGTCGCCTTTTTCCGCCAGGCGCCGCTTCCGCACGCCCGTACGGGCCATTCGCCCGACTGGCATGTGGACCCGCTGGGCGGGAAAGTGTCCGTTCTTTCAAATGGCTACCAGTCCGCAACCATCCGCTATCGCGGCGGGAAGTCGGGGCGCATTCGCGCGGCCACGGATTTCCACCGGAGGTTCAGGCCCTATGTCGCCGGACGGGACGGACTCTTCCTTTCCAACACCTGGGGCGACGGCAACAGGGATTCCTGCATCAACGAGCGCTTCCTGCTTCAGGAGGTAGCCGCTGGCGCGGAGCTAGGCGTGGACGTGATCCAGATCGACGACGGCTGGCAGAAGGGGCGTTCTGCCAATTCCGCCAGCCTCGCCGCCGGCGAGAAGGGCCGCTGGGGCTCGTGGTGGGAAGTTGAAGGGTTCTGGGACGTCGATCCCGACAGGTTCCCGAACGGACTTGGGAAAGTGGTCGCGGAAGCTCGTTCGAAGGGCATGAAGTTCGGACTCTGGTTCGGGCCCGACTCCTCCAATGACGCGGCGAACTGGAACAGGGACGCGGACTTCCTGCTGTCGCTCCACCGGAACCTCGGAGTGGACTACTTCAAGTTCGACTCAATGCATACACCCACTCCGCTTGCGCTTTCGCGCCAGGCGATGTTGATGGACAAGTTGATGGACGAGTCTGACGGCCGCATTACCATAGACTTGGACGTCACGGCGGGGAGGCGTCCGGGATATTTTGCGTTCCCCCGGATTGGCCCCATATTCGTCGAGAACCGGTACATCAGGGAGAGTGAAGCCCGCCTCTGGTGGCCTCACCGCACACTGAGGAACCTCTGGGGACTCGCGCACGTCGTCGATCCCGTGCGCCTGCGGATGGAGGTCTTGAATCCCGAGCGGAAGCCTGGCCTGTATCCCAAGGACGATCCTCTCGCCCCCATTTGCTGGCCGCGCGACGCGATCTTCGCGATATCGATGTATTCCTCACCCCTCGGCTGGTTTGAGATCCAGAATCTTTCGCCGGAGACGGTCGCGGCGTGGAAACCGCTTGTCGCCCAATGGAAGCGCGAGCGCGACGCAATCCACGAAGGCTACGTGTATCCCGTGGGCAGCGCGCCGGACGGGCTTTCCTGGACGGGCTTCGTCTCGGCGTCCAAAGACGGATCCGAAGGGACGGCGCTTCTCTTCCGCGAGCTCGACGCAAGAGAAGAATTCTCCCTGCCGCTGTCCGGCTACCTGGATCGCGATGGCCTGGTGCCGGTTGTCATTGGCGGACGCGGCGAGGCGAAAATCGAAGGCGGGGTCTTGAATGCCACGGTCCGCGAGAAACTCGGCTTCGTCTGGGTCAAGATGAAATAGCCGGCGGCGTCAGCGCCGCTGTACCAGCGCAGCCGCTGCGAGGGACGCGATGCGTTCCTGGCGCGGCACTTCTGCCGCGATGTCGACGAACGTCGCGCCGAGGCGGTTCGCGGCGGCGGTCCAGCGCGCGGTGTGCGCGTCGAGCGCGGCGCGGTATTTCGCCAGCGTGTCGGGGTCCATCGTGATTTCGCGCCTTTCGCCGGTCTCCGAGTCTGCGAGCTCGAATGCGCCGCCGACGGGCGGGGAGATTTCCTCCTGCGAGAGGATCCGCACGACGGCTAGCGCCGCGGAGTTGTGGGCAAGGCGCACGAGCAGGGCGTCCGGATCTTCGGAGAGAAGCGTGTCCGTCACGTATATGCGCACGGCGCGGGGCGTCATGGGTCTTTCCCTCTCGACGACGCGGCAGCCGTCCGCCGAGGTCGAGAGGAGCCCGAAGAGCCAGTCGGCGCAGTCGGACTTCGCGCTCGGCGTCTCCATCGACGCCGAGCGGTCGCGGAATACCTCGACGACAGGCGCGACTTCCTCCCTGCGGACGCGCACGACCTCCCGCTCTGTACGCGCGAGGACGGTCCAGTCGAGGTTCCTCAGGTCGTCACCGGGCGTGTAGTCCCGGTAGTCCTGGAATTCCAGGGACTCTCCCGCGCGCGAGCCAAGACGGGAGCCGATACCGCCCCTCAATGCGAGCCTGGGCAGCAGGAACCTGAGCACACGTCCGTCGACGCGTCCCGTCTCTTCAGCCTCCGTCATTGCGGCCTCTTGTATTTCCTGAAGGAGAGAACGGAGGAGAATGCGATGATGACCAGGGAGAGGGCGAGAAGAATCCCGTATGTTCCGAAATGCTCCTGTGGATAGCTTGCGATTCCCCTGAAGTTGCAAGGGAGCATGTCCCCGGTGTGATTTCCGATTGCGTCCGTCGCCGCCATGATCGATACCAGTGTAACGAGGATTAGCAGCGCGACCATGATGCATGTGGCGTTTCTGTAGGCCTTTGGCGACGCCTTGACCCGTCTCAGTAAGGCCCCGACGAGGATCGGGGGGAACGTGACTTCCGCTATGGACGCCCAGAAGGTACACGCCGTGTCCAGACTCGCGTCTTTGCAGAAAAAGGCCGCTGCGACCGCGAGAATGGCGGACGAGAACAGCAGTCCCGGGGCCGCGCCTGTCGTGAATGGGTACGAGATGAGCCTGCGGAATATCCCCCGCGGCGCGGCGCCGCTGGCGGCGCGGGGAATGTCGCGCGGGGACATTGCGGACTGGAGCATCAGCGCGCCGGATACGAATGTCCATCCCATGGACCAGGCCTCGAGGTCGTAGAAGTAGGCCAGGGGTGCCGAGAGGAGGAACAGGGCGAAGACGACCCTGCGGAACGGACGCTCTCCGTCCACGTGCGGAGGCGCGAGAAGAGCGGCGCAATATGCGCGGAAGAAGAGAACCACGGCCGCGAGCGAGACGGCGAACCACGAGGCCACCTCCAGTGCGGGAGGCGGTTCGGCGAGGCGTGACATCCCGAACGCGATGAACGGGATGTTCCCCATCATCAGGGCCATGAAGAACAACAGCACCGTCGCGATGATCCTGAGGGCCACTGGACCCTTGCGGCAGGCGATTGCGAGCGACAGGGAGAAGATCGCGAGGCCGCTCGCGAACAGGCAGAACGGGACGAGGAAGACGTCCTGAAGCCGGATCCCGCGCAGCAGGTACGCGAATATGAAGAACGGCATGGCCATCGCCACGGCCGCGCCCGAGAGAATCGCCGTCGCGGCAATCCGTCCGCCGACGATGTTGGCGGGCGTCAGGGCCGTCGTGAACTCGAGTCCGGCGGATTCGCGCTTTGTCTCGAGGATCGTCTTGATCGCCGCGAAGAACGGGATTCCCAGCATGGCGACGATGCCGGTCAGCACCGACGCCGTCGTGAACGGACCCGAGCCTAGCCCGTCGCCGAAGGCGAGCTCCTCCGGAGGCTTGTCGCTCATCGCGTTGGAGACGGCGAGCATGGTGAACACGAAGAGAAGCCCGGGGAAAAGGGCGAGGCCGACCGTGATGATCTTCGAGCGGACGAGCTGCCTGAGTTCCCTGAGCGCGACGGGGTTTAGCGAGAATGGATTTTTCATGCGAGGGCTCCTTTCGTCACGTGCATGAAGACGTCTTCGAGGCGTCCCGCCTCGGATGCGAAGTGAATGGGGACGAGCCCGCGCGAGAAGAGCTCCTTGGCAAACCCCTCTGCGGCCTCGTCGCCCGCCGCTATCTTGGCCCTGAAGCCGTTGCCCGATGCCTCGGCCTCCTTTACGCCCGGCATTTCCAGGAGCTTGGCGAGGAGGTCTGTCCCTTCCTTCTGGACAAACCTGAGTCGTATCCAGGCTGTTTCGTCCTTGAAGTCCGTGGAAAGTCTCTTCCCGCGCTCGATGATGACGGACGTCGTGCACATTTCCTCGAGTTCGCTGAGGATGTGGGACGAGATCAGTATCGCCTTGCCGTTTTCGGCGAGCGCCTTGACGAGCTCGCGCAGCTCGATGCGTGCGCGCGGGTCGAGTCCGTTCGCAGGTTCGTCCATGACGATCACCTGCGGATCGTGCACCAGCGCGCGTGCGAGGGAGACGCGCTGCTTCATGCCCTTGGAGAGCTCGTGCAGCGTCTTGCCGCGGAACGAGACGAGTCCGGTGAAGTCCTCCACCGCCGCGAGCGCGTCCTTAAGGGCCTTGCCGCGGAGCCCGTACGCGCGCCCGAAGAAGTCGAGGTATTCCTCCACCGTCGTGTCGGTGCGGTCCGGCAGCTCGTCCGGCATGAAGCCGATGGCCTTGTGCGCGAACGCCGGGTCGTCGAGGATGGACTTCCCGTCGAGAAGGATGTCTCCGGAATCTGGGACGTCCAGCGTCGCGAGGATGCGCATCGTCGTGGTTTTGCCGGCGCCGTTTGGACCGACGAAGCCGACGACCTCGCCAGAGGAGAACGAGAACGAAAGGTCGTCCACGGCCTTGAAACCGCGCTGGAAGACGCGCGTGAGGTTGAGTATCTCGACTTTCACTTCGACGCCTCCTTCCCGGACTCGGCCATTATGCAGCCTGCTACGACCGACTCGGCGGTCTCGTACGACTCCGTCCCCGCGAGCGGCGATGGGAAGAAGGGCGAGCCGACGAGCCGGACTACGTACGTTCCGTCGGGGAACAGCCTCTTGTCGTCGTCCGACGCCATCGGCGCCTTGCTCCAGTTTCGCCCGTAATCGGCAGACTCGGAGAAGAAGGCCTTTGCCAATTCGTCGGCGGGCTTGCGTCCGTTCGCAATGGACTGGGTGCGAGAGAGCTTCTCCGCCGGCGCCTGTTCGCCGGGCGCGAGAGATGGAATCCTGTAGCGGTACCCTCCGAGCTGGAGGCTCCCGCAGGCGACCGGCGAGCCTAGCAGATTCGCGACGGTGACGTTTCCGTCCGCGCCGCGTCTGACATCCAGCCGTTCGGAGCGGCGCTCGGCCCTCTCGAAGTCGAAGAACGCAGCCGAAAGAGGCTTGACCCATTCGCCCTTGAGCCGCAGGGAGTCTTCGCAGGCCACTTCCAGGAGGCTCGAGGTGCCGCGTCCGCGGAGGCGGAAGGAAGCGTCCGGCGGAATGGACATCTTGCCTGTGACCGGCACGGGCGAGAACACCGCGAACTGTCCGCGCGTCACGGCGAGATGGCTTTCGGGGTCGAGGATCGTGACTGCCTGGACTCGCACGGTCGGCGTCGTTCCGTAGGCGACCAGCGCAACCGCCGCGACGGCCACGGTCAACACGAGCGCCGAACCGGGAAGCACTGCGAGAAGGAGAAGCCGCCTGTTTTTCCTTGCGCAGTACCAGACGGCGATCGGTGCGGCGACAATCGCGACGAGCGCGAGGATTCCGACCAGGAACCCTATCGGGAGGGACCGGCCTACTTTCATCGGGACCTTCGCTATGTTGTCGGAAAATTTGTTTCCGTAGTTGGAGTACCCGTGGGAGTACCCGTAGTAGCTGAGGATCTTCAGGTCACCGGTCCGCCGGACCCGGCTGGCGTTAGTCCTGCCCTCAAGGTCCTTCGGGTGGCTTGCCCCGTCCTTCATTTTCACGACCGCGCCGCCGAGGAGCTCGTAAGCGCGGAGAGCGGACCGCGTTTCGGGCGTGAAAGCCTTCTCGGCGCCCTCGGCGATGCAGACCGCGTCGAACGGGAGATACGCCCTGAAGTCGCGCGGCCAATCTTCCGCGCTGCGCCTAAGCTCGACGGTGTCGTAGTCGTTCTTGAACGAAGGCATTATGGAGTCGCGCGTTATTCCGTCTGAGAGAAGCAGGCTCGGGCACGTCCGCGAACGCTGATCGTAGTATTCAGACGGCCTGTTGGCGGGGACTAAGGTCTCGTAGCCCCTGCCGTTCGGCCTGGCGGACGCCGGAGGGTTGTCCTCCATGATGGAGACCGTGTTGCCGCGGGAATGCGAATGTTCGTATGCCATGGCTAGCGGAAGCGTCGCAGTTACCGTTGACATCGGCTCGACAGAGACGGTCCTTTTTGTCTCCGAGGCGTGCACGTCGACTGCCGTGACCGTGAAAGTCCGGCGGACGGGAAGGAGGTTCCGCAGGGAAATGCGGTAGAGGGGCTCGTCGTGGGAAAGGGTTTCGGGGACGACGGACTCGTCGCGGTATTCCAGCGACTCGATTATTCCGCATCTCTTCCACGCCGAGTCCGTAAGGACGGCCGACTGGCCGCCGACCTTGTGTTCCTTTGCTGCGGCCTTCGGCGTCTCGGTAACCGAAAGCGCCTCGGCGGTCGTAGCCGCCATGGCGGCTGCAAGGATCGGCAATAGGGTTTTTGCTGTCATTTGGTGTTTCCTGTCTTTAAAGCCGCGTTTCATTCCGCGACGGGGACGGAGTCCACGACGCGGCGCGCGACGTCTTCGGACGTGACGCCGTCGAGCGAGGCGCGATAGTCCAGGACGAGGCGGTGGTTGAGGACTGGAATCGTGACTGCGCGAACGTCGTCGAACCCGACCGAGGGGCGCCCGTCGAGGAGCGCGAACGCGCGGGCGGACTCCGCGAGCGCGATCGCCGCGCGCGGAGAGGCGCCGTACTTCACGTGCTCGGCGCCGTGCGTCGCGGCGACGAGGCGTCCGATCCACGCGGCGACAGCCTCCGGCAGCACCACGCGCGAGACCGTGTCGAACGCGCGCGAGAGCGCCTCCCTGGAAAGTGTGAAGCCGGGGTCGGGCATCTTCCCCTGCGCGCGCGACGATATGATCGCCGTAAGCGTCGCGGCGTCGGGCGAGCCGACGTGGAGGCGGAAGAGGAACCGGTCCGTCTGCGCCTCGGGAAGGGGATACGTCCCCTCTAGCTCGATCGGGTTCTGGCTTGCGAGCACGAAGAAGGGGTCCGGCAGCGGACGCGTCACGCCCATCAGCGTGACGGACCTCTCCTGCATCGTCTCCAGGAGGGCGGACTGCGTCTTCGGCGAGGCGCGGTTGATCTCGTCCGCCAGCAAGAGGTTGCAGAAGACGGGACCGGGCCTGAACGCCATTTCGCGCGCCCCGTCCGACTTCGTCTCGAGTATGTGCGAGCCGACAATGTCGGAAGGCATCAGGTCCGGCGTGAACTGGATGCGCTTTGCGTCCAGCTCGAGTATCTTCGCGAGCGCGGTGACGAGAGCGGTCTTGCCGAGTCCCGGGAGTCCCTCGAGGAGGATGTGCCCGCGCGCGAGGATTCCCGCGAGGACGAGCCTGTGAAGCTCTGGACGACCGAGCAGCATCGAGTCCAGCGCGGCGAGCGTGCGGTCGAGGTCGGACTTCACGGGCGCGATCTCGCCCGGCGATAGAAGCGTCATTTCGTTTTCCTTTCTGTCTCGAAAAATCTCTTCACCGTCCCGCGATGGCGCGGGGAAACCGTCCTGTTGACGGAGGTCCCGGAGGAACGTCCGCCGATTTCGGCCTTCGAGCGCGCGGAAGCGGTGCCGCCGCGCGCTGTCGGGTCCTCCGGCGAAATCGACTCGCCGACCTTGCCTTCCTCGGCGTTTTCGCCTGGCTTGAGCTCCTTTGCGGCGTCTTCGTACCTGGAGTCGCCCAGCTCGGACGGATTGGTCCACGACATCTCGGCGTCGCCGCGTCCACGGGTGGGGGCGCCCGCGCCTGGTCCTTCGTTCTCGCCCTCGCCCTCGCCCTTGCATCCGCAGCGCCGGCCATCGCCGGGCCTTTCTTCGCCGTTGGGACACGATCCCGAGCACGACTCGCTGAGCATCTTCTGGAATTCCTTTGCGGCTTCCGGATCTTCGGCGATGCGCGCGAGCGCGTCCGAGTCCTTGACGACCCTCTTGAGCGCCTCGGCGTTCAGGTCGAGAAGGGCGGCCACCCTCTCCCGGAGGCGATCTGCCGCGTCCAGCGCCGCACCGGGGTCCGAAGGGTCCGCCGCGGTCTCTATGCGCTTCAGCTCCTCGGCTATCTCCTCGATGGTCTCAGGCTCCAGGGATTCCTCCTCGCGTATGTCCTCTATTTCGTTCCGTATGTCCGCCGTGATGTCAGGGAAGGACTGCGGTACGGAGGGCTCGGCCGCGGCGAACCAGCTCGCCGGAACGGCGAATGCGGCGGCGAGCGCGGCGATGGCCGGGAGAAGCGAGACGAGGCGCCTGCGGACCCTAGACGGGACCTCGGCGGGGACGGG
>JAEEGL014902127.1_pt1 | contig 10992 bp, 7 predicted proteins | sample 9134231 | NCBI WGS metagenome assembly JAEEGL01 (sample SAMN16246548, study PRJNA631951) | gut metagenome | biome: gut microbiome; feature: rumen; material: fiber-attached | host: Bos | place: Iran: Karaj | collected 2018-10 | reverse complement strand
ACTCATGGAGTATTTCTAATTACATACCAAATCTTATCATTCATTCTAGATTTGAAGAATAAGTAACCTGGATATAATCTTTTTTGCTTGATAACTTTTTCTCATTTTTTGCTTACAGAAACTTCATTAACTTTAGGATTCAATAATTCAACTACATCTTCTTGAAGTCATTGTCTAGCAACTCTTTCCTTTAAGTTTTCAAGTACAAGTTCTTCTTGTCCAGAGTTTACACTTAGTACATATCGTCTAAATGTACGATCTTCAATCTGTTTTTTTATTTCTACAGTATTTGTTTCTTGCATAATTTATTAAGTGAAGAGAATAAAAGTTTTTACCACCTTTTAACTTTCAATCATTAATGTAATATTAAAGAGTTCCGGTCATAGCTTGGTAGAAAATTTGGTATCCTTCGCTGAAAAGATAGTCAGCAAGAACAAAATATAAACCAGTTACTATAACTACACCAAAGATTGCAGCAGTTAAAGTAAGGTAAGTTTTTTTGTCTGGATGTTTTAGACTTTTTACTGTATCCAAACTGTCATAAATAAAGTCAAGCATTCCACAATTTTATAATAATAAAAAACGCGAACTTTTACAATAAATACTTATAAAAATTTTAAGATAAAATGCAAGAGAAATCTGATTTTAATTTATATTTCAAACTAAAATTTTTAAATAAAAAATGTGGTAGGATATACCCACCACATAAATTGTTTTAAGTGTCGATTGTCTCAAATCACTGATTGTTTACCTATCAAGATACGCCCACAGTCACCAAGGAATACTCCTATAGAAGGAACTAGAGTAGGAGCTAGTCCATATATGAGCGAAACCGATAGCTGTTCGCCAATCAGATGCATGCCTGTAGCATATATCGCACAAATCAGAACTACTCCATTTATGCTAGAGTAAGAGAACCAGAAGAGTCCCGGGTTAGAGAAAGAGATATCTCCACTGTGAAAGGTTTGCATCATGGCAACATACCCCAAGAAAACCGACAGACTAACGCTCACTACGATAGCAAGTCCTGCAAGGACATTAAAGTAGTTTGCTAAATAAGATAGAATGCTCAAAATTTCAAGAGCAATCCCAAATTTCAAATTAAATTTTTCCATTTCTTTTTGCCTTTTATATTTCTGTCACTATTGACATTAACAATAATATATATTTTTATTATAAAATGTCAAGTATAATCTATTTTACTTGAAAGTAATAAAAAAAATCCTATTCTCATTTGTATGAGGAAGTAAAACTTCTCAAGTTTTGTTGGATTTAGAATTTAATATACATGACAGAAAAGCAGTTTTCAATATGAGAAATTAAAAATAAAAATACTAAAATACCACCAATACAGTTTTTCATATATTCATTATTATTTCTAATTTTCTTTCGATGATTTAGTCTATATTCAAACATTACAAATATTCTTTTTTGATGATCTGCACTGGATATTTTTACTAAAGATTTACAAACTTTATCAATCTATTTCTTACCTATAGATAGGGAAGTTTCTCATGAATTATATACATTAGATACTATAGTTCAGTCGTATATGCAATGAGAAAATGTTTTTAAAACAAAAAAATCTGAGATAGAAGAAGTATGGTATTATATTATAAACAATCAGAATTATTTATCATCTTTATGATTCAAACGTTATGAATCTTTGATGAGATTCTTATCTGATTTATATGATCATCGTGACGAAGTTTATGAACTTCTATGAGAAAATCATAGCTATAATTATCTAATACCGCTGCAAAACGGTAACGAAAAACGTCCAAATTGATGATTCTTTTGATCATTTGCATTTGTTACGCTTAGTTGATGACATATTGAGAATCTTGAAATAATCGATTCATATATAGCAGATTATATTGCTCCAAAATCAAGGATGAATTTACCACAATGGTATTTTAAATATTTTGGAGAAAGACAAGTAAAATTTGTAGCTTGAAATAAATTTTGATTTACTGATATGGATTGAAGAAATTTAAAAGTAATGTATGAAAAAGCCTTTAACGAAGACTATGAATCTGATAAGGTTAGAGAAATGTATAGTTGAAAACAACGAGAACTATTACACAATAAATACATAAAATGAGTAATCTTCCTTAACTCAAATCTACTAACGGAATTATTACCATGATTCATCGATAAGATGAGAGAATGGCAATTTATAAACGCTTCAATTGATATAATTCGTTGAGAAGACCGTTGAAATAAAAAAGAACTTTATATAGCAGAAGTTTTAGATTATTTCTTCAAAAATTCTACAACTATTGCAAAAAATCTAATTAATAACCGAGATGAAGTATTGAATAAAAGATATATTCAAATATACCTTTCTGATATGTTTGTTAGTCAGTGATTTAGAGATATGATAGTTAGAAATAATCTTAATACTAGGTTCCAATGATGAAAAATTTATGCTCGGGATATAAATATTGCAAACAATAAATCAGATGCTTTCCTTACAAAATGGTTAAAACTTTATTCATCTACATGACAGCTAATTACTTCACAACAGAATGAAATTCTTACATTAGATTGATTGCCAGTAGGAGATTATCAATTAGTAATTGATTATTATTTCTTTGTTCCAGAATCTTATAGAAATTTTATTCATTGATTAGAAAATAAATACAATATCCAAATTACATCAAGAGAAGAGTGAATTCTAGTAATGAAACCAGTAGATTATTGAGATTCAAAACGTATGTGGCGAGAAAGATGAATTATTTATTATCCATGGAATATGCAAGTCACTTCAGTTGCTTGAGATGTAGAAGATGATAATTATTTTCAATCTGATTTCTCTCAATGATTAAGTTATATTTTAAGCACAGTAAAAGCAGAAGATCAAAAACAGGTAGTAATCAATTTCAGAATTAATTAAATAATGAAATATTATCATACCAACATTAAAAAATAACTTGACTTTTTTGTAGAATAATATATTTTTTTAGTAGAAACAAAACATCAAAGCATATGAAAAAGTTAATAGTATTTTTGTTCGTCATTTTATTGACATTGCCAGTAGAAGCTCAGTTCGCTCTTAAAGGTGGCGTTTCATTTGCTAAAAATGAGCTGAGAAATTACGTAGTAACAGGGCAGTTCTATAAGGAATTGTTAGTACTAAGTGGTGATGTCTTAATCCCGACCCAAAAGACTGAAGATATTTCAGGCGGGGGTCGTATTGGAATAGGCTTCGGAGGTGATAGGCTTAGGCTGGCTGCAGATGTGGGCGCTTTCTATGAAAAGAAAATTTGGAGATTAGGATACGGAGTTGAGGCAAACTTAAGACTCTTTGGTCCTATCGGTATGTTTGGAAGGTGGTCAATGTCGTACCCAGTATCAAAAAAAGAGAACCATAATGAAGTCTTATGGGAACATTCACGTTCCGAAATATCTGTCGGAATTGTAATCGAATTAATTAATGGGAGGTGTTATTAAATCTCCCATTTTTTCTTATAAGATTCTTAAATATTGTCTTAATTTAAAATCAATATTTCATGCAGAATAAACCACAATAATTGAGTTTCAATCAGCTTTCTCAATTATGTTTTTTACTTCATTAAATTCTTTTAAATAACTGTTTCAGCAATGTTTAGAAAAAGCATTCCCTAAATCTTCTACACTTTTTAAATTTAAATCTTTAAAAATTTCTTCATTAGCAAAATCTTCAATATTTTCTCTAGCTGCATAAATATCATAGATATAACTTTCATCATAAGATTTTAATGCATTAGGAAATTCATTCCATCAAACTAAAATCCTATGCATTTGATGAGGCTGAAATATGCATATTAATTTTTTGTCAGGGAATTTTTCTTTCAATGCTTTGTATCATAATTCAATGCTTGATGCTACATGCCCATAATCACTAAATATTTTAGCTCAACTTTGAGTTTCTTTTAAAAACTCCATTCTTCTCCAGATTCACTTGAATCCTTTTAGATATCCACGAATTTTATCTTCCGCTGCTAATTCTCCAATTCATTCATTTTTCATTAATCATTTTAAAAGTTCACAAACTAACGATGCATTTGCTTGTTGATGTTCTCACCACACAAAATGCATATCGAATCATTCTTTATTAACAATTTTTACTTTATTGTTATTTAGAATTTTTTCACTATTTAAGTCTTTTAAACAATAAACACAATCTTTAGTTTTTCAGATCATTTCTAAAAAAGCATTTTGATAATCATCCCAATCTTTAAAATAATCAGTATGCTCCAATTCTAAGCTTGTTATAATAGCTTCATCTAAATTTAAATTTAGGAAATGGCGTTGATATTCGCAAGATTCTAATAAGAAATAATATTTCTTTACTAAAGAGTAGTTAAGTTTTTTTCATGTAAATATATAATCAAAAATATTTTTTAATTCATCTTTATGCTCAAGATTTAACATATAACTTTTTCCACCAAAATCAGGAACTAAAGCACCAACTATTCATATTCAAAAATTTGGTAAACAATTTGATGCTATATATATTCACATTGCACTTGAGCTAGACTTTCAATTTGTCCCTGTAAATCATATGCTCTTAAAATATTTAGTCATTTCTCATAAAAACTGGAAATAATCCCAGATTAATAACGGTTTATGTTCAGCTTTTTTTAATTCAAATATTTTTAAAACTTCAGGGCTTCATTTTGTCGCTGCAGAATATATTACAGCATCATCACTTTTAACTTGATATTTTCAATGTTTAAAAATCTTAACTCATTTTTCTTGTAACTGTTGAGTTATTTGAGATTCTTGTTCATCTATTCATATTAAATTATGAAATCATAAATCCCATAAAATTCAGACTAAATTACTTAATCATGATCCACCAGCTCATACAAATACAATATTTCATTGCATATTCATTATATTTATTCTATTAGATAAATCTGACCTTAATTTTAATATTTCTAAGAATTAAAGCAAGAGAGTTTTGTTTATAATATTTTATCTATAAGATTATTTACAAAAATAAATCTTGATTTTTATATAGTGTATAATTATACTACAACATAGTGATCATTAATCATAAGTTAAACTAAATAATAAATAAAATGGTAAAGAAAAAAACTGTAAATGGAGATTTGCAGAAGTCCGTCTATGAATGGGCTGAGGAGTTACTGTTCTCAGATGATGTTCCTCAGTTTCTGGGATTCTGCAAGCAAGCCTTTTATGAGGCAACTGATGTGATTTCCTACACAGAGTTTCTGACTCTGAAGGAAAAATTCGAAGCATAAAGATTAAAGTCTTATCAAACAAAAGCTGGCAAGGGATTCCTTATCAGCTTTTTTATTTAAAATAATAATATATTTGTTTACAGATAATTTAGATATTTTTTCAAAAAATGTGATAACTATATGATATCGTTATTTTATTTATTTTGACTTGAAATAGTCTAACCTTTGTCTATAAGGAATATCAGTCCAAAATACGAAATTTGGCTAAAATTTTACCTAAATTATAGACACAATATGACAAATTGATTATGACTTTTCCTAGCATTTTATATTCTAGTAGGTCAACCAGCTTTACTTTGATGGATGTTGGATAATTGTAGCTTATATCAATTAGCTTGATTAAATGCATGAATATTCTTTATTGCATGGATTATATCAGCAATGTGTAAAGCTTCAAAGAAAAAGACAAATACAGAAACAATCACTTCTCAATTATTATGAGAAGATGCAGATAATAAAGCATGAGTATCTGTAGTAAAAGTTCAAGAAACTACAGTTAAAGAAATCGAAGTTGCAAAAGTTGAAGTTAATGAAAATAAATTAGAAGAAAATATTCAACCTAACATAACAGAGGAGAAGAAAGAAGAAATAAAGGAAAAAGTTGAAGAAGAGAAAAAAGAAGAAAAAGTTTCAGAAAAAACAATGAGAGAAAGTGTAACTATTCCGAAGATTGTTCAACCTATCTCGTGACATACTCCTAAAAAGAGAAAGAGAGAAAAAAGATGGGGACAACGATTGATATTATTACTTACTCTCGCATTGGCGGCTATAATAGCATGGACGTTATGGGAGTTTTTGTGAAATCGATGAATTGCTATAGCATTATTTCTTTGACGAATATTATATCTAGTTATTTGAAAGTTGTTTGATATTAACGGATTCTATGAAGCTAAAAAATTATTCACAAACTGGTTCTATATTGTATTAATTCTTGCATGAATCGGTTATTGAGTATATGTAACACAGTCAGAAGATAAATCATTCTTACCATCAGATTTTACACAGAAGGTTTCAACTTATGTAAAAAGTCGATTTGAATCAGATAAAGAAGATAATTTAAATGCAAATACATGAGATGTAATATATATATTTGAATGAACATGAGAGGTTATAAATGATATAGTGGATAATACAGAAATATTAGATGAAACATGAGTAGTAGAAAATGAAATGGAGAATACAGAAGTTGATGCATGAATAACTGAAAATATTCAACCAGAAATTGAAGTTCAGCCTGAGGTTACAGTAGAAAATACGACTTCTTATTTATCTCCAGAAGAATCTAAAAAACAAGTAACAATGTGAGAAGCTATTAAATCATTATTAGCATGAGCTACATTATCTACAAAAACTAATGTATCATTCAAATATGTATCTAAATCTAATGAACTTTATCCTTATTTCAAAACTGCACAAGAAAAATGGATGATAGGAACAGACACAGATCCAAGTAAATTAGTTTCATGTGAAACATTCATAACTATGAAATGAATACGAGAATGACGAGATGTAGGAACATATACAAAAAATAATGTTAAATCAGTATATTGGGCTAAAGCAGAACAGTTATGAAAATTAAATTGATGTACAAAATGATTTTATGTAACTAAAGCTAATTTATAATCAATTAATAACCAATTATCTAAAATATAAAAATCCTTGGTGTAAACTGAGGATTTTTTTAGAAACAAAGAAATTTATAAGCGCATAAAATATGAATAATGTTACTATAATATTATATATAATTTTTGAAATTTGTATAGTACTAAATTCATCAAAATCGCCGTATTTTTTGCTTATTATTTGATTTTCAAGTATAATTAAACGCTCGAATTATTGTTTGTTTGAATTACACGAAAGTATGGAGAGAATAAAGAAGATTAGAAAATTAGTTTTATTAGTAATATTATTTGGGTTATCACCAATAACTTCAACTATTTTTTCTGTAAATGAAACAAACATTACAATATGTACACCTGGTACATATTCTGCAGTTAAAAATTCAAAAACAATTTGTATAGAATGTGAAGCATGAAATTATTGTCCTACATGATTAGAAAAAATTCAATGTAGTAAATTAGGAACCAATTTTACAAGTGATGAATGAGCAAGTTCAGAAACTCAATGTTACATAAATGTACCAGCATGAAATTATAAAACAAGTACAACAGAAAGCACAATACAATGATGTGGAGCATGAAAATATTCTGAAGCACATAAAAGTTACTATGGAAGTAGTGATACAAGTTGTAAAAAAATAGAAGCATGATGTTATGGAATTAATGCAAATAATTCATGTCCAGCTAAATGTAGGAAATCAACAAGTACAGTAGCATGAACATATTCTATTGAATGATCTAAAGAATGTAGTATAGCAAGTGATGGATACTATGTAGTATGAAAGCAATCATCGTCTCAAACAGAGTGCCCAGAATGAAGTTATTGTATATGATGAAAAATTATACCATGTCCTGATGGATATACAAGTGATGAATGAGCGAGTATAGAAACTCAATGCTATATAAGAATAGCGGTAACATTAAATGCAAATTGATGAAATATAGAAGAATCCGAAAAAATAAGGTATTGAAAAACTTTTTCTCAGCTCAATAAAAGATTAATAACATCATGAATAAATAATGAATCAGAAAATAATGATATTCTAGATAACGATTGATTAACTGATTTATCTACCACAGATATGAATGAAGAGTTTGTAACTTCTCAAACAATTACAGTAACTTACAATTTAAATTGATGATACCGAACAGAAAGTTGATCAACAGAAACAAATCCAAGACAAATCATATATGAACCAAATGATAATTGAATTTATAATACATGGACAACAGACCGGAAAACTCCTAGCAGAGAAGCTACATGAGAAACATGATGGATGTTTTGATGATGGTATCTAACTTGATTAGAAAATAGATGGGTATGAGATTTAACTGAAAATATAGATGTTTATGCCAAATGGTTACCATTTGAAGATTTTGAGTCATATGTAATCAATGAATCTTCTACAGTTTATCATTATAGCATAATGGATAGAAATGTTTGAGCTTCTGAAAGATATAATTTTGAATGGTGAAATAATGCAAATACGGGATCATATTGATATTTTTATCAATGGTGAAACAACTTTTGATTTCCATCTTTATGAACATTAGATGAAAATTGAATACATACATGATGAAAAATAAATAAATCTATCTGGTCATTATGAGCACCTTCCAAATTTTTCTATCCAGTATGGAGTATTAATAGTATTTGGATGGAAAATGCAAATGAAATATTGTGGTGAAATTCAAGTAATACTAACAAACAATGACCATGTCCTGATTGATACTATATTCCATATAATGATATTTTAAGTTACATAAATATTCTCAAAGGAAATTTAAATATAAAATGAAATGATATATCGAAAACATTACTAATACCGCCATCTGGTGCACGTAATTATAATTGAAAAATAGAGAATCAATGAACAAAATGATACTTTTGGTCATCAACTCCTAGTACTTGGCATTCTAATGAACAAGCGGATTTTATGACAGTAGATCAGACTAGTTTTAATCTGAACCGAAGAATTAATTATTCATATTGATTACCTATCCGTTGTTTTAAGATTTCGTCTAATTCTAATACTTCAGCATTAGATAATACTCACATACATCCAAATTGATGATCGTTATGAGTAATATCAATATTCCAGGGAAAAATCTTGTGAATGTTGCCTCCGTTAAGACAATGATATAAATTTGATTGATGGTATAAATCATCAAATTTTACATGAGAAACTATAAGAATTTGAGATTCAATATCTTCATCAGATTATCTATATGCTAAACGATGAGATTGTTTAGATTGATATACAAGAAATATTAATTGAGAATGTGAATTAACTTCCGAACAGCAGACTAATCAACAAATAGTGCAAGATTTGGATTTATATTTTATAGCAGACCAAAATACAAAAACTCACCATACTATTATGGATAGAAATATGTGAGCTAAAGAAGTTTATAATCAAAATTTCTGAAGTAATGTTAATCCGTGATCATATTGATATTTTTATCAATGGGGAAATAATTACTGATTCCCATCTACCTGACTCTTATCGACATATTGAATAAAGATACTGAATACACAAACACCTAAATCTCAATGGGAACCATATGTACCTTCAAAATATTCAAATAACACATTTATCTCGACAGAGAATTGGATGTGATGAGCCAGTACAACAGATTGAATTTGGTGATGAACATGAGATACGGCTAATGCTGACTGAGAGAATACTACACTGGAATGAAGACAATGACCATGCCCAAACTGATACCATATACCAAGTGCATTAGAATGGAAAAATATATATTTTGATTGGAAAGATGCATCTTCTACAGAAAATTACAAAAAATTACTTTCTAATTTATTACTTCCTCCGGCAGGTAAGCGTCCTAATTATACGAGTCTTATTGAGACACGTCTTGAAAATGTGAATCAAACTGCCTTTTATTGGTTATCTAGTCCATCTACATGAGAAGCAAAAAAGGCTGTAGGTTTTTATTTCAATTCTAATAACAAAGATTGAGTTGATCCTCTTTATAATCACTATGATAACCGTTGAATCTGAAAATCTATTCGTTGTATAAAAAATGAAATAAACAATTCATTAACAATAGATATAGATAATATCGATTTAAATTGATGAGAAAAAGCCGTAATTTCCATATCATCTTGAGTAATGAAATCAATATGAGCTCCAGTAAAAACTTGATATTTCTTTGAATGACGATATGCATCACCGGATTTTTCTGGAGAGCCTATAGTACAATGATCTATTTTATCAACATGAGATCATTTATACGCAAAATGGGTAGATAAATCTTGTTTTCTATATAGTGATGGGCTTAATTGAACAGTAAAAATAACATGATTAACTTGAGATGACTCATGTAAAATAAATCCAACTATTCCAAGAGTAATAGAATGAAAAATAGTAACAGAAATTTGATATAGAGCTTTCCATAATAAAAAATTTCTAGAATGAACACTTACAATACCAAAGACAATAACAACTGTATGAGAATGAGCTTTTTATCAGGCGTTTAAACAAGATACAGAAAACTATATAAAATTTGAATCTTGATCACAATTGACATCAATTTGAAGTTATTGATTTCAAAATAACAAATTTAAATGAGTATTAAAATTACCCGATTCTTTACCTATAATTAACACTCAATTTGGATGAAATAATTTTACATGAATAGATTTTTCAGAAGCTAAAAACTTAACAGAGATTTGATATAGAGCCTTCTATAACATGAAATCACTAGAATGAACACTTACAATAACAAAAACAATAAAAACTGTATGAGAAGGGGCTTTTTATCAGGCATTTAACACAAATACAGAAAACTATATTAAATTTGAATCTTGATCACAATTAACATCAATTTGAAATTATTGATTCCAAAATAATAAATTCAAATGAGTATTAAAATTACCTAGTTGATTTAGTTGAGCTTTAAACGAACAATTTAGATGAAATAATTTTACATGAATAGATTTTAACTGAGCAAACGTAACATCAATTTGAAATAATGCTTTTTATAACATGAAATCACTAGAATGAACACTTACAATAACAAAAACAATAAAAACTGTATGAGAAGGGGCTTTTAATCAAGCATTTAACACAAATACAGAAAACTATATTAAATTT
>JAEEGL013770646.1_pt1 | contig 10992 bp, 5 predicted proteins | sample 9134231 | NCBI WGS metagenome assembly JAEEGL01 (sample SAMN16246548, study PRJNA631951) | gut metagenome | biome: gut microbiome; feature: rumen; material: fiber-attached | host: Bos | place: Iran: Karaj | collected 2018-10 | reverse complement strand
TAATTTCTATATTTGCACCCAAATGTGTGAGAAACTATTTTATCAACCATTTAAATAATAAAGTAAAATGAAAAAATTCTTGTGTATTTTTCTGAGTGCAGCTCTCCTGTTTGGAGTATCTGGCTGCGGTTCGTTGACTAACACTGGTAAGGGTGCCATGATTGGTACAGGTGGCGGTGCTGCCGTGGGTGCTGGTCTTGGCGCAATCTTCGGCAAAGGCAAGGGTGCCGCTATCGGCGCTGCAGTTGGTGCAGTGGCTGGTGGTATCGCTGGTACGCTTATTGGCAAGAAGATGGACAAGCAGGCCAAGGAACTTGCACAGATCAACGGTGCACAAGTTGACACGCTGACCGACCAGAACGGTCTGACCGCTATCAAGGTTACCTTCGATCAGGGCATCCTCTTTGCTACTGGCAAGAGCAACCTCAGCGCTACTGCTAAGAACTCGCTGAACCAGTTCGCAGTTTCTCTGCAGAACAACCCTCAGACCAACGTTCAGATTTACGGTCACACCGACAACACTGGTTCGCTGGCAGTGAATCAGCGCCTGTCGAAGGAGCGCGCACTGTCGGTGCTGAATTACTTGAGCAACGCAGGTGTTGCTAAGAGCCGCATGGTGAGCGATGGCTTTGACTATCAGTTCCCCGTTGCTAGCAACGACACTGAGGCTGGCCGTGCACAGAACCGCCGTGTAGAGGTCTACATCAGCGCCAACGAGCAGATGATTCAAGATGCCAACAACGGCACACTCCAGTAATCATTACTCTACAATCTCAACAACGACCCCGCCCCTCAACGGCGAGGTCGTTTTTTTGTTTTTTGTGTGCAGCCATACAAGAAAAAAGCATTATATTTGCAGTTGGAATATACAAATTTCTTGTGATTGAGATCATGCATCGTGCATTGAAATAAATGGAAGACTATCTAGAGCAACTTAATGAACAACAGCGCGAGGCAGTGCTGTATTGCGACGGGCCACAACTGGTGATTGCAGGGGCGGGCTCGGGAAAAACACGCGTATTGACCTATAAAATCGTACATCTGTTGCGTCAGGGACTCATGCCGTGGCGCATCATGGCATTAACTTTCACCAACAAGGCCGCGCGCGAGATGCGCGACCGCATCAATCCGTTGGTGGGCGAGGAGGTGTCGTCACAATTGTGGATGGGAACGTTTCACTCGATCTTTGCACGACTGTTGCGTATCAATGCCGATCGCATCGGTTACAAGCACGATTTCACCATTTATGACCAGAGCGACTCGCGGTCACTCATCAAGCTCATCATCAAGGATATGCAGTTGGACGACAAGGTGTACAAGCCCGCCACCATCCAGTCTCAAATCTCCAACCTAAAAAACGCCCTATTCGGTCCCGAGGAGTACGAGCGTAACCAAGGTCTTCGTGACGAAGACGTGCGCGCCGGACGTCCTGCCACCTACCTTATTTATAAGGCTTACTGGCAACGGTGCCGCATTGCGGGAGCGATGGACTTTGACGACCTGCTTTTTTACACCAACATCTTGTTGCGTGATTGTCCTGATGTGCTCGAGAAGTACCAGCAGATGTTCCAGTATATCCTCGTTGATGAGTATCAGGACACCAACTTTGCCCAGCACGCTATCGTGTTGCAGCTCACGCGCAAGCACAACCGCTTGTGCGTGGTGGGTGATGATGCGCAGAGCATCTACTCGTTCCGCGGGGCAAACATCAGTAATATACTGGGGCTGAAAAAGTTCTACCCCGACCTAGTCACCCACAAACTCGAACGCAACTATCGCTCAACACAGACCATCATCGATGCCGCCAACTCGCTCATCGAGGTGAATCAACATCAGATTGCCAAGCACCTGTTCTCGAAGAACGCCGTGGGCGAGAAAATCCCTGTCATTGGCTGCTACAGCGACTATGAGGAGGCCTATGTCGTCGCCAACCAGATTGCCGCTATCAAGGCGCGCCAGGGCGACCGATATGAGGACTTCGCCGTGCTCTACCGCACCAATGCGCAGTCTCGTGTACTGGAGGAGGCGTTTAGTAATGGTGGACGGCGCGACAAGCACGGCAATGTGCGCAACGCCATCCCCTACCGAGTCTACGGCGGCCTGTCGTTCTACCAGCGCAAGGAAATCAAGGACGCCATCGCCTACTTCCGCTTGTCGATCAACCCTGACGATGACGAGGCGTTGCGGCGCGTCATCAACTATCCGGCACGTGGCATCGGCGACACCACCGTGGGCAAGGTGCAACACTGCGCCATGCAGCACGGGGTGAGCATGTGGCATGCACTGACCCACGCCGATGAGGTGCAGCTCAACGTAAACCGCGGCACACAGAAGCGGCTGGACGAGTTTGCCGCGCTCATCAACAGTTTCCTGCAGATGACTCTGGAGCGCACCGATGCTTACACACAAGCGCGTACCATTATTGAGCGCACCAAAATCCTCTCCATCTTGATGGGCGAGAAGACCCCTGAAAATATCAGCCGCCAAGAGAATCTTACTGAGTTGGTCAACGGAATCCACGAGTTCTACGAGACGCGAGTTGAAGAAGGGAATGACCAAAACCTACTGGTCGACTACCTCGCCGAAGTGTCGCTGCTTACCGACCAGGATACCGACAACAACGACGGCGACTGCGTTACCCTGATGACCGTGCATGCCGCCAAGGGCCTCGAGTTCAAGAATGTGATCATTGTCGGTGCCGAGAAAGACCTGTTCCCGTCGGCAATGAACAGTGATTCATTGGCGGGCATCGAGGAGGAACGCCGCCTGATGTATGTCGCCATCACCCGCGCCATGCGTACGTGCATCATCACCTATGCCAAATCGCGCTACCGCAACGGACAGACCATGTCGTGCCAACCCTCGCAGTTCCTGCGCGACATCGACCCTCAGTACCTGCAGATGTCGGTCACATCCATGTCGCAGGGCGAAGACTTCAACTCCATGCGGCGACGCTGGAACAACGATGATGACGACAACACCATTGACGACTGGCGCACGATGCTCAACAGCCCTGTAAGCCGCACGGCGTCGATTACCCCACGTCCCGCAAGCCGCCCCGCCCCAGCGCCTACCTCGCCACCGCCTGGCTTCAAACCCGTGTCCCAGCTACCATCGCACCCCACGCCAACGACTCCTGGCAGCAAATTTACCACCCACACTGCCGATGAACTCACCGTGGGCATGACCATCGTCCACCAACGCTTTGGCCAGGGCACTGTCACCCACATCGACACCACCGGCGCCGACGCCAAGATTCACGTCGATTTCCCCGGCCTCGGCACCAAAACCCTCCTCCTCAAGTTCGCCAAAATCTCCCTCACTTGAGGCAACCTAACAACAAGGTACTATAAAGGCACGAAGACAGATGGGCATATCATGCAATTAGTTTTGTTGAAATTCACCAAAATAGGTATGATATGCCCATCTGTCTTTATGTCTTTTTAGTCTGTTCTCCTGAGGTGTCTAAAGAGTGATGAGGAGTTGGTCGTAGGCGAGGTGGACGTTTTGGGGGAGGGTTTTATCTACCTGGGCGTGGAAGCCGATGCGGTCGGCCATGTGGGTGAGGTAGGCCTGGCCAGGATTGATGCGGGCGATGACATCGAGTGTGGCTGCGAGGTGCATGTGAGAGTGGTGGGGCTTGTGTCGCAGGGCGTTGATGACGAGCAGTGGGATGCCGCGCAGGCGATCAATCTGCTGGTCACTGATGGTCTTGCAGTCGGTGATATAGGCCAATGGGCCGATGCGGAAGCCCAGGATGGGCAGCTGGTCGTGCATGACGGGGATGGGCTGCACCTCGATACCCTCAACCATAAAGGGGTCGGTGTCGTTGATAGCAGTGCAATCGAGCAAGGGCACGCCAGGATAAGGGTTCTCGGCGAAACAGTACGGCAGTCGCTCACGAAGGCGATCAATGACATCCTGACGAGCATAAACGGGGAAGTGGCGATCAAAGCAGTAGGCGCGCAGGTCATCGATTCCGCCCACATGGTCGTAGTGGATGTGTGTCAGCAAAAGGGCATCTAGGTGGTCATCGGTGGCACGCAGCATCTGCTGGCGGAAGTCGGGGCCGCAGTCAATGAGAATGCTCTTGCCGCGATAACGCACGATGGCCGATGCGCGCAACCGCTTGTCGCGCGGGTCGGTTGAGCGGCACACCTCACAGTTGCAACGCAACGGGGGTACACCTGTGCTGGTGCCGGTGCCCAGGAATTCAAGTTGTAAATTATCTTGTCCCCCTATCCCACTATAGGAGGAATAAGGTTCTTCACACCCCTCTTGATGGGGGCTGGGAGTGACAGGAAGGGGGCTGTGGGACATGTTTTCTATAATCTATAATCTGACAAGAGGCCGTCGACAAAGAAGAGATAGGAGCCGCCGTCGTAGTACCAATACTCGCGCAGGCCCGACTGGTCAGGAAGGCGGCTGATGCGCTTAGGCGCACCGATGGCCAGGCGACATTCTTCCTTGGTCATTCCGACGGCGACCTGACCCTGAATGATGCGTTGCCAGGTGACCTCGGTGATATCGGGGTAATTCTCGTGCATGTCGCGCAGCGAGAAGAGCGAGTCGAAGTCGCGGCCAGGCATGGTGGCATTGGGGTCGGACATCCAGACAAATGCCTGTTCGCCCTTGTCGAGCGTAGTGAAACGCACACGCAGGGGAAGAACCTTGTTGCCAGGCTCGACAGCATCGATGCGCACCTTGATGAATTGACGTTCCCTGCGGAGCGACTCATCGCTAAGGTCGTACCACAAAGGTGTTTTGATATAGACCTCCCTACCCCGCAGCTGTCGGTCTACATCGTGCACCATGTCCAAGTCGATGAGCAGTGGCACGATGAAGCTGTGGGTGAATTGTTCACGCGTCTTGCCGGTGCGGTAGACGTAAGCCTTGCCTGTTGGCGCGATGAACTTGAGGTTGAGGGTGGCAGTATTGTCAAGGACACTGCCCGCCTCGTAGCCGTCATACCTCAGGATTTTTCCTGCCAATGTGGTGGTATCGTCGTCGGCCCGCGACATAATGAGCCGTAACTGATTGTCGGTAACGTAGAATTCCTTGCCGATGCGCCAAGCGGGAACGGAGTCTCGGAAGGGCTGTACGGTCATCGTGGGTTGTCGCCGCTCCAGTTCACCGATGGTGCGTTGCACCTCTTTGTCGGTGACCTGCTTGGTGCTCTCAACACCTGTGAACATGCAGCTGGTGAGTGCAAAAAATAGGACGAATAATGCAGAATATGCCTTCGGCCGAAAGCTATGTTCTCGATAGAGCCTCATATCAGCGCAAGAATAATAATGGGAACAATCACTGTTAAGACCAAAATCAAAGTATACCATAACCCCTTTACAATAGTTAGCCACAGAGATTTCCAGAATCCTAGGTCATAGAGCTGTGCGTAGGTGAGCCATTGATAGAGCAATGTGATGTAAAAGAAAATGAAACCATATTGGGCATCGTCTATGTCATTACCCAAGAAAATGATGGATGCGCACTCAAAGATGTAGTAGTGGCAGGTCATGTAGATGTGGGCAAAGAAGAGTTCAACGATGGTCCACTTCACCTTGCACTTGCGGAAGGCAATGCGCACGGCCAGTACGCTATAGATTTGCATACCCAGTGCTGCAAATGCCAGATGATCGTACAGCCATAGGAGCAGCTTGTCGATGTAGTGGATAATCAACAGGGCTCTTGATGAGAAGTTGTATCCACTCTTCTCGCAATAAGTCATCAGGGTGAACTGATGGGTAAGGTCAGCATCAAATATCCATACCAAAAGCAGGAAAATCAAAGTGATAACCACCAGCATCTTGAATGGTGGAAAGTAGAGTGGCTGATGCCCCCTAAGGTAGTCACTCATCATGTAGCCTGGGCGCGTAAACAATTGTCCGATGGTGCGGAACATAGGCCGTGAGCCGAATCCCCAGATGTCGAGGAAGTTCTCCAGCAAATTCTTAAAGCGCATCCTAGATATAGACGCCCTGAGTCCACATTGTGGACAGAACTTGCCGGTGTAGGTCGTTTCGCAGTTGGTACAAGTGTGCTCCTCGTCACTGATGACGGGGTAAATGCGCCTCACCCTTGCCCACTGGTCGTAGCGGGTGGCATAGCTGCGGATTATAGGGAATGGATTATTAATGATATTCTATGAATCAATAAATAATGATTTAACAAATCGCCGCCGGCGACTTATGGCTACTTGGTGAGGCTCATTTGCACCGAAATTCCGTAGTTGCTGTTGGTGGTGGGGTAAGCCGAGTTGGAGACGAGCGGGGTGTTGGACTGGTGGTCGAAGTATGCCCCAATCGTAACTCGTTTGCTCACCACATAGTTAGCCTTGAAATTGATGCTCATCGTCTTGGTACCGCTAGTCGCTTGTGCAGTCCTTGCATCAATCTTTCGGATGAGTGCGGTATTGTTATTGAACTGTACGTTCAAATTCATCGTCAGGTCGTTGTTCACGCCCTTCTGTTGTCCCTTGATCCTCAGAATCTTGTTGAAATTGGCAATCTTATACCCCACACCCAGCACAAATGCCCGAGTGTATGCTTCAACGAGCTGACCAGCAGCAGAGTTGAGGGTGAGTGTTCGGGTGTCGCGGTAATCGGCATTGAACGTCATACCATTGTTTAGCGTGGCATTGATTCCCAGCAACGGTGCAAACTTCTCGGTCAGTGTGATGGACGAGATGTTGTAGGGCGACGATGGGATAGCGTTGCCCGAAAGTGCGTCTTGGGTGAATCCCATGCCGTTGCCAATGTCAATCCAGTCGGTGAACGAGTTGAACGATCCCACCTGGTAGGTACATTGGTAAGTGTGGGTGAGTGTGAATGACTTGAACCACTTCTTGAAGAATGGAATCTTGATGAGTCCGTCATAGGTAATTCGCCAGTTGGGCAGGATGCTCTTGATGCCCGGGAAGGGATTCAGCTCGTAAGTGCGTGCATTCTTTCCAGAATATGCCGCCATGAAGGCGGGTATGAGCACGTCACTGCTCATGGTGTTGACGCCTGCCAAGGCAGGATCGAACTCATGTCCAGCATATTCCTTTCCACGGATGAAGCCGCGATCGGGATACATGATGCCATCATACCGGTCTTGCAGTCGCTGTGCCACAACGGGGATGTTGCTCAGGAACTGGTCGAAGGCATCGCTATGATAGGCATCGCGATCGCTCACACCCCGCAACGCAGTCTTCAATGCCATATGGGTGCGTGTATAGCTACCGGCATAGAGGGTGGTCATGTCATCATACATGAACTGTACCTGGCTCGTACGGTTATCAGTACGGTTGCCTGTAAGTGTAATCTTCAGTCCACGGATGGGTTCCAGCTGGATTTCGGCATTGAATTCTTGTGTACGACTCGATAGCGCCGGTGAAGTCTGCGTTTGGTCGCCCAAGAGCCATCCCCGCTCCTTGGCACGGTCGATGTAACTCTCATCGACAAAGCCAAACGCGAAATCCAGACCCGGTGCCATCACATCATAGTGTGTGGACTGGCCAAAGATGTCCCCGATTTCGGGTATAAACTGCGGCAGCGACAGTTGCCGTGTCGTGCGGAACTTAACACTGACGTTGCGCACACTCATGAGCAGCCTCGAGGAGTATTGCCCCAGTTCCCACCAGAACCCGTTGTGCGACTTTTGCACCTCGTTTACGGTGAACTTGAGGTTCTCTTCTCCAAGGGTTAGGATCTCGACATTGTTTGCGTCCTTAACCTTAAACTGTATGGGGAAGGGTTTGTCGTCGGTTGTTGTCGCTGTCACCTTGACACTCTTGGTGTTCATGTTATGCTTGATGACCAGTGCCGTGTCGGGTGATAGTTTGAAAGTTCGGTTAAACTTCTTCGGCTTTGGTTTCTTGGTGTCGCGTTTTCCTGTGGAACCTTCCTGCCCACCGAAACGCTTGTTCACCTCCTTGAGATAAGGAATCTTGTTGTAGAACTGTTCCATGGCCAATCGTCCATCGATGTTGAGCGATGACTGGTTGGCAATGGTGTTACCACTAGATACACCGTCAACCATCGTGCCACGGTTCCAGTTATATGTAGCATTATAGCTCGCATTTGCAGTAATGAAACTCAAGATGGGAATAGCACTGAATGGGGCCTTATAGCTCACATTGAATGTCTGGTTATAAGCCCATGGCGTTCCTAGATTCTTGATGCTTTGCCACACCGAGTCCTTCCAAATGGTATACTCGTCGGCCAGCAGTTTCTTGTTCACCTGACCAATAGGTTCGAGAATGTGCGCAGTGGTTGCACTATTGAACGACGCATTGAGTGACTTGATGAGGTTCCACGACAATGAGAACTGACGGTCCCAAAGGAAGTTTTTACTCACCGCCACTGGCAACTCAACATCTATGCCCGTCTCATTGCGCGACTGCTGCTCATAATAATATCGCGACATATTGGTAGTGAAAGCGATATTGGTAGGCAGCCAGCGAATCTCATAGTCCCGGAAGAACTTCATGTTCTTGTTCTTCTCACTGATCATGCGGGCAAACGGCTTAAGTGGCTTGATATAGGGTGTCCAACTGTACTGGAAACTGCCACGATAGTCGTTTGTGTTCTCGTAGACGTTGTTCGGGTCGTTGAGGTGCTGCTTGTTAGACGAGTAGCTGAATGTGAAGTTTGCGGGATCCCATGGCATGGGGTTCTTACCAAACTTATAATCAAACTTGAGTCCCGAGATGCTGAAGCTCTTGACAGTGCGCAATGTGACTGCATAGTCGTTGATCGAGTCCTTTTGATGCTTGGTCTCACATGCATCAACGGCATCTTTCAGCTCCACATCCTGGTCAAGCGGGTTATACTTGGGTGTAGTCTTCTCGTTGCTATAGCTATAATAGATGGGCGCTTTGAGTTTGACCTTTTCGGGAAGTAATCGACCAGCATCGCCCTGCACAGCGATGTTGTATTGATTATAGTCGTCCAGTCGCCGTTGCGTGAGGCTCTGGTTGACAGCACCGAAACCATGCGTCTCGCGATGCCACCCGACGTTTACAGTCGCCATATCACTCATGTTCAACGTCATATTGGCCTTTGCTGCCCATCCACCCTCGTTGTCAAAATCGGTGACGCGCAATTCGTCGGCCCACACGACACAGTCCTTGGTCGAGTTTGAGTTGTTGCGCACACCAATCATAATCACACGCACATCACTGAGCGAGGGGTTACCTTGCACCGTTACACGATGGTTGGGATGGTCGGGGTCCTGCTCTGTATAGCGCTTAGCATATCCGACCTCGGGGTCTCCAGCCATCTTGGCTGCATTGCGAGCCTTCTTTACACTTGTGAGCACATCGAGATCAACATCGAGCATATTATTCTCGGGCCACACTTTATAACGGTCGGCGGTACTATTGGTATTGTAACGTCCGTGCGGTGTGAGGTCAAGTGGAATCTCATACTCATAGTAGTTGTTCTTAATATCAGATCCCAAACGAATGAATGCTGACACATCGCCATTGCTGAGGTTGGTGGAATTGTCGACAGTAGCCTCGGCATGAAGGAACATCTGCAGTCGCTGATAGATGCGAAGGTCCAGCGATGTGTTACGGTAGATGCCTCGAGCATCACCAGGCTGGAGTCCCTCAACACCCACCTGCATTGACTGCTCGTTGAGCTGTGTAATCTGCGACTGTCCCGAGTCAATAATACGTGTCACGCCCGGAGGCAAGACGTAGTTGACCGGCTCACGCGCACCATTCTCCTCAATGTTCACCGTGTTGACATTGACAGTACCTTGTGCGGGCGCATCGCCACGCATATTCAAGTTGTAGTCATAGTTGCGCCACTCGCCGTGCATGAGCTCGAGTGTAGCAAATCGCAAGTGGGTAGTCTCCTTGAATCCGGTCATGAACATGCGCATGAAGCGTATGGTAGAGAAGTCATTGATATTTCCCACTTTCTTATCATAACGTCGCAAGGGTATGCTGAACTGGTACCAGGTGGTATGCTGTTTCTCGCCGTTGCGTGTATAAGCCATTGCCTCCTGCTTGTCGATGATATAGTTCATGCCCACATGCATCGAGTCAGGGTGGATGGCTACGCGGTACTGGAAGTATCGCTCGTACTCGTTGAGGGTATTGTCTTGATTGATGTCCTCGACGTCGGGCACACTACGCGCGCTCTGGTACAGCGGGTCGCTTGCGTCCTCAGCACTGAGTGAGTTGCCCTCGGTGCCATTGTAGTGTTTGTATCGTTCGAGGATGTTGAGACGCTGCTCGTCATAGTCATAGCCGCGGTAGAAGTGATAATTGTCACCACCCGGGTCATTCAGTGGTGAATACGGGTCTTCTTCCATGCGTGCAATGGCATTCGGCGACAGACGTTGACGCAACTTGGTGACATAATCACGATAAGTGGGGAACAAGATCTCCTCATCGGTCGACAGACCATTGAGACCCACGTCTTGCACCACGCGCGAACCCTGTGCGTTGTCAAAAGCATAAGTCATCGAGGTCTGAGTCGACACCTTACCCCATTTGGTTGTCTTGATATAGGTTGTGTCAACGTTAGTTCCCAATCCGTTCTCGTAGCTTTTGAGTCCATCCTTGAGGATGTCTTCACTGATCTCGCCCAAGTTGAAATAAAGGTAACCACCCTCGCGGTTGTTTAGATTCTCATCCATAAACGGGTCCATCATCCAGAACTGGATATACTCGATGTTTGACTGCTCAAAGTTTGTGTTGTCGAGCTTGCGCATGATGCCGCCCCAACGCTGCTCAGGGTTGAGCAGATTGCCTTCGGAGTCGATATTGTCGGCATCGAGGTTGTAAGGGCCACGTTCCTTGGGATAGAACGACAGGTTGAGCGTCTGAACTGTCGATGACTCGCCATAGTTCAGTTCGCGTCCAGGGAAGACCTCGCTGTAAGGCACCTCACGGATATAGGGATAAGACAGTTGGTCGAGGTCGTTCTTGATATAACCAGGCACATAACTGCTGTTGCGCTGCGTAAACAAGCGGTCAATATAGTTCCATGCCAG
>JAEEGL012554535.1_pt1 | contig 10992 bp, 9 predicted proteins | sample 9134231 | NCBI WGS metagenome assembly JAEEGL01 (sample SAMN16246548, study PRJNA631951) | gut metagenome | biome: gut microbiome; feature: rumen; material: fiber-attached | host: Bos | place: Iran: Karaj | collected 2018-10 | reverse complement strand
TGCTCTGCATTTTGAATTTTATCATAGGATTTCGCGCTGGCGATCTGCGTGATGGCCCGCCAGTAGTTGCCGTCGTCGTCGATGTAGAAGTCCTTCCCGTCGCGCGTCGGGATGACCTTCGGCAGCTGCCAGATGCGGTCCGTGTCCGGATCGTCCTGCTCCGCCTCATAGACGGTATGGACATGTTCCGTGACACGGTGCATGTTTTCCATGAGCTTGTCCGGCTCCTTGAAGACATACGTGTTGATCCGCTGGATGACTGCACGTACCTCAGAAAAGACTGTACGATAGATGGCAAGATAGGTATCATTTACGTTGCCTTCCACCATGGCTTCGCATGAGAAGACACGTCCTTCTACTTCAAATTGTTTGGCGATGAGTGCGCTTTTCATTTTTTACATATATCTATTGTGTAGAAAGATACAGAGTCATATTTAAACAATTAAAGCTTTTAGATATTTATTTTTAGTAAGATACATAGCATGACATAATAGCCAGCATAACATATAAGTGATTATTGTAAAAAATAATTTTTCATTGGGTATATCTATATTTATCTTTTTTATATTATCAAAAATCATTCCACAATAACGTACTATTAATAAATGTAAACAATAAATTCCCATTGTATATCTTGTAACTATTTTTAAAATTTGTTGTAGGGTATTTGGCAATAGAAATGCAGGGAAGAGTAAGAAAGCATATAAGCGTATGATTGACACTGGAAGTGAATGAATTCCTGAATAATCAAAATGATTTACTGGCATTTTTATTTTTTGCAAGAAATATACAAAATTATATATTAGTAGTAATAATATAATAAATAAAAACCACCTCATCGTTTTTGAAGTCTTCAAATCATCTTTAAAATGAGGAAGCATTATACCGACACATGCAATTGGAAGCATTTCGGAAAAACGTCCCAATGGATATTTCAGTTCATATCTTAAATTGCCAAATAAATTATAATTCCAACCAGTATATTGAAATAAATACCCCCCTGCCAATAATATACTTAAGATTACATAATAAAGTTTCTTAGATATTTTTGTTTTACTGATAATGATAAAAAGAACAGATAAATAAAGAATGACGACTTGAAACCATAAAGCTGAATTGATACTATGACCAGTTAGCAATTGCCATACCAAACCAAATATACCTTTTGAACTATTCCATTTAAAAAGATAATCTGAAGTTATTAATATAATCCAATATATAAAAGCCCAAACAACCATCGGATATACAAGGCGAAAGATTCGTTTTTTAAAGTTATTCCAATCAAAATTAAAATAATATTTTGATGTTAGGTAAAAGGATAATAAACAAAATGTTAATACATGTTGCCATTGAAATCCAGCCATCAAAATATTAGTAATTTTGCCTGAACCACGATAACCACAATGACCAGCAACTACAGAAAAGCACAAAAGGAACCTTAAAATTTCTATTCCTAAATTATGCTTTTTCGATTCATTCAATTCTATTTTTCCTGTTTCCATATAACAATTGTTTTTATAAAAATAACATATCAAATGTTATTTTTATAAGAAGATAGTTTTAATATTTTTGAAAAGATCATTTTTAAGGGAATTTCGATATAATTATGACCAATCCAGGTTGCTATGATAGTGCCAATCATTGCAACAACACCTATTTGCCAACGTGGAAAAAGATTATTGATTCTGTCAATAAAACTACAGAATACAATATCGTGCATTAAATACAACGAATAAGAATATTCGTCAAAAACTGAAATTGCTACTTGAATCTTTTTATTGGTTATAAATGAATTTTCTAGATTAATACATAGAATAGTAATAGAAGAAAACAAAAATAGAAACATTTCACTATAATGTTTTGTCACTATCATAGGAACAAGCATGATATTAAGTATCAAGCATGACACATTTATCTTATTATTTTTTAGAATTAAGAACAATAAAATTCCAAAGAAAAAGACATGTAAATTGTTAACTATCGAACTTTTGTAATTATAAGGATTAAATACAATTTTATTAATTAAATGTGATAATACCCATATAATTAACCAAGAAATAATGGCAATTTTATAGTTTGTTATTCTTTTCAAGATTAAAGGTGCTATCAGATAGAAAAACACAAATACCGGTATAGTCCATGTTATGCCTAAATTGCCCCAAAAATAACAATTCGAATCAACAATACCATTCATAAGAAAAAAATATCTAAACCATCTAAGATGATATATATCCTCAGGTATTGTGATAATATTTGCAAAATTCAATAGAGATTCCGTAATGAAATACCAGATGATACAAAAGTAATAAAGTGGCAATATTGTTATAATTCGTTTTTTATAATATTCAATGGGGGGGTATTTTCCCCACATAGTCTTCTGGCTGCGAGAAATCCACTTATTAGAAAAAACAACATTGGTCCATAAGCCCCAATATCTGTTAATTTTCGTAGAAATCCATTTAAATTGACTCTTTGCCCCAAATGAACTATAAACACCATTAGACATGCAATACATCGTAATAGTTGTATAGAAAACAAGCGATTCTCTGAATAGTTTTGATTTATGTTATGATTTTGTATCATAATCTTTTTATTGCCATAACTTTTTAATACATCAGTATAGCTAAAGAATACATATCCATTCGCTAGAAGAAGAACATGATGAACAAATTATATTGTATAAATTAATTAGAAGTTGTTTTCCTAAAAAAGTTTTTTATTTTTTTGTCCTATTGTTATAATCTCTATAATTCATCGTTTGTTTATAGGTACTATCTATTATGTCTGATATATTTGATTCAATTTTAAATTTTGTCATGCTATCTCTAATGAATGTATATAATTCAGCATTAACAATGTTTCTTTGTTGTATCGTTTTATTATCTTTAGTAAAATTACTCATCATCGTTACCATTTCCTTTAATATTTTGCATATAATGTGAATAAAAATATTGTGGATTAAATTTTCTGTCAAAATAATGCTTTCTTTTTAGCCAAATAAAACCATCCCCTTTTGATACTATTGAAACATCTATGGGGCCTCCCACTGTTCCTATATTTCTATCGAAAGCTACTTTTCGCCTTATAGAAGTAATATTAATCAATGATTCAGCTAATAATCCTAATTCTTCAATTGGAAGAGTTGCAACCGATTCCAAAATTGGTGACAAATAGTTTTTAAAAGCTGTTGTTTGCATATGTTGAAGAATTTTTCCTGTTACACTTTTCATTTGCCCTAGAATACTTTTTTTCCCCCCAGATGCAAAAAAGCTATCATTCATTTTATTTAAGCTATCTTCAATTTGTTTTGGAATTTCATTAGCTAGATATCCTAAGAAGTGATCATTAATTCCAAATAAAAAAGTTTGCATAACGTCAACTTGTGCAAGTGGTATAACAGAGGACGGATACTGTTCTGTTATTGATATTTCTTCAATAATACTATATCTTATTTTCCTATTTATATAACCATATAGATGAACATGTATAAGACTTGGATATATTTCATTATCACCATAACCAGCTATTGCTAATCCCACATATGCACTACGATCATACTTTTTATCAAATATATTACATGCATAATTTGATAAATCTTCAACCTGCTCATCTGTTAGCCAATTAAATTTTTCTTCATTTTTTAAAATTTGAATAAATAATGATTTATATTTTTGTTTTATATATTCTACAAAAGATATATCTGTATTCATTTCTTGAGAATCAATATATTGTTTTGTTGCATTCAATGCTTCAATCGCAATATTTATTTTCTCCTCATTCGATAAACTATCACTTTTTATTTTTTCATTATACAAATCTGTATAATTATCTAACAATACACTTATTATGCTAATAAATACATTAGTTACATATGGTTTTTCATTAATATCTAATCTATATAAATGAATATTTGTCTCAAGATATGAAATGAATATATTAAAATATTCTTTAAGAGTAGAAAAACTTTTTGTTCCAATATATTTTTTATATTCTTTAATTATTATCTCAATAGGCACACCAAGAAAGACACTATCTGCATATATTATTGCACCAATAGGAGCAACTTTTGACAAAGAAAATAATTTATTAGCTGAATTATGTATTGCAATATGATTCCCTATAGTTACTGCACTATCAGCAGCCATAGCAATTGCATTACGATTCATTATACAAATTCCAGCACTCATAGTTCCCTAAAATGATTTTTTATTTATCAACAATTATTTATTATAAAAAATATTAAACTTTTATCTGAAGAAATCAATTGTTTTGACAAATAACTGTTTAATAAAACAAATTCAAAAAAGTCTTTAATGCCTAACATCATGCGTAATAACAATAGATACTGACTAAGCATACCGTCTTGGAAGCAACGTCGTGAAGAGGATCTCAATGGAGATCTACTACAGGGCTATCCTGACCTATAAAGTTTAAAATTATCAGTATTCAATTATGTGGGAACTACCTTGACCTGGAGAGGGAGTGATCAAAACTGCCTCCTTGGGGACAGTTATTTATTCTTTACAATTTTTTCATCATATAATATGATCTATCCGATTCTTTTTTTGTTTTTATTAGCCCTAGTTTATTATAAAATGAAATTGCCCAAAAATCTTTTTTATTCACTTCTAATTCCAATGTCTTCATACCTGCTATCTTACTACGAATAAAAGCTTCATTCATCAATTCCTTTCCTATCCCCATTCTTCTATATTCAGGTAAAACAACTATATTTGACACAAATGCCATTTTATTAATTTTGTCATTACAATAAAAACTAATCATCCCCATTATTTTATCTTGATTTATATATGTCAGAAATACTGCATTTTCATAGTATTTCATTGAAATCACATCCAAATTAACTTCACCTGTTCTCATTGAATCCAAATATGGCGTGAAGAATTTAAGAATTTCTTTGATATCTGTCAATAATTTAATTTCCTTTATCATCTTCTATTGCACTTCTTGAAGGTAGTCCTTCATTACTCAACTACAACTTGATAGAATGACTCCATATTACCAGTCAAATGAAGCATCTCATCCATAGAAGACGCTTTGAAAAGAATCGTCCCAAGTGAGTGAGAAGTATTCTGATAGGCGTGTACATCATCTCCTTCCTGATAGGTACAATAACTGTGAAGAAGATTTTTTTTCTTAAACTTTTCATCAAACACCAGTCTTTTGAATTTTCCAGACCGCGTTGAAAGAATCATGTAATTACTCCAGAAACCGACTGTAGGAGCCATTGCCAATTGCGAACAATCCTCACCCACAGCAGCTTTAAGAGTAAATTCCACTAAATCAACACCTGTTGCATACTGGATGAGCTGCGGGATATAGCTGCCCCCATTACGAGGACCAAGCTCAAGGATATAGACATTGTCATCCTTGTCCAGTATTACTTCGATGTTATAAGCACATGTCCCCATATGTAAGGCTGATATCAACCTCTGGAGTTCAGCATCCACTTTGTCTTGTTGTTCGTCTGTGAGAAGCGACGGCCAAAACTCGCCAAGTGCCACATATTCCCGCGTTCCTTTTCCACTGTACAGCTCGTTACCATAGCTAGTGAAAATAAGCCTTCCATCGACTGAGAAACCATCACCGGACACCTGATAGCCGTTCTTGACAATGAACTCTTCCACAATGAAGCGTTTCCGTCGAGAATACTGTAATGCCTCAGTGACAGCCTCCTTCAACTTTGAAACATCTGTAACTTTTACAACTCCCTTACTACCAGATGAATCAACTGGTTTGACCATCACGGGCAACCTAAAATTGTTAATCTCCGAAACGGCCTCCTCATATGAGTCATAGCCCTTCGCACTCGGTGTATTGAAACCATGCTCAGCAAGGAAATACCTAAACATATCCTTCTGCGTCAGCAAAAACACGGATTCGTACGGATTGCCCGGAAGCCCGAGCCTTTCTGCAACATACGCGGCCGTTGGTGCTGCGGGATCCGAGGCATATGCCACAATTCCGTCTATCTTCAGATTTCTAGCCAGTTCAAGCACTGCCTCCTTGTCCGTCGTACTGACATTGTGATATTCATCAGCAAGTCTATGACCCGGATTATCTGGCAGATAGTCGCAAGTGATTGTGTAATAGCCAAGTTCCTTCGCTTTGAGGATGGACGGTATCTGCTGCATTGCCCCGCCCAGAAGCAAAATCTTCTTCATTTCAGTACCCTTTTCTCACGCATTGACATGGAGATCTTCGTCGATGAAGGCCTTCATCCTCGCAATCGCCTCATGCAACTGTTCACAGCAAAGAGTGAATGCGATCCGTATGTAATGGTCGTATTCATCACCATACGTGCGTCCAGGAACAACGGCGACCTGTCGTTTCTTCAGCAATTCGCATGCAAAGTCATACGAATTCATACGGCATTTCGAAATATTGACAAACGCATAGAATGTCCCGTCAATATTGGAAAGTCCGAGTTGCGGAATTGATTTTATACCTTCCAGAATGGCTGCTCGTCTTTGGGAGAACTCAACAAGAATGTCTTCACATTCAAGATTTTCTTTGTACGCTTTAAGAGCTGCGTACTGCGACGGTAATGGTGCGCATGCCGCTACATTCTCCTGCATTCTTGTCATGCATACAGCCAGTTCAGAAGGCGCAATAGCGTAGCCCAGTCTGTATCCGGTCATTGAGAACCGCTTCGACATGCTGTCAACGACAGCACACCGCCCTTGCATCCCTGGCATTGTCGAAATACTGGAATGCTTTTTCCCATCATATATAAGTGAACGATACACTTCATCGGATATCACAAACAAATCATGCTTGATTGCAAATTTAGCAATTTCATGAAGTTTTTCCTTACCGATGACTCTTCCGGTCGGATTGTTAGGCGTGTTAATGATAAGTACCTTGGAACGGGGGGAAACGGCCTTTTCGAGCTCATCAGCAGTTACAGCAAAACCATTCTCTTCATATGATGGGACTATCACTGGTGTAGCCCCGCAAATCTGTGTCATCTGGACGTAATTGATCCAGTACGGGGCAGGTATAATCACCTCGTCACCATCCTCTGCCAAACAACTGAGCAGAAGATAAACAGCCTCCATTCCGCCAACTGTAACAACGACTTCGGATGGTTCGACCTGTAATCCATATCGTTTGGTATTAAAACTGGCAACTGCATCGCGCAAGGCAGGAAGCCCCGCATTGGGCGAATACCTAGTCCTACCCGCCATGACAGCTTCACAGGCGGCATTTCGTATCGCTTCGTCAGGCAAAATATCCGGATCGCCAAGCGTCAGGTCAATGACATTTGGCATCCCTTGCGCCATATCAAACAATTGCCTTGTAAGAGATTGCTTCAGATATTTGACGCGTTCTGATAACTTCATTAAATCAAATCCTTTTGTCTATTGGGTATTTTCAGCTTTTCAAGAAGCAGGTCTGATATATGCAATAATAAATTCAGTGACTTTTCGAAATAGCCAGCAAATATTGTCCATACGCAGTCATCTTCATGGATTCACCAAGCAGTCTCATTTGTTCTGTATCTATAAAGCCACGCCGCCACGCAATCTCCTCAATGCAGGAGACATAAAAGCCCTGAAGACTCTGCACTGTCTCGACAAATTGCGAGGCACGGAGCATTCCCTCAGGAGAACCTGTATCCAGCCATGCCATACCACGGCCCATCAATTGAACTTTCAACTGTCCCAAAGCAAGATATGTATTATTGACAGTCGTGATTTCCATTTCGCCACGTGCGGAAGGTTTCACATTTTTCGCAATCTCTACAACTCGATTGTCATAGAAGTACAGGCCTGGTACAGCATAATTTGATTTGGGATACTGTGGCTTTTCTTCCAATGATAGGACATTGCCACATGCATCGAATTCAACAACTCCGAACGACCGTGGATCTTTGACTGGATAGCCAAAAATGGTGGCTCCCATCTTATTCTCCATGGCCTGCTGAAGTATCCGTGTCATATCTTTCCCATAGAAAACGTTATCACCTAGAATCAGACAGACACTATCATTACCAATAAAGTCCTCTCCGAGAATGAACGCATCCGCCAATCCACGCGGTGTATCCTGTATCTTGTAGGATAAGGAGATTCCGATTTGGGTCCCATCGCCAAGAAGCCTTTCATAGACAGGAATATCATCAGGTGTAGAAATGATGAGTATTTCCCGTATGCCTGCAAGAAGCAGGATGGACAGTGGATAGTAGATGAGTGGTTTGTCGTAAATGGGTAGAAGTTGCTTCGAGACCGCTTTTGTCATGGGATAGAGCCGTGTGCCCTTTCCACCTGCTAGGATAATGCCTTTCATCTTAATAATCCTATTATCTGTAAATTCTATATTTTCAGTGGACTTTTATGATCAAGACAAGATGATATTGCAGATTCTGTCCACATCCTCCAATGCTAAGTCAGCATACAGTGGAAGTGTGAGCACACGTTCGGAAATGTATCTAGCAACTGGCGTCTTCTCTGCTCCAGCAGTGGGATAGTACTTGTAGCAAGCGAAGGAATTGGTCAGCGGATAGAAGTATTTACGTGCAATAATATCATGCTGCTTCAGAATGTCGAACACTTCGTTGCGGGAATATTTGTATCCATCAAACATGACTGGGAAATAAGCGTAGTTAGATATAATACCAGATTGCTCTTCACATAGTTTGATGCCTTTGACATTGGACAGTCTTTCACGGTAGTGCTCCACTACCTTTTTCCGTTTTGCTATTTCTTCTGAAAGATGTCGTAAGTTACAGATGCCCATGGCCGCCTGGAACTCGTTCATCTTGGCGTTTCCACCAATGTATGCACATTCTTCGGGGCCACGGATACCAAAGTTCTTCAAGTCATTCAAAACCTGTACAAGATTGTCAGCTTTGAAACAGACTGCACCACCTTCAATCGTATTGAAGACCTTTGTTGCATGGAAACTAAACATGGACGCATCTCCCATATTAGCCACACTTTTACCGTTGACTGTCACTCCGAAGGCATGTGCGGCATCATAGATCACTTTCAATCCATGTCGGCGGGCTATCTCTTCAATATTAGCATTATCGCAGACATTTCCATAGACATGGACAGGAATGATGGCGCAAGTGCGATTTGTGATGAGAGATTCTATCTTATTGACATCTATTGTATAGTCTTGATCATTAATATCGCAGAAGATTGGAACGAGACCATTTCTTATGATGGCGTGAGTTGTGGAGGCGAATGTGAATGGCGTTGTGATGACTTCACTTCCAGCCGTGAAGTTCATAGCTGCGATGATATTCTCCAGTGCCAAGTGACCGTTTGTATAAAGTGAGACATGTGGGACTTGTAAAAACGCTTCCAGTTGTTTTTGGAATTTTTTGTGTTTTTCCCCCATATTGGTAAGCCAGTGGGAATCCCATAGGTTCTTTATTTCCTCACAATATTCCTCAAAAGTTGGCATGGAAGAGCGGGTGACGTTGATGGGAAAATTATCTAAAATCATAAATTTCTAGAAACAGATAACCATTGAAATGACAATCATTCATAATTTGATTAATCAGGCTAATTTTTTCCTTACAGACTGAAAAGAGTTCTTTACTATTTCAAGGAGGTAAGCGAATGCCTCGAGATGAAACAGCCAAGAAGCAAGAAAATAGATGGACAAACCTGTTATTCCTTGCGCGAATAGTGTCAACCATGGATTCCAATGCACCAGAAAGAAACTATACGCAACTGCTCCAGCGATAATACTCAGTAGGATTTGTGGGAACATGTCACGTAACTGGTTCCAATAGCCATAATCCAGCAGTTTTTTGTTTGGATATGAATCAATAATCTGAGAAGCAATACTACTTGCAATGGCACTTATGGCAAGAGCTTTTACACTTATCCAAACAGTAGATAACAACATAATCAATCCTACAGTCTTCTTAATAATCTCTAACCGTAAATAAATATCACTTCTCCCCATAGCTTGTATAGCGCACAGATTTGCACTCGTTATAGGAAAGAAAGCATAGACAAAGCAGAATACTCTCATGTAAAAAACGCAGGAAAGCCACTTTTCCGTAAGCAACAATACTATCACGGAGTCTGCGGTTGCTGCTAGTATTGCCATCAACGGCATCATGAGAAAGGTACTTGTTTTGATGGCTCGACGTGTATAAGACTTCAATGCAAAGGGGTCGTTCTGCATTGCGGACATGGAAGGAAATAGGACACTGTTCATTGAACCATTAATATTCGAAACTATCATCGATGGGAGAACATTGCCTTTATGGTAGAAAGCAAGATCATTTTTTGTATAAATCTTTCCAATACATAGGGTCCGTAGTTTTGAGTACCATGTATCAAGCAGTGAACTCATCAGCATTTTGGAGCCATATCGGAACATTTCTCTCAACCTTGCAAAGGAGAACATAACCTTTGGACGCCAACGGACGGTGAACCAGAGAATCAAAACATCGACAATCTGGTTTAATAGCCCTTGAGCGACAAGTGCCCATGGACCGTAGCCATGGAAAGCCATACTTATGCCTAAAAAAGCCGCCATAATAGTTCCACCTAATGTAGCCCAAAAGAACTTTTTGAAGAGGTAGTTCTTCCAGGCATAGACACACTGTACACTATTGAGACTTCCTATAATTAAGTGGAGGCTATGGACACGAATGAGTGGGACTAATGAATTGTCATGGTAAAATTTTGCGATATTTGGTGCTGTCATGAATATCACAAAGTACAACGTTATTCCCATAAAGCAGTTGAAGTAGAAGACACTGGAATAGTCTATGTCTTCAGCATCTTTTTTTTGTATTAAGGCTGTGTTAAAACCGCTACCGACAAAAACCGAAATCATTGCACTGAAGACAGAAACAAGTGCTACAGTTCCGTATGCGGCTGGTTCCAAGAGTCTTGCTAAAATTATGGCAATTATAAAGCTTATACCCTGATTTCCACACCTTTCGAGAAAAACCCATATTAGACCACTAAGTGCTTGTTTTTTGCTGATATATTTAGA
>JAEEGL012460452.1_pt1 | contig 10992 bp, 9 predicted proteins | sample 9134231 | NCBI WGS metagenome assembly JAEEGL01 (sample SAMN16246548, study PRJNA631951) | gut metagenome | biome: gut microbiome; feature: rumen; material: fiber-attached | host: Bos | place: Iran: Karaj | collected 2018-10 | reverse complement strand
GTAAAGGGATTTTTGATTCTGTCTTTATTCCGAATCCCTCCCAGCAAAAAGTAGCTAAATAACCCATTCTATCATCTGGGTTGTCAGTATATAATCTTGAAGTAGATTCATCAAAAACATATAAAAAGCCAGAATTTGTTTGTAAAAATGCGTTAATATACTCCAAGGGATAATTGATGCCAAGTTTTATGTATAATAAAGCAAAGCCTTTTATATCGCTAAGTCCTCTTCCCGTTCTTTTAATATCATCGGAGATATGAATATTATATAACTTGATATCTGGCAAAAAACCTTCACACAATTCTATAGTATTCGTATCTAATCGAGCGTACTCTTTATTGTAAACATTGGCAATCTGCTGATACGGTATACTTAAAAACTGGTTTTTTGACACACTTCTCGCATTAAGAGCTGATTTAAGTCCGGATGAGAAAAGTACAGAAAAAGATATCGAAAAAAGAATTAACAATAAATCCTTACTAATTCTCCTCTTGTGCATAATTTCCTTAATAAAGAAATATATAAATAATAGGATAAATACATATAAGCAATTATTCCTAAACATGCATAATCCGAATGATGATAAGAAAATTAATGCATTACTGTTTTTGATATTGAGATTAAATGATTTGGAAAAAATCATACTAACAAAAACAATAAAAAACCCTGTAAAAAAAATGTCTTTGGTATGAGAAATAACTAAAACCGAAAAAATTGGGCAAATACTTGTAAAAATGATTAATAAGTATCTAATTATCTTTCTTGTATCAATTTTATATATTACATAGTGCATTAAACTAATCATTGAAGAAAAAATGGCAATCTGAGTAATTGTTGCAAAGGCAATACCTATGTTATAATTCTTAAAAATCTGACCTCCGATAAAATAATAAAAAAATCTTATGTATAAAGTATGCAATAGAGGATGCTTAGAACTGTACACTGTTAATTGATGATTAACATCGTAAGCAAAAATCCCTGGGTAATATGCCAAAAAAACTATTGAATAAAAAAATACGTGAATCAAAAATACGACAAAATAATACTTTATTGTTTTGACTACGTTGTTCTTTTCATAAATACCAATTGTACATAAAAATTTCTTTATTCTTAGATACAATTCTGCAACAAAAAAAGAAAAAACAATAGCTAAAACAAATATTTTGATGAACACCAGAATGCTTAAATTTAGCCAATTTTCGCCATAAATTATATATAGATTAGTAAAGCAAAACAAAAACCCATAAGTCAATGCGTACAATGTTTCTTTTTTATTATCGAATAAAAGCACAGATATCCTTTCTTAATTTTCTATCCCTTGATACTCAAAATTTGCATTACAATTTTTTAACGAAGGTGCGATTTTATCTTTTTCAGATAGAATAGGTTTAATTCCTTTTAACATTGTTCCCCAGTCAACATTAATTGTAGGATCGTCATAGCGGATGCAGCCTTCTGATTCTTTGTTATAAAGGTTGTCACATTTATACTGGAATTCTACATTATCAGTTACAGTCAAAAACCCGTGTGCCATACCTCTTGGAATAAAGAACATTCTTTTGTTCTCTTCACTTAATTCACAACTCACCCATTTGCCATATGTCGGGGAACCTTTACGGATATCTACTGCAACATCAATAACTGTACCTTTGGTACACCTTACCAGCTTTGCCTGCGAAAAAGGATCTCTTTGATAATGAAGTCCTCTTAAGGTGCCTTTTTGAGCACTATAGGACATATTATCTTGAACAAAAACAGTATTAATGCCCATTTCATGAAACTTAGCTTCATTATAAGTTTCCATAAACCAGCCCCTGTTATCTCCGTAACAATCAGATTCAATGATGAAAACTCCTTCAATTTCTGTTTTGAGCTTCTTCATTATTCTGCTTCTCCGTTTGCGACAGCTTTCAAGTGTTCGCCGTATGGAGATTTCCCATATCGCTTTGCACTTTCCAGAAGTTTCTTTTTGCTGATCCAACCATATTTATAGGCAATCTCTTCCGGAGCGGAAATAACGATATTCTGTCTCTTGGAAATAATTTGTACATAGTTGGCTGCTTCGACCAAAGAATCCATCGTTCCGGTATCCAGCCAGGCGTACCCTCTTCCTAACAACTGAACATCCAGTTTTTTCTTTTTCAGGTACATATCGTTTAAAGTGGTGATTTCCAGTTCTCCTCTTTCAGACGGGACAACATTCTTCGCCATCTTGTAAACACCTTTCGGATAGAAATACAGACCGGTAATACAATAATTTGATTTCGGGTTCTTTGGTTTTTCTTCAACCGAAATAACTCTTCCTTTTTTATCAAATTCAACGATGCCAAATCTTTCCGGGTCATTTACATGATAGCCAAAAATAGTGGCTCTATTGTTCTTTTCGGCATTTTCTACTGCATCTTTTAAAACATATGAAAATCCATCGCCAAAGAAAATGTTGTCTCCCAGAACCATTGCACAGGCTTCCTTTCCGATATGCTTTTCGCCTAGAATAAATGCCTGAGCAAGTCCATCCGGAGAAGGCTGCACACAATATGACAGATTAACTCCATATTGAGAACCATCACCTAAGAGTTCCCTAAACCTTGATGTATCAGTTGGAGTGGAAATTATCAATATGTCCCTTATCCCCGCAAGCATCAAAGTACTTAACGGATAATAAATCATCGGTTTATCATACACAGGTAAAAGCTGTTTTGACGTAACCATGGTCAACGGATAAAGCCTTGTGCCGGCACCTCCGGCCAATATGATTCCTTTCATATTCACCTCCCGATTACTTCGTTTTTCTTTTCAACCATATTATCGGTTTTCTTATTATTTCTATCAGTTTGTATCCTTTTGTATTCGTTATAATTTCCAATTGATTTCTCAAGTTTTCATTTTCCTGTTCGAGTTTTTTTATGGTTTGTTTGACTTTGATTTCCTCAATTATTCTTGGATTGTAACATTTTTTATCAAATAAGCACACATTTTCAATATTCAGTTTTTCTGGATTTTTTGAATAAACAGAAATATAATAATCATTTTCAATCATCCATTTTGAAAGAAATTCTATTTTTTTACTCTTTCCTTCATCACTGTCATGCTCTTTGTATAAGAAAGCAAGACGATTATTGTATTCACTTTCATAATTATTCTTATGGATTAAAGCGTGTAGTAGGTGTGATTTATAAAGTCTGGTCTCATCAGGAATATAAAAACTATTTTTGAACATAACCCTATTCTCTAAAATATCGTTCGCAAGTTTTTCACAGTAATATCCGTCATCTGTCTGTTTTATATCGATCAGGGCTTTTTTATTATTTATATAAACATAATACAATGTATCATTTTGCCTTTCTAATTCTTTTGCAGCCAATGTTATTGAAGCGTTTTTGGCATTGTCACACAGTATGTCTAAATCGCAATTCTCATCTTCCACAAATTCGTACAGATCGTTTTCAAAATCTCTTAAAATGACATAATTAATGCAATTGTTCAATGTATAAAGAAAATCATTTAAAGAAGGGAAACCATCTAAACAATAGGTATCTTCTCGAAAGATGATTTCGTTTTCGTTTTTCTTGTACTTATTTAAAAAATCAACACCATTTGTGCCAAACAAGAGTGTCAGATCGTGATCGGTTTCTTTTATGGTATTTGTTGAGTGTATCTTATGGCCTCCTCCTGTTAGGTCGCGATATTGATTTTTCTTACCAAACATCAACGTATTCACATATGCGTTTCCTTTTGATGTTTCCCGGTAATCATAATCTAAGTTGTCTGTTTCAACTATCACAACTAAGAAATTTCTGCTTCCGCATTCTTTTATTTTTGCTTTAGTGTCAGGTAATGATGTTCCGTAAAAGCGAGAAATATTCTTTTCCCATTTGTTCTCACTCCACTCAATATTAATGATATTTCTAATAAAGAAATTATTTCTGATATCAGCCAGAATTTCTTCTTTTTTATACAGAGCATTATTCCATATTATGAAAAGATGTAATTCGTTATTTTTCATTTTTTCATCAAATCCATTAAAACTCTGATTGGTTTTGTTATTCTCCAACTTGTTGATCTTTCTATTTCATACAACTTGTGTGCATCCACTGAATCTTGATATATTCTTTGCAAATCAACAATATCGTTAACTTTGTAATCGATTTTTTTGTCCCTATATAATTATATATAAAATGATTATCCATTTTCTGAAATACCGATATTTCTTCATCTGATAGTCCAAAATTATTTAGGTATTCATTTATCGAATAGTATTGCTTTATCTCAGAATTAAAATAGTAAATATTAAGAGAACGAAACAAAACAAAATCTGTTGGAATCGGAAAATCAAAAACCCATTCCGGATCTATTATTATCCATTCATCATTAACAAATACATTATCAAACAATATATCTATATTAATACTGTCAGTATAATCTGCTTGGCCCATCAAATAATTGTTACCAAAAACTTTTTCGTACTTTTCGTTTTTTGTGTAAGCATATTTATATGCTTTGACTCTTATCCACCTTTTATAATCAAATATTTTTTTCCGGAAACTATCAAAGTCTCTTTCTTCTATATACTGATCTAATACATTTTTCAGAGTTTTACCTTTTAATAATTCTGCAGAAACTCTTTCTTCATTTTCGTTGTAAGTGTATGCTAAAGTTTTCAAAATACTTTTTCTGCTGTTTATAGCTATTTGTTTAAGGTGATTTTCACCTTCTTGATTACAAGAATATTTATAAACTCTATTGTCGTTTATGTTTATTTCGGTAATGATAGAATATTCAGCAGAACGGTTATCGCTGATTTTGTAATAATCACCATAATCATCTATTTTTCCATCAGATGCATCAACAAAAAAAGCATTTGCAAAGACATCAGAAACCTCGTTTTTCATCAAAACTTCATTCACGCTTTTTTCATCAAACAATGAGGCGATATTATAATCGATTGGATTATTGATTGAAGAATAATTAATTTTATTGATTGTGTTGTCGCTGAATACTTCTTTAACATTTCTATGGTCCGGATAAAAATAAAAAAACTTCCTGTTTAAAAAATGTTGTTTAACAAGTTTTTCAAGATCATTTTTGGAAAATAAAATATGTTTCTCAATTTTTACTAAAGAATCGTCATTTTTATCAGGAAAACCAGCCAAATATTTCAATCCAATTCTATTTTGGACAACAAATAACACATGTCCTTCTTTTTTTAGATGTTTTTTAATTTCTACCAAAAAATGACTACATGAATCGTCTTCATAAAAGCCAGAAAGAAACCTCATACAATTACTCAGAAGGATGTAATCATATGTTTCCGCAACTGAAGACAGATTAGATAATTTTGTTGAATCTGAATCATTTGCCAACAATTTTTCGGTCTCATACACTTCTAACAACGTCTTATTTTTATCAATCCCAAACCAACCTAAATAATTATTCCTTAACTTTTCCATCACGATATAGCCCTTTCGTCACATCTGTAAGATTAACTAAAGTTGCATATTTATTATTTGTTCCTGTAAGTATTCTCCAAAGTTTATTGAAACACCATATTGGCAATTTCCATTTCTGTTCCTTGATCTTGTAAATAACTCTGGCAAAAAAACACTTAACCTTAAATTTCCAGATACCTTTTACTTCAATTTTTCCTTCAATTTCATAGCCGTTAATCATCTTATCGAAATAGTCATTAGCCAGATATTCCAATGAATAAATTGTATTTGCTTCTTCAATACATTCTTTCGATATTTTTTCTCTTAACGCTTCATCATCTATCAATCTACAGATCGCATTAAACCAATCCTCTTCGGTGTTTTTTACCAGTAAACCATTTTCTTCATTTCTGATTCCATGTTTATAAGGGATAACATCAGAATAAATACCGGAAATACCAAAAGATGCATATTCAACATATTTATTAAAATATTTACATCTATGGAATTCTGAATCCGGCATCGGTGCTAAACCGATATCCCAGTTAGCTTCGCCGACAACTTCAGTATATTTCTGATAACCATCCTGGTATGAAATATAATTCAAATTGTACCGATCCACAATTGCTGGTCTTGCACCCATGAATTCGATCGAGATCTGGTCGCCGTATTTTTCAATAATCCTTACTAAGCTTTTTTCAAGGATGTTGTTTATATCCTGTGTACGGTCGATAGATCCGGCAAATCCGATTTTGATTTTATCGTTTTTCTTCTTCTCTTTAATAGCATTCAATGAAGGCTCATCTATCTGATATTTGTATTTAAAACTTCCACCGTATTTTTCTAGAAGAACTTTTGAAGGAGTCAGGAAAACATCGCAGTTATTCATTATTTTCAAAATATTGTCATGTATGTTTTCTAATGCGTAATATTTCGAACTGCTTAATCCTTCCGGCAGGTTCAGTAAGTCATCGTCCAAAACATAGACAAAATGTTTTTTGCCCAGACAAAGTTCCATTGTATATTCTTCCAAGTCACTTTCACTTCTGACAAAAATAACGATGTCAGCCCATGACAACAGGTCATCATTGACCATCTGCGGTTCCAGAAACTTATATTGAACTTTCCCTATACTTTCCAAGTATAAAAGTTGTGCGTGACCACACAATAAAACTGAAGGTATAAGCGAGTGGGAAATTATCAACACATTTTTCATTTATTAAGGTGTTGCGATTCTTTATACTCCTTGCAGATCTCTTTGACATCGCCAACTTTAAGAACTTGTCCTTTATTCAACCAGACGACTCGCGAGCACATTTCTTCGATCTTCTCTATATCGTGTGAGACAAAGATGACTGTAGCACCACCCGACATGAGTTCTTTCATTCTATTCAAACTCTTCTCCTGGAATTGTGCATCACCAACCGAAAGAATCTCATCGACAATAAGTATTTCTGGTTGTATGACAGAGGCTATGGAAAAAGCCAGTCTTGCCATCATACCTGAAGAATAATTTCTTATTGGCATATCAATAAAATCAGAAATCTCTGCAAATTCCACAATCTCATCATACTTAGATTCAAGATATTCTTTTGAATATCCTAAAATTGCTCCGTTTAAATATATGTTTTCTTTTCCAGTCAACTCAAGATCAAACCCAGCTCCTAATTCGAGCATCGGAACTATATTCCCTTTTGTAATGACTGAACCAGATGTTGGTTTTAAAATGCCGGAAATAACTTTCAAAGTTGTTGATTTACCAGCTCCGTTTTTGCCGATCAAACCAACCGTCTCTCCTTTATATACGTCAAATGAAACATCATTCAGAGCCAGGAACTCATTATATTTCAGTTTTCCTTTTACAGCAGTTGTAAAAACTTCCTTTAAGGAATTCAAAGGCTCATCGCTCATCTTAAATTTCATTGTCACGTTTTTTACTTCAATTATTTTTTCTGCCATGAAAACCTCTATAGATGTAAAGTGAATCTATCCTGTGCCTTCTTGAATACAAACGAACCAATTAAAAAACTTACAGTCGCAAAAATCAAACAATATACATAAGCTAACGGATCTGGTGATATTCCATTGATCAAGCATTTTCTCAAATTGCCAATAAAATGATACAAAGGGTTTATACGGACTATAAATTTATATTTTTCGGGAATGATTTCAGCAGGATAAAAAATAGGTGTGGCATACATCCATATCTGACTCAATACCGACCACAGAAATTGAATGTCTCTAAAAAAAACCATCAGTGTAGCTAAAAACATTCCAATTCCGAGCGAAAATACGATCAGGCATATCAGGAAATAAAAGATCAGCAATGTCTGAAGACGGAATTGTATTCCAAGAATCAGACTGACCAGCAAAAGCGGAATTAAAGCAATACCTAAATTTATTGTTGAAGACATGGTCTTCGCCAATGGAAATATATACTTCGGAATATATACCTTATTGATTAGATTTGCGTTGCCTGAAATTGATAACAAACACGTATCGGTCGTTTCTTTAAAGAAATTGAAACAGATAACACCGCTCAACAGATAGACCGGATAAACTCTTGTGTCATTTCTAAACAATGTTGAGAAGACAAAGAACTGCACAATCATTGTCAATAGCGGATTCAAAAAACTCCACATAATACCCAATACAGATCTTTTATATTTTGATTTAAAATCACGAGATACAAGTTGACTGATCAAAAACTTATATCTCTCTAGTGCGAGCAACGCCGCAATAATATAATCAGTTTTGTTATTCAAATATCTTCGATAAGATATTAGCAAAGTCAAACATAAAATAAGTCCGCCAACAGATACAATGATCCAGTAATATTCGCTTGCTACGATCCGATCCGATCCTTTAACCGCAAAGCAGATTGATCCTTTTGCCTTGGCTTTGTTGTAGTTCAAAACATTGCCCTCAGGCATATAACTTTTATTTATCATTGCCGAGATGCCTTGGCTGGCAGAAGCGTCCGAAGACAGTCTTATGGTCAATCGCTTACTTTTATAGCCTTCAATACCTTCTTCACTATTAAAATAAATTCTACTTTGTTCAGGAATGTCTTTAAAATCATAAGTTTCTTCCAACAGTACTTCTTCATTATCAAGAAGCTGGATAGTCAGTTTTCCATTCAGTTCCCTGTATAACTTTGTGAATACCAGTTCAATTGAATTTATCTTGTCCAAAGGATTAATAAAACTCTGATTTATTGAAATTCCTTTTACAATCTGAGGTGAAACAGAATCAGCCTCAGCCATAGGAATATTGTTTGTTGATTCTTTATATCTTAATTCATCACCAGCCAGAAAATAAAAAGACACAACTAAAGCTGCGTAAATTGCAATAATTGATATAAAAATCCTTCTAATTGTGTCCTTATTCATTTTATTCTGTTACTGAGAAACAGAGGCTGCCTTTCTTAGAAACATTCCCAAATCTGTATTCGGCGTCCTCGTTTTCGGAAACCAATATGGCGAATCCCGTATCTTCCTTATCCTTGCTGTAAATCTTGATCGTTAGATTTTTGTTTTTCATTCCGCTTAGAGGATTGTTTGGAACAATATAAGTCCTATGTTCATCTTCAATCAAGTGTATAGGATATGAACTTCTGGCCAGCAAAGTATTTCCGTCATACAGTTCAAGAACCATGTCGGTGCCTTCAAGATATTGAATCCTGACAAAGACTATTCCCACCTGTGTAATTGTATTAGTAGTATTGGTGAACGTCTGTTCAACAACGATACCGTTTTCAATTCTTTCGGTTGTTCCTGTTGCCTCAGGCATAATAGTACTATCGCTTTTTCTTTTTTTGGAAAAATCGATAAAACTAGGGAACATAAACATAACTGCTATAACAACAAAAGCGCCTGCTATTAAAATTATAATTTTTCCTGTATTTACTTTTTTCATATTGTTAATTTTACCACCTAAACAATTAACTTCCAACCTCTCTATATTCTAATGAGCCTGTTTAAATATTTTGTTTTACCGATCAGTTTGCTAAACACATAGCTAAAGAATAAGGCAATCAGAAGGATCAAAACTCTGTTATAAAATAAACTACCCTGTACGAACAGCCTTCCTATCCTTATAAAAAACTGATGTGAGATATATATACCAAACGTATTCATTCCTATGTCGCACATAATAAAGGTGATTTTTTTTGTTTTTTTCCAATTTATCAATATTTTGAATAGCATTATGATATTTAAAACATGTAAAAAGGATTCGTCATCAATTAACATTGAAAATACCTGTTCTTTCCTCACGCACAGAATTACACTAAATGCAAAGAGGAATACCCATGATGCAAAAAAAACCGATTATACTTACTTTTTTGCTGATTTTTTCTTTCTCATACAGCAAATATCCTCCAACTATAAAATACAGCAAAAACCAGCCATATTTTTCCAACGTGTTATAACGGTTAATGAAAGATATTGTGTCGTTGAATTGTTTTATTCGTATCTCGTTTTCCAGAACCAAGGTACTGAATCTTAGTACTTCATTAATAAACAGCGAGCCGGAAAGTATATACATCAAATACTTATATATCTTTTTGTCATTCTTAAAAACAAACCATAATAGTGGAAATACCATGTAAATTGAAAACATTGCTTGTAAAAACCAGATCTCCCCAGTATACAAAGAACCAGTAGATGTTTTAAGAAAAAGATCAACAATAATGCTTCGATTTATCGGGGTTTTATCGTACTGTAAATTGATTACTATCAAAACCAGGGACCAGAATACACTCAAAATAAAAATCTTCATCATTTTTATGACATGCTGTTTCAAATCAAAAAAATCCTTTTTGAACATTAAAAAACCGTTAACTGCAAAGAATAACGGAACTCCCTGAGTTACCATCTTAAACAAAAACTGTACATAAATGCTAATATTGTTATCTTTTATAAAATCATATTCATATAAAGGTATATGTGTTGCAATAACCATTAATATAGCTATAAATTTAATAATATCTAATCCATCGTATCTTTTCTTTTCTTCCATAACTTCACCATAACTATATATAATTAACCATCACAAGTAATTTAAAGAAATAGTCGTTAACTGTTTCTGTTTTTAATCTATCATCATTGATTAATTTCTTTTTTAATTTTCTATCAGAACTATAATAGGCTACTTCGTTAAGCAGTTCTTTTTTCTCATCATCAATTTCATTACCATATACATTCATCAACGATTTTGCTGTGTTGCTCCTATAGCCTTTGATCTTGCCATTAATAAATCTGTTTATTCTTCCTATGAACACTTTTAGTTTATTCGCATTCATACCGATCTCATTATCACCATGCTGCCGGTAGTACATATGCGATTCTTTGTCCAGGATCATCTTTCCGAACATGCAGACAACTTTATGGATGATCGCATCATGAATAAGACAGTACTCTTTGTTTACATCATATTTTACGATTTTTTTTCTTGCCTCATTATTGAAAACAAACGTACAGCCTGGTGCTGTATGATAGATCAAAGAATGAGGAAAATCGGAATAATTATACAAACTCGATACCTCTGAATCTATCGGGTT
>JAEEGL012402368.1_pt1 | contig 10992 bp, 8 predicted proteins | sample 9134231 | NCBI WGS metagenome assembly JAEEGL01 (sample SAMN16246548, study PRJNA631951) | gut metagenome | biome: gut microbiome; feature: rumen; material: fiber-attached | host: Bos | place: Iran: Karaj | collected 2018-10 | reverse complement strand
TGAAGATGACGATTTTGAGGTAGAGCCTGTAAGGAAGGAAAGACGGAAGAGCGTTAAAAAAGAGAGTAAACCCGTCCAGAAAAAGACTGCCAAAGCGGCAAAGAAGAAAGCAGGACTCTTTGGAGACGGCAGGACTGCCAAGGATGACAGGCGCAAGGAAAGAGCGAGGTCGGAAAGGGCAGAGAGGACTGCGGCCGAAAGAAGCCGCAGGAAACGCTTCAGCGAAGATGAGGATGATGACGAGGATATGGACGAGATGGATCCCGGCATGCAGACCATGATGACTGCACTTGCGGTGATCGCAGTAATTATCCTTGTTGTCATTATAATAGTATTTGTAAGGAAGTACAGCGGGCTCTTAAGTTCGGTTCCCTCCGGGGATTCTTCAACAGAATTATATACGGAGGATGAGTCCGGAGGAGATAATGTCACCATATCCGATGTCAGGGGAATCGTATTTGCAGATGCAAAAACAAAGCTTACGGCTCTCGGGCTGGTGGTTACCAGTGAGAACAGGCCCTCCTCGGACGTGGAAAAGGGCTGTGTTATTTCCGTAAGTGACGAGGACGGAAATATAATAAATCCCGGAGATGAGATACCCCAGGGATCTACAGTGATACTTTCTGTCAGCACAGGGGAGGACGGGGTTGAAGTACCCGACGTGACCGGGCTGTCAAAAGCTGAAGCCCGTGTTAAACTTGAGACTGCCGGTTTTACCGTGGTTGAAAACGAGACACAGAGCAGTGAAGTAGCTGCCGGAAACGTGGTATCCCAGAATCCTGCCGGAGGCGGACAGGCAGAAGAGGGCAGTGCCATCGTGATAGTGGTCAGCACCGGATCCGAAAGTGCAAGTAAAACCGTACCTAATCTTGTGGGATTAACGGAGATCGCGGCAAAAGCGGCTCTTGCTGCAACAGATATTTCCTTCGGAGAAGTGCTGGAGGAGAATTCTTCCACTGTGGCAGCAGGGGTGGTCATATCCCAGACTCCTGAAGCAGGAGCTACCGTAGGGGATTCCACCAGCGTAAGTTTCACGGTGAGCAAGGGACCCGGGACATACGGAGGAACAATTAATGTTGCAGCTCCCAACGGATATACGGATGGGACTCCCGCCCAGATCACTGTAACATCAAGCGTGGACAATTCAGTGCTTTATTCCCAGGCAGTTACTGCCTTTCCGGCAACTGTGACCATTACCGGTACCACAGCGCCTTCGGATGTAATGGCAATAACCTATTCCTCCTATCAGAATGTGGAATATGAAGCTGATAACGGCCAGATCGTGAATGAAACCAAGGAAACGCCTCAGACAGTGACTCAGGTAGTCAATTTTACGGCGGAGTGATGGCGTATAAGGGACAGATAATAAAGGCTATGTCAGGGTTCTATTATGTGAAGCCTGACAGGGAGGAAAAAACGGACACACCTCCTTCGGATCCTGATGGAGCATATCAGTGCAGGGCAAAAGGCATTTTCAGGAAGAAAAAGATCTCTCCTCTTGTTGGAGACCGGGTGTTATTTGAACTCACTGCCACGGATGATGTGGAAGGAAATGTTGTAGAGATCCTTCCGCGCAGGAATCAGCTGAACAGGCCTCAGGTATCAAATGTGGATCAGGCTCTGGTAATTTTTGCAGTCCACACCCCCGAACCGGCCCTGGATCTTCTGGACCGTTTTCTGATACAGATGAAGACAAGGGATATCCCGGTAATACTGGATTTTAACAAGGATGATCTAAGTCAGGGAGATGAAACGGAGAGATTCCGGGAAATATACGGGAATGCCGGAGTTAAGCTCCTTTTCAGCAGTACCGTTGATAATACGGGGATAGATGAAGTGAAGGCACTGCTTAAGGGTAAACTCACTACGGTTGCCGGTCCGTCAGGTGCGGGGAAGTCTTCCCTTATAAATGCGGTTTCCGGCAGGAAGCTCATGGAGACAGGAAACTTAAGCCGGAAAATAGGGAGAGGTAAGCAGACTACCCGCCATACGGAACTGATAAGAATAGAAGAGGATTCATATATCATCGATACCCCGGGTTTTTCTTCCCTGGAGCTTCCTGATCTTAAGGGACAGCCGCTTGATCTGTTCTTTCCGGAAATAGGGAAATTTAAGGATATGTGTTTCTTTACCGGCTGTTCGCATATAAATGAGCCGGACTGTAATGTTAAGAAGAAGCTTTCGGAGGGGTTCATACCGGGTGAAAGGTATGAGTCCTATGTTCTTTTTTATAACGAATTATCAAAAAAAAGGAGATATTAATAATCCTGTATGATATATAAGCTATCGCCATCCATACTGGCTGCGGATTTCAACAGGCTGGGAAGCGAAATAGAATGTGTGGAAAAAGAAGGAGCGGATTATCTCCATGTGGATGTGATGGACGGCAGTTTTGTGCCTAGTATTTCTTTTGGCATGCCGGTCATAAGATCCATAAGGAAAAAGAGCCGCCTGTTTTTTGACGTGCATCTTATGATAGTTAATCCCGAGCGTTATATCAGGACTTTTTCCGAATGCGGGGCTGACGGCATTACCTTCCATCTGGAGGCAGCAAAAGATCCTCTGCGGACTATAGGTCTCATCAGGGATGCAGGGAAAAGGGCAGGTATAGCCATAAGTCCCGAAACGCCTGTCAGGGACTTGAGCGACGAGATAATAAAAAGAGTTGATATGGTACTCATCATGACTGTCAGGCCCGGATTCGGGGGACAGAAGTATATGGATGGGTGTACGGATAAGATAAAAGAACTCAGGAACAGGACCGTGGGCTTAAAACCGGATCTGGATATAGAGGTGGATGGCGGAATAAACCGTGAGACCATAAAGACCGTGATGAAAGCCGGGGCAAATGTTATTGTCATGGGTTCGTCGATATTTGAAGGGGATATCGCTGCTAATACCAGGTATTATAAGAAGGTGCTCAAATGAAAAAAGCCGTGATAATCGGGGCGGGTCCTGCGGGACTCACAGCTGCATATGAGCTGTTGAAAAGGGGCGGGGGACAGTATCAGGTCACCGTTCTTGAGGAGAGCCGGGAAATGGGCGGCATTTCCAAAACCGTAAACTATAAGGGAAACCGAATGGATATGGGAGGCCACCGTTTCTTTTCCAAGGTCGACAGGGTGAATGAATGGTGGGAAAACATGCTTCCCATGCAGGGTGCTCCTGCCTATGACGATATAATACTGGGAAATAAAAAGGTCCTTAAAAAGGGCGGTCCGGATCCCGAAAAGGAAGACCGGGTAATGCTTAACCGCAACCGGGTTTCCAGGATTCTTTTTAACTCAAAATTCTTTGACTATCCCATAAGCTTAAAGCCTGAAACCTTTATTAATATGGGGATCATCACCACATTTCAGGTGGGCTTTTCCTATATTTTTTCTCTGATCCATAAAAGACCGGAGAGATCCCTGGAAGATTTTTATGTAAACCGATTTGGGAAAAAGCTCTATTCAATGTTTTTCGAGCATTACACCGAGAATCTGTGGGGAAGACATCCCAGGGACATTGACCCCAGCTGGGGAGCCCAGAGGGTAAAGGGTCTTTCCATTGTGGCGATCATAAAGGATGTTTTTTCCAAAATGCTTCCCGGCAGCGGAAAGCGGCATGTGGAAACTTCGCTTATCGAGTCTTTTTCCTATCCGAAACTGGGTCCCGGGGAACTCTGGGATGTAACTGCCGCGGATATTGAGAAGATGGGCGGCGAAATAATAAAGGAAGCAAGGGCTGTGGGAGTACGGACGGACGCCTCAAGGGGAGAGGCAGTAAGCGTAACATACCGGAAAGCCGGAGTGGAAACTGATCTGGATGCGGATTATGTGATATCATCAATGCCTATTAAGGATCTGGTCGCAGGAATGAATGATGTGCCCAGGGGAATAGCTGAGATCGCGGCAGATCTGCCATACAGGGATTATATGACCCTCGGGATCCTTGTTCCAAAGATCAACCTTAAAAATGAGACCAGGATACGGACGGTCTCAAACATAGTGCCGGATAACTGGGTATACGTCCATGAAAGAAGCGTAAAGCTTGGGCGTTTCCAGATCTACAATAACTGGTCTCCGTATCTGGTTAAGGATCTTAAGAATACCCTTTGGATCGGGCTGGAATACTTTGCAAATGAAGGAGATAAGCTCTGGAGCCTTTCCGATGAACAGTTTACCCGGTTTGCCATATCGGAAGTTGTAAAGATGGGACTTATCGATTCACCTGATGATGTAATGGACAGCCATGTGGAGAGGGTAAAAAAAGCCTATCCCGCTTATTTTGACAGCTATGATAGAATAGATGAAGTGGTGTCTTATCTGAATGGTTTTAAGAATCTGTACTGCGTCGGCAGGAACGGCCAGCACAGGTATAATAACATCGACCACTCTATGATGACCTCTTTCCTCACGGTTGATAACATCCTGGCAGGAAATACGGATAAGACAGATATATGGAATGTAAATACTGAAAAAGAATATCACGAGAATAAGAAATGAAAGGAAGATGAAAATGGGAAAGAAACCTGCGGTACTGTTAATTATGGACGGCTTCGGCCTTAATGACAATCATGAACACAATGCGGTGTTTGAGGGGAAGACACCGGTGCTGGATAAGCTTATGAAGGAATGTCCCTTTGTAAAGGGAAATGCCAGCGGCCTTGCAGTGGGACTTCCCGACGGACAGATGGGTAATTCCGAGGTCGGGCACATGAATATGGGCGCCGGAAGGATAATATACCAGGAGCTTACCCGTATCACCAAGGAGATAGAGGATGGAGACTTCTTTAAGAATGAGGCTCTGCTGAAGGCTGTTGAGAATGTTAAGAAGAATGATTCTTCGCTGCATATGTATGGTCTGGTGTCTCCCGGCGGAGTGCACAGCCATGATACCCATATTTACGGACTTCTGGAGCTGGCAAAAAGAGAGGGATTAAAGAAGGTTTATGTTCACTGCTTCCTGGACGGACGTGATACGCCTCCCGCATCAGGCAAGGAATATGTTGAAAACCTGGAAAAAGAGATGCAGAGGATCGGCGTAGGCGAAGTGGCAAGCGTACACGGCAGATACTATGCCATGGACAGGGACAATAACTATGACCGCGTGGAAAAGTCCTATATCGCCCTGACACAGGGAATAGGAGAAGAGGCTGATTCGGCTACAGGCGGAATACAGGCTTCATACGATAAGGATGTTACCGATGAATTCGTGGTTCCCTTTGTGGTTAAGAAGGACGGACAGCCCGTTGCCACTATAAAAGACGGGGATTCCATCATCTTCTACAATTTCAGACCTGACAGAGCCCGTGAGATCACACACTGCTTCTGTGATGATGAATTCGACAAGTTTGACAGGGGTCCGAGGAAGAAGGTTACCTATGTATGCTTTACTGACTATGATCCCCTTATCAAAAATAAGGAAGTGGCCTTTAAGAAGCAGGAGATCAACAATACATTCGGTGAGTATCTCGCTTCTCTCGGCATGAAACAGTGCCGTATAGCTGAGACCGAGAAATATGCCCATGTCACCTTCTTCTTTAACGGAGGTGTGGAAAAGCCCAATAAGGATGAGGACAGGGTACTTGTAAACAGCCCTAAGGATGTGGCGACTTATGACTTAAAACCCCAGATGAGCGCTCCGGAGGTGTGCGATAAGCTGGTGGAGGCTATAAAGTCCGGAAAATATGATGTGATAATAATCAACTTTGCAAATCCCGATATGGTAGGACATACGGGTGTGGAATCCGCAGCGATCAAGGCGGTAGAGACTGTGGACAGCTGTGTGGGAAGAGCTGTTGAAGCCTTAAAGGAAGTGGACGGAGTAATGTTCATCTGCGCGGATCACGGAAATGCGGAACAGCTTATTGATTATGAGACAGGAGAACCCTATACTGCCCATACCACAAATCCTGTTCCCTTTATCCTTGTGAATTATGATGAGGCCTATACCTTAAAAGAGGGAGGCAAGCTCTGTGATATAGTTCCCACACTTATTGAATGCATGGGAATTGAAAAGCCTGCCGAAATGACAGGTCAGTCCCTATTGGTCAGGAAATAGAAGACTTGGCCAGTTCCCAGAATACAAGGGCGCTGGCGGCTGCAACATTAAGGGAATCAACACCGTGATACATGGGGATCATAACCCTGTAGTCCGAGGCTCTGATGACATCTGAAGGCAGGCCATCTCCTTCGGTTCCGAGGATCACCGCGATCCTCTCTTCCGAAAGGAGTGACCTGTCATTTATGTTTACGGAATTATCGGTGAGTGCCATTGCGGCGGTTGCGAAGCCCATACTTTTTAATTCTTTTATCAGTCCGGCTCCGGCTGCATCCTTTTTAGAAAGCTTGGTCCAGGGCATCTGGAAAACAGTACCCATGCTGACACGGGCAGAACGTCTTGTCAGAGGATCCACGGAAGGGAAGGTAAGAAGTGCTCCGTCCATTCCGAGAGCTGCCGCAGAACGCATAATGGCACCCACATTTGTGGGATTGACCACGTCATAGAGGACAGCGATCCTGTTTTTTCCCATACAGAAGCTTTTCATATCCTGTAGGGCACGCCTCTTAAGTACAGCCCAAAGACCCCGTACCAGTTTATATCCGGTGAGAAGTGTCACTATCTCACGCCCTGCTGTATATACGGGTATAGAGCTCATTTTTTCTTCACCCAGATTTTTCCTGATATAATCAAATACAGGCATCCCTTCGGTTTCCATTCTCTCTTTTTCAATGAGGATGGAGAAGGGTTCATATCCTGCTTCCAGAGCCCGTAAGATCACATTGGCGCTTTCCGCTAAAAAGAAGCCGGGCTCAGGTTCATTATAATGAAAGAGCTGCGTCTCCGATATCCTGGAAAAGATATCCAGAGCAGGGTCATTTATGTCTTTTATCTCAATGATATTCATATCAGTGCCTATTTAAGCATTACAGGTACAAGGTGTCAACAAGTTGTATTTATTTCCCGAAACTGCAATTATTGTCCGATTTGACGAATGACTTGGTTTTATAATCCAGACAAAGTAAAAATGAAATGTGGGTTTAAGATCAACAGGCGGAGGACAAAAAAGATGGCAAATGAAGATATTAAAGGTACAAAGAGCATAAAAGACTATATTCTTAGCGATGAGGAAGTACTGAAAATAAAGCCGAAAAAGAAAAGACCTTTATTACCTGCACATGCAAATGTAAGGGTTCTTTTCCAGAGCGGATGCGACTTCGGGATAGAAAAAAAGCAGGGACGTACGATTTCCCAGTTGATTATTCTTGTTAGCAAGGATCAGTTCTATATAAAGACAGGGAAAACGATAGTTCCATTAAGCCTTAGAAGAATGAAGGATTTTATCCGGGGCATAGGCGAAAATCTTGATTTTGGGGATCAGGATGAAAGCAGTCACATTCCGCCGATCATAAGACTTGATGATGTAAGCTGGCTTGACGGGATTTATACGAATGAAACATTTATCCGGGATTTTGTAGATATACTTAAAACACCTGTCAAGACGGAAATGATCAGGCAGAATGTTATGTATCTGAATGATCCAAATTTTAATTATGACGATTTGTTTATGCCGGAAACACCTAAGCCTGATTATTCCTATTTATTTGAATATTCACCGGCTCTCACTAAGTTTATTCTTGATCACTTTGCAGAAAGAAGAGGATTGGACAGGAAGCAGATCCTTAAGCTGGTCTGGGATGTCCGGGAAAATATTAAAGAAAAGAATCTGTTGAATAACAGTGCTGTCTTTATGGTAATTGAAAAAGCCTTTGGAATAGAGTGGGCAAAAAAGGCGGTGGAACTGTATCTGGAATCCGGTATAGAGTCAAATATGTCAGATAAGGATCTTACGGCTCTTTTAACAGATACATCAAAGGATCCGGAATCGGTGTGCAGTTATTATTCGGATCCCTGTCCGAAATCTGTGAAGGCTTTATCAGGGGAGATCAGAAAAAAAATCAGTTTTTCCGGCTCGTCCTTTGTGGATTACCTGATAAAACATTCGGTATCAGAGGGGTATGCCTTTGATATGGATGATTTTCTGAAACACTGGCATGACTGCCTTTGCGGACAGTTGGAGATCTATGGTGAGATCAGAGATAAATATCCCGAAAACCTGGAATCATCATATAACAGGATAAAGTACTGGATACGGATCCATAAGGAAGAGATAGATCAGAGAAACTGGCTGAAGGCTGTGGACAGAATGAAGAGTCTTGAGTACACCGGGGATGAATATTTGATAGTCTGTCCCAAGGAGATGGATGAGCTGAAAAAAGAAGGAAGTGCCCTTCATAACTGTGTCGGGAGATTTACGGATAATGTGTGCTACGGGGCTGACATGATACTTTTTCTTAGAAGAAAAGAGGATCCCGAAATACCCTTTGTGACAATACAGGTGCTGCCGAATAAGCAGATTACCCAGATTTTCGGCTGCTGTAATTCGGATCCGGATAAAGATGTGATGGAATTCATTGAGAAATGGGCAGGGGAAAAGGAACTTATTATGCCTTCTGAAAAGTACGGTCCTAGGGCTCCCCGCCATATAGGCTATTATTCATTTGAATCGGAACCATTTGAACCCGGGGGATTCGGAACCGGACTCTTCGATGAAGACGGCAATGTTGATTTTCCCTGATCAGGGAGATGAAGTTTGAAAGCAAGTATTGTTGAAAGGATGAATGTCATGAAGAATAGTGGGAAAACGATTCTTTTGATACTGCTACTGTCAAGTGTTATGTTAACCGGATGCGGATCTGATAAAGATAATAATTCCTGCAGCAAAGAAGCTGCCCCGGTTATGGATATGCCAGAAGAGGGTTTAACGGTTGAAGATCAGGGCCCGGCGGATGAAACAGAAGATGTTCTGGAAGAGTATTACAGGAAGAAGTTTGAGAATTACAGAAATAAGGTCGCGCTATCACCCGCAGCATGTGATATCGATACTTCCGGCTGTGAAGAGTATAAGAAGTCTTATTGGCTTTTAATACATGACCTCTTAAATTGGGGATTTTCATTAGATGGATCTTCTTATCCCGAGTCCGGCACTGACAGGGATGGTTTTCAGTTTTCCCTTCTTGACCTGAATGATGACGGGACTCCGGAATTACTGCTGGGTTACGGATATAACGGTTATTCACCTTATTCGTGGCACATATTCAAAGTGGGAAATAGTTATGGTGAAAGCTATGTGGGAAAAATAAGTCATTTCGACAGGGTTAATTCAGTGTGTCTTGACGGAGATCTCATCGATCAGGCCACGGGTTACAGATTTGACGGAAAAAGGCTTGACTATATCTTTGATTATAACGCGGCTTATGTAGAGTATGACGGGGAAATGGGGAGCGGGACTGACGAAAAACACTACTATCATTATGGTCCGGATATCAGTTTTGAGGAGATAAGTGAAGAAGAGTATAAGGAGGCGCTTTCTCCATACGAAAATACGGATACGGAGATCACAGGGGAGATCCTTACCCTTGATAACTTCGCTGCTGCTTTAGAGATCGACCCTGATTCCTGGAAAAAGGAAGCGGCCTGCCGCTCATATCTGGCCTGGCTTAAACATTACACGGAGAATAAACACGATATGGACGACCTGAATTATTCTCTTGTGAATATCGATGGTGACGGGATCCCGGAAGTACTGGCCTTTGAAGAGTATGACATAAGTCTGCTCTGTTTCAGGGACGGTCGGGTATCATTCCGCACATACTATATTTCTAATCCCCCCGAGTATTCGGAAGCAGAGTCAAAGAAATTTCTTTATTTGGGGAAGGGGGTGTTAAGTCTGTATTCTGCTTCCTGGGGACACACAATTGAGGACTTCTACGTATTTACAGGAAATGATCTGTTACCGCTGTTAACAGTCCGGAAAGAGCCACTGTCATCAATCGGATTTTCAAATTCCCACCAGAGGGATTTTCGGGGAAATACACTGTATGACTACTATCTGGATGAGGAAATAGCGTCGAAGGATGATTTGATGACGGTTGTCGGTGTTCTGGTGGAAGTATTTGACATTGGCGACGGGCTATTGTTTGAGGAACTTGAAAATTATTCTCTCCAGGATTTTATGGAGTTGCTGAAAGATGGAGGCTCAAGTGATTCCTGAAACATGAATCGAAAACTGACAACTTTTCTATAGGCGAAGAAATTTTTCTATCACGCTATTTCTCCGAATTTTGCTTTATACTTTGCAAGCTCAGCCTCGGCTGCATCCGCTCTTTTCTCGGCTTCATCTGCGCGTTTTCGTTCCGCCTCAGTCTTTTCCTGTTCTTCCTTGCGGATTTCTCTTTCCCATTCCCAGCTCTTCATATACCTTACCCCCACATTCTTGTCGGCTTTGGTTTCCCTGACATAAACATCAAGCCTTATTCCATGTGATTTCTCAGATGCCCCGGGCACAACCTTCTGGACTTCATAACTTATTTCACCGACTTCCTTCTTTAATACCCGGCTCAGGATTATCCTGCAGACCTCAGGGCCTCTCACCTCATCCGTCACCATTTCGGTGAAGAGGAAGTCATCAATGACGTTCATCTCCTCCAGCGGCTTTTTCTCATAGTTTCTTTTTTCATCACTCATTCTTCATACTCCTTTCATTTGGAAATACGGCAGAAGTATGAAGCACCTATATACTTCAATATCTCCTGCTCTTATTAAAATGGAATTAAGGGCAGGAAATTTCGAAATCATAGATATTTGAAATGATCATAGAAGCGGTGGTCCGCTGTTAGAAATATCTGCTCTTGAGGCAGATTCTGGCACTTTGAGTACGAATAATCAAGCCCGTCATTCATGATTTGACTGATAGTAGTCTATAGACAAATATTTTTCGTGATTTTTTCATGATATGCCTGCTTATGGCCATTCTAGATCTCTGGAAAAGACATAAATCGGACAAAAATTGCATATTCATGATTTGACTGGTGGTAGACTAAGGACAAAATATTTGAAAAACATTAATTCGTCAAAGAATGGAGGAAAGAAAAATGAAGACTACTC
>JAEEGL010857830.1_pt1 | contig 10992 bp, 9 predicted proteins | sample 9134231 | NCBI WGS metagenome assembly JAEEGL01 (sample SAMN16246548, study PRJNA631951) | gut metagenome | biome: gut microbiome; feature: rumen; material: fiber-attached | host: Bos | place: Iran: Karaj | collected 2018-10 | reverse complement strand
TGGAAGCGATAAATGATTACATTCCACAACTTAGGGAAATTGCTGAAGAGCAACTGAAACTATTAGCAGCATAACGTTGAATCGTACCTAAAGGTAATTTACACACAAAATTGGACTTGACCCCGAAGAGCGATTTGCAGCAGGCCTATTCAACATAAATAGCCTGCTACAAATGGTCGATGAGCGATTTGCAGCAGGCTAATTCAACGATAATAGCCTGCTACAAATGGCCGATGAGCGATTTGCAGCAGGCCAATATAACGATAATAGCCTGCTACAAATGGCCAATGAACGATTTGCAGCAGGTCTATTCAACATAAATAGCCTGCCACAAATGACCGAAGAGCGATTTGTAGCAGGCCAATACAACAAGAATAGCCTGCCGCAATCACACAAATCCCCATTTGCAGCAGGCCCACAACCAGCAAGCAGACGTCTCAGTCCTCCGGGAACCGCGCGAGCTCCGTGTAGATCATGCCATTCCGGCCGCGTTCGGAGCGCATCAGAGAGAAGCCCCGCACCTGCATGGAGGCTTCCGGTGGGATGACTTCCGGAAGAGCGCCGCTGCCCCGGTACTCCGCCTTGCGCACGAGAGTGATATGCGGGCTGAACCTTTTCCTGTCAAAAGGGATCCCGGCGTCGGCCAGGGCGCGGCGGATCCGCTTCACGAGTTTCTCCGCCTCTTCGCCGTCGCGGATCCCCGCCCAGTAGAGATCGCCGAATCTGCCGATTCCCTGCAGCGCGACGGAAAACGGTCTGAATTCCACGCCGGCGAGTGCTTCCTGCACAGCCGCGGCGTCGCCATACTCGCCGATAAAAGCAAGCGTGAGGTGGAGATTCTCCGTCCTCGTGTAATGCCCGCGCAGTCCGCTCTGTGAGAGATCCGCCTGCAATTCCTCCAGGGCTTCGATGATGCTGTTGTCAAAGCGTATCACTACAAACAGTCTCATGTACTATTCCCTCTATTCCATCTGCTCCTTCCGCGTCTCACACCGTGATCTCGATCTGATTTCCCTCGATCGCGACGATACAGCTCTCATAGTAGCCGTCCCCGGTCATGCGCGGGCCGCTCAGGACTTCAAAGCCGTCCGCCCGGAACTGTTCCGTCAGCCGGTCAACTTCTTCGGTGCTGCCGACCGAAAAGGCGATGTGGACATATCCTGTACGGTTCGTGGTTTTGACGGGGTCGTCCAGTTCAGGCTTGTTCATGATCTCAAGCCTTGCTCCGTCGTCAAAGCTTATGAAATAAGAGCGGAATCCGGTGTTCGGGTTGCGGTATCCCGCATTGGATACGCCGCCGAAATACTTCACGAAGAAGTCCCTTGCGTTTTCCGGGTCATTGACATACATGGCGATGTGTTCGATCTTCATGATGTGCGCCTTTATAATGAAAAAATGGTTTTCTGTTCCCTCTGCCACATACAGAACCCCCTGTCAGACCACGACCACTTCCCCCTCCCGCCAATCCGCGGTGAGCGCGGCAGCTTCCGGCAGGTCTTCGGAGACGAGGCGGTCCGCCAGAACCGGCTTCAGCTCGCGGTCGATCACACGCTGGATTTCGCGTGCGCCGTATTCCGGGCTGGTGCCGGCCAGACGGATGTGCTCCTTCAGCGCGTCGGTGCAGGTTAACGTGATCCCGCGGGCGGAGAGTCTGTCCGCGACCAGGCGCAGCTGTTTGTCGACGATCCGTGCCGCCATGTCGTCCGTCAGCGATCGGAACTGCACGATCGCGGTCAGGCGGTTCCTGAATTCCGGCGTAAAGGTCTTCTTCACGGCATGATCGATCGCGCCGGTGTTGAGGCCGTCCGCGCCGAAGCCGATCTGCGCCTTGACGAGATCCGACGCGCCGGCGTTGGAGGTCATGATTAGGATCACGTGCCGGAAATCGGCTTTGACGCCCTGGCTGTCCGTGATCGTTGCGTAGTCCATCACCTGCAGGAGCACATTCAGGATGTCCGGGTGCGCCTTCTCCACTTCGTCAAGTAACAGCACGCTGTGCGGATTCTTGCGGATGACATCGGTCAGGCGGCCGCCTTCTTCGTAGCCCACGTAGCCGGCCGGCGCCCCGAGGAATTTGGAGACGGCATGCTTCTCCATGTATTCGCTCATGTCAAAGCGTAAGAGCGGGATCCCCATGGACTTCGCCAGCACGCGCGCGATCTCCGTCTTGCCCACACCGGTCGGCCCGACAAAAAGAAGGCTCGCGACCGGCTTGTCATCTTCGTTGAGGCCCGAGCGGGAAAGCCGGATCGAGCGGCATACGGCGTCCACCGCCTCATCCTGCCCGTAGACTTCCGCTTTGATCCGCTCCGGCAGATCGCGCAATTGCGCCAGTTCGTCCGTGGCCACGGTCTCGCGCGGGATGCGCAGGAACTCCGTCAGGATCGTCTGCAGCAGCTCCTCCGTGACGACCTTATCCTCGCTGTCGCTGTGCAGGTGCAGATACGCGCCGGCTTCGTCCATCAGATCGACCGCCTTGTCCGGCTGAAAGACCTCGGTGCGGTACTTGCCGCTGAGTTCCACGATCTTCGCAAGGATCCCGTCGGGATAGGTGACGTGGTGGAAGCCCTCGTACCACGGGCGCAGGCCCTTCAGGATCCGCTCCGTCCCGTCCGCGTCGGGTTCTTCCACATCGATGTTCTGGAAGCGGCGCACCAGCGACTTGTTCTTCGAGAAGCTTTTCTTGTACTCCTCATAGGTCGTGCTGCCGATGAAACGGATGTGGCCGTCCGTCATGTAAGGCTTGAGAATGTTCGAGGCGTCGAGCGTCCCGCCGCCGACCGCGCCTGCGCCGACGATGTTGTGGATCTCGTCGAGGTAGATGATGGGCTTCTCCTCTTCGAAAATGCCCTTTAGGACACTTTCCATGCGTTTCTCGAAATCGCCGCGATACTGTGTCCCGGCGAGCATGGTCCCCATGTCGATGGAGTAAACGCGGGCGCCGGCGAGGATCTCCGGCACCCGTCCCTCTTCGATCCTGCGCACAAATCCGAGCGCGATGGCGGTCTTGCCGACGCCGGCTTCGCCGATGAGCAGCGGGTTGTTCTTTTCCTTGCGGCACAGAACGAGCATGAGGCGCTCGAGTTCCTGCTCCCTGCCGATGAGCGGCACCGCATCCTCGCGGTTCACCGTGTCATTGAGGCACGTGGCGTACTGCTTCCATTCCTCCTTCCGCTTCCCGCGAAAGGTGCTCACGGGACCCTGCTCCTCCGTCCCCTCTTCCGTCCCGCCCGCATCTTCCGCAAGGGCTTCGTGAAGGGCGATGAACAGTTCTTCCGGGTCGACGCCCTGCCCGGTCAGGTAGTAGAGCGCGTGGCTTTCCTTGAGCTGCATCATGCCGCGGACAGCGTGGATGAGGCTGACCTGCTCCCTCCCGCTCGAATGTGCCTGCAACGCGCCGAGTTCGAGCATCACCTCCATGTCGTGCGACAACTCCGGCGTGTATTCACCTTCCTCCTCGGGGACCTTGTCGCAGCGCGACTCAAAGAAATCCTCCAGATCCTGTCTCAGTTCGTCCGCGTCGCCGCCGCATTCTTCGTATGCCTCGCGGAACGCCGGGTCGACGCACAGGAGGGCGAGCAGATGCTCCGGCATCACATATTCATGGCGCTTCTCCTGCGCCAGCCGAATGGCCGCAAAGATGAGCGCATGCAGTTTTTTTGCTAATTCCATTTGGGTTCCTCACATTTGCCGGACTTCGATGCGCAGCGGGAAGCCCTCCTCCCGCGCCATTCGGATGGCCTTGTCTCTTTTGGTGACGGCGACGTCGTAGGTGTAGGTGCCCACGAGCGCGCTGCCGGCCTTGTGCACCTGCATCATGAGCGCCTGCGCCTCCTGCTCATTCTTGTGGAAAACGAGTTTGAGCACACTCACGACGAACGGCATGGTCGTGAAATCATCATTGCAGAAGATCACGCCGTAGAGGTGTGGTTCCTTTTCCCTGACCAGGTCTCTTTCCTTGAGCCCCGGTGTCTGCTGTGTGTGCGTGTTCATGGGGTTTCAGTCCTCTTCTGACCAGATCGGTCAATACACGAGTCTGACGATCTCCTGTGCGGCGTTTTTGCCCTCGCGGTGGTCGCTGCCGGTCTTGGCCAGCACGCTCATATACCGCTTGTCACCATGGTAGGTGAGTTTGTAATGTGTTCCGTCCTCGGAAATGTCAAAGCCCAGTTCCCTGATGCCCTGTCTGGTGCTGCCGCTCATGGTCTTATAGCCGTTGAGGAGCGTCTTTGCGAGTTTTTCGAGCCGCTCGGATTCGCCGGCATACTCATTGGCAGCCACGATATCATCCAGGACATCCGCTCTTCGTGAGCGGTCTCTCACTTCTTTTCTCGCCTCCGTGAGGCAGCGCAGGATCAGGTCCTTTACTTCGCCCGGATAGAGGTCCGCTTCCCTGCCGAAATACAGGAGCGGCAGGGACTTTTTCCCGGTGATCTTGGATCTCAGACCATGACATTCCAGTTCCAGTGAAGTGTTGACATTCGTGAGGTCATCGACCTGATCCTGCAGGGCCGTGATCTCCTCCTCATACATGGCGGTCAGCTCATCCTGATCCAGTTTGTCACGGTGTCTGGCCTCCTCCGCCTTTTTCCGTTCTTCGTGGAGCGAGGCGATCCGCTCATTCAGGAGTTCGCGGTGCACGCCGTTCCAGGTGTACAGCGGATCGATCTCTTTGATGCCCTCGTACCGGATGACCCGGTCCACGATGCGGTCAAGGAGCAGGTCGATGTGACCTCTGTAGTCACGCAGCCGGTATGTCTTGTGGCGTCTGATGTCATTGAGGATGTAGATTCCGATGTCTCCGCCGGTCTCCGCTCTCCTGTGGCCGTTTCCGATCCGCCGGCTCACCGCGTTGTCCGCGACGATGACATGGGCAACACCTTTTAGCCGGTAGGCGAGTTCCGTCGGAGAGACCGGCAGTTTGTTTGTCCATGTCTTTGATACATATACGATCGGCAGCCGATACGGTTCACCGCCGTAGAGTACCCGGTTCATGAATTCCGCGCTCTCCGTTCCGACCCGGATCGGTGTCCGCAAAACCGGTATGCCGTTGTCCGTGTCAAGGAAGCCTCCGTTGATGAGCATGGTGATGAAATGCGGCGTGGAAAACGACTGGTCATTGATCAGCGCATTTTCCATATAGCTGCGTTCAAGCTGGATGCAGATCTGTCCTGCCGACAGATTGAGGATGTAGCCGGTGGTCCAGATCGTTCCGTCTTCCGTGCGTTTCTCATATCTGGCCGCGATGATGCTTTTGCGGACCAGTTCAACGATGTCCATCCGGAGGTTTTCGTGCGAGACGCTGAGATTTCTCGTCCCGTTCCATTCCAGGCCGGGGATGATGTTCTCCGGGTACTTGCTTGTGTTGTTCCATTCAATGACCAGCCGCACAAATTCATCGGCCGTCAGTTTGCTGTTCACATTCAGTTTTGTTGAGAATAAGAGCATTTGATCACCTGCCTCTTTGCTGTACCGGCGCCGTTACAGAGTAATGATACATGTTGCGCGCGCGGGGTGTCAAATCACGCAGGCGGGAGGGGTGAGGGGGATTGGGGTGCCTTTTTGTGGTGATCGGGGGTGGCTTCAGTTACCCCTGTTCATCTCCTGTCCGGGACCGGTGCAGATCCCTCCCTGCTGCTATCTGTGGTTATCCTGTTTGCAACAGGCCAATACAGCATAAACAGCCTGTTATATTTCGCCGATTCCTCATTTGTAGCAGGCCATTACAGCGAAATCAACCTGCTACATTTCGCTGATCCTTCATTTGTAGCAGGCCATTATCGCGGATTCAGCCTGCTACAATTCGCCAATCCCACATTTGTAGCAGGCCATTACAGCGAAATCAACCTGCTACATTTCGCCGATTCCTCATTTGTAGCAGGCCATTACCCCAGAATCAGCCTGCTACATTTCGCCAATCCCACATTTGTAGCAGGCCATTACCCCAAAATCAACCTGCTACTTTTCGCCAATCCCCCATTTGTAGCAGGCCATTACCGCGAAATCAACCTGCTACTTTTCGCCAATCCCCCATTTGTAGCAGGCCATTACCGCAAACCCAGCCTGCCGAACCCTGCCGTCACCGCCAAAAGCCCAAAATCCCCAAATCCCCCTCTCATTGCGCATCTTTACCGATTATGATAGTATTCTCAAAGGGTAACATGACGACAAACGAGCATCACCCGGAAAGGAGAGAGCAGATATCAATGAAGAAAGCGGCATATTCTGTGGTGGACAGCGTAGAAAAGCTGGAGGAAGCCATCGCAAGGGTCAGAAAGGCACAGCGGATATTTGCGGAATACGACCAGGAGCAGGTGGACAGGATCTTCCTGGCGGCGGCCACGGCGGCGGACAAGGCCCGCATCCCGCTGGCTAAGCTGGCTGTGGAAGAGACCGGGATGGGCGTGGTCGAGGATAAGGTGATCAAGAATCACTACGCAGCCGAGTACATCTACAACGCCTACCGCGACGTCAAAACCTGCGGCGTGGTCGCGGAGAACAAGGCATTCGGGACCAAAACGATCGCGGAATCCATCGGCGTGATCGGCGCCGTCATCCCGACGACGAACCCCACCTCCACGGCGATCTTTAAGACGATCATCGCGTTAAAGACCCGCAACGGCATCATCATCAGCCCTCATCCCCGGGCCAAGGATTCGACGATCGCAGCGGCGAAGCTCGTTCTGGAAGCCGCAGTCGCGGCGGGCGCGCCGGAGGGTATCATCTCCTGGATCGACGTACCGAGCCTCGACATGACCAATCTCCTGATGAAGGAAGCGGACATCATCCTGGCGACGGGCGGCCCCGGCATGGTCAAGGCTGCCTATTCGAGCGGCAAGCCCGCGCTCGGCGTCGGCGCCGGCAACACCCCGGCGATCATTGACGACAGTGCGGACATTATCCTGGCGGTCAATTCGATCATCCATTCCAAGACCTTTGACAACGGCATGATCTGCGCCTCCGAGCAGTCGGTGATCGTCCTGGACAAGGTCTATGACAAGGTGAAGCAGGAATTCGCCGCAAGGGGCTGCCACTTCTTAAAACCCGCCGAGCTGGAAAAGGTGCGCAAGACCATCATTGTGAATGGCGCGCTGAACGCCAAGATCGTGGGCCAGAAGGCCGCGACGATCGCAAAGCTCGCACAGGTCAAGGTGCCCGAAGAGACCAAGATCCTGATCGGCGAAGTACAGTCGGTGGACCTTTCCGAGGAATTCGCGCACGAAAAGCTCTCGCCGGTGCTCGCGATGTACCGCGCAAAGAACATCAGCGACGCCTTTGAAAAGGCCGAGCGCCTCATCGCGGACGGCGGCTACGGCCACACATCTTCGATCTATCTCAACACCGAAACGGCCAAGGACAAGCTTGATGAATTCGCCGAACGGATGAAGACCTGCAGGATCCTGGTGAACACACCTTCCTCGCAGGGCGGTATCGGCGATATCTACAACTTCATGCTCCGGCCTTCGCTCACGCTGGGCTGCGGCTCCTGGGGCGGCAACTCCGTCAGTGAGAATGTCGGCATCAAGCATCTGCTCAACTACAAGACCGTCGCGGAGAGGAGAGAAAACATGCTGTGGTTCAGAGCGCCCGAGAAGATCTACATCAAGAAAGGCTGCCTGCCCGTCGCTCTTGACGAGTTAAAGACCGTGATGGGCAAGAAGAAGGCATTCGTCGTAACGGACAGTTTCCTGTACAAGAACGGCAACACCAAACCGATCACGGACAAGCTCGAGGAACTCGGGATCGCCTACACCTGCTTCTTTGATGTGGAGCCCGATCCCACACTCGCAAGCGCCAAGGCCGGCGCCGAGCGCATGCGCTCCTTTGAGCCCGACGTGATCATCGCGCTGGGCGGCGGCTCCGCGATGGACGCGGCCAAGATCATGTGGGTGCTCTACGAGCATCCCGAAGCGGATTTCATGGATATGGCGATGCGTTTCATGGACATCAGAAAGCGCATCTACACCTTCCCGAAGATGGGGGAAAAGGCCTATTTCATCGCAATCCCGACCTCGGCCGGCACTGGCTCCGAGGTAACACCTTTTGCTGTCATCACCGATGAGAAGACCGGCGTGAAGTACCCGCTCGCCGATTACGAGCTGCTTCCCAAGATGGCGATCATCGATACCGACTTCCACATGACCGCGCCGAAGGGCCTCACGGCAGCGTCCGGCATCGATGCGGTCACGCATGCGCTGGAAGCCTACGCCTCCATGATGGCGACCGATTACACCGACGGACTGGCGTTAAAGGCGCTCGATACGATCTTTGAATATCTGCCGAGGGCCTACGAGAACGGCACGACGGACGTGGAGGCCAGGGAGAAGATGGCCAACGCCGCGACAATGGCCGGCATGGCGTTCGCCAACGCGTTCCTCGGGGTGTGCCATTCGATGGCGCACAAACTCGGCGCTTTCCATCATATCGCGCACGGGATCGCCAACGCGCTGATGATCGACGAGGTGCTGCGCTTCAATGCGGCCGAGGTACCCGCCAAGATGGGCACCTTCCCGCAGTACAGCCACCCGCACACGCTCGCGAGATACGCGCAGATCGCGGATCATTTAAAGCTCGGCGGCAAGACGGACGAGGAGAAGCTCGAGCGTCTGATCAAGGCGATCGACAAGCTCAAAGAGCAGATCGGCATCAAGCCCACCATCCGCGACTACGTGCCGGATGAGAAGGATTTCCTGAACCGGCTCGACGAGATGACCGAGCAGGCGTTTGACGACCAGTGCACCGGCGCGAATCCGCGATATCCGCTCATGAGCGAGATCAAGCAGATGTATCTGAATGCATACTACGGCGGGGAGGGCAGATCATGAAACTGAATACTGTGATCGCAACCAGAAAGAACAAGACGGTTTACCGTGACGGCAAGAAATGCATCAAGCTCTTTGACGAGAGCTATTCCAAGGCGGATGTCCTCAATGAGGCGCTCAATCTCGCCCGTATCGAGCAGACCGGCATCAATGTCGGCAAGCTGCTCGAGGTGACCACAATTGACGGCAAGTGGGCGATCGTCTACGAGTATATCGCGGGTGAAACGCTGGCGGAGAAGATGGAGAAGGATCCCGCGGGGATCCCCAAATATCTCGAGAGACTCGTGGATGTGCAGATCTCGATCCAGAAGCACACCTGCCCGATGTTAAACAAGTTAAAGGACAAGATGCAGGGCAAGATCAGCCAGGCCAAGCTCGATGCGACCACAAGGTACGATCTGCACACGAGGCTCGAGGGGATGCCCACGCACAATAAGGTCTGCCACGGGGATCTCAATCCTTCCAATGTGATCATTACCAAGGAAAACAAGGCCTACATCATCGACTGGGCGCATGTCACCCAGGGCAATGCTTCCGCGGATGCCGCCAGGACCTATCTGATGTTCTGCCTCGACGGCGAAAAGGAGAAGGCCGAGATGTATCTCGATCTCTTCTGCAAGAAGAGCGACACCGCCAGACAGTATGTCCAGAAATGGATGCCGATCGTTGCGGCGTCCCAGTCGGTCAAGGCGATCAAAAAGGAACGTGACTTCCTCCTGAAGTGGGTCGATGTCGTGGACTACGAGTGAGCGTGGAAGCGCCGCGGCCGTTTATGTGATGTTTTGTTTTACGGCACAGGGGCCATGCTGCTTGCAGCGTGGCCCCTGTGGGTTGTTCGGGAGATACCGGCTACAGCAGGTGTTTTCGGATCAGGGCATGGATGGTTTTGTCGCTCAGGATGTAGTTTGACGTCTCATATGAGAGGATCAGCCTGTCGCCCGGGAATATCCCGTTCCTGATATAGGTGTCAATCTTCTTTACAGCCTTTTCTGCGTATTGCGGATCGTCCATCCTGCCGTCATGTTCCCAATAGATCTCCTCGTCGGTCCTCCGGCTCAGGATCGTGAAATCCGGGTAAACGGTCCCGTATCCTTTCAGTGTGAGCGGGCACTCATATTTGTATTCGATTCCCGCATCGCCAAGAGTGTCCGCGATGATCTTCTCAGACTTGGACCGCACACGCTCTCCTCTTTTGGAATAGATTTCCGGCGTACCCTCCGCAAATTCCTTTGGCTGGTAGGGAGCTGCTTTCCATTGAGCGGCCTTTTGCTCCCACACGGGTTCAACAGGCGTGATCAGACTTTTTCTGACATCGCCCAGGGATTCATAGATCGTATCGATCTCGGTGTCTCTGTATTCCCGGATGAGCATCTTCAGCTGCTTTAACCGCCGCTCCGCAAGTTTTTTTATCTTCCGGTCGTATGCTTTCTGCGCGAGCTTCCTGATGATGTTCGCATCGCATTTTCTGATGTACTTTCCCTGCCGTTTGTTTTTGGCGGTGTCATCCGTGCAGAGCATGAACTGCTTCTTCTTTCCTTTACCGGAAACCCGGAGCATTCCCTCCGGCGCATCACACAGCCTGCCGTCCACCTCCCGCAGGATTGCCGTCAGGCGCTGTTCTTCCTGATTGAGAAGTTTTTCCAATCCGTTCATATTCGGTCCTTTCTTATTGATCTTTACTTTGTTGTGGCATGGTTGATCATAGTTGGTCCGGCCTGTTTTGACCTGCTACAATCCGGCTTTCGGTCATTTGCAGCAGGCCGATTCCCGTGTTTTGACCTGCTACAATTCGGCTTTCGGTCATTTGCGGCAGGCCGATTCCCCTGTTTTGACCTGCTACAATTCGTGCTCCGGCCATTTGTAGCAGGCCGATTCCCCTGTTTTGACCTGCTACAATTCGTGCTCCGGCCATTTGCGGCAGGCCGATTCCCCTGTTTTGACCTGCTACAATTCGTGCTCCGGCCGTTTGTAGCAGGCCGATTCCCCTGTTTTAACCTGCTACAATTCGTACTCCGGCCATTTGCAGCAGGCCGATTCCCCTGTTTTGACCTGCTACAATTCGTGCTCCGGCCATTTGTAGCAGGCCGATTCCACTGTTTTGACCTGCTACAATTCGTGCTCCGGCCATTTGCGGCAGGCCGATTCCCCTGTTTTGACCTGCTACAATTCG
>JAEEGL017379494.1_pt1 | contig 10993 bp, 10 predicted proteins | sample 9134231 | NCBI WGS metagenome assembly JAEEGL01 (sample SAMN16246548, study PRJNA631951) | gut metagenome | biome: gut microbiome; feature: rumen; material: fiber-attached | host: Bos | place: Iran: Karaj | collected 2018-10 | reverse complement strand
TGTTGTGCCATGCATCGATATCGCTGCAGATTGCCAGCATTTCATCTACCACAAGTTCAGCTGTTCTGGGCTTTACGTTGTAGAGGTATGCCAGCATTCTATCCATGGCCTTGGGACTTCCGAGCTGCTTGGCGATCTGGGCACCCAGCGCCTCTGGGAAGCCAAGCTGGGTTATGACAGCCACCAGCTCATCGCGCTTTCTTGACCATTCAAATTGGTTTTGTGTCATCATATCGTTCTCCTGAAATGAGGTGTGTTGTCGGCGGTTTGTGGTGTGTGGTCGGCGGTTTGGGCCATGGCAACATCCCCTTTTTTCATGCCCAATTCAGAAAAGGCATTCAATATGTGATTTTTGGTTATAGGTTCCATCATTGCTTCACTGCTCCGTCAGAGACTCCGGCGATAAGGAATCGAGATAAAGAAAAATACAGAATAACAATAGGTACAGCTATGAAAATAGCGCCGGCGGCAAAGCGTGAGAACTCGGTTTCGCCAAGATGGGTAAGCCCCACTGCCACCGTCCAGAGATCGCGATTTTTCAAAAGCATATTTGGAAGGATGAAATCGCTCCAGGGCCAGGCAAAAGAAGTAAGCGCAGTATAAACCAGAATAGGCTTTGACAGCGGCATGGTGACCTTCCAGAAAATCGTAGGGTTAGAAGCGCCGTCGATTCTTGCGGCCTCGTAAATTGAATTACTTATGGTGTCAAAATAGCCCTTTTGAACCAGATAACCCATGGGCGCACCGGCAGAGTACACCAGAATAAGGCTCCACAGATTGTTTATCAGGTTGAAATTAACCATAATAAGGTAAACTGCAGTCATGCCCATAAAGCTGGGAAACATGCTGAGGACCAGGGTAGTCTTCATCAGCGGCTTTCGCATTTTGAACCTGAATCTGCTCATGGTATAAGCAGTCAGAATCACAAGGATCGTAGAAAGAGCGCAGGAGAACGCCGCCACAAACAAAGTGTTCCTGAGCCAGCTTGGATAATCGTACATCTGCGTATCTGTAAAAAGCATTATATATGTACCAAGGCTGTAGCTCTTGGGAAAAAATCCATCATAATCATATATAGACCCTGACGCCGAAAAAGAAGCCAGCACCAGCCACAGTACAGGAAAGAAGAATATAAATGAGACCATGATCAGAACTATATGAGTAATGACCACCTCTGAAAGTCGCTCTTTTCTCATCTGAAAGTATCCTCCTTCTTAAAGGCTGAAGAATTAACATATGCCGTCAAGGATATAACTGATGTAATAATGAAAATAATCAGGCTGACAGCGGCGCCTATTCCATAGTAGTTATTGTCGATGGAAAGGTTATACAGCCAGTTGATCAAAAGATCCGTATCGCTGGCCAAAAAATAGTTGTCCAGATACAGCCCGCCCCTGAGGAAATAGAACACACCAAAGTTGTTGAAGTTTCCAACGAAGCTTGTGATCAGGGTAGGCGTTGTGGAGAATACCACAAAGGGAAGGGTCAGCTTGGTAAACTGCTTCCATCTTCCCGCTCCGTCAAGGCTTGCGGCCTCATAGAGCTCATTGTTCATGTTTGAGAGAATGCCAGTAGCCAGCAGCATGGACGTTGGAATCGAGATCCAGGCATTTACCAAAAGACCTATGATCCTGGCCTTCCAGCCCGCATCTATATCCAGAAATCCCACAGATTGAAAGCCCAGCGCCTTGAGATAGTAGTTAATGGGGCCACCATATGAAAACATAAACTTAAATCCCAGAAGAGTTATGAATCCGGGAACGGCGTAAGCCAGAATGGGGAAGGCTCTCCAGAAGTTTTTTCCCTTTATGCACTTTTTATTCAGCAAAAGAGCCAGGAAAAGCCCACCAAAATAGTTTATTGCTGTAGCCAACACCGCCCAGATCAGGTTCCATCCAAGTATACGCATAAAAGTGTCTTTTATCCCGGAAAGAGACAGTATCTGCCTGAAATTTCCAAGGCCGATCCAGTCCACAAGCTTAGGCGGAACAATGTCGCCTCCATAATTGGTAAAGGCGATCAGGATCATGAAAATAATGGGCAGCACGTTAAAAACAGCAACGCCCACAACAGGCAAAAACAGCGCCACCACGTAAAATTTTTTGTCCACAAACAAAAGCAGGGACTCATAAAAACCGGGAACAGGCTTACCCTGTTCCACTAGTTTTTCTGTATTTTTTACATCCCTAATATTGGAAAGATAGAAGATCACTATAGCTATGAGAATAAGAAATGCCAGAATGCCCCTCAGCATCATTGTGATGGAATCATCCCCCACTATTCCAAGCCATGGGTCGCCCTCCACAGTTCCAAGGGTAAAAAATCCGGCCATATCCGTGATTCCGGCGCTAAAAAGATACCACAGATACAGCGCCAGCACTGCCATATATAAAAGACCTTTTATTCGCTGTCCGTAAAGGAACTGCCCCAGCCCCATAATTAAATAGGAGCATTTTGTTTTAATGCTATTTTGCTTCATGTGACCGCTCCCTTATTTTGACAGAGTATAAATTGCGTCATAAATGCTCTGGGACGCTTTATCCAGCGCTTCCTGCATGGAAGCCTCATCGGCATATTTAACTGATTCGCCTTTGTTTTCCCGGAAGGCATCTTTGGCAACATCACTAAGCAGCGTGTGCATTGGATCCCAGATCTGATCAACAGCCTTCACTGAAGGCATGAGATAGATATGGCCTGCGTTGAGGCTATCAAAGATCATGCCTGTTATTCCGCCAATCTCCCCGGCAACATCAGATCTTGTGGGGGCAATACCCAGTATTTCTGCCCTTCTCTTGATCATTTCTTTTCCGGTGGCAAAATTTACAAATTCGATGCAGGCCTCTCTGTGCTTGGTATAGGCGCTTATGCCGTAACCATTGACGCCGCCCATAACCACGGTATCCACAGTATCTCCTGCTACAGACAGATTACCGTCTGAAGGCATTTTGCCGGGAAGCTCAATCATACCAAGGTTTTCTGTGGCCTTCTTAGAAGCCTCTTCGTCGCTTAAGCCCTCTGACTTGTAGACATCTGCAAGTCTGTCATGAAAAAGAACATAGGTATCCGGAGTTGAAATCGAACAGAAATAAGTTCCATCTGCCACCTTGGAATACCTGTTTTGTCCTATGGAATCATCGATACACTCTTCGCTCATGATGCCCGCAAACTGCCTAAGTCCCAACATGCCTTTAGCAGCACTGCCCTTGCCAAAGCCCACATCCTCAGGGTTAAAAGCGCCATTCTCATCTTTGCCAAAGACATATCCACCATAGGAAAAAACGAACTCAGCCATCATATAAAGGTCTTTACAGGGCGCCACGAGACCATATTTTTTCCCATCTGAAGAAGTATAGATTTCCTTGGAATACTGGTACAGGCTGCCCCAGTTCTGGAAGAAATCAGCAGTACCGTCTCCGTCTTTATCCCAGTCTTTTTCCCAATTGTCAGGAAGCAGGTCTTTGCGGTAAAAGAGCATGGGCTCCTGAACATTCACCGGCACTGCACAGGTATACTGCTTTCCATCCACAGAAATGGAAAAAGCATCCCAGGCCTCATTGGGAATGAATTCAGAACAGTCATAGTCCTCTCTATTTATGGCAAGTATGTGCTTGTCCTCAGCATAGGTCATGAGCTTGTCGTTGGCCTGGTACAGCACATCAGGGCCGTAGCCATAAGGGCCGTTTTCCGCAAGATTACTGTATTCGTCCATGTTTGCGTCGACAGCCACAATGCCCTTGTCCTTATAGGCCTCATTAAAAGCGCTTAAAAGCTCATCAAGGTAGCCTTCAGATTTGGCGGTGTCATTTTCCAAAATGCGCAGAGTTATTACTTCGCCGTCCTTTGCCGAATCCGCAGCTTTTCCGGTTCCGCTTCCGCAGGCTGTCATCCCTAAAGCCATGGATGTTATCATTAGCAGGCTAACTGCCCTCTTTATACGCATCATAATACTTCTCCTCCGTTTACAAACAATCTGAATGTGCTGCCTGACTGGTTTATATGCAGCGCAACATCTGCATTTTCGCCATGTCTTTCCACGCACAATAGCTTACCATCTTCGGATGCATAAATCCTGGTTCCGACAAAAGACATCTCGCTTTCTTTTCGTATTTCCGACAGCTTTTTTAACAACTCCGAAAGCTCCTTGTCAGAGCCATTCTCCCAGTCCATGCAACGTCTGCAGTCAGGATCGTAGCCACCAACAGTATAGCACTCTGTTCCATAGAAAATCGATGGTGCCCCGGGGAAAAGATATAAAAGCGCCAAAGCGGCTTTTAGCTTATCCCTGTCTTCATGTATTTCGCTGAAGAACCTGTCAGTATCGTGACTGTCCAGGAGATTCAGCATCATGTCATTTACTGTATCGGTGTTCCTGGCAAGAATGTCGTTGAGCTTGCAGGCCATGGCCTTTGCATCAAACTTGTCGTAGGCAAAAAAGTCCAGGGCAGCCTTGGTGAAGGCGTAATTCATAATGCTGTCGTACTGATCGCCCCTTAAGTAGTTGCTGGCATCATGCCAATTTTCGCCGATTATCACCGCATCTTTTTTGGCAGCCTTAACTTCTTTTCTGAACTTTCTCCAGAAATCGTGGCTGATCTCGTCGGACACATCAAGGCGCCAGCCGTCTATGTCAAACTCTTTTATATAGTAGGTGGCGATGGATATGAGATAATCCTGAACATCAGGGTTTGAAGTGTTCCACTTCGGCATATACTTGCACCCGGCAAAAACTTCATAGTTGAGCGGGTCCTTTTCCGGTCTTTTACCATTTATAACAAACCAGTCGAAGTATGGCGAGGAACTGCCCTTTTCCACGCAGTCTCTGAATTTGTCGTTAAGCTCGCTCACATGGTTAAAGACTGCATCCAGAACAATTCTCATTCCTCTTTTGTGAAGCTCAGTCACCAGATTTTTCAGATCAGTCTTATCACCAAAGTGATGGTCCACCCGGAAATAATCCACGATGTCATACTTATGATTCGAGGGGGACTCAAATATCGGAGTCAGGTAAAGAGCATCGCAGCCAAGCTGCTTTATGTAATCAAGTTTACTTATGATGCCCTTAATATCGCCGCCCGCAAAGCTCTTGGAATTCGGGACATCTCCCCATTTCAGGTTGATGTAGCTCTTTTCCTTATGGCTGTCTCCCATGCAGAATCTGTCGATGAAGATCTGGTAAAAACAGGCCTGGGAAAGCCATTTTTCTTTTTCCAGAATATCAGCCTTGTTTATGTATGGATACTGGAAGAAATTGTAATATCCCTTGGTGAAATCGTAGTCTTTCGTGGCTCCGTCTTCTGAGAAATAATAATACTCTTTTCCATCATACAGGTAAAAAACATAGGCCAGGCGCGTGTCCTTAAGGTCCAGAGTAATGGAATAGTAGTCAAAAAGTTCTCCCGAAAGTTCTTTTACCATGAGGTCTTTTTGCTGGCTCTCACCGATGACATACTTGCTCTCGTAAACTATCCAGGCTTTTTGTATGTCATCCTTGGCGGTGCGGAGCCTTATGACCATTTCGTGCTCAGATTTCGGGAAGCAGTACGCCGAATCCGTTATGTGTAATAATGCAAGTCGATTCATGAAAGATGCCCCTTATTTTGTTACTTCTACTGACATATCATCCAGATTAACTGTAAATGTGTATGAAGCAGTTTCGGGAACCTGAACATTATTTCCGTTTTCAGTAAGGAGATCTTTTCCGGAGGTTACATTTTCTTCCTTAAGAACTATACCTGTGTCCTCATCCTTCTCAAATACTGAGAAACACAGCTCTGTGTCAGCTTCGAGGTCCATGGTTATTGTATATACATTCTCACCGGCTTTTCTTTCAAGCTCTTTAAGCTCTGACCAATCTGCTACCCAGCTGCCTTTTACCAAAACCTTAGTATCTTCTGTGACTACAAAAGGCTCTTCCTCAGTCTCCTCCGGAGCCGCGATTGGATCTGAATTTCTAACAATTGAAAGTGTATCCTGCGCCTGATTATCAGGGTTAGTTGTGAGGGTGATGGTATAATTGCCATCCACCAAAACCTGAACATTTGCTTTATCTGAAGTTCCGCCGAGTCCACCTGCGTTCTCCATCTGTGTCTCGTCTATATCAGTGAACTTGCCGAATCCCTTCTGGCCATCCCAGGACCAATCAGGAATGATCTGGAACTGGTCGCCTTCGAAAAGATCGATTGTCAGAGCAAACTCGTTGGTGCTGTTGCCGGTTGGAACAAGTTCAAATCCAGCTTTTTCCTCATCGCTGAGGTTTCCTGCCCAGTTGTTAAGCTTAAGAGATCCCTTGGTTGAAGAGCCTGCAATATACCAATGTCTGGTGTCCTCTGCAATGCTATTGCTTCTAAAATCTCCGTAGAGAGTTGTGTCTTTTTCAAAAGTATCAACTGAAGGGTCCTTCTTGCTGGCTGCAACAAATGAAGGTGTCTCAAACCAACCGTTAAACTCGCCGTCTTCTATTTTCTCAAAGTCTGCAAAAGCAGCTTTATCAAGAGCCTCGCCCACAACTGCCTTAGCAGTTCCCAGTGTGGCATCCTGATTCATGAAGGTGATGGTGATTTCTTCCTTGGGCTCTTCCTGAGCTTCCGCTTTTCCACAACCCACAAGACTACCTGCCACCATGAGAGCTGACAATGTCACTGCAACCATTTTTGACAAAAAAGTTTTCTTTCCCATAACTAATCCTCCATTTCGTTTTGTTAAACTTGTTAACTTAACTGTTAAATTAGTAATAACACTTTATTCTCCTCTTGTCAACGATAAAAAGCTCTGCTATCATTAGGTTAACAAGTTAACCCAAATTTAAACCTAAGGACAAATAAAATGGCCAACGAAAAAAAGGCTACCGTACGCGACATTGCTGCAAAAGCAGGCGTATCAGTAGCCACAGTCTCATATGTACTTAACGATAAAAAGGATACCAAGATCAGCGAAGCCACCAGGAAAAAGGTTCTCCAGGTGGCCAATCTGTTAAATTACAGTATTCCTGAGAAATATAAGAATCCCGATGAAAAACAGGGCGCATACAAGATAGGTGTAATGTATGAGCTCAAGCAGGATACGCCATCAAGAAACGCAGAGATCATGTCTCTTATCAACCTTCTGGCTGAGAGGTTCATCAGAATAGGCTTCAGCCTCCAGCTCATTCCAATTGAATCTGAAACCGAGCTGTCCAAGCCCGTTCAGGGACTGGACGGAATCATCGCCATCGATCTCGAAAACGAATCCTTCAAGCAGATGTCCAACCAGTATTTCATTCCGATCCTGTGTCTGGACATGATGATAAACGATTTTCTTTTCTATCAGATTCACACTGACATGGAGGCTCTGGCCTCCCAGGCAAAAGAGATACTGGGGGATGATTACTTCATCGTAACTGATAAATACAGCAACGAAGGCTATAGAGACTACATCGCCTCTACAGCCCCGGATAATCAGATTTTATTCTTTTCCGAAATTGCTCAAAACGGCTTTTCTGATGTTAAAAACAAAAAGGTCCTGGCCTTTGGACTTCAGTCTGGCATTACGTTAAGCCACTGTGCCAAGTGCAAAGATCTTGTTATCGTAACAAACGACACCACTCCCAGCGTCTACTCTTCACTGGTGAAGACCATTCATCACGATATCGAGAAGAAGGCCAATCTGGCTATGAATATAATGATGAACGCACTGGAGAGAAAATTTGATGTGAAGCACGAGTATAAGGTGTGAAGGGCTGTGTGGGCGTGGGTTGGGGCCAAGGCCAGGTTATACTCAGGCTTTATTTCAATGGTCTTCATCTTATGACTTCCTTCTCCATCTGCACGTGAGGGATTCCATCTGAAACTCCCTTATATCCATTAATCCCCCGTGACTTAATTCATCACTTCAAAATCTCAACTACTTCGCCAATGTACATATCGTGAAGGGCATCACCGTCGTAGAACTGCTTTGCCACTTCAGGCGCCATGTTCTCTTTTTCCAGGCACTGCTTAAAAAGCTTTTTGCATACGAGTGTCACTTCGGCCTCTTCAAATGTCATGGATCCGGCAACTTCCTTGGCGATAAGTTCTGAATCATGCATCTTATCCATGTCCCTGCCTGACTTGGAGCCAAGAACACCAAGTACCTTCTTATACTCTTCGGGATAAAAACTTACTGTGAAGTACTCGTTATTGTCCATGTAATCGTGAGTGTAGCGGGAAGTGCGCACATAAACTGTAGCCACAGGCTTTCCCCAGATTGTGCCAAGGCCGCCCCAGCTTACTGTCATCGTGTTAAAGTTCTCCTTGTCGCCCGCTGTAAGAAGCGCCCATTTTTTATCAAACTGACTGAAAATATCTGCTGTAAATTCCATGTTCTGCATTCCCCTTTCATTTCTCGATGCTGCCAGTTACTAATGTTCCAGTTCATTCTATTATATGCAAAAACCCCGTTCGCAATATTCAGTATAACACAGGTTTGGGCCCTGGGGTCGGAGGTGGTGGCCCATTTCGGTCCCTGTTCGCGAAATACATTCGCAAAATATCAAATTCATTCGATATTTTGCGATTAAAATTTGATATATTACGAATCAAATGCTATAATTTGCGTAGACGAACACGTTATTATTCTGATAAGGAGACTATATACTATGGCCAGATGCAAGGAAAAAGCAGAAGAATGGGGATTAACTGTACGCACAGTAAACTATCTATGTAAAAATGGCAAAGTAGCAGGCGCAATAAAGTCAGGCAATGAATGGCAAATTCCTGACGATGCCACAAGACCAACAGATGGTCGAATTGTCAGTGGAAAATATACAAAGAGCGAAACACAAAGCTCAAAGAAACCACTCCCCATAGGCATTTCCGATTACATCCGCGCTCAGGGTGAGTATTATTACGTTGATAAAACCTTGCTTATCCGCGACTTTCTCGATAGAAAAGAACTTGTATCTCTATTCACAAGACCCAGAAGATTTGGAAAAACCATGAACATGGATATGCTCAGAGTTTTCTTTGAAATCTCTGATGAAGATACTTCCAAATACTTCGTTGATAAAGAAATCTGGAAATGCGGTGAGAAATACCGAGAACATCAGGGCAAGTATCCCGTTATTTTCCTCACATTTAAGGACGTAAAATTTGATTCCTGGGACGCAACTTTTGCTAAAATTTCCGAACTGATACAAGACGAATTTGGAAGACACCGTGAGTTAAAAAATAGCGATAAGCTTGAGCAATACGAAAAAGACTACTTTGGAAAAATCATGAGCGGGAATATAACTGAAGTAGAACTCACATCTTCACTCCAAAGGCTCTCCAAGATGTTGAACTCCCATTATGGCATCGCCCCCATCATCATCATTGATGAGTACGATACGCCAATACAGGAGGGTTATTCTAAGGAATTCTATGATGAAATAACCGGATTTATGAGGAACTTTTTTTCCGGCGCCTTTAAAGACAACCGCAATCTTTCCTATGGCTTTTTGACTGGAATTTTGAGAATTGCTCAGGAAAGCATCTTTAGCGGTCTTAATAATCTTGCTGTTAATACAATTATGGATGATGAATATGACAGCTTTTTTGGCTTTACAGAAGTTGACATCAAGAAAATGCTATCCTACTACGGCGCATCCGATAAAGAGAATGAGTTAAAAGCCTGGTATGATGGCTATCTTTTCGGTTCCAAAGAAATATATAACCCCTGGTCAGTAATCAGCTATCTATCAAAAGGATGCTTGCCTCAGGCTTATTGGGTAAACACAGGCAAAAACGAAATCCTTGAAGATGTTCTAAAAAGTGCAACAGAAGATATTACAGAAAAGTTGTATTCTCTTTTACAAGGGGAACGTGTCATTGCCAGAATAGATCAAAATGTCGTGTACAGAGCCATCTCAGAAGATCCGGCAAACATCTACAGTCTTTTACTAGTAGCCGGATATCTGAAAGCGCCAAAAAAAGAGCTTCAAGGCGACGGTTCCTGGCTCTGCGAGGTATCAATTCCCAACCGCGAGATTGCATCTGTTTATAAAAATGAAATACTCTCTCATTTAATGCAAATAGGCGCTGTAGGCAAGTCTACCGCAAACAAGATTGCTGAGAGCCTGTACTCATCTAACTTAAAAAGGCTCCAGGAAGGCATCGCTGAATATATGAGTAAGAGCATAAGCTTCTACGATTCAAGTGCAGAAGGCTTTTACCATGGTTTGATGCTGGGACTGATCGCCATGATGGACAATCAGTATAAGATAAAATCTAATAGAGAATCCGGTGATGGCAGATATGATATCAGTCTTTTCCCGCGAGATAATAGATATCCCGGAATCATCATGGAATTCAAATCCGGTAAAAGACTAAGCGAAAAAGCCCTTGAAGCCTTGGCTGCAGAAGCACTCGGTCAAATTGATGACAAAATATATGATTCTGAAATGCGTGAAAATGGAGTAACCGATATTTTGAAACTCGGAATTGCATTTTCCGGGAAGAATGTGAAAATTCAGGCGTTGTAAGCCACGTCGCCGCGCTTTATGGGGCCAATCTTTTCACGCTCCGCAAAAAGCCTGTCCCATCCAGCAGCGTTGTATATCGCAGTGTCCACGCCGCTCCCAACTCTTACTTTGGGGTTCGCCGTGTTAACAATGGCGTCTGCTTTTACTTTTGTAATGTCATTTCTGATAATCTGAAAAGGCATATCTCACCTCGCGAAACTATTATTTTGGGGCTGATTCATTTTTGAACCAGCCCCATGACTTCCTACTTATTTCAATTTAGCCTTTAACTCTTCTATCTCTTTGCGAAGCTCATCATTCTCAGATTTCAATTTCTTACGTTCTGCCTCGCCCTGCTGAAGGCCCTGCTTAAGGCCTTTTTTAAGCCCCTTCTTTTCGCCTTGTCTTTCGCCTTCTTCAACGCCCTGATGGTATAATCGTACTTCCGGCAAATCTAGAACTTTTCCGCCCATAACACCACCTACTTTCTCCTGAACAGCTTTATGTTTCATAGTAAGTTTGTACAGTACCTTGTGTGTT
>JAEEGL017036490.1_pt1 | contig 10993 bp, 2 predicted proteins | sample 9134231 | NCBI WGS metagenome assembly JAEEGL01 (sample SAMN16246548, study PRJNA631951) | gut metagenome | biome: gut microbiome; feature: rumen; material: fiber-attached | host: Bos | place: Iran: Karaj | collected 2018-10 | reverse complement strand
GTCCGCCGGTGCACCGGGCGACACAAGGAATGGAACGCGCTTTCAGGGTGCACCGCGCTTTCCCGGGACGGAGCCGGCCGGCGAGGTCCTGACCTTCTCGGTGAGCAGGACACAGGTCGCCCCGAGCGAGAACTTCCTCGTGTCGGTCTATGCACCGGGTGCGGATCAGATCATTCTTCTGGAAAACGGGCGCAATGCAGGTTCCAGGGACAGCGATGCCTATGCGGAACTGCGCTGGTGGGGAAAAGCCGGCACCTATGCCTATCAGGCGCTGGTCCATTATCCCGCGGACGGTTCCCTGGAGGAGAGATGGGAGTCCACTTCTCCCATCGATGTCCAGGTCGGCGATGCAGGCACGGAACCCATTGATATCGCTCAGCTTGCCTTTACCATGCCGGACCGGATTCAGCCAGGGGATGATCTCCTCCTGTCCTGGCAGAATATCGGCCTGTACCATTATGACCTCAATATCTGGGACGATCAGGAAGGCAGACACGTCTGGCACTGCTGGAACCATCATGGCGAGACCAGTGTTCTGGTCCCCGCCGTGATGCCGGACCATTGCCCGAGCAATGTGGAGGACATGTTTGCGCCGGGAGAAAGCATTTTTGAAGAAGGAAGAATCTACCATGTCAGCATTGAATTCTCCCAGATCGGATATGAATCGGTCCGGTTCAACCGCCAGCTGCTGGTCCTTCCGAACAGTACGCAGGCGATGAGCCTGACCGTGAACGGCAGCCAGACGGAAGTGACGGTTCCTGTCCATACCAATGCTCAGGTCCTGCTGGACGCGCCGGCCGGTGCTACCGCAGCCCTTGCCTTCGACGGATATGGGTGGGAATGGCTGAATCTGGATGAAGAAGGCGATACGGAGCTTGAATGGAACTGGTCTGATACGACCCGGCGCTTCCTGTTTGCCCGCTACACAACCGACGCCGTGGATGGCGGAAGCTGGGAAGACTATGCCTGGAGCGATCCGAGCAATCTGGTCACGGTTCAGCCCACCATCACAGGGAATGCACCGGCACCGGAAGTGACCATGCCTTCCTCGGTCATGGTGGGTACCGATGTGACCTTTACCGTCAGCAACACATCCGATTTCAACGGATATATGTGGGATGTCTATTCTCCGGTCGAAGAGTGGGAATGGGAATGGGAGGACTGGAACGGACTGTCGGAGCAGACCTTCAGCACCCGGAATCTCCGAATCGGCCAAACCTATGTCCTGAATGTACAGAGCCATGGAGGTCCCGGTCTGGAAGAAACGGCCGTACAAAGGCTGTTCACCGTAACCGGCCAGGGTGTCATGCCGGACGCCCTTGGATTGCTCCCCGCCACGGTGGAACGCGGCGCCATGCTGGAACTCACCCTCACGAATCTGGAACAGCTTCGCGGGTATGAGGGACTCTGGCTCAGCGCAGCACCGTATGATCCTCTTGAAGACATGTGGTTCGGAGGAAAGTATGGCTGGGAGGGCGGAAACACCATCAGCATTCCGACCTCAAACCTGGAAGTCCGGAGCGAACCCTACACCCTCTATCTTGACTGCGGTGCCGTTGGCTGGGAGAACTCCTGCAGCGAATTCAGATTTGTGGTGACCGAACCTTCGGGGCCGGTCATGAGCCTGGGCAGAGCGACCGTGGAAACCATGGAAGATATTCCCTTCAGTTTCTATGTGCCCGGAGCATCGGAAATCACGGTCACCATCAACGAAGAAGAAAGCTGGACCTGGGACAGCGTCTGGATCATGGATTCCTGGGGCGGAGAATATGCAGAAGGCGACTGGCTCAACTTTGATCAGACCGGTACCTATCAGCTGCGTCTGTATGCCCGGTATGGATCCGGGGAGTGGGAATATACCGGTCAGAGCACATCCGTCCAGGTGACCGGTGACCCTCTTGACCTTGTGATCGATTCGGTGCTTCAGCCCGGAGAGGATTTCCTGATCCCGCTTCCGGAAGGCATCACGAGAGTCGACGCCGAGATCTTTGATGACACCGAAGATGGACTCAACATCTTCTGGAAGAACTGGGAGGCAGGAAGACGAGGCGACTATAACCAGTTCGATTACCGCACACAGGAATGGGTCGCACCGGATGGCGGAGACTGTCTGCACAGCACGAGTGGGGAAATTCGGATTCCGTCCGAGTATCTGCAGACGAATCATACCTACCGCATCGACCTGCACATGTCCGGCCGCGGATATGAACGGAAGGATGTTTACGGACAGCAGTTCAGCGTGGTGAACGGTACGGACGCCCGCGTGACGATGACCGTCACCCTCCAGGACAGTTCCCGCAATCCGCTGGTGAATGAACAATTCCAGGTCAGAGCGTATGCGGAAAACGCCGCGGCCATCCGCGTCTTTGACGGATGGGAATGGCACTATCGGACGGGCGACACCCTGACCGAAACATGGACCAGCGGTGTTCCCGGAACCTATTTCCTGTATGCCCAGGCGTACTATGGCGACGCACCATGGGCAGAAGACGGCTTTGACTGGGGCTCCTGGCACTGGAACAACTGCGGACTTGCCTGGGGCGGCATCAGCAATGTTGTTGAACTGACGTTTGAAGGTTTTGGAGAATGCGAACGGGTCTATGCCCAGCTTGCACAGACGGCAGTTGTCCGGGGAGAATTCCTGAGCTTCACCATCCCGGAGGCCGATCATGCCGAATGGTATGATGTCCATGTCCGGAACGACCATGGAAATTATTACGATGCGCGCTATTCTGCCCCCGGAACCTATGCGATCCCGACGGCCAGGCTGGAGGCGGACGACGAGTATGCTGTCCTGATTTCCACCAATGCTTCGGGTTATCAGGGCAGTGAATCCTTTTATGAACAGGCTCCACGGTTTATCGTGTACGATCCGGAGGACGGACAGATCCGCTTCCGTGTGTCGAAGACAGTCGTGGAGACCAGCGAAGACTTCGTGATTTCTGTCTGGGCCCCCGGCGCGGATGCAATCCGGATTCTTGAAGGCACCCGGCAGATGGATTCCCGCTGGAATACCGACAGCTACAATGAATGGCACGCTTTGCTGTATGCCGGAACCTATGAATTACAGGCAATGGTGCATTATCCTGACATGGCGGGCGAGAGGGCCCGGTGGGTATCTTCCGATCCGGTCATCATGACCGCCGGAAACCCGAATACGCCGGAGCTTGATCTGAATGCCCTTGCTTTCAACATGCCGGATGCGATCGGTCCCGGGCAGGACCTGACTCTGTCCTGGCAGGATATCGGCCTGTATCATTATGACGTCAATATCTACCGGGAACGTGACGGCCACCGCGTATGGCACAGCTGGAACGATCACGGCGAAACCAGCCTGACTGTACCAAGGGTGATGCCCGATACGCTGCCCAACAGTGTGGACTGGTTCGAAGCTCCCGGCACCGTTCTCCTGGAAGAAGGAGAAATCTACCATGTCCAGATCCACTTCAACAAGATCGGATACAATGCCGCAGAGCTGTCCCGGCAGTTTGCCGTACTGGAGACGAATTCCCAGACGGGCATCAGCCTGACAGTGGGCGGCAGCCAGACAGCCCTGAGTATCCCCGTGAACACCAGTGTAACGGTTCAGATCCATGCGCCGGACGGCGCGACAGCTGCCCTGGTCTGGGGCGGATATGACTGGCAGTGGTATGAACTGGATGAACACGGCGATGCCGAATTCGAATGGTCCTGGGGCGACCTGAACCAGCGGGTCCTCTATGCCCGGTACACAACGGAACCTGTCGGATCCTATGGAAACTGGGAAGACTACAGCTGGAATGGTCCGAGCAACCTTGTGACCGTCCATCCCACGTCAACCGGAAAGACGGCTGCTCCGGATGTGACCATGGCATCCACGGTCCTGACGGGCACCGAGGTCACCTTTACCGTAAACAATGCTGCCTCCTTTAACGGATTCCACTGGACCATACAGGACCTCGCGGATGACTGGGAATGGAGCTGGGAGGATTGGCATGGCGAAAGCACGCAGACCTTCAGCACCCGCGGCTTTGTCATTGGGAGAACGTATTATCTGAAGGTGGACAGCCATGGAACAGAGGGCCTGCTGCCGAACCAGACCGTGATCCCCTTCGTGGTGGAAGGCAGCGGTATACTGCCGGAAGCCCAGGCCAGCGTTCCCGCCTCGGTGACCCGCGGCGATGTGCTGGAGATCACGATTCTCAATGGCGGGACGATGAGCCAGTCTCAGGGACTCACGATCCAGGCAGCACCCTACGATGCGCTCTATGACCGTTGGTTCGGAAGCTGGTATGACTGGGACGGAGAAGATACGATCCTGATACCGACCGCCAATCTGGAAGCGCGCAGCGAACCCTATATGCTTTACGTTGAATGTACAGCGGATGGCTGGGAAACCAGCCACTCGGAATACGCCTTCACAGTGACCGAGTCCGCCCAGGCGAACCTTCACTTTGCCAGGACATCCGCAGAAACCCAGGAAAATATTGTGTACACGCTGTATGTCCCGGGTGCCACTTCCACGATGATCACGGTCGACGAGCAGCCCGGATGGACCATGGACAACACCTGGATTCAGGGCCCATGGGATCGGAACTACGCGGAAGAAACTATCCGCTTTGATCAGAACGGATCGCATGAAGTGCGTCTGTATGGCCAGTACGGAACGGATGAATGGGTGTATACAGGACAGAGTGTAACCGTCCAGGTGACAGGCGCGGACCTGGATCTGGAGAGCCTGCTGCCGGATACACTTCTGACCGGCCAGAACTTCCAGCCGGGTCTGCCGGAGGGCATGACCCAGGTTGCCATCAATGTCTATGATGAAACGATGCAAGGCCTGGAAATCTACTGGATGAACTGGGATGAAGGCAGGCGCAGCGATTACAATTATTTCGATACGGATTCGATGACCTGGGCTGTGTCCAACGACGGTGAACCGATGCACGGGAATGACGGCAGTGTCCTGATTCCTGCTGATTACCTGAAAGAAAATCACCCCTACATCATTGACCTGCGCCTGGCGGTCCGCGGATATAACACGGTCCATCTGCAATATGTAACATTCGTTGTGATATCCGGTACGGACAGCCGTGTCTCCTTCACCGTAACGTATCCCGATCCCACGCGCAACCCGTTGATCCAAGAGCACCTCGAGATTCTGGCACATGCGGAAGGAGCCTCGGTGATCCGCTTCTATGATGGACGTGGATGGTACTATAATACAGGTGATACGTACCAGGGTTCCTGGAGCACCACCGAACCCGGAACACGCACGATGTTTGCCCAGGCCTATTTCGGCGAGGTGCCGTGGACGGAACAAAACATTAACCCGTATACCTTCGACTGGGATGCTTACGATTTAGCCTGGTGCGGTATCAGCAACATGGTCGAAGTGACCGTGGAATCCCTGGGTCAGGCAGGCAGCTTTGACTTTGTGGATCACAGTACCGTGAACGCAAAACAGGGAGAAGTTGTGGCCATCGCTTTCACGGAGGCGGCAAATGCGTCAACCTACTATCTGCAAGTCTATAACCAGAACGATTATATACAGTGGAGTACATGGTCCGATGAAGAAAATGTGTATCTGCGTACCATGAACCTGCCGGAAGGAACCTATACGCTCAGGGGCCGTGTCAGGGGTGCGGCCGGATATGGGATGAATGATTCCACAGGGACGGTCACCCTGATTGTGCAGAGTGCGCAAACGCTTGGGACGCCGACGATGAGAACCCCCGGCGCACTGACCGAGATTGAAGAGGAAGCCTTTGAAGGAACTGCTGCCGAGGTGGTGGAAATCGGGTTTGGCGTGACAGACATCGGAGCAAGAGCCTTTGCGGATTCCCAGCTCGAGCAGATCATTCTTCCTTCTTCGGTGGGATCGATCGGTGCAGGTGCCCTTGACAGCGGCGTGGCAGTATTCGGCGATTATGACAGTTATGCCATGTATTGGGCACTGAGTAACGGATTCCGATTCTATGAAATGCAGTGAGATGTGCAGGATGAACCCTGTACAGGAAGTCTGATGGGGACGTTTTCCATCAGGCAAAAAGGCAAGGCGGCCGGGAAACCGGCCGCCTTTTCTGGAAAAAGCAGGGAGAAGAGGGTCCTGAAACCATGGGCTGAATCCGGACAGACCTTCCGGATTTTGATCCTGCGGGAAAGAAGAAAGACCAATGCACACGGAATGTTCCGGGCCGGGTATCCGCGCTTCACGGTCCCATGAACAGGACAACCAGCATATATGCGGATGCCGGTGACATTTCATGAAGGCGAGAGAGAAGGCAATCCTTCCGTCCAATATGGGACAAATCTGCTTTTCCGGCTCCGATCTTTCGGAAAAGGCTCGGCTGGGAAAGATTCAGGTTGACAATCCCTCAGGTGAAAAGTAGAATCATACAAAAGTATCATCATGCGACACAAAGAAAGAGAGGAACCCTGTTATGTATAAGGCCAGATATTGGGCGATTCTGATGGCGGTTTGTCTGCTGGTTTGCTGCTTTTTCGCATGGGCAAGCGGTGAATCAGTCATCATCGATTACAAGAGGCCGAATGAGCGTATTGCAACGCCTGCGGACGAGCCGATTATTTCCGGTGCCATGAGCCCAATGCTGGGTGAGTCCTACACCTATACGGTGTTCAATACAGATCTGGTGGATAATGTGAGCATTTGTATGTGGGAAGCAGTGCATACATCGGGCAACTCCTATAATCTGTACAACCCGATCGACATCACACTCGATGCGAATCATTCTTTCCAGCATACCTTTACACAGGAAAAAACCTATGTCATTATTGTGGATTTCGTGAAAAACGGTACACCAAAAGACTGCAGTCTTTGGATGACGAGTGTGGACCGCACAGCAGAACTCGGTGTGAAGGTGGCCCAGATTGTCCAGGAGTGCATCCAGTCCGGTGCCTCAACGAACTATGAAAAAGCCGTATGGCTTCATGACTGGCTGACGCACCATGCCTATTATGATTATTCCTTTACAGAATATGGTCCGGATGGGGTGCTGCTCAAGGGATATGGCGTCTGTGACAGCTACAGCAAGGCCTATCAGATCCTGCTCAATGAATTCGGCATTCCCAACCATCGGCAGGAGGGCGTAGCAAACGGCGGACCCCATGCGTGGAATGTCGTTTATCTCGATGGAAAGTGGTGCCAGATAGACCCCACATGGGATGACCCGGGCAACGCAAAGACAGCAGTCAGCGGATCGGAAGGGTATCACTATTTCGGACTTACGGACAGCCTGATGGGTGTTGATCACGACTATTCCATTGTCTATCCATGCGACAGCTTGGCCAACCTGTACTACGTGCGAAACGGCCTGCCTCCGATCTATTCCAAGTTCATCGATGAAGGAGGTCCCGGCATTGCGGTCGGCCTGTTCCAGCAGGCTGCCCAGGGCCTGGAAACCATTTCGGTGGATGTCAGCGGAGGATACTGTAGTTTTTATCAAGAATCAGGCAACTCTTACAGTTACAGCACAAGCCATAACGGAGAGCAGGTCATTTTTCCGGCCATGGCCTATCTGAAGAGCCGTACCCCCATGGCGGGACCGAATGGAGAAGATGTTTACTATGCGTTCACCTATGAAAACAATATGCTGATTGGTGTACGCTCAAATGGTCCCGCCGTCGATGGGCCGGTTCTCACACTGTCCTATGAAGTGAACGGAACGGCCATTCAGCCGGGTTCATCCGTTGCCCTCGGGCAGACGATCACCGTCAACTGGGAAATCAGCGGTCTTGAAGAACCTGCATCTGGCAGCCATTATGAACTGTTCCTGGAAACTCCTGTCACCCTGGGTGCGGACAATGAAGTGCTTCCGGGCTTTATCCAGAAGCAGGGAGATCCTGCAGACGGAAGTGCGGAAATCTACGGCACTTCCGGTCAGGGCTCCTTTACGGTCACGCCTCTTGAAGGTGACCAACTCTCGGTGAAAAAGACTTTGAAACGGTCGGAAAACTATGAATACACAACGCTTGAAACCTGGGACGAGGATGTCTTTATCCTGACCGGAAGCCATGCGGTTCCCCTGAATGCTGAAGTGGTGTTTACCCAGAATGCCGAAACGAGGACCGTTACGGCAGATATTACGGCAAATGCTGCATGTTCGTTCTTTGTCAGCTGGTATGCTGATGAAGCAGCCACAGAAAACAGGATCGGAGGAGGATACATTCAGAACGGACAGGGGACCACAGAGTGTGTTGTGACCCGTAACGTCGAAAACGATGTCATTCTGGCTTTCTCTCTTTCGGACTATGACCACGGTCTGACCTGCAGCAAGGAATACCATTTCGTTCCGCAGGGCTTCACGACACTTCCTGAAAATGCCTGCGGTATGAATCTGACATGGCAGATCGAGAATGGAACCCTGATTCTGACGGGTTCCGGCGCGATGTTTGACTATATGGATGGAAGCACACCCTGGCATGCTCAGAACAGTCAGATTTCGTCTCTCCAGCTGCCGTACGGGATCACGTATATCGGGGAAATGGCCTTTGAATTTACCGCAATTACCCAGGTGAATCTTCCGAACACGGTGGAAGAGATTTCAAACTATGCGTTCCTGGGCTGCCATTCCCTTACGTTTGTGTCCATCCCCAGCAGTGTACGTGCGATCAACGGCGATCCTTTCTATATGTCGAACCATCTGACCACCATTTCCGTGGATCCTCAAAACCCCTGGTTCAAATCAGAAAACCAGATTCTTGTGACCAAAGATGGTACGACGCTTGTGGCGATTCCGGAAGGTGCATCAACCCTGGTTCTGCCCGAAGGCCTGACGGTTATCCCGTATATGAGTTCGTTCAATGAATGCCATGCATCGAGCATAACGATTCCTGTCAGCGTAACGCGTATCGAAGCTGATTTTCCATGGTACGGAAATCTCTATGGTGAACTGACGGATATCTACTATCCTGGAACCCGAAAGCAGTTTTCAGAGATTCAAAGGATGGGATGGGACGGGGAACCTGCTTCCATGTTCCCGGTCGGGAATATGGTGACGCTGCACTATGCAGCCACCCCGCAGGACAAAACCTTCGTTCTTCCGGAGGATCTTCAGACCATTGATGCAGAAGCTTTCCAGGGAACCCATGCCGAGGAAGTGGTGATTCCGTATGGTACGGAATCCATTGGTTCAGGAGCCTTCTCAGGAAATGCATCGCTGATCATCGTGCATATTCCGTCTTCGGTCACCGAAATCTCAGGCACTGCGTTCTCCGGATGTCATCCGGATCTCCTGATTCTGGGTGAGACCGGTTCCGCAGCGGAAACCTTTGCGAATGATCACAGCCTGTTCTTCGAAGAAGAACCATAAATCTTCCAGCTGTCAAAATGGTCTGCTCCCGGCATCATGCTGGGGGCAGACCTCTTTTCCTTCCGGAAGAATACGGTTCCCGGGAAAGCAGGAAAGCAACGCTGAAAGCGATGCTCCACGGAGAATGACAGCCGGTCCAGACAGAAACCTTGACCGCTCTGCCTGCAAAAGTTAGAATAGAATCCGAAAAGGCCCGCTGAGAAAAACGGTTTCAGGGGTTATCCGGAAGAAACCCGCTGTCCGTCTGCCGTGTGTTTGGTGTCGGCATACGGAGGGAGCCGTGCTCTGCCCGTTTGAACGACGCATCTTTTTCGCGATGCGTCCCGGGAGTTTTCCGGGTCAATTACGTGGATTTGAAAGGATTCAACATCATGAAATCTTTGAAATGGATGGTTCGGAGGTCCGGTGTCTGGCTGGCTCTGGTTCTCTGGCTTTCCGCTGTCTGTACCGGTGCCTCCGCAGAGACACCGGTTCCGGAAGAAGTACCAATGGAATCCGGGATTGTGGAGATGGAGGAGGATTTTTCGGAGACCATCATGTCTGCGGACCTGCCGGAGGATCTGGCAGAGGGATACATCGCGCGGAGGATGCCTTCCAGACGGAGAATCCTGCGTGCGCCAAAAGCCATCGGAGAAAACCTGACAGGGGCCAACCAGAACCTGTATCAGCTGATGATGGCTGATATTCTGGCCATTGCCGCCGGAACGCGGACTTCCACGGAGCTTTCCTATTCCTTTGAGGACATCTATCCGAACCTTATCCTGTCGGCCCAGGATCTGGGTCTGGATTATCTGTGTCAGGGGGACACACCGAATCCTGGGTTGGAACAGGCGGTCCTGACCTGGCGCGGCGCGAACATGCAGATCAATGATGTTCTCCGGGCACTGCTGGCCGACTGCCCGTATGATCTGTACTGGTATGACAAAACAGGCGGAAGCCGCCTGTCCTACAGTTATGATTATTCGTACGATGAGAATGCCGTCACGCTGACGGGAACCTATTATGTGAAGCTGAAGGTTTCTCAGAACTATGCACTGAAGACCGACAACGGAGACGGCACGTACACGGTCAGTGATTTTGCCGTGGATCCTGTCTATGGCCAGGGCGTGCAGGCTGCCGCGCAGAATGCGCAGTCGATTGTCCGCCAGTATGAAAACCTGGACAACTACAACCGTTTGCTGGCCTATAAAAACAGGATTCATGCACTGACTTCCTACAATTACAGTGCTGCTGGCAATTCCGGCCTGCCTTACGGGGATCCCTGGCAGCTGATCTGGGTGTTTGACGGAAATCCGGACACAAAGGTGGTCTGCGAGGGGTATTCCAAGGCGTTCAAATACCTGAACGATCTTTCCAATGGCAGTGCGGAAGTGATCTGTGCCACCGGCACCATCGACGACGGCGGGCACATGTGGAATATCGTGCGGATGGAAGACGGCAGGAACTACATGGCGGATATCACCAACACGGATTCCGGCACTGTGGGTTCTCCGGATCTGCTGTTCCTGGTGGGAACACAGAACGGAAGCGTCAGCGCGGGCTATTCTTTTACGGTGGGCAGTGTCAATCTGTCGTATGTTTACAATAATACACATGGATTCAGCACGGAGGATCTGACCCTTGCACCGAACAATTACCTTTTCTATCATCCGGGGACAAGAGTGCTTTCCCTGACCTCCAAT
>JAEEGL016352056.1_pt1 | contig 10993 bp, 10 predicted proteins | sample 9134231 | NCBI WGS metagenome assembly JAEEGL01 (sample SAMN16246548, study PRJNA631951) | gut metagenome | biome: gut microbiome; feature: rumen; material: fiber-attached | host: Bos | place: Iran: Karaj | collected 2018-10 | reverse complement strand
TGGGCACTAAAAAAGAGAAGCCGTTTCGGCTTCTCTTTTTTAGTGCCCAGGACAAGACTCGAACTTGCACGCCCTTTTACGAGCACCAGCCCCTCAAGCTGGCGTGTCTACCAATTTCACCACCTGGGCGGGGGATTGGGACTGCAAATGTACAACAAATTTTCAATACTGAAACTTTTTTTTGAATTTTTTACTTGACGGCCCCGCTAAAACAACTGGCTTTTTAGTAACTTTGGTCCGACTATGAAACGCTTTCTTCTCATTTCAGCCATCCTGCTCTGCTGTTTCGGCGGCCTTCAGGCCCGGAGTCTGGGCAAGTTCCACCGCGGAGAAGACTCGATAGTTTTCGTCTATCAGCCGCTGGCCGACAAGCCCATAACCCTTTATTATTATATTCCCACCAAGGGCAACGTCCGCAGGATGCCGGTGCTCATCTCCTTCCACGGAGCCGAGCGCAGCGGCCTCAACCCCATAATCTGCTGGCGTGAGTTCGCAGAGAAAGAGGGCTTCATAGTGCTCTCGCCCCAGTTCCGACGCGACCTCTACGATGAAAACCAGTACCAGTTCGGCAACGTCTTCAAGACCCGGAAATGCGAGGAACTCAATCCGGAGGAGGAATGGATCTACAGCGCGGTGGAGCCGATGTTCGAGTTCCTGAAGAAGGAGACCGGCAACCGGGCGAAAAGATATGACATCCAGGGCCATTCGGCCGGCGGGCAGTTCGTGCACAGATACCTGATCGCCAAGCCCGATGCCAGGGTGCGCAGGGCCGTGGCCTCCAATCCCGGCCATTGGAGCTGGATCTCCGACGACGGCAGCGTGAACGGCTATACGGAGCCGACCCGCTGGCCATACACCGTAAAAGGCACCCCCTTCGATGACGAAAGGCACATCAAGGCCTATCTGGCCCGCAATATGGTGGTCCATAACGGCGACGTCGATACCGCAACCTCCGGAGCGAGCGTCCCGAGCGACCCTGTTTCCCTTGCCGAGGGAGGCAACCGCTTCGAAAGGGGAAAGAACTACTACAAGGCAATGAAGGAGTACGCTGAAGCCCACGGATACGAATTCAACTGGCGCTGCGTCACAGTCCACGGCATCGGCCACCAGGGCCGCGGAGTCGTCTATGGCACATTCCGGAAGAATGAAAAAGGCAAGAACGTCTATTCCGCCGACAACTACACCGAAACCGGAGCATATTCATTGATTTATAAAACCAAATAGATATGAAACGATTCTTATTAATTCTGGCTGCCGCACTGCTTATGGCCTCCTGCGGAACGGCCGACAAGCTGACCAAATACGACGACGCCCATTTTGCAGCCCTTCAGGAGCGGATTGACAACCACACCACGCCGGACAACGTCAAATGCTACTTCACTGAAGCCACAGACCTCAACCTGGCGGGCAAGATCCTCGACGGCACCCCCAATCCCTACGCCCGCGTGGATACAATCAAATATAAGGGATTCACCGCAAGCGAGAACCGTCAGGTACGTTCCTCGGCCGGCCTGATGGTCCTTTTCAAGACCAACTCCAGCGTCATAACTGTAAAGACCAAGTGGGGACAGATCTACAACGCAGCCAACACGATGCCGCTGGCCTACGGCGGATACGACCTCTACATCAAGGACGCCAAGGGGGAATGGACCTGGGCCGGAGCCTGCGACGCCAAGCAGGGAAAGGATGACCAGGAGGTGGTCGTGGTCCGCAATATGGAGCGCAAGATGCACGAATGCATCCTCTACCTCCCGATGTATTCTGAGATCTACTCCTGCAAGATTGGAGTCGAGGAAGGCTCGACCATCGAACCGCTCGAGGGGGCATTCCGCCACCGCATCCTCTTCCACGGCTCGAGTTTCACCCAGGGAATCAGCATCAGCCGCGCGGGAATGGCCTATCCCCTTCAGTTCATGAGGCATACGGGCCTCCAGGTCCTCCCCCTTGGATGCAGCGGAAACAGCAAGATGCAGCAGTACTTCGCTGATGTATTCGTGGATGTCGATGCCGACGCATACGTGTTCGACTCCTTCTCTAACCCCAACTACAAACTCATAAAGGAGCGTCTCATCCCCTTCATCGACCGTCTGGTCGCGGCACATCCCGGCAAACCGATCATCTTCCAGCAGACGATCTGGCGCGAGCACCGCAACTTCAACAAGTACACCGATGCCATTGAACAGGCAAAGATGGATATGGTCACCACGCTGTTCCACGACATCCTGAAGAATCCCAAGTACAAGGATGTCTATCTGGTCTTCCCCGACGCCTGCGAGAAGGGCAGCCACGAATACTCGGTTGACGGCACGCACCCCGACGATCACGGCTACTACCTCTGGGCCACCTCAATCGAAAAGCCCATCCTCAAGATATTGAAGAAATACGGCATTCAGTAGTCCGAAATATGCATTTTGGCCTTTTATGGCTATATTTGCATCCGGAATGAAAACAAAGGCATCCGACATACTTAAATATACAATCGGCGCCCTCATCGCGGGGGCGCTTTTGTGGCTTGCCCTGCGCAATGTCCAGTGGAAACTCGTGGTGGAAGGGCTTGAGCACTGCAAGTGGGGCTTCATACTGCTGATGCTCGCGGCAAACCTCGCCTCCCTGGCACTGCGTACGATACGCTGGAGGCTTCTGGTCAAGCCGGTGGCACCCGGAGAGAGGCCCGGCACCATATTCAACGCCTACTGCATCGGCAATATGTTCAACAGCCTCCTTCCCGGAAGCGGCGAACTTATCCGCTGCGGTTTCATCCGTTCGTCCGAAGCCTCCTACCAGAAGGTTCTGGGCACCGTACTCACCGAGCGTATCTGGGACGCCATATCGATAGTCGTGCTGGTCATAATCGCCCTGCTGGCGGGAAGCGGCGAATTCGCCTCATTCTGCCACCAGAGAATCTGGATGCCTATGGCCAATGGTTTTTCCACCAAATGGTGGATTATTCCCGCCGCCCTGCTTCTGATTGCCGTTCTTGTCGTGCTGTTCAAGAGATTCAAGGCAAGAAGCGCCTTCCTGCAGAAGGTGGGCCATTTCTTCAGCGGGCTATGGGACGGATTCCTCTCATTCCGCAATATGGAGGGAAAGGGAACCTTCCTGCTTCTGACAATAGGGATATGGGGACTTTACTGGTTCGGAATGCACTGCGTGCTGTGGGCGATGCCGGAGCTCTGCCACCTTCAGGCAACTGATTCCCTGATGCTTACCGCAGTCGGAAATCTGGCCTCCGTGGTACCCGCGCCCGGCTCAATCGGAGCGTACCATTTCCTCATAGCGGCCGCCATCTCCCAGATATACAACGCGACCTGGGAGACGGGACTGCTCTACGCGGTCCTCAACCACGAACCGATACTCATCTCCCACCTCATCCTCGGCACCGTCTGCTACATTCTCGAGAAGGCATCGAAGAAAAGGAACGGGAGGAGTTCAGTAAAAAAGGATTAATCCAGCAGTTCAACAATTGCCGATTCCATATCGGCGGGAGAAGCCGTAGGCTCGAAGCGGGCCACGACATTTCCTTTGCGGTCCACAAGGAACTTGGTGAAATTCCACTTGATATCGGGATTCGATGCGAATTCAGGATCCTTTGACGCCAGGAATTTTGTCATGAATTCGGCCCTCTCTCCTTCACCGAAACTCTCGAAAGGCTTCTCGCCATAGAGCCACTTGAAGACGGGATTGGCATTCTCGCCGTTGACGTCGCTCTTGGCCATAAGCGGGAAGGTCACTCCGTAATTGAGGGTGCAGAACTCTTCGATCTCCTCTGCGGTACCGGGCTCCTGATGGCCGAACTGGTCGCAGGGGAAGCCGATTACCACGAGCCCCTTGTCCTTATATTTCTCCCAGAGGGCCTGGAGGCCTTCGTACTGGGGAGTAAAGCCGCATTTGGAGGCGGTGTTGGCAATCAGAAGGACCTTGCCCTTGTACTGGGAAAAGTCGACGTTTTCGCCATTGTTGGAGACTACGGAAAAGCCATAGAGAGGCGATACCGCGGCGGGCTTGCAGGATACGGCGAGCACTGCGGCCACAATTGCCGCAAAAAGGGAAAAGTGTTTCATAAAGGTCTAATCGTTAATTCCTTACAAAGATAGCAATCCTCTTTGAAGAATCAACAGTTCTATTTGAAGAACCAGGCTTTCTGGCGGCGCTTGGATTCCTGGTCGCGGGCGACGAAGAGTTTCTCGCCGGTATAGGGATCGGTTCCCGTGTAGAACATCACCGAGCTGAGGGTCATCGGCGTGGGGGTCAGATCCTGGACCTGCTCCAGATGGAAGTTAAGCGACTTGGTCTCGTGGCTGAGCCGCTTCATATCCTCCTCGGTGCAGCCGGGGTGGCTGGAGATGAAATAGGGAATCAGCTGGTAGCGCAGATGTTCCTCGGCGCAGATGCGCTTGAAGTCGGCGTTGAGTTTGCGGAAGAGTTCGAACGAGGGCTTCCGCATCAGCTTCAAAACGTGGTCCTCGGTATGCTCAGGGGCCACTTTCAGTCGGCCGGAGGTATGATTCACAATGACGTCGCGCAGGTAGCGGTCGTCATCCTTTTCGAAAAGGTCGTACCGGATTCCGCTGCCGATGAAGGCCTTCTTGACGCCCTTGACCTTTGACACCGCCGCATAGAGGGCCAGCAGCCGCGAATGGCTGTTGTCCAGGTTGGCGCAGGGGTGCGGATGGAGACATGAAGGGCGCACGCACTTTGAGCAGAGCGAGAGGTCGCGCCCTTGCATCCCGTACATATTTGCCGAAGGGCCGCCGATATCGGAGATATAGCCGCGGAAATCGGGCATCTTCGTAACCTTCTCCACCTCGGCCAGGATTGACTTTTCGCTTCGTGAACTGATGAATTTGCCCTGATGGGCCGAGATGGTGCAGAAGGCGCAGCCGCCGAAGCATCCGCGGTGAATATTGACCGAGTGCTTTATCATATCGTAGGCGGCGATTGTCTTGCCCTTGTAGCGGGGATGCGGCAGCCGGGTATAGGGCAGGTCGAAACTGTTGTCGAGTTCCTCCTGGGTCAGCTGCGTATGGGGAGGATTGATTACCACATACTTGTCCCCTGTCTTTTCTACAAGCACCGCTTTCTGTTCCAGCCGGTTGCTCTCCACCTCCATCTTCACGAAATTCTCGCAGAAAGCCTCTTTAGAAGCGCGGCACTCCTCGAAGGAGTGGAGCATCATCCTCTCCCCTTCCGGGATGCGGGACACATACTTTTCATCGGCCAGGAAAGAGACCTGTTTCAGCTTGCGGAGCAGATTGGCGTTGTATCCGTTTCGCATAGCGCGGGCCACTTCGCAGATCACCTTGTCACCCATTCCGTAGATGAGCAGGTCGGCACCGCTCTCCACCAGCACCGACGGCTTGAGGCTGTCGCTCCAGTAGTCGTAATGGGTAAGGCGGCGCAACGATGCCTCGATGCCGCCTATCACCACCGGGACGTGGGGATATAACTGCTTGAGAATCTGCGTATAGACCGTGACGGCATAATCGGGCCTCTGCCCCGCCTTTCCGCCGGGAGTGTATGCATCGTCGCTGCGGCGGCGCAGGTTGGCGGTATAATGGTTCACCATCGAATCCATCGCCCCTGCCGAGACACCGAAGAAAAGACGCGGAACACCGAGTTTCCTGAAGTCGCGCAAGTCGTCCCTCCAGTTGGGCTGGGGCACTATGGCCACTCGGTAGCCCTGCTGCTGGAGGATGCGCCCTATCACCGCCCCTCCGAAGGAAGGATGGTCCACATAGGCGTCACCATTGAAGAGGATGACATCCAGGGAGTCCCAGCCCAGGGCTTCGACCTCCTTTACGGATGTTGGCAGGAATTCGGATGACATATCGCGGCCGGATGTACCGGATTTACATCATTTTGCGCTTGCGGAAGATGAATATGGCCATTATGACGGTAAGCACCATCAGGGATGCGGTCACGAGCATATCCCAGTTGCCGCCGACAAGGGGCAGCTTGATATTCATTCCGTAGATGCTGGCTATCAGCGTAGGAGGCATCAGCAGCAGCGAAACCACGGTGAAGATCTTCATTATCTTGTTCTGTTCCAGGTTGATAAGACCCAGGACGGTATTCTGCAGATACTCCAGACGTTCGAAGCTGAAGTTGGTGTGGTTGATCAGGGAGTTGACGTCCTTGAGCATTATGTTGAACTTGGCCGTCACGCTCTTGGGAGTCTTGTCGCTCTTGAGGAGGCTCGACATCATACGCTGCTTGTCCACCACGTTCTCACGGACGATCATAGTGTTCTCCTGCAGCTGGTTGATATCGATGAGGAAGTCCTCACCCACGTCCTCGCCCAGGCTGACTCGGCGGCTGTACTGGGCTATCTCCTTGGACATCAGCTCGATCATGTCGGCATCGAGGTCGGTTCGGTTCTCCAGGATTCCGCAGAGGATGTGGAATCCCGTGGGATAGAGCCGGCTGTTGGCCACCATACGGCGCTGGATGTCGGTAAAACTGCGAAGGGGCACCTGGCGGATGGACGTGAAGGTGTTGCCGGTCAGCATGAAGGAGACCGACTCCATGGAATAGTTCTCCGGACCCGGAATAAGGAAGTCCGTATTGATGGAGATATATTTTGCAGTCTCGAAGTAACGGGATGAACTCTCGATCTCCTCCGCCTGCGCGCGGCTCTGGAGATTGACTCCCAGGAACTCCTCGACCTCCTTCTTCTCATCCCCGTCGGGATCGAACAGGTCGAGCCACAGCGCGTCCCGCGTTGTGATCTGCTTCAGTATATCTGTGGATTCGGCTGTTAGAATCTGTCCGTTTGAATTATAAAAGATATGAACCATAGTCCTCAAGCATCAAATAGGTTTGTATTCCGTGGATTTACAGGGATACAACTATCTGGCTCGGGGCTTCGGCCTCCTCACGCCGAGGAAATTCTTTATATAAGTGTAACGGATCATTCAGTCTTGCTTCTGTCGATGGCCGGACCCTTCTCCGACCAATCTGCAAAAGTAGGCATTTTTTCTTAAAAACAAAGATGCTCCACCAGAATTTTGATTCCGATGGCCAGCAGGATGAGGCCTCCGGCCAGGCTGGTCCAGCGGCCGGCAATACGTGCGGCTTTCTTGCCACCGGCAAGTCCGAGGGCGGCGGCAAGGGCGGTGACGGCAGATATTATGAGCGATGACCAAGCTACGCGGCCGAGGGGCATCAGGAGCATAGCAAAGGAGAGTCCGACTGCCAGGGCGTCGATGCTGGTGGCGATTGAAGAGACTATCAGCCTCGAGGGCTTGAGAAGGTCCACGTCTTTGGTTTCTTCCCTGTTCCTTATGGCATTGACTATCATCTCGCCGCCGATGTAAGCCAGCAGGGCGAAAGCCACCCAGTGGTCGTAGCGTTCGATGTAGTGGCTGAAGGTGGAGCCCAATGCCCAGCCCAGGAAGGTGAAACCGCCCTGGAAGAGGGCGAAAGACGCTATCACTGCCAGTTTCTTCGAAATGCTGACCTTTCCCATACAGGCCCCTCCCACCAGCGAAACCGCCAGGGTATCGAAGCATAGGCCGATGGCTATAAGGAGTATCTCTATTAAACTCATTTGCGTTCTCTAAAGAGCCACATCAACACAAAGGTAATAAGTCCGTTTACTATCAGCAGGGTGAAGCCAAGGTCGAAGCCCAGGTAACGCTTGCCGAGGATGTTGAATGCCAGGCAGAGCAGCGGCGAGGCGGCGGCAATCCAAGGGGTTGCGGCATCGCGAGCCTTGCACTTGGTAAGGATTCCGAAGAAGAAAATACCCAGCAGAGGGCCGTAGGTATAGGATGCGAGCTTGTAAACCAGATTGATGACCGAGTCGTCGCTGAGCAGGTAGAGAGCCAGGATTATGGCCAGGAAAGCGAGCGCCACGAAAGCGTGGACCCACTTGCGGATACGTCCCTTGCGCTCTTCAGTGAGATCCCCGCGCTTCTCGAAGCCCAGGAAATCGACGCAGAATGAGGTTGTAAGGGAGGTCATCGCCGCTCCTGCGCTGGGGTAGGATGCCGATACCAGGCCGATCAGGAAGAAGAGGCAGACGCCGAAGCCGAGGCAGCGGCTCGCCACCGCGGGGAATAGTTCATCTGTGCGGGTGATGCCCAGCGCCTCGAATCCGCCCTTCGAAGAGGCATAGACGCAGAGCAGCGCGCCAAGCAGGAGGAAGAAGAGATTGACGGCCACGATTATGAGACTCGTGGTGTACATATTCTTCTTTGCCGCACGCAAATCCTTGCATGCCAAGCTCTTCTGGATCATAGCCTGGTCGAGGCCTGTCATCGCTATGGTAATGAAAATACCCGCCACGAACTGTTTGAGGGCATTGGTGCCGTCGCTCCAGTTCCAATTGAACCAGTCGGTGTAGCCATGGCCGGGTGTGAGAGGGTTTTCAGAGGAGGCAAGAGCGCTCCACATCCCGCCGAAACTCCACCCCATATCCTTGCAGATATGCCATATCGCAAGCCCTACTGCAAGCAGCATAAAGGTAGTCTGCAGCACATCGGTCCAGATTATGGTCTTGACTCCGCCCCGATAGGTGTATAGGTAGAGGAGCACAAGGAAAACCAGGGTGACCAAGGCGAAGACGAAGGTGCCGGAGGTGGCCTCCACGAAGCCGCGCGGGATGAAGGTATTGAAGACCACGATCACCGCCAGGATGCGCACCGCCGCCCCAAGAAGGCGCGAAATCATAAAGAAGGCCGTGCCGGTGATGTGGCTGCGTCGGCCGAGACGCTCACCCAGATATGTATAGATGGAGGTCAGGTTCTTGCGGTAATAGAGCGGCAGCAGCACCTCCGCCACCACCGCGTATCCACCCACGAATCCCAGCACGAGCGGCATATAGAAGAAGTTCTGCGCCCAGACATTGCCGGGTACCGAAATGAATGTGACTCCGGAAATCGAGGCGCCCACCATTCCGTAGGCCACAACGGGCCAGGGAGCCTTGCGGTCCCCCGAAAAGAAGGAGGAACTCCCCGCCTTTCGCGCAGTGAGCCAGGAGATTACGAACAGCAGCGCCGTATATGCGGCGAAGGCGATCAGGAACCAGTGAAACGGGAAACCGCTCTGCATAGCGTCAAGGGTTGAATGGCTGGCGGTTCTGCATCGAACGGCCGAGGGTCAGTTCGTCGGTATATTCGAGGTCGTCGCCGAATCCCACTCCGCGGGCGATGGCGGTAACCTTCACCGGCAGGTGGGATATCTGCTTGTAAATAAAGAAGGATGTGGTCTCCCCTTCTATTCCGGTGCTAAGGGCGAGCACCACCTCCTGGACCGTGCCGCCGGCAATGCGGTCCACAAGTTCCTGAATCGGCAGGTCGGCCGGGCCGATTCCGTCCATAGGGGAGATTATGCCGCCGAGGATATGATAGAGGCCGTTGTACTGACCGGTATTCTCTATGCTGAAGACATCGCGCAGGCTCTCCACGACGCAGATTACCGAGTGGTCGCGGCGGGTGTCGTTGCAGAAGGGGCAGCTTCCGTCATCGGAAATCATATTGCACTCCGGGCAGTAGCGGATGCCGCCCTTGAGGTTCAGGAAGGCGTTGGAAAAGCGCTCCACACCGGCGGAATCCCGTCCCAGCATATGCAGTGCGAGCCTCAGGGCGGTCTTTCGACCCACTCCGGGCAGGGTGGCGAACTGGTCCACCGCCTCGTCGAGCAGCTGCGATCCGTATTTATTCTGTACCATTGTTCTCTCTCTTATATCGTTGCACGGCCTCGCGGACGGAGCCTGCCTCCAGCAGCAGGGTGCGGGCGACCTCCTCGTCCTTCAGGCCGGTCTCTTCCATTACGAAGCGGACTCCCCGCTCCACCAGTTTGTCGTTGGTAAGCTGCATATCGACCATCCGGTTGCCGCGCACGTGGCCGAGGCGGATCATTACCGATGTCGATATCATATTGAGGATCAGCTTCTCGGCGGTGCCGGCCTTCATCCGGGTGCTGCCCGTGACGAACTCGGGGCCGACCACTGCCACAATCGGGACCGTGGCCGCCTCGGCGGCCGGAGTATCGGGGTTGCAGGTGATGCAGGCGGTGAGCAGACCGGCTTCGGTAGCCCTCCTGAGAGCCCCCAGGACATAGGGCGTATGGCCCGAAGCGGTAAGGCCGATTAAGGTGTCGTCAGGGCCGGGTCCGTAGGGTTGCAGATCCTCCCAGCCGGCATCGGGTCGGTCCTCCGCCCCCTCGACCGCTTTGCGGATGGCGCCGTCGCCTCCTGCAATCACAGCCAGGAACAGATCGTCTTCGGCGCCGTAAGTTGGCGGAATCTCCGAAGCGTCCACCACTCCCAGACGGCCGCTGGTGCCCGATCCGGCATAGAAGACGCGACCTCCGCTGCGAACCCGTTCCACTATGGCATCAACCAGGGAGGCTATCGCCGGAATGCAGCCTGCCACCACGCGCGGCACACGCTGGTCTTCCCGGTTTATCTCCTCGAGAAGAAGCTTGGTCGGCGTATGCTCCAGATCGGAGTAGCGGGAGGGCTGTTCCGTAACCTTCATATTATCAGCCTTTGTGGTACTTTGCCAGCAGGTCGGCGGGTTTCTTCACTATAGTGCCCGGACGCATTCCCAGGGCCTTCAGGCAGGACTCCAGATGGTCGCGGAACACCCACGCCACCGACCCGGTGAAATTGACGGGATAGCGGCGGTAGTCGTACTGGGCGACGTTGCGGGTCAGGAAGGCCTCGAATCCCCTGCGCAGCAGATTCCTGCAGTAGGGATGATTGGCATACTCCCCGATGAAGGGAAGAAACGAAGCCAGATATCGGCTCGGGAGGGGATCCCGGTAAACTTTCTGAACTATTGTGGGATAGTCGAGACCGTATCGGCGGACGAGTTCAGAGGTGAGGTTCTGCGGCAGCAGTCCCTTCACGAAATCGGAGAGCAGCTGTTTTCCGAACCAGGCGCCGCTGGCCTCGTCTCCGAGGATGAAGCCGCCCGCACGCACATTGGCCGCAATGGAAGTTCCGTCGTAGAAGCAGCTGTTCGAGCCGGTGCCGAGTATGCAG
>JAEEGL015392896.1_pt1 | contig 10993 bp, 8 predicted proteins | sample 9134231 | NCBI WGS metagenome assembly JAEEGL01 (sample SAMN16246548, study PRJNA631951) | gut metagenome | biome: gut microbiome; feature: rumen; material: fiber-attached | host: Bos | place: Iran: Karaj | collected 2018-10 | reverse complement strand
TCGCCCCTGAAAGCGGTGCTGGACCGGACGATTCCGCTGGTGAAGATGAACATGGTACAGCAGGCAGACGGAACGGTGCGGCATGAAGCGCTGGTCGACTTTTCAGGGATTCACACCCTGGTAATCTGCGGGTGCGGCTTCCCTCACTGGGAAGGAAATTTTGACGGCCTGAAGCAGATGTGCAAAGTCTGCTTCGGAAACCCGGATATCGTCTGTGTGCCGGAAACGCCCCTGCTCAATGTGCCAGAGGCGGCTGTCGTTGCCGATCCGCTGCTGGAAAAATTCCAAAGGGCGGGAGAGGAATATGCCGCCGCGCTGCGCCTCTCGCGGGAAACGGTGGCTGAGCTTGAAAAACCCATGATTTCAGCGGAAGATTATATCCGGAATGTGAACGGGACCTGAATCCCGGGAAAGAATCAGAACGGACGTTTTTACTGTTCTGCGTATAATAGAATAACCGGCAGAGAGCAGATGAACCGACAGCGGGAAGGGAGAATGTCAGAACATGACAGAGGCGCCGGATACAACTGAAAAGAAAAACAACCGCGTCAAAGGGTACGCGGTCTGGATCGGTATTCTGTATCTGATTATGCAGCACGGTCTGTACCTGGCCGGGCATTATCTTGCCCTGTGGTTCGGCTTTACGCCGTTTTTGCCGAAGATCGCCCTGGATGACAGAATACCGATTGTGTCAGTTTTTATTATTCCGTATATCTGGTCATATGCTTACTGGGCAATGGGGCCGATGGCCGTCTCCAGGTGTGAGAAAGATCATTTTGCAGATTATATGGCCGCAAACCTCATTGCCTGCCTGGCGGGCGTACTTGTTCTTGCTTTTTTCCCGACCTATATGGACAGGGTTGCCGAAGGCCTCTACGTTGTCCCGGAGAACCCGACAGTGTTTGACCGCCTGCGTATGTTCTGGTATTCACTGGACGGCTCTGAGACGGCGTATAACCTTCTTCCGAGCTTTCACTGCATCAACAGCACGCTTTGCTATCTGGGGGTCGCCAGGCGCAAGGAAATCCCCGTATGGTTCAGGGCCTATTCCCTTGTGACTACGCTTTTGATCTATGCGTCCACTGTGTACGTCAAACAGCACTATTTCCTGGATATCATAACCGGCGTCGCGCTTGCCCTGGCTGCGTACTTCGTTTGCAAAAAATTCCACTGGGGAAGGATGTTTATGCCGGTTTTGCGTGCCTGCCGGAAGAGATAACGGCCAACGGGGAAGGAGCTGCTTTCCGGCCTGCCAATCCTGCGGGAAAATGCTTCCTGCTTTCCTGCGGCGCCGGCAGAACCGTTCTCCGGACGCATGTTGACCGGGGGAATCTTTTAAGGTAAGATGAATATACTGACAGATGACGCTTTTGCCCCAACTGAATGATTGATCCGGAGGGAGAACCTTGCTTCTTGAATATGTAATCCGGAACTGGGCGCTGATCCTCATCGCGGCCGCATTCGCGATTTCGCTGGGTACAACCGGCTTCCGGGACAAAAACACAGTTAAGCGCATGTACTTCCTGATCGCGGGCGTTTTTCTTCTTTCTATTGTCGTGTTTACGGAGTTCTGGCTGGCGGACCTGGGCGGTTTCCTGGCGCAGCGCACCGTCCTGATGGCTGTCAGATACAGCGCGACGCCCCTGGTTGTCGCAATGATCCTTTATACGCTGCGGAAGCGGATGAAATGGTTCATCTTTATTCCCGCGCTGATCCTCACGGCGGTTGATTTCATTTCTGTTCCCACAGGAATCGTTTTCAGGCTTGACAGCGACGGAAACCTGCTGCGCGGCCCGCTCGGGTATCTTCCGTATATCGTTGCCGGACTGTACGGCGTCAGCCTGATCTGGATCCTTTACGCAAACAGCAACCGGCTGTATACGGAGATTGTTCCCATCGCTTTCCTCGCGCTTGCCTTCGCTTCCGGCCTGATTATGCCGTTCATGTACGGAAAGAGCTATTCGCAGATCTTCTGCACCACGATCATGATCGCACTTTTCGTATATTATGTTTTTTCCATCCATCAGCTGACAAAGAAAGACCCGCTGACCGGCGTGCTGAACCTCCAGGCCTTCTATGAGGACAGCGCCGTCAATCCGGAAGAGATCACCGCCCTGATCTCCATGGACATGAACGGCCTCAAGAGGATCAACGACTCGCAGGGCCACGCCGCCGGAGACGAAGCGCTGGTCACACTGGCTGAATGCTTCCGGAACGCGCTGGGCGGCAGGCAGGCCGTTTACCGGATCGGCGGGGATGAGTTCGTCGTTATCTGCCGGCGCATGCCGCAGGACGAAGTTGAAGCCCTGGCAGCGCGGATCCGGGAGAAGGTGGCGGAAACAGCGTACAGCAGTTCCGTCGGATACAGCTGCAGGGGGAACGGAAAGAAATCTGTCGATGAAATGCTGAAGGAATCGGACGCGGATATGTACGCCGATAAAGCCAGGTATTATTCAGACGCCCGGAGGGACCGGAGAAGGACGTGACAGGAAAGCTTATTAACCGTTGTTCAGCAATGAACTGATCTGTTCCGGATCCGGCACGCTGGTGATGCCGCCGTGTTTCTGCGTGGAAAGGCTGGCGGCGGTGCATGCAAACCGCACGATGCTTCTCAGATCCTCTTCGGTTAATTCCGAAGGGGATTTTCCGCATTGAATGAACTGACTCATCGCGCTGCCGCCGAAGATGTCGCCCGCGCCGGTGGTGTCGACCACGCGGATGCCGGACGGGCTCTGAACATATACCGCCTGGGTGCGGGTCGCGGCATAGCACCCCTTAGGACCGAGCGTGGCGTACACCAGGGACACGCTGTATTCTTCCAGAAGCTTCTGCGCTCCCTTTTCGGGAGAAAGGCCCCAGAGCCAGTCAATTTCCTCATCACTGATCTTCACAATATCCGCCTGACGAAGGCTCCACCCGATGGCAGCCTTTGCGTCTTCTTCGCTTTTCCATAACGGCTTGCGAAGATTGGGATCCACACTGATCAGCAGCCCGTGCTTTCCGGCAAGCTCAACGGCCCTGCGGGTCGCGGAGGCTGCCGGCTCATCCGTCAGGGAAAGGGTGCCGAAATGAAATACTTTTGCCTCCGAGATAAGGGACTCGCTTACTTCTTCCGGCGTGAGGCAGGTATCCGCTCCGGGTTTCCGGGCAAAGCTGAAGTCCCTGTTTCCGGAAGCATCCAGGGATACGAAAGCAAGCGTCGTAAAGACGGAGGGATCGGTGATGACCCCGGCTGTATCAATACCTGCGCTGTTCAGTGTTTTTATCAGCAGCTTTCCGAAAGCGTCTTCACCGACTTTGCCGATCATGGCTGTTCTGCATCCGTATTTTGACAGGGCAGCCAGGAAGTTCCCGGGTGCGCCGCCGGGATTGGCGGACAATACGGGATAGCCGGCCTCGTTTACAGACTGCGGGGCGAAATCAATCAGCAGTTCTCCCAAAGCGATAACGTCGTACATGGTTTTCACTCCTTATTCTTTTGTTGTCCCGCCGAAAGCATAAGTCACAGGCAGGCAGATCAGAGAGGGAACATTGGATAAGTGCCTGGAAAGAACAGTACTTACACAGGCTTCGGCGATCTCCTGAACCGGCTGGACGATTGTGGAAACGACGTAATCCTGATCACCAAAGATCCGTATGCCGTCGAATCCGATTACCTGAACGTCCTCCGGAATGCGAATGTTCATTTTTTTCAGCAGCTGGATGATCTTCCAGGCCAATGAATCTGTTCCGACAAAAAGGCCGTCAAAGGATAGTTTCCCGTCTTTGATATGATCCGAGAGAAAACGTTCGAATTCGCTGAACGGCTGACCGTCTTCCAGCGCCATGACTTCAAACGGAAGCCCCATTTCGACACAGGCGCTCACAAAGCCGTCCTTACGTTTGCTGGGTTCGTTGGTCAGCGTTGACCCGATCCGTATAAAAGCGACATTTGTGCAGCCGAATTCCTTCAGCTTCTGTGCGGCAAGCCAGCCGCCGCCAAAATTGTCTGACGCGACGCATGGAACTGAGACAGAGAAGAACCGGTCAATCGTGACAAAGGGAATATCCTCCGGAATAATCAGATTCGGGTTATAAGTCAGCGCAATAACGCCGTCAACCCGGTTCTGCTGTGCCATCCGGATAAATTCCATTTCCCGGCTGCGGTCATATTCCGTAAAGCAAAGCATCATTTTGTAATTTCGCTTTTCCAGCTCACAGTTGATATGATGGACCAGCAGGGAAAAATAAGGATTGATGGTATTGGGAATAATGAACGCAACGGTATTGGTGCTGTCTGTACGCAGCGCGCGCCCGCTGGAGTTGTAGCGATACCCAAGCCGCTGAATGGCGGCCTGCACTTTTTCCCTGTATTCTTCTCCGACCTGCTCTCCGTTGACAACGCGGGACACCGTGCCCAGTGCCACACCAGCTTCCCGTGCAACGTCCACCATGGTCGGTGCGCTTTTTCCTTTAGCCATTCTGAACCTCTTATTTCATAATATTTCATGAAATGATATTATCATTTTCATCGTGAGAGGTCAAGTTTTATATTTTTATTTCATGGATACAGACTCGGGCGGATTTTTTTCGGATTCATCCAAAAAATCTATTGACAAACAATTTTCATTATGCTATTTTAATGATGAAATTCATGAAACGTTTCATAGAAACTTCATCCGACCCACCCAAGACAGGAGGAATGCTTATGACCACGTCTGCTGTCCCACGGAAAGTCAAGCTGCAGCGCAAAAGCCTGGGCAGGCGTATGGCGGACAACTGGCAGCTGTATGTGCTGCTGCTGGTGCCGGTGATCCTGACGATCATCTACAAATACGGACCGATGTACGGCATCCAGATCGCTTTCAGGAATTACAATCCAGGACTTGGGATTACCGGAAGCCCCTGGGCCGGCTGGAAATGGTTTGAACGGTTCTTCAGAGCGCCGAACTTTGACCGGATGCTGTGGAATACTGTCAAACTGAGTGTTTTCGGTTTGCTGTGGGGTTTCCCGGTGCCGATCATCCTGAGCCTGATCCTGAACCAGCTGAGATTCAAAAAACTCAAGCGGACTGTTCAGACTGTGATCTATGCGCCGCATTTCATTTCCACGATGGTTATCTGCGGTATGCTTCGGATCTTCCTTTCTCCTTCCGGCGGCCTGATCAACCTGATCGCGGGAACCCAGATCGACTTCCTGACAGAATCCGGCGCATTCCGAACGATCTATATCGCCAGCGGTATCTGGCAGGAAGCCGGATGGGGAACGATTATCTATCTGGCGACGCTTTCCAGCATTGATCCGGCGCTCTACGAAGCGGCAACAGTGGACGGCGCCAGCGTATTCCAGAGAATCCTGCACATCGATATTCCGTGCCTTCTCCCGATGATCATCCTGCAGCTGATCATGAGCGTCTCCGGCATTATGAACGTCGGCTTCGAAAAAGCCTTCCTGCTCCAGACGGACCTGAACCGGGCCACCAGCGATATCATATCGATTTACGTGTATGAGCAGGGTATCGTCAGCGGCAAATATGAACTGGGTACCGCGGTAGGCCTGTTCAACACGGCGATCAACATCGTACTGCTGGTCATCGTAAACCGTATCGCAAAGAAGTACGGCGAAGTCAACTTCGTGTAAGAGGGGAGGATATAAAGATGACCGTTTTTGCAAAAAGAAAGCAGGGTCAGCTCGGCGGCCTGAGCGACCGTACCAGCGATATCATCCTGGTTATATTCTCCCTGATTATCCTGCTGATTATCGCTTATCCACTGTATTACGTCCTGGTGGCGTCTTTCTCCGATCCCTATGACGTTTACGCGGGAAAGACTTTCCTGCTTCCGAGCCAGGCCACCCTGGACGGCTACAAGGCTGTTTTCGCGGAACCGAACATCGTCCGCGGCTATGGCAACAGTATTCTGTACACCGTGGTCGGTACGATATTCTCCGTAGCCATGATTTACCTGGTGGCTTATCCGCTGTCCGTAAGGGAACTGCCGGGAAAGAAGATTATCAGCATCTTCTTCATCATCACCATGTACTTCGGCGGCGGACTGATTCCCACTTACCTGATTGTACAGAAGACCGGCATCATGCAGTCGATCTGGGCCATGTTCCTGCCGGGCGGCGTAGCGGTCAGCAACGCGATCATCGCACGGAACTATTTTGAGAACAGCATTCCCGGATCCCTGAAGGAGGCGGCCAGTATTGACGGCGCCAGCCACTTCCGGATCTTCTTCTCAATGATTATTCCGCTTTCCCTCCCGATCCTTTCCGTTATGGTTATCTTCTCCATGGTGGCGTATTGGAACGACTGGTTTACAGCCCTGATCTACATGACCAACGAGCAGGCTCCGCTGCCGCTGGTTCTCAGGAATATCCTGATCAAGTCTTCCGCTTCGGCTTCCCAGGCCAGCATGATCAGCGGCGGATACGCTGAGCTGAACAAAATGACGGAAATGATCAAGTTTGCTTCCATTATTGTCGCGGCCGCCCCCATGCTGATTGCCTATCCCTTCGTACAGAAATACTTCGAGAAGGGTCTCATGGCCGGCGCTGTCAAGGGTTAATCGCGCCTGTGGCGCTCAACAAATACGACCAATCAACAAAAAGGAGGATTCCCATGAAAAAGCTCGTCTCCATTCTCCTGGCCATGCTGATGCTCCTGTCACTGGTTTCCGTTTCTGCGGCGGAAGGCCAGACGGACTTCATCGTGCTGAGCGGTATCTCTGCTCTTTCAACCGGTTACGACAACAACCCTGTTCTGCTTGCCATGCAGGAGAAGGCAGGCATCAAGATCACCTGGGATACCTGGTCGGACAGCCTGGGCGAAGTGGTCGGCACCCGCATCAGCGGAAACGCCGCCAGCAAAACCCCGATTGACGCTTTCCAGGCCTGCGGTTTCAGCAACTACGACCTGATGCGCTACGGCCAGGCAGGCACATTCATCGACCTGACTCCCTACATTACTCCCGAGACCATGCCGAACCTGAGCGCGATCCTGGAGAAGCATCCTGAAATCCGGGCCGCCATCACCATGGACGGAAAGATCTACGGCCTGCCCGCCGGAGAGCAGATGACCACGCTCGGTATCGGACGTGAAAAGAGCTACTCCATCTTCTGCGTGCCGGAGTTCTCCATGATCAATAAGGCGTGGCTGGATGACCTGGGACTGGCTATGCCCACCACCCTGGACGAGCTGCATGATGTTCTGGTCGCTTTCAAGGAAAACGATATGTCCGCCAAATACTACGGCAATGAAGCCGGTTCCACGATCCCCATGAGCACCGGTTTTGACCAGTGGTGCTGGGGCCAGAACATCTTCTATGCCGGCTTCGGCTTCACCAACTTCTTTATGGACAGCCCCCTGACCCAGGACCTGACGGTCAACAAGGAAGGGAAAGTGAACTTCGTCTCGGACGACGACAGCTACCGTGCCGCCGTGACATACTTCCATGACTGGTATGCGGACGGCCTGATGGATCTTGAAATGTTCTCCCAGGATACCAACCAGCTGATCGCCAAGTGCAGCGGCGGCCGCGTGGGCGTTACCACCTGGTGGGAAATTCCCGAGATTACAGGACAGTACGCGAAGGATTATGTTTACCTGCCTGTTCTGAAGGGACCCGACGGCACCTGCAACGTGACCCTGCGCACCGGCGGCCAGGTCAATGCGGGCCAGCTCTCCATCACCCGTGAGTGCAAGGATCCCGCGAAGCTGCTGACCTTCTACGACCAGTGGTATGAAGGTGAGAACGTGATGCAGCTGCAGTATGGTCCCATCGACGTGTTCTTCACCGGAAAGACTGAAAGCGGCCTGTGGAAGTCCATCACTGATGACGAAGCCCGCGAGAAGTTCAACAAGTCCGCCGGCGAGCTGAAATCCGCGTCCGAAGTGGCGGGTCCCAAGCTGATCCTGGCGGAATACTACAACGAAGTGTTCGAGATGGAACCCCGTGCCCAGGAACGCCTGGCCGACCTGTACGATTTCTGGATGACTTTCGTGGAAGACGATACCCGGTATCCGCTGGACGTTGTGCTGACGCAGTCTGAGCTGGACGACATCGACTATTACAAGCCTGACCTGGAAAAGGCCCAGTCTGAATACGAAGCCAACTGGATCAAGAACGGCGGCCCCACTGATGCTGAATGGGAAGAATACAAAGCTTTCCTCGAGCGGTGCGGCCTGAGCACGCTGGAGCAGATCTACCAGGACGCCTATGACCGCTACATGGCTGTGCAGTAATCTTCTTCTTTCTCCTTTCCGGGGGCCGGTTTCCGGCTCCCGGTTTTGAGCAATAATAAAACCGGAGGTAACACATGATCAGGATCCAGGAGCCGCTTCAGCGGGTACGGGACTATGAACGGGAAAGAGCAATAAGGCTGGACGCGAAAGAGCGGCCTTTGTTCCACCTGACTCCGCTGGTTGGCTGGATGAATGATCCGAACGGGTTCTGCTTTTACCAGGGACAGTATCACCTGTTTTACCAATACCACCCGTTTTCCCGCAGATGGGGGCCGATGCACTGGGGACACGCGGTCAGCTCTGACCTGCTCCACTGGACTTATCTGCCCTGCGCGCTGGCTCCGGATACGGAGGCGGATGCCGGCGGATGCTTTTCCGGAAGCGCGGTGGAAATGCCGGATGGCAGACTGATGCTCTGCTATACCGGCGTTCAGCCGGCGGGGACATTCCGCCGGGAAACACAGGCGCAGTGTATTGCTGTCGGAGACGGAATAAATTTTGAAAAGTCCCTGCTGAATCCGGTGATCCGCCACGCTCATCTGCCCGAAGGATACAGCGAGTTTGATTTCCGGGATCCGAAGATCTGGAAGACGGAAGACGGAACGTACCGGGTGGCTGTGGCCAATCTGCATGAGGAGCGGAAAGGCACGGTTCTGCTGATGGAAAGCCGCGACGGACTGGACTGGCATTTTGCCGGGGAGATTGACGCAAGCAATCATGAATACGGGAAAATGTGGGAATGCCCGGACTTCTTTGAACTGGACGGAATACAGGTGCTGCTCGTCAGCCCCCAGGAGATGCGCGCAAAGGAGGAGTTCCACGCGGGTTTCGGAACCGTGGCGATTCTGGGCTCCTTTGACGGGAAGGACTGCAGGTTTGAAAGGCAGCACATTCAGCCGGTGGACCACGGCCTGAATTATTACGCTTCCCAGACCGTTTTGTCTCCGGACGGACGCCGCATCATGATTGGCTGGATGGATAACTGGGAAACCTGCAAGGAAGCGCCTCGCAGGCATCCATGGTACGGCCAGATGAGCATGCCGCGCGAACTTTTTATCCGGAATAACCGGCTTTGCCAGCGCCCTGTACGTGAGATTGAGAACCTCTGGCAGGATACGGTTATACATGAACGGGTGACAGTGCGGGAATCCGTATCTCTTGAAGGCGTTCAGGGCCGGCTGATGGATATGACGGTCACACTGTTCCCGGAGGGCTCGGCATGCCGCCGCTTTACCCTGCACGTTGCAGAGGATTGCTCCCATTATATTCAGATCCGCTGCGACCTGGCCCGGGGCGAACTGATTTTTGACCGAAGCCACGGCGGATCCTGCCGGGATATTGCCCATACACGGCATGTTCCCGCTGAAGTAACGGACGGAAAGCTGACCCTGAGGCTGCTGATGGATAAGGAGAGCATTGAACTGTTTGTGAATGACGGAGAAAGGGCGGTCACTTCCCTGATTCCCACTCCGCCGGAAGCGGACCGGATTACCTTTGCAGCGGACGCTGAAATAATGCTCTCGGTGGAAGCACATCATCTGAAATAAAATTCTGCCGGCAGGAAATGATCCTGCCGGCTTTTTTACATCGCGCGGAGCAGTTTCTGCTTTGTGCCCTGGCCTTCACCCGGATAATCATTTTCCAGCATCCTGATCACTTCAAGGCCTTTCCGCACATTCTCCCTTGCTTCATCCCGGCCGGATACGGCAAGGCTTTTATTCAGGAAGCACAACGCCAGCTGATCCGCGCATCCGGGTACCCTGCGCTCGTCATACAGCTGCGTATAGATCGCGATGGCTTCATTGATAAACCTGATGGAATCTTCGCGGTAGTTTTGCTGCATCACGGATGACAGCCCTTTTTCAAAGCTGAGCAGGTATCTGCAGCCGGACAGATTTGTCAGCATCTGCGCCATCTTCAACCGGTTTTCATAGGTGGACAGGATTCCGAGCGACTGTTTCATGTGCCTGACAGCGACCATCATGTACTGGTTTGCCCGCAGCAGGTTGTTCCGCTTCCGCTCATAGCCGGAATAGGAGCTCTGGATCATGGAGCTTACGCGCCAGTAGCAGTCGTCTTCTTCCCCGCAATAGTCTTCCAGGCACTCTTCCGCTTCCTTCGTCATCTGCAGCATATACCGGAGGTTTTCCTCATCCGACCTGTTCGGAAACGGGTTTCCGAAGTCGGTATCCCCCTGGTTCAGCAGTGCCTGCGCCTTCCAGACGATCATCGGCGATTCGTCTTCCGGCTCAAGGGCATCGATCGCATCGATCAGGTCCCCGCAGTATTTATTTGATTCTCCGGCCCTGCCGTTTACTGACAGCATGCCTGCCATATCTTCATCGAACAGGATCTGTTTCATTCTTTCGACGCTGCGCGCATCGGGCGTTCCGTCCCTGCGGATTTCGAAGGCGCGCACCTGCCATCTGAGCGCTTCGGCAGGATCACGGGGGACTTCATAGCCTTCGATATAGGTTTTGAACAGCTGTTCCGCCGCCTCCGGAACGCCGCGGCCCGCGGCGTCCCCGAGATACTGTATGGCGCGGCTGACGTCCTTTTCCACCCGAAAGCCCATATGGAACGCCATTCCGAGAAGCCAGGCGCGATAAGGATCCATGCCGGCCGGTGATCCGGCCGCAGCTGCCGTGGGGATTTGCTTCAGCGCGTCTTCCAGCAGCTGCCGGTTCTCCAGGCAGATGAACGGCGGGATATCGGGGAAAGCGCTGAGGATTTCAGCCCTGTCCGCCCTGACCGCCTCGACCGGGATT
>JAEEGL014994340.1_pt1 | contig 10993 bp, 4 predicted proteins | sample 9134231 | NCBI WGS metagenome assembly JAEEGL01 (sample SAMN16246548, study PRJNA631951) | gut metagenome | biome: gut microbiome; feature: rumen; material: fiber-attached | host: Bos | place: Iran: Karaj | collected 2018-10 | reverse complement strand
GAGAGCGTAACGCCGCAGGTTGACGGCTTTCATCGCCTCCACGAGATCCGGGTAGACTTCATAGCGGTTGTCGACCATTCCCTTGTTGGAGTCCCGGTTGGAGGGATCAGCCGTCGTGTCGGTCGGGTCATTGTCCTGGTATTTGAACCAGTGCCAGCCCACGCACGAGTCTGACATCAGGAGTTTCAAGACAAAGTTCTGATAATGGGCAGCCCGGTCTTTCTGGGTGGGCACCCGCCAGCCCGCACCACGGGTATTGGGCAAGCCGGAATCCTCGCCCTTGGTATAGAACTCCGTAATCATGAAAGGCTTTCCGGACCACTCGTCCCATCGCCGGACGTCTTCGGGACGGACCTCCCAGTCATGGTAATAGTTATAGGATACCACATCGCAGTATTTGCCGGCTGCCTCAACGACTTCCTTTGTGAACATGACGTTTCCATGAAGGCGGCTGCCCAGGTACAGGTGGTCAGGATCGTATTGCTTCAGCAGACGGGTCACGATCCCATAATAGCGTTCCGCGACAAAGCCGGCGAATTCATGCCGTTCCGCATCCGTGATGTGGGCGGGGTCCATCCCCTTCTCACTCAGCCATTGCAGGGCGGCCTGGTGACCGGGATCATCCGCCGGCAGGCTGAGATATCCTTCCAGATTCCCAGGCCCGAAGGGGAGTTCGTTGTCCGAATAATAGCCGACCAGATGGGGATCCCCGACATATTGCTGGCATCCGGCGGAAAGGACGCTGTCGCAATAGGCTTCAAAACCGGGATCGAAGACCAGGATACAATCCGCCGGGAAACCTGTATGGCCGGGCAATTGACGTGCGACGCCCTTGGAACGGGCATAACCGGACATCAGGCTGAGGGACACCTGGTACGTACACCGTTTCTTCCGGTGATGCCGGTTGTACCAGCCGTTGAGGCTGTTGTCGGAAACGGCGGCCGAACCGTTGAACCCATAAGACAGGATCATCCCGGCCGCGTCCTTATACCAGGCCTTCTTATCGGCATATTTGCGGGAAAAGGCCTCTTCCTGCGCCTCTCCGCGGCCAGTTCGGACGTGGACGACGGATGCGTCGATGTGCATCCTTCCGTCCGGATCCACCAGGATCCAGCGTCCGTCCTGCCGTTCCGTCCGGAAGAATCCGGTTTTCTTGAATCGCGGCCCATCGCGCCATCCGCCCCATTTGTCGGTCCGGTCCGGAGCAGGGATTTCCGGCAGTTCTTCCAAGGTCACGGTGGGATACTGGATCCATTGATGCAGGAAAGGATTCCTTGCCTTGACATAACGTACGGCAGGAGAGTGCCCCAGCATCGCTTCAGCATACCGTTCTCCGAGCAGGGTCAATCCCTCGTGGCTGAAATGCAGATTGTCCTTGTTGGCCGAGCATCCATCGGCTGATGCGCAAAAGGAATTGGGGATAAAATAGCCTACCTGCGCGAGGGTCGGATTGACGGGAGTACCGATACCGCCATGGAACGTCTCTCCAAGGACGAACGGGACTTCTTCTCCGACGCCGAGGTCCTGCCTCAAGTCGGAAACCAGTTTGCTCAAGCGTTCCATATAGGTTTCACGCAGCGCTTGCGACCGGTCGCCTTCGCCCTGGTGCCACAAGATCCCCTTCAAGGGGCCATAGCGCATCGCCGCCTTGCATCGCCGCACCGCTTCCGCATAAAACTGCGGCATCGGAGCCCCTATTTTTTCCGGATCATCCCCTTCCTTTTGATTAAACGTATAGTTTGGAGCGTCTTTCACCCACTGGTCCAGCATCGTACCACCGCGGGCGTTGACAACCAGCAGGACCGGCCGTCCGGTTTCCGAATACATCTTTTTGGCAAAGGGGATGCTGAGGTTGTATCCCTGCATCTGCGCCCGTTTGCGGACGGTCGAATAAATGTTCGCATTTCCCTCTGCCGGAACCGGCGAATCGTCCGGCCCCAGCAGGAACACGCCTTCGACGGGCATGCGGTCCTCCGGAGACAGGATCCCGCGGCCGGCCATGTTGGATTGGCCGATGCACAGATAGACATCATAGTCCTGGGCGGCGACGTTCAGGCAAAGGGACAGGGCCGCGAACAATAAAACCCACCTCTTCATGATCGGAACTGTCAGTTATGGTAGTATTTGAGCAGTTGGTACTGGTTGATGTTGACCTCTTTCATCAGCTTTACACAGGCTTCGTGCACGCCGGAATAATCCGGCACGACCACGCCTTTGTTGACCCAGCCGGAAGTGGCCGTATGGAAATCATCCGTCCACTTGAAGTAGTGCCATCCGGCAATCTGGTTGTCCTCGATGAAGTGGATCACATTGTTCTGATAGAAGATCCCGCGGTCCGTCTGGCTGTCGACAATCCATCCCGCACCTTCGCCGTTCTTATAAAGGGAACCGTCGGGAGCCTTCAAGGTACTGTCCTTCGTATAGAACTCGCTGACCAGGCAGGGCTTGTCGCCCACCCATGCCGGATAAGACTTGAAGACATCGAAAGTGGTGATATCCCAATACGCGTAGAAGTTGAAAGAGACGACATCGCAGTATCTGGCACACGCTTCGACGACTTCCTTCGTCTCCTTGGCATCGGCGTGGATGCGGTTGCCGAGGATCAGGTGGTTGGGATCGGCGGCCCGGATCGCTTCCGTACAGGTCTTATAATAGTAATCTGCCACGGCGGCGAGGAAAGGCTTCTCCATCGAAGAGGAATAGGTCTGGGTGCCATATTTTTCCTGCATCCAGTTAAGCGCCCAGTTCTTCGCGTTCCCGTTGCAGCGATAGTACTTGGCGTCCGAGGGATCGGTGACGAGGTCCAGGAATCCTTTCAGGGTAATGGGAATGGGATACGTACTGGACACATCCACAAAAGGCAGCTCGTTATCAAAATAGTAACCGATAAACGAAGGATCGTCCTTGAAGAGGGCGGCGCCGTACTCGGCCAGTTCCTTGATCCGGGCCAGATAGTCCTGGTCGAACATCAAAGTGAACTCAGACTGGATTTTCGGATCGAAAGATTTTCCGGTGATCGAGTAGTAATCCCAGTAAAAGGTACGCAAGAGGAGCAGGTTCTCGCACTGGCTGAGCCGATGGGTCCCGTTCCCTTGACGCAGGCGGTCCTGTGCAGACTTCGTCATGCTGATCCCGGGCGAAGGCATGTTGTCGTAATACTTGATCCGGCGCGGGGAATTGCTGTAGAAGTTGAAAGCCATGTCAGCGATCCTGGGGGCGCACCATTCCGCCCATGCGTCCAGGCTTGCGAACTTGGCATGGTAGTAATTCGCAACCGGAGCGCCGTAATTGTCTATGTTGACATCCGGACAGACGAAGTTGAAACCGGAGAGGAAGGCGACATTGCCGTCCGGATCGATAAAGACCTTCTTGTCGGCATAATAGCCGGTCCGCCAGAATCCGGCAGGGTTGGTACTGGTCGTCCGGGTCGGTTTGACACCGTCGAAGCCTCCCCAGCTGTCCCGGGCCGTATCTTCCGTCAGTTTCTCCATCTGGTTCATCCCCGAGACCGTTCTTGACGGAGCGGTGACGTACTTCCCGTTCCGCCACCAATAATAAGCCACGTCGGTAAGGATATATTCGTCCGAGGCCAGTTCGGATACTTTGATTTCCCTGATTCTCCCGGATTCCAGCCTGCCCAGGTCGACCCGATAGGCTTTTTCGCCCTGGAGGCCCTGGGGAGACTCCAGCGAGAGCTCCAGCGTGACGTTGAGGCCTGTGAAGTCGGACGGGAAAACGAGAGCCGTGACATAGGAGTCATTCCCGGCAATCACCGGTTTGCCGGAGAGACTGACCGTCACGCTGTGTTTCGGGTCCACAACCTTCAAGGAAAGGGTCTTTGTCTCGATGGTGTAGGTACCGCTCAGCGCGGCATCGGCGCAGCGGAGGGTAACGGAAGAAAGCTTGTACCCCGCTTGGGATCCGGCGTCGAGGCGGATCCGGACCCCGGCGAAGGGATTCCTGAGCGAGAGCGTTTGGCTTGCGGCACTGCCGAATGACTCGCTGGTGGCCCATAGATAAGGCCCGATCGACGGGTCGCCAAAGCCGCTCAGCGTCTGGTTTTGATACAGGGACGAATTGGACCCGAGTGTCTTCGAAGCCGGATAGACCAGGCAGAGCGGCGTCCCGGCAGCAAGGGACTTGGAGAGTCTGAAAGTCCCCGTCGCAGTGCCTTCTCCCCCTTGGAGGGATGCCGTCCCGTAATGCGCCCCGGTCACAGGATCGCAGACCTTGATCTGATCGGAAGATGACCAGTTGAGGGGGAAGTCTCCGGAAAGGCTGACGGAGAAATCCATTGCGGATCCCGGGGTCGGGTCTTCTTTCCCTCCTCCCTCAGGAACCTTGGGCTCATTTCCGTTACAGGCCATAACCAAGGCCAAGGCGGCAAAAATAGAAGCGAAGCGTTTCATTTGCAATAATAATCCATGATGCCATAAATGTTCCAATGCAGGAGAGCCATTGATTGCAGGCAATCCACATAGGGCGTATAATCGGGGGCTATGACGCCTTTGTTATTCCAGCCATATCCTTTATAATCGTCGTCCGTAAACTGAAACCACTGCCATCCGACACAGTCCCCATAGCTGATCAGTTTCCGTGTAAAGTTCTGGTAATAATCGCCTCTTGCCTTCTGGCTTTTCACAATCCATCCGCCGCCCTCGCCGGCATTGGCATAAGGTTCGCCGTTAAATTGCCTTGTGCCGTCACGGGTATAGAACTCCGATACCAGGAAGGGTTTGGGACACGCCGCTGTCCAGGGCTTGTATTTGTCGATGAAGTAATCATCGTCGGGTTCCCAGACATGGTAGACATTGATGGAAACCACATCACAATATTTCGCGCAGGCGCTGACCACTTGTCTCAATTGCTGTGGACACCCATGGATGCGGCTGCCGAGGACCAGATGATTGGGGTCATGTTTCCTCAGTGCTTCCGAAGCAGTCTTGTAATAGTATTCACACACCTCCTGAAGGAAAGCGTCTTCCATTTCCGGTGTAATGTTCTCGAGCGTAGGCACTACACCGTATCGCTCCTTCATGAAAGCCTGCGCATACGCCTTTGCATACGCATAGGCACGGGGCTGTTCCGGGCTGCTTCCGAAGGAAATCCAGTCCTTGAGATAGATTCCGGGCTTGTTGTCGCGCAGCCAGCGGAACTGGATCTCGTTGTCGGTATAATACCCGATGAAATGGGGCCTGTCACGGTATTCCCCCGTCAGCATTTTCGCCTTCTTGTCAACGTAATCCAGATAATCCGGATCGAAAAGATTGACGCAGACATTGGCTTTTGTCCGATCGAAACGAGGGTCGAAACCGTGCAGGAAGGAGGCAAAGACCACCTCGCTCAATACGCTGTCTGAACCGCAATTGTAGATCTCATCCGTATTGTCAAACGCGCGATTTCCGTTGAAAGAAAAGAAGTTGAAACCATACTTGACAAGCAGGTCCCGTGCAAAGCGGCTCCACTCGGATACGTTGTTGAAAGAGCGGTCATACAGGGCATTGGTCCGGGCCGTGTTCTGGATCTTTCCCCGGTCCTGGATGACACCGTTGATCCCATGGAGAAGGGTGACATTCCCGTCCGGATTGACCATGACCCATCTTCCCTTGAACTTGCCCGTGCGCCAGAATCCTTCCGGATTGGTGCTGACAACCTCATCCGGACGGACGTCTTTGAGCCCTCCCCAACGGTCGAAGGTATTGACAGACTGCTTGTCAAGTCCCTTCATCCTGTCGACGGTGATGACCGAGGCTTTTTTGAATGTGCCTTCGGCCATGGTCTCCTTGTACTCCACCTGCCCGGCTCCCTGGCAGGAAAAGAACAGACCCGCGGCTAACAGCCAGTTCAACACGTTCATGTCGGTAAAAAACAATCCCTATGCCGCCGGACATGGCTGGCGGCATAGGGAATTGAAAGCAAAAGTACTATCTGTTGTCAAGGTCTCTTTGGCAACGGATCGGCGTTGCGGTCGCCTTCTGATGGGAAGCCGTATAGGCGGCCGGTGTCTTGTTGGCCGTAGATGCCCAGTAAGCGAAGGCGGTGGCATTGCTGGAGGTGGCGGATGCCACATAATTGGTCCAGTAATACTGAGGCCAGCTGGCTGACCAGTTTCCGCCTGTACCATATCCGGTCAGACGTCCATTGGTGGCTATCTTGCGGCCGTCCCATTCTCCGGCGAACAGGAAGTTGTAATTCTCCGAATCCGTGGATCCGCTGTACATGCCGCGGAAACCGGCCGTATTGTTATAGCCCTGGAATTTGGCAGCCAGGACATCCGAAGTGGAAGCATCCGGAACCCTCCAGCCCTTGGGACAAGGATCGAACTGGGTCTTGGTGGCAGCGACATCCGGAGAACCGACTTCGCAGCCCCAGATGTCCGATACGGACTCGAGGACCCATGCCAGGGCATTATCGGTGCCGTTGTGGCAGACCAGACCGGCAGGATACTGCAACGACTCGGCCATCGTCTTGAACGGGCCGTTGATGGTATACATGTTGCCGTTCCCGCTGATCGGAGTCTGTCCTTCGGCATTGTATGCCCAATACGCAGAGGTATAGCTATCCCAGAAAACAGGCAGATAACGGCCGAATTGGTAGTAATAAAGCGTCCGGACAAAATGACCCGCTCCGTTGACACTGATCCATTCAGCCTTGTTGGTCGGCTGGCCGATGGCCAGATTCGCAAGCTCCACGCCTCCGATGTCAACCGGTTCGACAACGGTGCCGTCAGCCGCGATGTTCCAGAACGCCCAGCCCCACAGGATCTTGTCGCCCTTCTTCATGACCAGGATCGGGGCACCCGCCGTGGCACCTTCGTTCTTGACGGTTACGGTGTAATTCTGCTCATCGACCGTGAAGGAATACTTGTCGGCGACGAACTTGCCGTCAGCCCGCGGGATATAAGTCGTGGAGCCGTTCTTGGTCAGCCATTCGAAAGTGACGCCTTCGGGTTTTTCAGCCTTTGTGTAGTCACCGCGGAGGCGGTAATCGATGACGACTTCCTCCGGGATATCGGGATTGGCGGATAGCGTAGCGCCGTTGTAAACCACTGACTTGCACTGGATCAAGAAGGTGTTGGCCTGGCCATAGGCATATCCGGGGCCGACCAGCTTGCGGCTTTCCATCGGGCAGAACCATTTGCCGATGTTGTTGTCCGAAGACTTGAGATCGGCATAGTTGACGTCAACCGTCCGTCCTCCGACGAAATCAACGGCCGGAAGTGCGACGGGCAGGGAGACCGTCATGGCTGCGGTCGAAAGAGTGAAGGTGACGGTGAGATCCTCCGTATGCACGCCCGGCAGCGCGGTGATATAGAACTCCTGCTGCTTGCCCGCCTCGATGGGTCTCGGGTTGTTGATGGTCAGGTTGATGTAATTATAGGATTTGTTCACCGTCGACTGCTTCGTATCGACGGCATAATCCATGTACCCGGAAACCGGGTTGTCCTTGCTGACCAGGCTGATCTTGCTGAGATAGTATCCTGCGAACTCCTTGGATGCGATCGAGACCTTGACGGTCGTTGATACGGGAGTCAGGGAGAACTTGATACTCTCGCCCGAGGGATTGCCGTTTGCGAGACCCAGGGACAGCGGTGTGCTCTTCTGGTTGGCTCTGCTTTGGGTCTGGGCATTCGTAATGAAAAGATCATAGATCATCCTTTCGCTCGGAACATAAATCAAGCTGGGCGTATAAGGCGCGCAGACAAGGAATTCGTTCTTCCCTTGTGGAAGATCGATCCCTTCGGCATGGAAAACCGCGTTGGGAAGGCCGTCGTATTTCGAGGGCTCGTAGGCTTTTTCTTCCTTCTTGACGTCTTCCCCGGCATCATCCGTACTTGAGGCGTAGCCCTTCGGGGGCTCGTAACCCCACCCGTCGATCTTGCAGCGCTTATTCTTGACAACCGCGCCCTCGGTCAGACCGTAGATGCCGATATCGGAGGTAGAGGACCACGTGAACCCATCCATCTCTATGGTCCCTTCGAAATCGTAGACGGTCCCGCTGGTGCTCTTTTCGTAGGTATCCGGAACCGGTCCCTGATTCTCCGCAGGGTATATGTCGCAGGCGGCAAGCATCCATGACGCTGCAGCCAGCATGAGCAGAATTCTGAATATCTGTTTCATTGGATTTGTCATTAAAAGTTACTTGCTTACTTTGCCGCTTCCACCCCAGCCGTAATTCTGTTCCAGACTGGGGTTGACACCGATCTGTTCGTCCGAGATGGGAAGCCAGATCTTATACGGCTGCCAGTAGTCCTTGAGCGTCTGGAACAAGACGGATTGGGTTGAGGAGCTGAGCTTATACTGCTTTGCCAGAACGGTCGGATCGATATATTCGCCCGTGACATAGGTTGTCTCGATCGCCTCGATCGCCGCATCGATCCGGTTGAAACGGATGAGATCGAATTTGTGGGAACATTCCATGAAGAGTTCCCTTTCACGGCTGGCAATCAGTTCATCGATAAAGTCATCCTTGTGATAGGTCTCAAGCAAGAAGTTGTAATTGTCTTCGTCGGTGGCAATCCTTTCGACGACCTTATTCATCCAGTTACGGGCCTCATTCTCATTCCCAGAGAAGTACAAGGCCTCTGCATACATGAGATAGACATCTGCCAGCCGCATCAGCGGATAAGAGAGAGAGGTCCTCTGGATCGGGTGCTGGAGCAGTTCATCCGTCAGCATGGCATTGCGGAACTTACCGGTGCAGCACTTGTAACTGGATGTCGGATTCCAGATCTGGTTCGGATTGTCATAGTACGGATACGGGCTTTTGACTCCGTTAATCGTCGTTGAGTCTTGCACGCAAGGCGAGGCATAATTATGTCCGTCGATCTTGATGACCTGATATCCTTCATTGTAACGTCCGGTGCAAGTCCAGTCTCGCCTGGCATCCTGCTTGACATAGGAGTAAAAAACAGTTTGCGTCGGCATATGACGGTTGGAACCACCATTTGCATCTCCGGAAGAATACGATGCGGGAGTCGGCCATGACGTGCAGGAGAAATAGCCCGAGGTCCCTACGACAAAACTCTCTGAAAGGAACAGACATTCGTTGTACTGCTTTTCCTTGCTCAGTTCCAGGAAATTAACCCTGAAATCCTCATTCAGGAAATAAGGGGAATTCAAGCAGACATCCTCCAACGCCGCTTTGGCCTTGGCCGTCATCGCCGCTTCATCAACGAACGAGAAATCGTTGAGGGGTTGTTTGTCGACGAAGGCGGATCCCGTACCATAGCGCTTGCAGGCAGCCAGATAGTTGCAGATGCGACCGATGTAAGCCGCTGCTGTCCACTTGTTGGCGGAAGCAGCTCCGATGAGGCCGGACTTGGTGGCCTGCAGATTCTGATAGGCGTAATCCAGGTCTTCCAGAATCAGCTTGTAAACATCTTTCAGCGGAGCTCTCGGCTCCTGGCCGTCAGAAAGGTCTGAGGTAACCAGGGGTACCCCGCCGAAGCCCCAGGCAAGATGATAATAGAAGAACGCCCGGAGGAAACGGGCTTCCGCCTTGTATTGGATGGCCGACTCTTCTGACAGGTCTTCCACGGAATCGACGTGCTTCAGCAAGACATTGCACCGGTTGATACCGGCATAGAACGCTTTCCAGAAATTGCGGACCGTCTGGGAAGACTGGTCGAAGATGCCGCTTTCCATCTCAAGACCTTCCGTCGTGGTCGTACCGTTGCTGATGACATCGTCAGCGGGACCGTTCATCAAGAAGAACAGACCCGAAGCATAGGTTCCGTTGGAAACGGAAACGCCGGGAACAGACGAAGTGTTGATGGTCTCATAGCAACTGATCAGAGCGATCTTCAGTTGAGTCGGTGTCTTGAAGAAATTCTCAGGAGCGGTTGACGAATAGGGCGCCCTGTCAAGGAAAACGGCGTTTTCGCAAGAGGCGGCAAGGATGAGGCCGGCTATGGCAGCCATTAAGAATCTAAAGGTTTTCATCATTCTGTCCTCCATGGTTAAAAACCGATATTCAGGCTGAAACTGTACGTTCTGGCCTTGGGATAAGACATGCGGTCAAAGCCCGTAAACAGCGCATTTGCAGAGCTGACATCCGGGTCGTTTCCGCTATAACGGGTGAATACCCAGGCATTGTCGACATTGAGGGCAAGCCTGAGCGAATTGATCCTGGCCCGCGAAAGCCATTTGCGAGGGAGATTGTAACCCAGGGCCAGCGTCTTGATGCGCAGGTAGGAACCATCCTCGACGTAGTAGCTTGAACACCAGGTATTCGTGTTGTTGGAAAGCTGGGAATACGTGTTGGAGCCGTTTTCCGGAGTCCAATGGCCGTACCAGGCATCTTTGCGAAGATTGTAAGAACTGTTTCCTCCCGAAATGCCGGATTCGCTCCATACATTGTATTCGTTGAGGATCGTGCGTCCGTAAAGACCCTCCAGGAAGATGTTCAGATCCCAGTTCTTCCAAGTGAAGGTATTGCCGAGGCTGGCGGCAAAGAGCGGATTGGAATTACTGATCTTTTTCCGGTCATTCGTAGTGATCTCATTGTCTGTGTCCAGATCACGATACTTCCGGTCACCGGGAACGATCGTTTTTCCGGCAATGGTGGTCTGTCCTTCCTTGAGTGTATAGACAAACTGGTTGTAATTCGCGGACGTAACGGCTTCCGACGGATAAATCCTGCCGGAGGTATCTCCCTTCCGGGTAATGATGAAGTCATCCAGCTGATAGTTTCCGATGCACTCATATCCCCAACCGATACCGATCGGTTCGCCGGCGATGATGCGGGATACTTCCGTCAGGGTCCCGCCCCCGATGTTCACAAGGACGAATTCATTATCGCCGATATCAACCACCTTGTTGCGGCTGAGGTCGAATGAAAGGTTCGTCGTCCATGAAAAATCTCTCGTGGAAATGTTGTGGGAAGTCAGGGCGATCTCGATACCCTTGTTCGTCACCTTACCCAGGTTCTTCCACTGGGTGTTGAACCCGGTCTGGGCGGAAACGATGGCATTGTAGAGCATATCGCGGGT
>JAEEGL013600273.1_pt1 | contig 10993 bp, 8 predicted proteins | sample 9134231 | NCBI WGS metagenome assembly JAEEGL01 (sample SAMN16246548, study PRJNA631951) | gut metagenome | biome: gut microbiome; feature: rumen; material: fiber-attached | host: Bos | place: Iran: Karaj | collected 2018-10 | reverse complement strand
CCATACAGTAGAAAACGCCATAAACGCAAGTGTGGACCACTTGATTTTTTTTGAATCCATTAATTAAATGTCCTCCCTTTTTTCTTTATCGGTTTAAAGCGAATATCAGTATTATACAGCATCTCTTTAAAGAATTAAATCAAGAATTAAATATTCAGACAATTCGCTTTAACGCTTTAAACGGCTCATCTGTTTATTAAATTGTAATTATATAGTTTTTGTAGTCCACTGACTGCAATCCCAAACGTCTGTAGCAAGGCCCTCATAAAACTCCGGCTCATGGCAAACCATAAGGATACTTCCGTTGTATTCCTTAAGGGCACGCTTTAATTCATCCTTGGCATCTACATCCAAATGGTTTGTAGGCTCGTCCAAAAGAAGAAGATTTGTCTCACGATTTAAAAGCTTGCAAAGACGAACCTTAGCCTGCTCTCCTCCTGAGAGGACTCTACACAAGCTTTCAATGTGCTTTGTTGTAAGGCCACATTTTGCAAGTGCCGAACGAACTTCATTTTGATTATATGATGGGAATTCGTTCCAGATTTCCTCTATACATGTTGTTGAAATATGCTGGTCCATCTCCTGCTCAAAATATCCAATCTCCAAAAACTCTCCCTGATAAACTGTTCCAGAAAGAGGTGGAATAAGACCAAGAATACTCTTTAACAGAGTAGTCTTTCCAATACCATTTGCACCAGTAAGTACAATCTTTTGCTTGCGCTGCATTTCCAAATTGAGAGGCTTTGATAGTGGTTCATTTTTATCGTAGCCAATAATCAAATCCTTTGTAGAGAAGATTACACGGCTAGGTGTTCTTGCCTCTTTGAAATAAAACTCTGGCTTTGGCTTTTCTGCTGCAAGCTCAATAACATCCATCTTATCGAGCTTCTTCTGACGTGACATAGCCATATTTCTTGTGGCTACATTTGCCTTGTTTCTTGCCACAAAATCCTTTAGCTCTGCGATTTCCTTTTGCTGACGATTATAAGCTGCCTGTAGCTGACTCTGCTTCATAGCATAAACTTCCTGGAACTTATCATAATCGCCAACATATCGGTTAAGCTGCTTGTTATCCATATGATAAATAAGATTGATTACAGAGTTAAGGAATGGCACATCATGGGAAATAAGGATGAATGCATTCTCATAGTCATTCAAATATCTCTTTAACCACTCAATGTGCTCAACATCCAAATAGTTTGTAGGCTCATCCAGAAGAAGGATGTCTGGCTTCTCCAAAAGAAGCTTTGCCATAAGTACCTTTGTACGCTGTCCACCTGAAAGCTCTGTAACATCTTTATCCAGGCCAAGTTCTAATACGCCAAGTGCACGTGCTACTTCTTCAACCTTTGAATCAATCATGTAAAAGTCATGCATAGTAAGAAGATCAGCAATAGTTCCTGCCTCTTCCATGCGCTTATTCATCTCGTCATCGTCTGTGACCTCGCCAAGGCTAGCGTAGATATCATTCATCTCCTGTTCCATCTCGTAGAGGAAGTCAAATGCTGAGTGAAGCACGCTGCCAATTGTCATGCCCTTTTCAAGTACTGTGTGCTGGTCCAAATATCCAACACGAACCTTTTTAGACCATTCGATTTTTCCCTCGTCTGGCTGAAGCTTTCCTGTGATGATGTTCATGAATGTGGACTTTCCTTCACCGTTTGCTCCAACAAGACCGATATGCTCGCCTTTTAATAATCTAAAGGAAACATCCTCAAAAATGGCTCTATCTCCAAAACCATGGGATAAGTGTTCAACGTTTAAAATACTCATATATTACCTTTCTATCTCTAACTCTGCTTACGCATTCTACTTAAATATGATGAGGCGGCTGCCGCATAAGAACCGGCTGGCGCTTTTACCTCTGCCTTTATTGTTTCTTCTTTTTGCGGCCTCAGCTCATTTATGAATACTGATTGCTTATCAGTGTATTTGAAGATTGTGAGCTTTTCTTTTGCTCTTGTTATTCCTACATAAAAAATTCTACGCTCTTCTTCAAAATTTTTCTTGTCTTGAGCTGTTACCCTGGAGTTTGACCTGATGACCTTATTAGGGAATACTCCGTTTATTGCATCTATTAAAATGACATTCTCATATTCCAATCCTTTGCTGGAATGAATGGTGGAAAGAATGAATTTTGCCCCAGGTGTATATTGCTTTTCCTGAAGTATTATTCTAAGCTCATTCAGTCTATTTAGGAATGATGGAATATCCTTTTCCTGCTTTGCTATCATCTTTAATATAAAGACTTTATTGTTATCTATGTTGTTTGAAATGAGATATTCCCCATAACCCATAAACTTTTCGATTCGATTTATGGCCTTATATGGGTTCTCACTTGCCATGTTCTTAAAATGAGTCCTGAGAGATCTGCAATTTCCAAGCACATGTCCATTAAGATTTAAGAGCTCTGCTGCATCTAATATTCCCGTATGATTTCTCTCTGCAAGCTGACACATTTCAACTGCATCCTTCTTGCTAAGGTAAGTCTGGAATTTGAAATAAATCTTCATAAATATTTCTTCATCCATCGGTACAAATGCAAACCTGAGCATGTTTACTATATCTATAACCACTCTGTTTGTGAAGAAAGCCATATCTGCATTTTTAATGTTGTATGGCACACCCTCTCTTTCCAACAAATCTACTAGTGGTAAAACACTTTCATTATCTCTATATAAAACAGCAGTCTTTCTATTTACATCTTTTGCCAAGCTTAGCAGATATGAATACTGTTTCTCTCGTCCAAGCTTTACAAACTCAATATCTGTTGATGCTGCTTTTGTAGCACAGATATGCTTTTTATGTCTATCTTTGTTGTGCTGAATAAAAATATCTGCAGCTTCTACAATTCTTGCATTTGAACGATAATTCTTGTCCATCACAAGGACCTTTGCGCCTGGATGCTCATTTTCAAAGTTAAGAAGTGCATCAGGGTAAGCTGCTCTAAAGCCATAGATACTTTGATCCTCATCGCCTACCATGAAAAGATTGCCCTTAGCACCTGCCAAAAGAGCAATAATCATATGCTGGATTTTGGATGTATCCTGTGCTTCATCAACGCATATGTATTTGTAAATTTCCTGAAAATGATTAAGTACTACTGGCGAGCTTTTGAGCATCCTGTAGGCATACATCATCTGGTCATCGTAGTCCATCATATTTCGCTGCTTAAGCTCATTATTATAGGTCTTGTATATCTTTATTAAATCAATCCCCTCATCTTTACCAAGCTTCTTAATCTCATCGTCGGAAAGATACATATTTTTGCAATATGTAATAAGAGTCCTAACTCCTTTGATATCACTATCTGTAGGATATTCTCCAACTACATTTACATATATATTTGTCAGAAGCTGTCCTGTAAACTTTTCATCGGTACACAATTCAAATGGGTCTTTTCCAATCATTCGACCATAATATGCAATTATCTTTGCACATATGCCATTGATGGTTCTAAACTCTAGCCTATCAGCAAGCTCTGGCCCGAATATACTTATAAATCTTTCAGACATATCCTTTGTGGCTGCCACCGTGTAAGTAAGTGTCAAGATATTTTCCGGTGCAATATTCTTGCAATAAATCATATACCCTAGTCTGTTTACCAGCACTGTGGTCTTACCACTTCCTGGCACAGCAAGAAGCAGTACAGGGCCTTCTACGGTCTGCACTGCTTCCTGTTGCTGTGAATTCAGCCTTGATATGTACTTTTCAAAAAAATCTTTTTCCTGCATAAATTACAAATCTAAAATTTCTATATCTATTTCTTCTAATTCAACGTCCTCATCTATATCTGATGGCTTAGGACGTCTCTTTTTCCTTGGTCTATTGCCTCGTTCCTTTTCCTTTTTCTTAAAGTGAATCTCTGGAATAAAATGCAAAACAAATATTGCCACTACAATATATAAATGGCAGAAGAAAATATTTGTGATTACTCCGTTATGTTTTAATAAATATGATGTTGAATATCCATATAAACATAGAATACCAAGATAAGTCAATCCCATAATCATAATAGGAATATTCGCAGCCGCCTGCTTGATACAATGAAGGAAATCCTTGAAGCTGGCATCAAAGTAAACAAATCGACCTATCATAAGTGTAAGGAAATATGCGATAAACATATCGTAATTGTTATCTTCATATATAAACTTGATATAACAAAAGATAAGAATCATATATAGCATGCCAGTAAGTCTGATGGATGCCATTTCATCTCTATCAAGTCTCTTCAAAGGAACTAACACATGATCAAAAAATGTGTTGACCAATATGGATATTATCATAAATACCAGTAAAAGATAATCCTTGTAGTCGCTCCAGAACTGATAAAACGCTCCAGCTGTAACAAAGCGATTAATGAGATAATAAGCGGCCATAAATCCGATGATACTTCCGCCTGAAAAAATCAGCTCGTAGAATCTTTCTGTCAAAGAGAAAAACTCATGCTGCATCTTACGAGGATTTTTGAAGCGGCCCTTTGAATAAATATAAAATACAGCATATACAACTGCTAGTAATACCAATGCTAATACTAAGAAAATAATACAATCTGGTAATGTAAAATAATGCTTTACATATTCTGCGTAACTCATAATCAGCCTCCATTATTTACCAATATCTCATATTACGTTTCAAACATTTTAAATTTTATCAAACCTCTACCTATTTTTAAATGTTACTTATTGTTAGAAATAATTCAATTTATGCTTTATTTTTTTATGCTCTATTTACTTTAACAAGTTAAAGCGTTAAAATATCACTTAATAAATGCCTCGATGTAAGGCAAATAAACTAATAGGGAGTTCTTATATGAAACTAGTAAAAGCGTATAATAGCGTAAGTCTTATTATTAGGATTTTATGCGGATTGTTGATTGGTGCAGTCCTCGGACTACTTTTTGATAATCTCCAGGTTGTTTCACTTTTAGGTACTATTTTTGTTGGCGCTTTGAAGGCTGTTGCACCTGTGCTTGTATTCGTGCTTGTTGTATCTGCCCTTGCTCAGGGAAATGACAAGCTTGATAGAAGATTTGGGCTTGTTATCATCCTTTACATGGTCAGCACATTTTTAGCATCAGTTGTTGCTGTTGTTGGAAGCTATGTTTTCCCACAGACAATCATGCTTAGTGAAGCTGCCGAAGCAGACACTGTTCCAACAGGCGTTGGCGAGGTTCTTTCAAATCTTCTTGTAAACATGGTTGGCAATCCTATCGGTGCTATTGTTGATGGTAGATACATCGGCATCCTTTTCTGGGCTGTTGTTCTTGGACTTGCCTCTAAAAGAGTTGCCAGCGACAACACAAAGAAGGTAATGGAAGATTTTGCAAACATCGTTTCACTTGCTGTTAAATGGATTATCAATCTTGCTCCATTTGGTATCATGGGACTTGTTTATTCAAATGTTTCAACAAATGGACTTGCAATCTTTACTGACTACGGAAAGCTATTGGCTCTTTTAGTTGGATGCATGCTTGTTGTTGCACTTGTAATTGATCCACTTCTTGCAGCTATCGTACTTCGCACAAATCCTTATCCACTTGTATTCAGATGCCTTAAGGAATCAGGTGTGACCGCTTTCTTTACTAGAAGCTCTGCCGCAAACATTCCTGTAAATATGGAGCTTTGCGAAGCACTTGGCATGGATAAAGAAATGTATGCTGTATCAATTCCTCTTGGCGCTACAATCAACATGGACGGTGCAGCTATCACTATCGCTGTTATGTCCCTTGCTGCTGCCAATACTGTTGGTATCCACGTATCATTTGCAACAGCTCTTATCCTTGCATTCATTGCTACTCTTGCAGCTTGCGGTGCTTCTGGTGTTGCTGGTGGTTCATTGCTCCTTATACCAATGGCTTGCTCATTATTCGGTGTTAACGCAGATGTTGCAATGCAGGTTGTTGCTGTTGGCTTCATCATTGGTGTAGTTCAAGATTCTGTTGAAACTGCTCTTAACTCTTCAGGCGATGTAATGTTTGCAGCTACTGCAGAATACTCACAGTGGAAGCGTGATGGTAAATCTCTTCCAACATTCCTTGGTGGAACCACTAAAGTTGATATCTAATTCTGTCTAGATATATTAAAAGCTCACCCCTTTATGAGGTGAGCTTTTTGCTTTTAGAATAAATCTAATGAGCTATCTAAATATATTTCCTCTCTAACTACAAGCTGATATTCTGGCTTAACCATGTAGTAGAGAATGAATTCTAATACTATCGCACTTCCCAGACTACGTCCTTCTATTTTGAAATTTGAAAATCCCATTGGCATGTATGTGTTTTGAATATCATCTATACTAATGAAACCCGGATTGTTCATTGCATCTGAGAACCGGTATCCTCTTTTAGCCTGAGGCGATTGACATATGTGATCCTCACAATCCTCGCCAAGGCTTTTACGGCTAACATTCTCATAGCATTCTTTTCTATCTGTGCAGCCAAATGAGCAACATTCATTGCACAGAAATTCCACTTTGTCTTTCTGAATTGTGGATAACTGCTCCAGTTTTTCAAAAGACTTGTTTAAACGAAAGTCTGGAACAACATATTTGAATTCATCTCTATTAAGTTCTGCTTCTAAATCTTTAAAATCTGTAAGGACCTTTGTGGTTGATGAAACAAAATAATACTCTGGATAGTTTTGCTTTATATAATCCATAAGTAAGTCTGAGTATATGATAATACCGTTTTGGGTACCAGTCTTTTCAAATAACTCACACAGCCTGTTGCATCGTTTGTCAGCTAGATGCTCCTCTCTTATTAGTGAATTGCTAAAGGTCAGTCTTGCCGATATGCCATAATCTCTAAGCAGCCTGATTACATCAGTAGCCTGTTCGTCTCCAAATCCAACACGGCCACCTCCCCATAGGCAATCTGCTGGAGCACCATAGATTGAACCTATTTCACACCAGTCATAAAAATACTCTCTGTGGTCCCTGAATAATGGTAATAGAACTTTATAAAACTCATAAAATTCAAATAGCCCTGGTAAATGATAATATGCTTTCATTCTTGCTCCTAACATGATTTTCTATGGCAATTATATCATTTATTTAGCTTATTCTTGTGAAGTATTGTGTATCATCTTCATGATGTATATACGCTCCGTTTGCAAGCTGTGCTTTAAGACTTGGTGTGTTGTCTTTGTTTACTGATAAATAAACCTCTTGTATATCCTTCTTTCTAGCTTCCTCAAGGGCTAGCTTTAATCCCTTTGTAGCATAGCCCTTGCCTCTATATGCTCTTCCTACACCATATCCAATGTGACCTGAGCCTTCTCTAAGAGCATCGTTCAAACAATGTCTCAGGTTGAATATTGCCACATACTTATCCTCGTCCGCTAAAACAAATGTAGTATCTGGCACAAATCCTTCAGGAAGATTCTTTCCCATGGACCAGTCTCTTTTTATCTCTATCCATTCAAGGAATTTGTCATAATCGTAGCCATACACCGGATTCAAGAAGCCATTCTCATCTGCCTCAAATGTCATAAACAACTCGTAAGACTTTTTGTAGTCTGAATCCTGTACTCTGATTAGTTCCATAAGTGTATCCTCCTGTTGTAAATATAGTTTTGTCATATCAAATGATATGAAATAAAGGTGTCCGCTTTATTAGCAGACACCTTTATTATTTTGTGGAAGTATACATCTATATCCTCGAATAGTCAAGCTTTTTCCTAATAATTATAGATAGTCTTTTGCATTCGATGCATCAACACTTTCAAATGGAACCCAAAGATGTAATTTATCGCTTGAAATTGTATCAAAATCACTAATGGATCCGCCATTTGCAAGTTCTATTGCCGCCTTTGCCGCCTCAGCTCCCTGTGGGGCTGCTGGCTGATATACTGTAAATACCATCTCTCCTGCCAAAATAGCCTCGCAACCATCCTGTGTAGCATCAACACCTAAAATTGGCATATCACTAAGATTAATATTATTATCCTGGCAGGCTTGGATTGCACCTCTTGCCATGGCATCATTATTGCAAACTATTATGTCAAATTTTATGCCTTTGCTTACTGCAAAGTTTACATATTTTCTTGCTGTATCAGTATCAAAATCTGCAAAGTCCTCAAATACATAGTTTATCTTTTTACCACTGGCATTAAGGCCTTCCTTTAATGTTTTAGTTCTTCCTACTGTTGCCGAATGTCCATCAATGCCCTTCAATAATAATACATTGATTTCATCCTTTGATGAAAACATGTTCAAAATATATTCTGCTTGAAGCTGTCCAGCAACACCTTCATCTGATGCACAGTAAATATATTTATCCTCTTTTAAAGTGGCATCATCAGGTGCATTATTACAGAAGATGATAGGTAAGTCCCCAGCTGCTGCCTCCAATTGTCTAGCAGTCGTTGCATCCTCCGCTATACACATTATTGCATCATAGCCATTACTTTGGGCCGACTTAATAGATTCTATCTGCTTCTCCAAAGAATTCTCTGCATAATCACACTCTACTACGGCACCTACACTTTCAGCATATTCCTGTGCCCCCTCAGCTAATGTATCTCTAAATGCATTTCCTTCTTCCTGCGAATATGTAAACAGTATTTTTACACCACCACCGCCAGATGAGCTGCCTTTTGAAGAAGATAATCCACAACCAGAGATGCATACTGTAACTAATAAAATTAGTGATAATATTTTCTTTCTCATCTCGATTACCTCCATTAAATCTTAAACTGGTGTACTTGTTTGTCTAATTCAACTGAGGTTGATGCTAACATCTCAGATTCCTTAGCGACCTTCTCACTGTTGCTTGTCAGCTTAGATGACTGTTTAACAATTTCTTCTGATGTAGATAGGATAATATCGGCACTTGCTGCCTGCTCCTCTGAAATTGCCGCTACATCAGTTGCAACTGCATCTACTTCACCTACTTTCTCAATCATGTCAGCAACCATCTCGTTTGTCTGCTGAATGTTCTGGTAAATTAATGAGAATGTATCAACTGCATTGTTAATATATTCGCTACTCTCATCAATGCTTCGTACGCTTTCTTCTGCCTTCTTTTCAGCATCCTTTACAAGATTATCAATTCCGTAAACAAGTTCTGTAATCTGCTGAACTGAGTTTGTACTTGTCTGAGCTAGCTTACCAATCTCGTTAGCAACAACTGCAAATCCCTTTCCTGTTTCACCAGCTCTAGCTGCTTCAATAGATGCGTTTAATGACAACAGATTTGTCTCCTCCGCAATACTACCAATTAATTTAACAATTTCTGTAATTTCATTAGATGCTGTTCCTACGTCGTTAATAGCATTCTGCAGGTCATTAATAGATGAAATGATATTGCTCATTGCATCACTGACTTTTTCCATGTCCTTCTGACCCTTGTTTGCTACAGATACAGTTTCTGTCATTTGCTCGCTTACGCTTTCGCCATTTGTTCTAGTATCTGTTACAACCATCGCTAGTGTTGTTGCACTGTTGGCGATTTCATTGATTGAGCTAGCTAATCCATCTACTGTTTCATTCAAGCCCTGCATAGATGTTTCTTGCATTTTGGAAGCATCATACATTTCTCTTGATACTGAATTACTTTCATCGGCCTGATTATTCAGGTTCACCGCAATATTACCAATCTTGCATATCAGACCCTGCATAGTACCAGCGAAATCTCTGATTCCCTCAGACATTGATGTAATTTCATTATTTCCTTTGACTTCTACTTCCATTGTGAAGTCGCCATTTGTCATTGTATTGATTACTCCTGAAAGCTTATTTACAGGATTAATCAAGATATGTACTGTTCTCTCGATTAATACAATCAATACAATTATTCCAACAGCTGCCAGAACTGCAAGTATTTTTCCTAATGTTCTAACATCGTTCAGAATAATATTTGAAGGAACAAATGAAACAAGTATCCAATCTGTACCACTTACCTCACAAAATGCTGTCATATTTCCATTGATTTCTTTTGTTGATAAATCATCAGAATTAATTGAATCAGCTACTCCACTATAGAATTTATCAGAACTATAGTCTGCGATATTTGTTCCAACCTTTGTTGAATCTCTATTACTGATAATTGTTCCAGTTGTGGCTTCTACAAGAAATGTCTCAGCATTTTCCATCTCAACATTAGAGTTAACAATAACACTTATTCTATCCAATGTAACATCTGCACCAAGCACACTCAGTCCTTCTCCGATTTTAAGCATACCTGTAGCACTGATTACATTTACACCATCATTATTAACATATGGTTCACCATATGCCATGTTGATTCGTGTAGAGCCCTCCTTGTACCAATTGGATTCTTTGACATTGCTTTCAGTCTTTGTTGATCCCGCACCAGTAATTAAGCGCCCATCACTTGTTCCAATATAGAATCCATCTGAATAAGTACTATTGAATCCTACTGTCCCATCCAAAATCAGCTTTAAGTTTTCCTCATCTGGATTTGTACTTTCCAGTGTATTTTTGAAAATTTTGAAAGAATCCAAGTTATCCTTCATCCATGACTCAATGTCATTTTTTTGACTTCTAATGGATGTCTGTAATAATTCTTCAGCTTCTTTTCTTAAACTATTAGAAGAAATCTGGTACGAGATTGCCACTAAACCAACCATCATAACTGCTACTATTGGAATAATAATAACTAGCAAATTAAACTTGATGGAACCTCTTCGTTTTGTCTTTTTAAGCCCTTCCATTGCACCCTCCTTCAGAATTATTCATATATCACACTATATTTAATAATGTCATTGCATATTCTTTGATACTAGTTCTTATGATACACAAAGATTATTAATTTTCTGTGTCTCTTTCTTGTAATATGTATATTTATCAATAAAAAAAGCCCTCCGAGGAAAAAATCCTCGAAGGGCATAATTTTATAATTTGGGTTGGGCTGTTCGCTCGAAATTATTCGATGATTGTAGCAACACGACCAGAACCTACTGTTCTACCACCCTCACGGATAGCGAATGTAAGACCCTGCTCCATAGCGATTGGGTGGATGAGCTCGATT
>JAEEGL013452179.1_pt1 | contig 10993 bp, 11 predicted proteins | sample 9134231 | NCBI WGS metagenome assembly JAEEGL01 (sample SAMN16246548, study PRJNA631951) | gut metagenome | biome: gut microbiome; feature: rumen; material: fiber-attached | host: Bos | place: Iran: Karaj | collected 2018-10 | reverse complement strand
TCCTCCGGTAGGGAAGTCAGGGTATATCGTGAAGACCTTGCCTTCGAGGGTGGCTACGGAAGCGTCAATGAGTTCGTTGAAGTTGTGCGGGAGTATCTTGGAGGCCATGCCGACGGCGATACCTTCGGTGCCCTGTGCCAGCAGCAGCGGGAAACGGACCGGAAGTTCGGCCGGTTCCTGGTTGCGGCCGTCATAGGAGGTCATCCAGGAGGTGATCTTCGGGTCGAAGAGGACTTCCTTGGCAAACTTGCTCAGGCGGGCCTCGATGTATCGGGGCGCCGCGTTGCTGTCGCCGGTCAGGATGTTGCCCCAGTTACCCTGGCAGTCCACGCAGAGGCCTTTCTGGCCGATGGTGACGAGGGCGCCCAGGATGGACGCGTCGCCGTGCGGATGGTATTGCATGGATTGGCCCACGATGTTGGCGACCTTGGTGTAGCGGCCGTCGTCCATCGTGTACATGGTGTGCAGCACGCGACGCTGGACCGGCTTGAGACCGTCCACGATATGCGGTACCGCACGCTGCAGGATCACATAGGAAGAATAGTCCAGGAACCAGTCCTTGAACATGCCGGAAAGCTTGTACCGGCGGCTGTCCTCTCCCAGCAGTTTGTCGTATTTTCCCGAAGACTCCGCGCTGTCGTCCAGCGGAGCCTCATTCAGTTCATCATCCTGGGGCTGGATATCATCCCACTCTTCGCTCATTGCTTGTTCCTCTTATTGTTACGGGCGCCGGAGCACCCTCCGTTTTTCACTAGTCCTCGTAGCCGAACCGCCGCAGTTCCTTGCGGCTGGTCCGCCAGTCTTCGTCGACCTTGACGAAGAGGCGGAGGAATACCTTGCGCTGGAAGAAATCCTCCATCTCGATGCGCGCCTGGGTGCCCAGCCGCTTCAGCGCGCTGCCGCCCTTGCCGATCAGGATGCCCTTCTGGCTGTCCCGCATGACATAGATGACGGCGCTGATCTCGTAGCGCTCCGCTCCTTCCTTGAATTCCTCGATCGCGACCTCGCAGCAGTACGGGATCTCCTTGTCGTAATTCAGCAGGATCTTCTCCCGGATGATCTCCGACGCGAAGAACCGCAGGTTCCGGTCCGTGAAGGCGTCCTTGTCGAACCAGGCCGGGGATTCCGGCAGGTGGCGGACGATCGCCTCATAGACGTTCTCCAGGTTGAATTTCTCCTGGGCGGAGACCGGGAAGATCTCGGCGGCGGGGAGCTGCTCCTTCCACCAGGCCATCAGTTCCAGGACCTTGGGCTGGTCGCTCAGGTCGATCTTGTTGATGACGAGGATGACGGGACACTCGATCTTGCCGAGTTTCTCGATATACTCCTTGTTTTTGTCGCCGGTCTCGACCACGTCCGTCACATACAGGATGATGTCCGCGTCGCCGATGGCGGTCTCCACGAACTTCATCATGTTCTGCTGCAGGCGGTAGTTGGGCTTCAGGATGCCCGGCGTGTCGGAATAGACGATCTGGTAGTCGTCGGTGTTGACGATGCCCATGATGCGGTGGCGGGTGGTCTGGGCCTTGGCCGTCACGATGGACAGCTTCTCGCCCACCAGGGCATTCATCAAAGTGGATTTGCCAACATTCGGATTCCCGATGATGTTGACAAACCCCGCTCTGTGTTTTTTCGTTCCTTCCATCATTACATGTAGGCTCCCATCCGGAGGATATTGGCCTCACCCGGTGTCAGATAGCGCCATTCACCCTTCTTCAGGCCCTTCTTGGTCAGGCCGGCGAAATAGACGCGGTCCAGGGCGCGCACGTCGTAGCCGAGACTCTCGAAGATGCGGCGGACGATACGGTTCTTGCCGGAATGGATCTCGATGCCCATCTTCTTGTGGTCGGTGGCGTCGATGTATTCGAGTTCGTCGGCCTTGACGAGACCGTCGTTCAGTTCGATGCCCTCGAGGATCTTGTTGTAGTCTTCCTGGGTGACCGGACGGTCGAGGATGACCTGGTAGATCTTCTTCTTGTCATAGGACGGATGGGTCAGTTTCTCGGCGATGTCTCCGTCGTTGGTGAACATCAGCACGCCGGTGGTGTTCTTGTCGAGCCGGCCGACCGGGAACACGCGGGCGGTGCAGTTCTTCAGCAGGTCCATGACGGTCTTTTCCGCATGCGGGTCGCTGGCGGTCGTGACATAGCCCTTCGGCTTGTTCATGACGATGTAGACTTTCTCTTCTCCTTTCAGGCGCTCGCCGTTGAAACGGACGTCGTCGGTCAGCACGTTGATCTTGGTGCCGAGTTCGGTGACGACTTCGCCGTTGACGGTCACCACGCCGGCCTGGATGTGCAGGTCGGCCTCGCGGCGGCTGCAGACGCCGGAGTTGGCGATGAACTTGTTCAGGCGGATTTCTTCCTTGAACGGAGTCGGGGCCATGTCATTGTCGGAGAACTGCATGTCGGAGACCTGCGGCTTGCGGCTGATCATGCGGTTGATGCCCTCGTTGTCATCGCGGCGGGGTTTGCGGAACCCACCCTGACGGCCGAAACCCGGCTTGCCGCCGAACGACGGCTTGCGGTCACCGAAGGAACGCTGCGGACGGTCGCCGAAACTGCGCTGCGGCTTGTCGCCGTAATTTCTCTGGGGACGGTCGCCGTAGGAGCGCTGGGGCTTTTCGCCGTAAGAGCGCTGCGGACGGTCGCCGAAGTTGCCACGGTGTTCACCGTCCTGGCCGAAGGCGCGCTGGGGACGGTCACCGAAGGAACGCTGCGGCTTGTCGCCGTAATTTCTCTGGGGACGGTCACCGAAGGGGCGCTGCGGGCGGTCGCCATAACTGCGGTGTTCGCCAAAGCTGCGATGCTCGCCGCCCTGGCCGTAGGAACGCTGCGGACGGTCGCCGTAACTGCGCTGCGGACGGTCGCCGAAGTTCCGAGGTTCTCCATAGTTCTTTCTTTCAGACGGGTTGTACTCTACCCGTTCCGAGGAAACACGCGGCCGTCTCGGCCTGAGCTTCCTTCCATCTGCGGAAAATCCGCCTTTCTTGTTTTCTTCCATGTTTTAAACCCTCACGGGCTGATTTTTTATAAAATAATGATGTTGAATTGTTTTTACTTGAGGTTGAAGCGGTACGTGATCGTCCCTTGCTGGAGAGCCGGGGCGTCCGCACTCATGTTGAAATGGGCTCCGAGGGCGGCCTTGCGGGCAGCCTGCCAGAGGGCTGAATCCGTGACGGTGGTTCCGTCGGCGCCGGCGACGGCTTTCTGGACCGTACCATACTGGTCGACCCAGATGGTCACGACCACGACGCCGGAGTTCTGCACGGCATACGACGGCCGGGGAAGGGTCCCCAGTACCGTACGGCCCTGCAGGTGGGCGTTCGGGGTGCCGTCGGTCTTGCCGGTATTGGTATTGCCCTGCGGATGGCCGGCCTTGAGGGCCTCGCTGACCTTGGAAGCGGTCTGGGCCGCCAGGGTGTCTTTGTCCGAATTGTTGTTGGCGGCGTGGAAAAGGGCGCGGTTGTCGATGGGCTTCTCCCGCGGCGGTTCATACTGTTCGACATCTCCCTTGTCGCCCATCGTGGCCTCCCTGGCCTGGTTGGGCTTCGTCCCGGTCCGCTGGGCTTCTGAACTTTGCACCAGCTCGATGGGCCTGGTGACGTCGACTTCCTCGGCCTGCGGCTGCGACCCGTTGAAGATCTGGCGGACAGGTTCCTGCTCCACTTCGGTGAAGTCGATCAGGAAGGTCTGCTCCTGGGGCGGGGGATAGATGTATTTCAAGCCGGTGAAGACGCCCATTACAGCCAGGAGCACGTGCGCGGCGACCGCGGCGGCGATACCCGCCGTCTTCCCGATCCGCTCGGTCCTTTTCCTTTCCTGTCTGTAGTCTGCCATGGTCTATTCCGGTGAAGTAGCAAGGATGACCTTGTAATGGTTGCGCTTGGCGATGTTCATGACGGCGACGACTTCCTTGACGGGGACGCTTTCGTCGGCATAGATGGAGAAGGTCGGCTCTTCCTCGCTCTGGAGCAGGGTGACCAGTTCATCTTCCACCTGGTCGAACGGCACCGGAGTTTCGCTGCCGTTGATGTGGTAGGTGTACAGGTCGTCCTGGTGCCAGTCCTTGATGGACACGCTGACGGTGGCCGTGGCGGACACCTGGCCGGTGCTCTTGGGGAGCAGGAGCTTCAGCGCGTTCGGATTGACGAGCGTCGAGGTGATGAGGAAGAAGATCAGCAGCAGGAACACCAGGTCCGTCATGGACGACATCCCGATGTCCGAAAGGATCTTGGAGTGACGTTTGATGGCCATGACTTACTCTTTGTCTGCCGGTTCGTGGAGGACGTCCATGAAATCAATGGAAGCGCTCTCCATCTTGAATACGAGGTCGGAAATGTTGGAAGTCAGGTAGTTGTAGCCGAAATAGGCCACGATACCGACGATGAGGCCGCCGACGGTCGTGATCATGGCGGTGTAGATACCGCTGGACAGCAGGGTGATGTCGATGTTGTTGCCGGCCTGGGACATGTTGAAGAAGGCCTGGACCATGCCGATGACCGTGCCGAGGAAACCGATCATCGGGGCGCCGCCGGCGATGGTCGCCAGGATCGGGAGGCCCTTCTCGAGACGGGCGACTTCGGCGTTGCCCACGTTCTCGATCGCGGTCTGGATGTCGGTCAGCGGGCGGCCGAGGCGCTCGATGCCCTTCTGGACCATGCGGGCGATCGGGGAGTCGAACTGCTCGCACAGGGAGATGGCAGACTTGATCTTGCCTTCATGGATGTAGTCGCGGATGTCCTTCATGAAATTCTTGTCGATGCCGCCGGCCTTGTGGATGAGCCACCACTTCTGACCGAAGATGTAGATGGCGATGACCGAGAGGATCAGCAGTACGATCATGAGCCAGCCGCCTTTCGCGGCCATGCTGATGAGGGAGTAGGACATTTCCTGCTGCACCGGGGCAGCGGTCTGGGTGAGGTTCTGCACAGCCTCCGCGGCTGCGCCGAGGGTGTCTGCCTGAAGAAGTTGGAACAACATATCTGAACTAGTTTTTTATTATCTTTTTCTATCGGAGAGATACGTATTTCTCCAATCTGCAAAAATAGTGAAAAAAACGGACAATCCCCGCAAAAACTGTCCGAATGACCTAAAAATAAGTATGTAAGGAATCAATAATCGATTTCTTTCAGGAAAAGGGCGTGGCCGGGCACGGATTCCCCGGCGGAACCGCGGTCGCCGGAGGCCAGGACCTCCGCCATCCAGGACGGATCCCGGCGGCCCCTGCCGATCTCGACGAGCGTGCCCACGATGGCCCGGACCATGTTCCGCAGGAAGCGGTCCGCCCGTATCTCGAAGACGATGTAGTCACCCTCCTGACAGGGATAGCCCAGTTCTGCCACATGGGTCGGGACATAGGTCCGCCACTGCGCGAAACGCACGTCGCAGACGGAGGTCTTGTTGGCTCCGCCGACCTTTTCGAAACAACTGAAATCCCGCTTCCCGGGAAGGTACCGGCAGGCCTCGTTCATCGCGTTGATATCCAACTGGTAAGGGCAGCGCCATGAATACTTGTCCAGGAAGGGGTCCCGCCGCTTGTGGATGAAATACTTGTAACTGCGTTCGACGGCGTCGAAACGGGCGTGGAAGTCCGGGGCCGCCACTGCTACGCAGTGTACGGCGATTCCGTGGGGCAGCATGGCATTTAATTTGTAGCCGAGTGCGGCGGTGTCAAGACCTTCCGGCCCGTCGAAATGGGCGACATAGCCGACGGCATGTACCCCCGCGTCGGTCCGGCCAGCCCCGGTGACCGTAACGGCTTCCTTCAGGAGAACGCCCAGCACCTGCTGAAGACTTTCCTGGACGGAGGGTGCATTGGGCTGGATCTGCCAGCCGCTGAACGACGAACCGTCGTATGAGAGTGAGATCTTGTACCGCATGACGAATGCAAATGTAAAAAAAATATGGACATCAACATCAAAGAATTGAACGACCGCATCCAGCAGGAAAGTTCCTTCGTGGACCTGCTTACCATCGAGATGGGCAAGGTCATCGTCGGACAGAAACACCTCGTCGAGAACCTGCTGATCGGCCTGCTGGCCAACGGACACATCCTCCTGGAAGGTGTTCCGGGCCTGGCCAAGACGCTCGCCATCAATACGTTGGCACAGGCTGTCGATGCCAAGTTCAGCCGCATCCAGTTTACGCCGGACCTGCTTCCTGCCGACGTGATCGGCACGATGATCTATTCCCAGAAGAACGAAGGATTCGAGGTGCACAAGGGTCCGGTCTTCGCCAATTTCGTCCTTGCCGATGAAATCAACCGAAGTCCCGCCAAGGTTCAGTCAGCCCTGCTCGAAGCCATGCAGGAGCGCCAGGTGACCATCGGCGACAAGACCTTCAAGCTGCCGGAGCCGTTCCTCGTGATGGCGACCCAGAACCCGATCGAGCAGGAAGGCACGTATCCGCTGCCGGAAGCCCAGGTCGACCGTTTCATGCTGAAGGTCGTCGTCGGCTATCCGAAGAAGGACGAGGAGCGCCAGATCATCCGGATGAACAACAGCGGGGAGTTCCCGCACGCCACCCCGATCCTCAAGCCGGAGGACATCGTCCGGGCGCGCGGCATCGTCCGTGAGGTATATATGGACGAGAAGATCGAGCGGTACATCGTCGACCTGGTCTATGCGACCCGCACCCCGGCCGACTACAACCTCGGCAAGCTCTCCGACCTGATTTCCTTCGGCGCATCCCCGCGTGCCAGCATCTCGCTGGCCATGGCCGCCAAGGCCTACGCCTTCATCAAGCGCCGCGGCTATGTCATCCCGGAGGATGTCCGCGCCGTTTCCGCCGAGGTCCTGCGTCACCGTATCGGGCTGACCTATGAGGCCGAGGCCGAGAACGTGACCACGGAAAACATCATCTCCGAAGTCCTGAACGCCGTAATGGTTCCGTAATGGCCGGGACGACGACAGACCTCCTGAAGAAAGTCAGGAAGATTGAGATCCGGACGCGGGCGCTCTCGCACCAGATCTTCGCCGGGCAGTACCACTCCGCCTTCAAGGGGAGGGGTATGGCTTTCAGCGAAGTGCGTGAGTACCAGTGGGGCGACGACGTGCGCAGCATGGACTGGAACGTCACCGCCCGCATGCACGCGCCCTATGTCAAGGTCTTCGAAGAGGAGAGGGAACTGACGGTGGTCCTGCTCGTGGACATCAGCCGGTCCGGCCTGTTCGGCACGCAGGTGCGCACGAAGCGCGACCTGATTGCGGAGATCGCGGCCGTGCTGAGTTTTTCCGCCATCCTGAACAACGACAAGGTCGGCGCCCTGCTCTTCAGCGACCGGGTCGAGAAATTCATCCCGCCGAAGAAGGGCCGCAGCCACCTGCTGCACATCCTCCGGGAAGTCCTGGAATACGAGCCGCAGTCCGACGGCACCGATATCGGAGAGGCGTTGCGATACCTGACGGGCGCCATCAAGAAGAAGTGCACGGCGTTCGTCCTGTCCGACATGCTGGACGTGGATGCCGCCGGCGCCCCGCGCTATGAAGATGCGCTGAAAGTGGCCGTCGGCCGGCATGACCTCTCGGTCATCAAGGTCCATGACCCGCGCGAGCGGACGCTCCCGCCGGTCGGCCTGGTGCATGTCAAGGATGCTGAGACCGGCCAGGCGCGCTGGATCAACACGTCCGGCCGCCGTACCCGTACGGCGTATGCGGACTGGTTCACTTCCGCGGACCGGCAGATGGAGAAACTCCTGCTCCGCCATCATGTCGACAGCGTCGACATTGCGACGGACGGGGATTACGTGCGGGCCCTGATGGGGCTCTTTGAGAAAAGATAAGACATGAAGAAATTCATCCGACATATCCTGGCGCTTGCCTTGCTGACAGCCGGTTTCCTGGCTGCCGGCGCCCCTGCGGAACCGGTCCTGCGGGACGGCTCCTTCCTGCGGCAGCTCCAGGAACGGGATTCCATCCTGATCGGAGACCAGCTCCTGTACGGATTCCGGGTGGACGGCTTGCCCGTCGATACCCGGTTCGCCCTGCCCGACTTCTCGGAAAAGGGCCTGTGCGACAGCGTGGTTCTCGTCCGGGGCTGGGTGGTCGACACCACGCGGGCGAAAAACGGGACGGTCTCCCTGGAGGCCTCGGTGGTCATCACTTCCTTCGACGCCGGCCTGTACGAGTTGCCGCCGCTGGCGATGCTGACGACCCGTTCGGAATCCGCATCCGCTGCGCCCGACACCCTGGTCTTCAAACCGAAGGTCCTGGATGTCAGGACATTGCCGATTGATCCCGAAACTTACGAACCCCATGATATCCGGCCGCAGATCCGGTATCCCGTCACTTTCCGGGAGATCCTTCCCTGGCTGCTGGGCTTCTGGCTGGTCTCCTTGCTGCTGATCCTGGCCGTCGCCCTGTACCTGCAGCACCGCCGCCGGGCCCTCGACGCTCCCAAGCCGGACGATCCGGCCCACATCGTGGCCCTGCGGGAACTGGACAAGTACCGGGGCAACAAGTTCTGGGCGCCTGAGCGACAGAAAGTTTTCTACTCCGGCGTGACCGATGCCTTGCGCGGCTACATCGCCGCCCGGTACGGCGTCTCCGCCCTCGAGCGGACGACGGCGGAAATCTTCGACGACCTGAAAGGGACGGACGTTCCGAAGGACCTCTACGCGGAGGCGAAGGAACTGTTCGAAGTCTCGGATTTCGTGAAGTTCGCCAAACTGACCGTCCCGGAGGAAGAGGCGGCCAAGGTCCTGCCCACGGCCGTTCGTTTCGTGACGGGAACCTATCAGGAAGAAATCGAAAAAGAGGAGGATGGCCATGTTCTTTGAAAATCCCGGACTCCTCTGGCTCCTCGCCATCCCGCTCCTGCTGCTGGGACGTTATATCTGGCTGGAACTCTCCGGCCGGCGGCCGCATTTCCGTGCCTCGACCCTGCAGCCCTGGGAGGCCGGCGGCGGCACCGTCCTTTCGGTGGTACGCCACCTTCCCTTCCTGCTTCGGGAAGCGGCTTTGGCGCTGATTATCATCTGCCTGGCCCGTCCGCGCTCCTCCACGGAGATGGAGAAGGTCGATACGGAAGGCATTGACATCGTGCTGGCCATGGACGTGTCCACTTCCATGCTGGCGCGGGACTTCAAGCCGGACCGCATCAACGCGGCGAAAGACATCGCGATCGAATTCATCGGCCAGCGCGTTTCCGACCGGATGGGCATCGTCGTCTTCGCCGGCGAAAGTTATACGCAGTGCCCGCTGACGACGGACCGGGCTACCCTCATCAACCTGATGAAGGACATCGAGACCGGCCTGATCGAGGACGGTACGGCCATCGGCAACGGACTGGCGACGGCGGTGGGACGCATGAAGGATTCCGATGCGAAGAGCCGCGTCGTCATCCTGCTGACCGACGGCGTCAACAACCGGGGCGAGATCGCTCCGGAGACGGCGGCGGAAATCGCCCGGACCTATGGCGTCCGCGTCTATACCATCGGCGTCGGCGCCAACGGAAGGGCTCCGTACCCGGTCATCACCCCGTTCGGCGTCCAGTTGCAGGACATGGAAGTCGAGATCGACGAGGACCTGCTCAAGCAGATCGCCGAGACGACGGGCGGCCGGTATTTCCGCGCGACGGACAACACGAAACTGGCGGAGATCTATTCCGAGATCAACCAGATGGAGAAGGCGCGTACGACCGTGGACAGTTTCCCGGTCTACAAGGAACTTTTCCCGAAATACGCCCTGGCAGCCCTGCTTCTGCTGCTGGCTGAACTGTTGGTCAAACTATTGTTGAGGAGGCTGCCATAATGATTTACTTCTTTGCCAATTATCAGTATCTGTGGCTGTTGCTCCTCGTGCCGGTCTTCCCGTTCGCCTATGCGGTGGTCCGGACGCTGCGGCGCCGGCGGATCCGCAAGTTCGGCGATGAACGGCTGGTCGGCGAACTCATGCCGTCCTGGTCCGGCGCGAAGGGATGGGTCCGCGTGGTCCTGTTCAGTCTGGCTTTCCTGTTCTTCGTCCTGGGACTGGCCCGTCCGCAGATCGGAGCCAAACTGAGCGAGCGCAAGACCAAGGGAGCGGAGGTCATGATCTGTCTGGACGTTTCCAATTCCATGCTGGCGGAGGATTATTCCCCGAACCGGCTGGAACGGGCGAAACTGGCGATCTCCCGCATCGTGGACCGGCTGCAGGAAGACCGCATCGGGTTGATCGTGTTTGCCGGTTCCTCTTTCGTCCAACTGCCGATCACGACCGACTATGTGTCGGCCAAGATGTTCATGAACAGCATTTCGACGGAGTCGGTCCCGGTCCAGGGAACGGCCATCGGAGATGCCATCCTGACCGCGGTCAAGGGATTCAGCGCCGCCAGCGAGAAGAGCCGCGCGATCGTCGTGATCACGGACGGCGAGAACCATGAGGACGATCCGGTCGAGGCGGCGAAGACCGCTGCGGAGATGGGCGTCCGGGTCTATACGATCGGCGTCGGTTCGGTCGAAGGCCAGCCGATTCCGATGAACGGGGAACTGATGAAGGACCGTAACGGCGATATCGTCGTCACCCGTCTGGACGAGGAGGTCCTGCGCGAGGTGGCCCGGGCCGGCAACGGGGCGTATGTCCATGCCGGCAACGATGAATTCGGCCTGAATCCGGTCATCGACGACATCCGGAAACTGGAAGCGGAAGAGTTCAATTCCGTCGTTTTTGAGGAATATGACGAGCGGTACATGTACTTCTTCGGCATCGCGCTGGCGCTGTTCGTGCTGGAAATGCTGATCGGGGAACGTCGTTCGAAGAAAAAGCTTTTTGATTGATGATGAAGACTTTGCGCTATATCTTCATGACCTTGGGCCTGCTGGCCTGCCTGTCGGTTTCCGCCCAGGTGGACAAGCGGGACGTACGCCGTGGCAACCGGCAGTTCCGGCGGGGCGAGTACAAGGAAGCGGATATCAGTTACCGCAAGGCGCTGGTCAAGGATTCGACCTCGTTTGCGGCGAACTACAACCTGGCCAATACCCTGTACCGGCAGGAGAATCCGCAGGATGCGGCGGC
>JAEEGL012259466.1_pt1 | contig 10993 bp, 16 predicted proteins | sample 9134231 | NCBI WGS metagenome assembly JAEEGL01 (sample SAMN16246548, study PRJNA631951) | gut metagenome | biome: gut microbiome; feature: rumen; material: fiber-attached | host: Bos | place: Iran: Karaj | collected 2018-10 | reverse complement strand
TTGTAAACGAAGATAAGACTCCAAAAGGCACTCGTGTCTTTGGTCCTATCCCTCGTGAACTTCGTGATCTTGGCTTCGCTAAGATTATCAGCCTAGCACCGGAGGTACTCTAATATGGCACAGAGTTTGAAAGCAAATGATACCGTAATGGTGATTGCTGGTGCCAAAAAGGGTACTAAGGCAAAAATCGTTAAAATTGACCGCAAGGCTAATAAAGCTTGCCTTGAAGGTATTGGTCTAGTCGAGCGCCACATGAAGAAATCTTACATGAATCCTAAAGGTGGTAAGAAAACTATCCATGTTGGTATCGATATGTCCAATTTGAAGCTTGTCGAGGCTGCTAAGGTAGAGAAAAAAGCCAAAGTCGCCGACAAGAAAGAAGCTAAAGCAAAGAAAGGAGCTAAGTAATGGCGGAAAAGAAAACGGCTGTTGCTTCTAAAGCAGCACAACCACGCCTCAAAGCTCTCTACAATTCAGAGCTCAAGGCAAAACTTTTGAAAGAACTTGGTCTTTCAAATATCAACCAAGTCCCAGAGCTAAAGAAGGTGATTGTCTCCTGTGGCGTGGGCAAAAAGCGTGAAGACAAGAAGTTTACCGAGACCGTAGAGCTGACGCTCGCTAAGATTACTGGTCAGGCACCAACCTCTCGTCTTGCAAAGAAATCAATCGCGACCTTCAAAATTCGTAAAGGTATGGGTGCGCCAGTTGGCTATCTCACTACTCTTCGCAATGATAAGATGTACGAATTCGTAGATCGCCTTATCAATATTGCATTGCCACACGTTCGTGATTTCCACGGTGTGTCCCGCACGGCTTTTGATAAGCAGGGCAACTACAACCTTGGCCTCAAGGAACAGACCGTATTCCCAGAGATTACCTTTGAGGATGCAGCAGTTCTCCATGGCCTCGAGGTAACGTTTATTATTAAAAATGGTTCAAAGGAAGGGAGCACAAAACTCTTGGAACTCTTTGGAATGCCGTTTGAGAAGGGAGATAAGTAAGATGGCTAAGAAATCTGCTGTTCTTCGCGACGAAAAAAGGCGTAAATTATATGAGAAATATCAAGCTAAACGTGCTGAGCTAAAGGCAGCTGGTGACCTCGAAGGTCTTCAGAAGTTGCCACGCAACGCATCTATCACGAGACTCAAAAACCGTGACATGCTTGACGGTCGTCCACGTGGCTATATGCGCCGTTTTGGACTTTCCCGTATTAATTTCCGTGAAAAAGCAAGCAAGGGTGAAATCCCTGGTGTAACTAAGAGTAGCTGGTAGGAGAAAGGAGAAAATATGTCGTTACAATCTACTGATCAAATCGCTGACTTCATCACGCGTATTCGTAATGCGGTAAATGTTGGCAAGACTGAGATTCTCGTTCCTACTTCCAAGCTGAAGTTGGCTGTGGCTCAGGTGCTCGTCGACAATGGCTATCTCGCTTCTTGCGTGGTAGAAGAGGGTACTCCTCGTGGAATGCTCCATGTTGTCATCAACGAGCCTGGTACTATGGCTAAAATCAACGAGATTTCTAAGGTTTCTAAGCCTGGTCGCCGTGTTTACTCTTCTTCTGAGGAGCTTCCAGTGATTAAGTCTGGCCGTGGTATGATCATCGTATCTACCTCGAAAGGTCTTATGACTGGTCGTGATGCGAAGAAGAACGGCCTCGGTGGCGAAATCCTTGTGAAAGTCTGGTAAATATTGTATAATATTAATATTAAATAAGGAAAAGATATGAGTCGTATCGGAAAACAACCTATCGAAATTCCGGCAGGAGTGACAATTACGGTCGGCGAGAGTGAAATTACTGTCGCAGGCCCGAAGGGTCAGCTCATCGTCCCGGTTCAGCCAAAGACTATTACGAAGGTCGAAGGCACTCAGGCTATCGTCACTCGCGAGAATGACGAGCCAAAATCTCGTGCTTGGCACGGTCTCCAGAGAGCATTACTTGCTAATGCTGTCGAAGGCGTAACCAAGGGTTTTGAGAAAAAACTAGAAATCAACGGTGTAGGTTTTCGTCTATCTGGTGGTGGACAGGAAATCGAAATGGCGCTTGGTTTTTCACACCCAGTGAAATATCGTGCTCCAGAGGGCGTACAGCTCGCTACTAACAAAATGGAAATCACCGTATCTGGCATCGACAAACAAAAAGTTGGCCAGGTAGCAGCTGAAATCCGCAGCTTGAAGAAACCAGAGCCATACAAGGGCAAAGGTATCAAGTATGCAGATGAGGTGATTATCCGTAAGGCTGGAAAGGCAGGTAAGAAATAATGAATAAGGTATTTAGAGCGGCAAGAACCCGCGCAAAAATTCATGGTACCGCTGAGCGTCCACGCCTATCGGTAAATTTCAGTAATTTACACATTACTGCTCAGATTATTGACGATGACAAGAAGGCTACACTTGCTTATGCAACTACGGTTGGCGCCAAGATGACTGGCACCAAGACCGAGAAGGCTGCTAAGATTGGTGAGGAAATTGCCAAGAAGGCAAAAGCTGCTAAGATAACTAAGGTAGTATTCGATCGTGGTTCTAAATTATATGCTGGTCGCATGAGTGCTCTCGCTGATGCAGCTCGCAAGGAAGGATTGGAGTTTTAATTATGCCTGAAGCTGAAAATAAAGCCCCAAGAGTAATCAATAAATCTGGTACTCTTAAGATGGAAGATAAGGTAGCAGAGACCAAGCAGGCTCGTGACATTGCTGGCCACAAGATGGACCGCAAGAATCGTCGCGATCGTGTAAAGGCCGATGTTGCTCCAAAAGAATTTGACGAGATTACTATTGCTGTTGATCGTGTTTCTCGTACAGTGGCTGGTGGTCGCCGTATGCGTTTCAAAGCACTCGTAGCAATTGGTAACCACAAAAACAAGGTTGGTATCGGTGTCGCTAAAGGCAATGATGTCACTACTGCTGTAGCCAAGGCTACTTCAAAGGCAAAGAAATCTATGGTCACCTTCAATATGGATGGTGAGACGATTTGCCATGAGACCCGCACCAAGATTACTGGCGCAGATGTGCTTATGAAGCCTGCAGCTCCTGGTACTGGTATTATTGCTGGTGGTACGGTTCGCTCGATCATGGGCCTTACCGGAGTAAAGAACTTGATTTCTAAGTCTCTTGGCTCTACCAACAAGGTAAACATTGCCTACGCTGTAATTGAAGGTCTTCGTGCACAGGTTCCTCGCTCTGAGTGGACTGGTGCTAAGGCTGGTGCTAAGGTCGCAAAGGCTGAGGCTCCAAAGGCTGAGAAGGCTAAGGCTGAGAAGGCTGAGGCTCCAAAGGCTGAGGCCAAGAAGCCTGCTACCAAGAAGGCTCCAGCAAAGAAGCCAGCTGCAAAGAAGGAGGCTAAGTAATGAAATACAATGATTTAATCGTAGAGAAAAACACTCGCCCTTCACGCAAAGGCCGTGGTATCTCCGCTGGCCAGGGTAAAACCGCTGGTCGTGGTACCAAGGGCCAGAAGGCTCGTACTGGTCACTCCAAGATGCCAGCAGGCTTCATGGGTGGTCAGCGCGCTATCATGCAAGCTGTGCCAAAGCTCAAAGGCTTTAAGTCTTTCCATGCTAAGGCCGAGGTGGTTTATACTGATCGCTTGAACGAGCTCAAAGGCAAGGTTGATAATATCGTCCTCGCTGAGAATAGCTTGATTTCCAGCCCATACGTAAAGGTAAAAATCATTACTCGTGGTGAGCTTACTGCCAAGATTGATCTTGAGACGCAATTTGCATCAAAGACTGCAATCGAGGCCATCAAGAAGGCTGGTGGCTCTTTCAAAAAGGTCGCTATCCTCAAGAAAGCCAAAAAATCAGCTGAATAGATGATTCTATAAAAAATAGCCCTTAGGGGCTATTTTTTATGATATAATGACACTTATGGAAGAGAAGGAGTTAAAAACAAGTGTCAAACAGCGTATTATTATAGGTGCAATCGCTGTTATTATGGTGGGGACTTTTATTGCGTCTTATGCGGCAATCGTTATCAGTGGTGGTAAGTCTGGCTCTGGGGCTACCTCTGGTATTTCAGAGGAGAAAAAGGCAGCTTATGAGGCGGTCTATCAGGAGAAGCTTTCGGAGTTTAAGGCTCTTACCAAGGGTGATTTTGATAAATTTGTTGCGTACAAGGATGAAGTCAAGGCTTACAACGAGGCTTCGGCCAACACTGGCGGTGTCCAGACCAAGGATCTTTTGGTGGGTAGTGGCCGTACTCTAGAGGAGGGCGATACGGATTATCTAGCTTATTATATTGGTTGGTGTGCAGACGAGAGTGTGTTTGACTCTTCTCTCGATGACGCCAAGAGTCCGACATCTTTCAAGATGGCGCTTGATGCTTCTCAGGGGCTAATAGAGGGGTGGAGCGTAGGCGTAGTAGGGATGCGGATTGGTGGTATTCGTAGAATTACTATCCCTGGTGAGCTAGCTTATGGTAATGCGAGAGAGATTTGTGGTGGCTATAGCAAGCCGCTGAGGTTCATCGTGATGGCGGTAGCAAACGAAGACCCACTAAAGACTGCCGCTACTGCGCTGGAGTCTGCCTATATGAAGTACCAATACGCGCAGTATGGCATAGATTTGGGCGATTAGATCGGTTGATATAGTGGCGCTCTTGACTTAATTATAAAGGGCGCCTTGATAGTTGCTCTATCATCACGAACCCATCATAGTATTTCTGCATTTTTTGCGGGTCTGTATGCCAAGAATTTCCGCCAAAGAAATAGTCACAAAATTCATCTCTGGCTATAAGTATCTCTGATAGTCTAGCATGATTATCCCTGTTCGCCTCGATTGTGAAGTCAAAAAGTTCTAGCGCTCTGTCGATGGCCTTTGTTGCGCGTTCTCTATTGCCTTTTTCGGTCCATTTTAGAGAGCGTGATACTTCGCTGCCGATGTTGCCCATCTGATAGGTAATAGAGTGGGTTTTCCAGTCCTCGCGGGCTTCTTCGCTGTGGATATAATTTCCGTTTTCCATGTTACAAAATCCATTTTTTGACGACGGCTTTAATTTTTGCGCGGACAGCCTCATCCTCGACACCTCTAGTACGATTGCCCTGGGCTGGACGAATATTTATCATAGAGTCAAATTCTACCATGTCATCTATATTTTCCTCGTCTAGATATAGATTGATACCCCATAGGCTGGCCTGGCTAGAGCCATTTTCTAGTAAGAGTTGCTCGCAATCGTAGTGCATCGGTGAATCAACCGCTATAATACTCCTGTCAACATCGACGACGGCTTTAATGGTATTCGTATCAATAAAATTTACAGAATTTTTGATTAATTCATCTTTGGTCGCGGTCTGCTCTAATATTCTCATAAACTGATTATATCACAGGGAATTACTCGTGGCGCTCTTGACTTTTTTGAGGTTTTGTGCTATAATGGAGTTATAGGTGATTCGGGGGTGAGCCTCGGATCTTAACTCTTGTAAAAAATATTCTACATAAAAGGGGGTTATTTTATGATAAGAAATATTATGCTGTTTTTTGCCGATGTTGATAGCTGGGAGCTGGCGCTAATGGCAGCGGTTTCTGTTCTTCTGATGGTATTTATGGGCGTATTAGCCCGCGCCACGAATTTTAAGCCATCTGAAGCGGAGAGACTGATTTCAGCCCTCACTGGAATCTACTGGTCTATATGGTTTGCAATAGTTATAAGCAGACTTGTCTGCGGAATTTCTGCAATATCTGTAAATCAGGAAGATGGTGGTGCTGAAGAACTTTGGGTATTTATAAGAGCTGCCATCGAAATATTTTTATATTTTCCTTTCCTTTTATGGATGGGGCGAGCAGGATATTTCTGCTATGCCTACAGTGAAAAAAGGCAAAAAATCAAGAAAGAATCCCTGAGCTAAGCCTCAGGGATTTTTCGTGGGAGATTTTTTATAAAAAGTCTTGCTTTTATAATGGTTGTGGTATAATGGAGCTATGAAAAGGGCAAAGAGAGGTATATTATTAGCACTAGTTGTGCTTGGTGGGATTTTGTCGGCAAAAATAGCCAGCGCGACGACTTACCAGGATGGGACGGATATTAAATTTACCTTTCGGCCGACGCTCTCGGTGGCCTTGTCTAGTGAGGGGATTACAATTAGCGACCTTACTCCTGGGCAGAGTGGGGTGAGTAGCCCAGTAGATGTCACGGTAAATACGAACAATATTTATGGATATACGATGAATGCTACGGTGGGTAGTAGCACGAAGAACTATCGCGAGCTGAAACATGCTAATGGTACAGACCAGTTTACCAGTGTGGCGGTGGGGAGCGGGCTAGCTGCGATGCCTACGGATGGCGGGAGCGTTTGGGGGTTTGCTTCGTCTAAGGATGGTGGGCAGACTTGGAGTAAATATACTGGCTTGCCGAAGTATGACGATGCAAATAATATCTTAGAGCTAAATCACGCTTCTGCGGCAGCAGGTGGCGATGTGACCAAGGTGCGAATCGGAGCCTATGCGGTGACAGAGCAGGTGGCTGGTGACTATACGAACGTGATCAACTTCGCCGTGGTGACGAATGTTGTGCCGGTGACGTATATGCAGCAGATGACTTATGCGAGCTGCCCTACGGATGGGGTGGTGGCGTATGATGCGCGCGACGAGAAGGCTTATCATGTGCGGAAGATTACCACTGGCGGTGATACTCTTTGTTGGATGACAGACAACCTAGACCTAGCGGGCGGCACGGCGCTTTACTCTGATGGCTCGAATGTGCCGGACGGGTATCTAGCCACGAGTGGGGATGCCTATTATACGTTGCCGGGGAGTAGCACGAGTGGGTTTAGTGATGCTGCGGCCGCGAATGTCTACAATAGTGATAGTAAGAATTGTGGCGACGGTAGCCCGTGCTATAGCTACTACTCTTACGCGGCCGCTACGGCAGGGACGAACCCAAGCGCTGGCGCAGCTACAAGTGATATCTGTCCTAAAGGCTGGAGACTTCCGACTAATGCAGAACTCACTGCACTCAATAATACTTATACCACAGGTGCAACCCTTACCGCAGCCCCATTTTATGGTGTTTACGCTGGCTACTACCTCGATTACCTCGATAGCTCATTCCACTATGGTGGCTCGTACGGCGTCTATTGGTCTAGTACAGCCTACGATGCGTCGCTCGCTTACCACCTAACCTTCACTAGTTCGAGCGCCAATATGTACAACTACAGTAAGCGCCATGGGTTTTCAGTTCGCTGCGTAATGCGCAATCCAAACGCATACAATATCTCGTATGACAAGAATACTGCCGACACCGTGACGGATATGCCAAGTGCGCAGGTGGGTGACACGGCGAACGCCACTATCACCATCCCGGCTACGGTGCCTACTAGAGACGGGTATAATTTCCTCGGTTGGTGTAATACGGCTACCACTACGACGAATGGCACAGATTCTTGCTCTGGCACTACTTACAATCCAAATGGTGGTGGCACAAACCGCATTATCGTCTTGACTCCATCTACTACGACCACCGTCGCTCTACATGCAATGTGGCAGAGGATACAATATACTGTCACTATCGCGCTGGCTGGTGGAGCTAGTGGCGTCACAATAGGCGGAAATAGCTATACCACGAGTGCGACGCTGATTCCTGGTAATTATACTATATCTGGTAGCTATAATAGTGGCTATGAGTTTGATAGCTGGGCTACGTCTGGTAGTGTCTCCGTAGCCAGTACTTCTTCAGCTTCTACCACCATGACTGTGTCTGGAGCGGGAACGTTAACTTTGACGGGAAAGCAAAGCTGTAATAGTACTATTTCTGGCACTACTATGCAGAGTTTCTCAGTAGGTTCAACTAACTATTGTGAAGGAGCAACAGGCACGTTGACGGACAGCCGTAATGGTAACAAATCTTATACCGTGGCCAAGATTGGTAGTTTAATCTGGATGACTAGAAATCTAGACCTTCCTGGTGGTACCACACTCACCGCAGATGACTCAAACGTCTCTGCAGGGTGTGATTTAGGTGGCATTGACAATTGTACTCTTCCAGCTTCTAGCACTAGTGGCTTTAATAGTATGTATACCGCCTATGTCTATAATAGTGGCAGTACAACTTGTGGAAATAGCTCTCCTTGCTATAGCTATTATTCTCACTTCGCCGCTACTGCCGGCACAACCCCAAGCTCTGGCGAAGCAACGAGCGATATCTGTCCTAAAGGTTGGCGATTGCCAACTTCGGCTGAATATAATACTCTAGCAAACACCTATACTACCGGAGCTACCTTAACTGCATCTCCATTCTATGGTGTTTACGCCGGCGACTACTACAGTAGCTCGTTCGAGTCTGGTGGCTCGTACGGGAATTATTGGTCATCTACCGCCGACACTTGGTCGTACGCATACCACCTGAGCTTCGGTAGTTCGTACGCCGGTACGAGCCGCACCAGTAAGCTCTTCGGGAATTCAGTCCGCTGTGTAGCTAAGTAGTTCGGCTGTTTCCCTCGTTCTCCGCGAATTCGCACTTACAGGGGTGCCGTGCACCCATCGTAAGTGCGGAGGGCTGAATAAAGCGCTGAGAGCTACAAGCTTGAAGCGCGGAAAGAATGTTGCTTTTTGGCTATGCTTAGATTTCGGGTGGGGGGTTGAAATATTCTGCTATCTATGCCTATAATTTCGCATAAAAATAAATGAGGAGCTATATGGAAAAACATAAGTTGCTAGAAGATTGGAATATAATAAAAGAAGATTTTCATAATTTACCGGATTCAAAACTGAGGCCCTTGCGAGAGGGAGAGGTGTGGTGGACTGGTATAGGTGAAAATGTGGGCGTAGAAATAAATGGAAAAAGTGAATATTTTTCGCGGCCAGTATTAATTTTGAAAAAATTCAGCCGCTACGGGTTTATGGGGATTCCTTTGTCGTCTCAAGAGCATGTGGGCCCTTGGTATATAAATTTTTCATTTCAAAACAAAATGCAAACGGCTGTTCTTTCCCAAGCGCGAGTATATAGTACTTCTAGGTTGTATAGTCGTATGGGGCAAGTTCCGGAGTCTGATCTAGAGAAAGTAAGGGCCGGGTTTTTAGCATTATATTCAAAATAAAAATATCCCCTAGTCTTGTCGACTAGGGTGCGGGTATCCCCGATTATGCTTCTATTATACCAAAGCTGACGCTTCGCGTCAACCCCCTGTATGCACCCCCTTAATTATAGTGGCTATGCTTAGAACTCGGGTGGGGGGTTGAAAAATACTGCAAAGTATGATTAATAATACCCCACTAAAATATAAAGGAGTATTATGAATAAAGAAGGCAAAAGAAATTTTAAGGCTTGGATGCCAATAAAAGAGAGACTGCATTATTCTGGTAAGCGCCCGACTATTACGGAGGGAGAGGTTTGGTGGGCCTCGGTGGGGGAGAACGTTGGTTTTTAAAACGGCATTTAGTAAATTGGTTCAATAAAAAATACACCCTAGCCTTGCGGCTAGGAGATTGCGGGGGGTATCCCGAAAGTGTACTACAAAGTAGTACACTTCTATCTTATCACGGATGAGCTTAGGCGTCAAGTCCTCTGGGCTTTACGACCAAGGTACTCTCGCAAATCCTTGAAGAAGCCTACAAAAAATAGTAAAATGATTTTGATGGATAGACAGACGTTTTTCTTTTATGACTTAGAGACTAGTGGGCTGAGTCAGCGATACGATCGTATCATGCAGTTTGCTGGGCAGAGGACCGATATGGATTTGAACCCTGTCGGTGAGCCAGTGAATATCCTCGTGAAGATAACAGAGGATGCTTTGCCGTGTCCGTCTGCGGTGGCTGTGACAAAAATCACTCCGCAGCAGACCTTGATGGACGGCATATCCGAGGCGGAGTTTTGCCGATACGTAACCGAGGAGATTTTCACGCCAAATACGGTGGCGGTAGGCTATAATACGGTGAGATTTGATGATGAATTTATGCGGGCTACTTTGTGGCGGAATTTTTATGACCCATACGAATGGGAATGGAAGGACGGGCGGAGTCGCTGGGATATGCTAGATGTAGTGCGACTGACGAGGGCGCTAAGGCCAGAGGGAATCAACTGGCCGGTGACGGAGGATGGCAAAGCCACAAACCGACTAGAGCTACTGACCAAATGCAATGGCCTCTCACACGAGCATGCACACGACGCGCTCTCGGATGTCTACGCTACGATTGCGGTGGCGCGGCTAATCCGTGACAAGCAGCCAAGGCTTTTTGACTTCCTATTTAAGGTGCGCGGCAAAAATGACGTAAAAAAGCTAGTGAATCTCGACGACAAGAAGCCATTTGTATACGCGAGCGGGCGATATAGTGCTGAGCACAACAAGACCACTGTGGCCTTCCCACTGACGAGCTCGAGAAATGGAAATGTCCTAGTATACGACCTCCGCTATAACCTAGAGGAGACTGAGGTGGGCTTCCCGATTGTGAAGGAGCTATGTCTCAACAAATGTCCAGCGGTGGCGCCGCTCTCTGTGCTGACCGAGGGCGATGGGTGGGCGAAGATTGGGCTAGACGAAAAGACGGTAGAAAAGAATTTGCAGATACTATTAGCGCATCCAGAATTTGCCGAGAAGATGCGGAGCGAGTACGAAGACAAGCCGGATTTTGCGCCAGCAGAAGAGCCGGAGCTCGCTATTTATGAAGGATTTTTGAATGATAGAGATAGGGTAAAAGTGGCGGCGGTGCGAAATGCTGACGCAGCGCACCTAGCGGATTTCCATCCGGATTTTGATGATGCTAGGCTGCCAGAGCTACTACTACATTACAAGGGGCGAAATTTCCCAGAGAGTTTGAGCGAGTCTGAGACGGAGAAATGGGAGGCATATCGCCGAGCGCGACTAGAAAAGCAAGCGCCGAAATTCCTAGTGGAGCTAAAATCGCTTTACGAAAAAGATGAATTTCTGGCCGAAGAGCTAAAACTATATTTTGAAAGTTTGATGTAGTTTTGTGATATAATATGCTTATGGATAACAACAAGATCATGATTGTTGGGACGGGTAACGTGGGCGCAAGTATCGCGTTTGCTATCATGAATCAACGTAC
>JAEEGL010987712.1_pt1 | contig 10993 bp, 9 predicted proteins | sample 9134231 | NCBI WGS metagenome assembly JAEEGL01 (sample SAMN16246548, study PRJNA631951) | gut metagenome | biome: gut microbiome; feature: rumen; material: fiber-attached | host: Bos | place: Iran: Karaj | collected 2018-10 | reverse complement strand
TAATTCCCTCGTGAAGTTCTTTATAAATATCCTTCTCAGATTTAGATAATCGCATATAGTAGTATTCATATTGCATTTGTTCTACTCCGTTACCAAAATCATCATTCAACCTTACTACTTCCGTCGGAATAATCTATAACAACCCCCGGCTGAATGTTATACACAAATACATTAAAGCAAACTCCCTTGCCTTTATCTTCAACTGAAAAGGCTTCCATCAAAACTCCCTTTGCTACAAGATCTTTATTTGCGAATACCGGTGTTACTCTATACAAAACATGATTATCCGAATTTAGAATATAATCTCTAACCTGATTCTCAAATGGGAGCATCCCCTCTATATTAAAGTATCTTGTTCCAGTAATTAGGTTATGCTCATTCGCATTTTCACCAGAAAGAGAATAAGCTATCAAATGACATCTGTTATAAAGATATAAATCCTCAATAAGATCCGGATACTTGACAGTCTGCCATCCGCTTGGCTTAATCATACCAATTTCGCCGCGATCCTCAATTGGCATTAGTTCCCTGCATAAATTGGCAAATGCTGGGCCGCATCTCCCCAAACGGTCTAAATCGCTGTATATCTCGAACTCATCATCTGCATCTATTTCTTCTAAATCAAAATACGGGACGTTATCATTTACTTCATAATATGGATTTCCGGAATACTCCGGAATCAACCCCGCATTAATACTAGGTTCTTTGACCTGGCCGATCTTGGCATCATTACTCGTTGATGAAGCATTATTTTTTCTTGTATTCTTAACTACAAAACAAATGACAGCTATCCCAATCACAATCAAAAGGATGGCTGCCATTTTTAACAACATGACAAGAAGTTTTTGGGTCTGTCGATGCTGTTTTTCCTCTACATATCCAACAAAGCTTTTGTTTGACTGAGATACTCTTCTATTTTGCTCATTTCTCATATAAATAGGCCTACAATACCAAGAACCAGACTCACAGCCGAAATAATCATTAGTATCATTGTCCGGCTATTCAGAGCATCTTTCAGTTGCTGGTTTTGTTCATATAGATTAGCAATATTGGTCTTCTCCAAAGTATCAAGAAAACCCTCATATGATACTTCTAACTTTCCTTCGGCCGATCTAATCGCTTTATATGTTTGCTCTAGTCCCTGAAAATAGCGATTTTGCTCATTTGTAAAACTCTGTACAGCCTGTCCAAGTTCATTTGATACATCTGTTTTGATTCGAGAATTGCTTGCCGCATTGGCATTGTCTATAGCTGTCGGGATAGCATCTATTCTGTTTATTAGGGCACTTGATTTTTGTTCAAAAGATTCATTTTGGTTTTTGATTTGTTCCAGCATCAGTTTGAGAGAAGTAACCATCTCTCCCGATGCCATCATATTGTTTTGAAACTGTTCAATTTGCTTCTCCAGTTCTTCAATTGATCCTATCATGCCATCCTCCTATTACATTGCCAATTTTCTATTTACAGCTTCCGCATAAAATCCGTAATAAACTATATCCTTTGGATTCTCTTTATATATTCCATCAATAACCGCGGGAAGCTTAATATCCATTACACTCTTTGTGTCATCAACATAGTTTAGATATGTCAATCTAGCCTCCATAGAGCAACTAGAATACAGTTTCCCCATTGTATCTAAGAACACTTGCTTTTCTTCATCAGACATTCTTCTCCAGAATCTCTCCAGTCGAGTTGCATCAAACCGACCTTCACGTGCCCATCGCCCAATAAACAACATATAATCCAGTTTGTACGAATAATTATTACTATTAACACGCTCCAGATTTGATAAAGTATTCCTTCCCACTCCGGTGATAACCTGATTCGATAATTCAAGAAGTGTCATATTGCTATAATACTCTTCATCCTCTTTTATCTGTATAAACGGAAGTGTAAAGTAATCCTCGATATCCTCAGTAATCTTAACGGAATCGCACTCTTTATTGCTTGTAATAAACTCAAAGAAATCCAAAAACTGTTCTTTATGATGGTACAAGAATTTCTCATAATACCATGTGACATAAATCCTAATGATATCTTCAATCTTGTTAGCGCGAGAAACCTTAAACATACTCTCTCTGTCATTACCCATTGACGCAAAGTAATCTCTGGCAGTAGTCTTCATCCGCTCCAGCATACTATCATCATCCAGCGCTAACACACGATGTCCCGTCACGTTCGGTACAGAACAGATATCTATTATGATTTCAATACCATCTTCACCAACCGCACGATATGTATACCAATCCTTTACATATCCTGTAACATAAAGCATATATATAAGCTGCTTGTACTGTTCAACGCCCTTTACAGGACGATCCACAATATATACTGTCTTTTGTCCGCTATGAAAATCCGAGTAAATATCAATAAGCCTGTCATACAGGATGTCACTCGTATCAGCGCCACAGTTTAATTTGTGATAGACATCTGAATAATCATTATTCATCGACGCCAAAACCTGTGGCAGATTATCTACTACAGTTTCTCTCTTAAGAAGATTTCCCGGAATGTTTTCTTCAGTGGGCTTAAGATATATAACATACGATGTAACCTTTTCATCTGCTCTTCCTGCTCGGCCTATTTCCTGAACAAACTCATTTTTTGATACAGGTGTTCCAAAATGAACAGTGCAGTTTACATCCGGAAGATTCACTCCTATCCCAAGTTCCTCACTTGCCACGAGAATCCTACATAAACCATCTACAAATTGAGAGTATGACTCGGGATTATCTGAAGAAAAAACATCTGCTTCATATCCAATCGCATCAGCTACTTGTAATGCCAATTCTTCTGTTTTTACAAATACAAGAGCTCTTTCATTTCTCCGAATAATCTCTTCAGAAATCAGCTTTACCTGTTCAAACATTTCTTCCGTGTTATTAACCTCACGAAAGTCATATCTGACATTGTATTTTTCAAACAGAATCGGTGAAAAGAAGTTTTCATATGGAATTCCCAGTTGCTTTTGAATATCTTGCGCAACTGTATAGTTAGCCGTGGCCGTAAATCCTAAATATCTTGCATCCTCAAGATACTTAAGCATATTCTTCGATAGCATTAAGTACTCAGGTCTAAAATCATGTCCCCAGTTAGAAAGACAATGAATCTCATCAAGAACTACATATGAAATCTCTTTCTTCCATCTTTGAAATATTCCAAACAGATTTCTGTTCTGGAATGTCGCCGGCGTTAAAAATACCAGATTTGTTCCCGGTTTGAAGAACGAAAAATCATTATCACTACGTAAATTTAGATGTGTAACGTTGTCAAAATGATGGAATTTCCTAAGATTTCTGATCTGATCCTTAATCAATATATCAGTTGGAGAGACCACGAATACCACTTGCGGTTGTAATATGCATGCAAAATAATAGATTAATGATTTTCCACTTCCGGTAGGCATAATACAAACTGCATGGTCATTTGCGTTCATCATCGAGCATAAGGCATTAAACTGTCCTTTCTTAAATGATGAAAACGGAGAGATTTCTTTTAATATGAACTCAAGATCTTCTTTATCAGATGCAGATAACGAATAATTTATACGCCTTCCATATCTCAAACGTCTCCGAAGTCCATGATCCTTCTTAAGATTCTCAACAAAGTAATCAGCTTTCGACGTTACTGATATACTTTTCCCTTTTGGATCCAATTCAATTTTTAACGAGCACGGTTTTGACTTGGTTAATCGTGAAAAAACGGCTAAATACTCATTTAATATGCCTACAGCCACGGATAATTCATCCGGATCTCCAATAAGATTTAGCTTAAGTACCGTTTCTCCTTCCGGTTTTAACAGATCTATTAAGATCATAATAAATCTGTATATGTGACCATAATCAAGTTCATGATTAAAAGAAGTCTTCTTCATATATGACGGATATGCATCCTTCGAAATATGCGTATCCTTAATCATAAAATTATAAACAAGCGCATGTACACTAGGAAAAGGATCACGATTGTTTACATCTTCATGGCCGGTCCCTTTAACAATAAATCCATAATCAGAATTACCAACTCCGCACGGAATCCCATACACCACTTCACCCTTTGATAAATCAAGATTATAGTAGCGTTCGTAATCGTCAAGATTCACGCTAAGTTCACCTGCCTGCTTTTCAGCCAGTTTCTGTTCTTTTTGCTTCTGATCTTCTTTTTCTTTTCTCTCCTGCTCTTTTTGGAATCTCTCGTCCTTCGCTCTCGCCTGTTCTTCCTGTCTTGTTTTGTTATATGATTTGTAAGTGTTTAATACTTTTGCAGTACAAATCTTACTCCACTCAGTGACTGCGTCAGTGGCCTTTTCTTCCTGCATATCATGAAGATCTACTAGGCGATTGATTATTTTTTTCTTCTCTAAATCAACATCTTTACCACTCGACAACGCATCAACAATCCCGAGATCATACGCCTTCATCATTCTATTGATAGTGCGCACATCTCCGCTATAGTAATCTGATAACACACTCTTCAGTTTGTTCTCATCAACCAAAATCTCAGGTCGATTCAAAAAAACATCCGTTAAGTTCAAATCTTATGCCTCCTCCTGAACCAAAGGAGCATCATCTTGCTCTTTTTGTTCAGTCATATCCTCTTCAGTGCACGTATTATCATTGATTTCATTCGACATACTGTCTTCAGATAATTCTGGCGATAATTCCTGTGCCTGGAGATTCTCAATCTTTTTTTCTAAATTGTCTTTCTCTATCTCAAGATTCGTTTTTTCTTCTAGAAGTTGATTGGCCTCATTAATATCTCTTGATTCTTCCTGAGTAAAGTCATGCTCCAAATCAAATGTATCAATCCGTTTCTGCAGCGCTTTAAGCTGTTCCTCTATGCGAACTCTCTCTCGCTCATTTTCTTTAAGCTTATTTCTTAAATCAAACTCCTCTGCTTTCATATTGATTCTAGGCAAAAGAGATTCTGCTCTTTCTAAATCGAGAAACAAAGATATTGATACATCGTCTCCGCTCCCCTTTTTAGTAAGAACTGGCAGATATTCTTTTATCTCAGATTTTCCGACATCTATGCCATGCTCTATGAAAATCTTAAGTATGGACCTATATAATGCATACACTTCCTCATCACTGGTATATGAATCGTCTATGCCATCAGATCCGCAAAAAACTGCTGTCGGAACGCTATCTGTAATATAAAACCTAAACTCATCTATGGAATCCGCATCACATATTGAAGTAGTGACATTTAGCTGGCAGTTATCATCCCAAGGTATGGGTTCGGAAAAATCGCCTTTCTTGTCTACAACCACACACTTCCCATCGCCTACTTGCATACCAAAAGAGTACTTAGCCGTTACAACATAGACTATGAGCGTGCAACCATACGCCTTTTCTACAGTTCTCTCTTCTTCGTTCTCGGACATGTATCTTTTTCTGTATTTTTCAGATACATTTACCAACTCTTCTTCCTTAAACGGATCAGAACTGTAATCGGCATTAACTCGTTCATGCCAATCCTTCAATATGCTTTTTGCCAATTGAAGCATAACCGGAAAACCATGTTCTTCGTCAGATAATACTTGATTCACTTCAGCAGTTTCCACAAAAGACCTAACACAATCTATTGTCGATTTAACTGCGAAATCAGAACCTCGGTCTGTTCTAGGGTAATTATCACTCCCATGTCCATCCGCAACGACACAAATATGCATCTTGTCGTCATCATAATAACCGGACGCATCTTCACAAACCTTGTCAACTTTTACATGGTTATATCCTACTTCAGTGGCAGAAAACGTAAACATATTACTCATAAATTCCGTTTCTCCCATGTGTTTCTACCTTGAAATCAGTACACGGACAAATTAGTCCCAATTTCCCCAATCGTTATCATCACTTGAAACAGATCCCTCATTTTCCTGTGCAACTTCATTTACAACAGATGAAACGATATCAGCCGAATCTTCTTCCGGCGATGTTACGGTATCAGCAGACTGCTTACTGTGACTTTGGAATTCAGATGCGCGAACACTTACTTTATGAATCATCTTTTTCAACGTTGCCTTATCTCGAATCGGAATAATAGCCTCCGGATTACCTGTAAAAGCAGATAATACTGCTAGATCAGATCCTCCATCAATTTGAATATCTAAGGCAATCTTTATAGCGTGCTTAAACCAATTGTTTTGCTGAATATTGTTCAGAGCACTCTCCCAGTTGTCTGTAGGCGCCCCATCACTCAACAGCAGTATTACAGGTGCATAAGCTCCGGTTTGAGAGTTAAGATACTCATTTCTTGAGAGCTTTTTATCAAGTTCTGTTAAAGCGTCACCAAAATCTGTCATTCCTGATGCTTGCAAATCATTCCAAATAATGTCTTCAAGCCCTACCGGACCGGATGCTGGTGTAATCCAACCACATCCACTTGAAAACTGTAAAATAGCTACTTTTATCTCAGCATCATCATTTGCTGCAGCAACCTCTTTCAGTAAAGGAATACACTCTTCCATAGCTGAATTGACAGTTCCGATCTTCTCTCCGGACATACTTCCCGATGTATCCACTAAATAAAACAGGGTCATAACCTTTCTAGGCGACGGTGTGATTTCTTCTAACAATGACATATCGATTTCCTCCTTAAATGATTTTTCCAGCGTCTTTAGGATTATTAGTACACTCTATATTGAATCCGGATTTTAGTGGTACTATTTTCCCCGGCTCAAGCGGTTTTTGGCTTCCATCCGGAAGGTTGACTTTCCAGCTTATTTCACTGGTGTTCTTAATGCCAAATACATTTGGATCATTAGGATTAGAAACTACTTCTCCTAACTTTGTAGAGACATCATTCTGTGAAGAATCCGCATGCCAAAGCATAATCTTCACTCCGGGATAAAGCGGAAGTGAAACAGTACTAAACTCTATCTTATTAGGGACTTTTATCTGCTTTTTACACTCTATGCAAGTATTGTCTCCAGTCTCTGTTATGAATGTTTCCTGTTTACAGTGCGGGCATCTAACAATGCTGGCCTTAAGCTTAAAGAATACATCAAGCCATTCCTTTTCTATGATACGAGGAGCTGTTTGCATCATAACCTCATTACTGAAAGCTCTCTCAAACATTTCCCTAATGTAATTCGGATATACCGGCCAAAATGTTTTTAGGTTTCTATCTGTCCCCTGAACCGGTCTATTCCTGTCATCCTTAGGATCATAAACAAAAACCGGTTCTTCCCCATAGTATCTTCTTTCCAGTTCTTTGGTCATACACGGTGGTGTTGATCTTTTCCCTTCAAGGGGATGATTTATGAATAATAACCTAAACAATATGACTGCAAGCGAAAAACGGTCGGACTGCTTGTCTGGATCATTTTTTCCTGTGACTACCTCAGGAGCCATATACCTTTGCTTTCCCAAGATCCCCAAATTCGTTCCAAACGGCGAAACATTATCGTTATCACATATTAAAACCCTTCCATTTTCAGGATTTATAAAGAAATTGCCATTATTGATGTCTTGATAACTATATCCGCTATTATGTAGTTCCCGAAATCCCTGTATTATGTTTATTGCAGCTTCAGTCTGAGCCGCAAAGGACTTAAAATGCACCTGTTTCTGCTTCCTAGTCCCAACAAAGAACTCTGTAAGCTCATAATAGCCAGCCGGCCGTACATCCATAATGTATCCAAAAACTCCACCATGAACATCTGTTATTCCAAGCGGCCATAAAAAATCTTTCGTGGGCGCTCCCTTTTGAATATTGTTTTCGAGATTCTTATAAAATTCCTGTTCTTTTCCGCCAAAAACACCCTTATGGTACCATTTGAGCGCATATTCTTTCCCGTTATAGGAAACCTTATAAACAGTACCCTGTCCTCCGGAACCAAACTCGGCTAAAACCTTAGCTTCTCCTCCGAATTTCATTTTGACCGTATCGCCTACTTTTAAAGATCCCATTTGTTTCCTCCTAATGAATCATCTGAAGTACCATAGCCATTAACTGTGCTTGTGGCATCATTAAATTAAGTGTCTGGCTTCCAAATTGTAATGCGACAGCATCATTATATGGAATAACTGCAGTTAGATTTTTTATTTTCTTTTCAAACCCATGTTCAGGAGCTACAAATATAATCCTCTCGTTTGTCACAAAAACAACGCCTTCTTTAAACTCAAACCATTCTTGATCTATTGGCCGAACATGTCCATTCGATGAATGCATCGTCCAATTCTTGGTAACCTTAAAGCTACTCCCTCCTCTATGTGTTTGATAAGAACGCTCCTTCTGCTTCACAGCAAGCGCACACCTATCCATAAAATGACAAGTTTCGTTCTTCCCAAGCATAATCGTAGATGGATTAAACTTGGGTAGTTGCCCCGTCATTATTTCATTGGAAACTCTTTGTGGCACTAAACTCTGTAATTGTGGTGCATCTTCACTCAAGCGAATTCCAAATAGCGATGCAACAAACCGCTTTCCTTTACTACTCATATATCTACTCCGAATCCATTTTCTGATTCTTTCTCCAGTTCTTGTACTCTCCCGTAGTAACGCGAGCATCTTTGGGTTTTTCTATCTCTGCAGGAATAGCCCAGTCTCTACCGAATTTCCTCGCTCCAGGAATGCGTCCCTCTGCACACATTCTTTGTATCCTTCGCGGAGTAACATTCCATTTTTCCGCCACTTCCTTGATAGTGATGTATTCGTCCATATAGTCCTTCTTGTTTATAAAAAGCAAAAAACACTGTTCAAATCGACATATACACGTCAATACTTAATTATATCCGTTATGACGAACCTTGTCAATCAAGTTGTACAGTTTTCAACGCTTTTCGAAGGGTTTTATGGTCATATTGCACATATGCTACGCAATGCTCTTAACGTCCTCGTATTCCAATGTAGATAACTCCTCATTCGTAAGAGGCTGCTGTGAATACAACCGATCTGCTTGATTCATAACCGCTGTTTCAAGGAAATTTCTTACCAGCCTGGCATTCGCAAAGTTTTCATTTCCCTCAACTATCACGTTCTTCCTTGGAGGAATAGAATTAAATCCTATATTTGTTCCGTTGTTCTTCTCAAGAACCTTGGTCTCAAAGTATTCCTCAGCTACATCCAATGCATTATCGGTTGTTTCATACCCTGCTTCACGGAGCATTTTCTGATAAATTTGTAAAAGCTGATCTGCATTGTAGTCCTCAAATCTTATGAATCTGTTGAATCTTGACTTTAATCCGGGATTCGAATTTATAAACTGATCCATCGGTTCGGGATAACCTGCAACTATGATAACCAGATTTTCGCGTTCATCCTCCATTGCCTTTATCAGGGTATCAACAGCCTCCCATCCAAAATCATTTTCTGAACGTTTATATGTCAAGGCATACGCCTCATCGATAAAGAGAACTCCTCCGCGAGCCTGTTTTACAACTTCCTTTACTTTTAAGGCGGTGTGTCCTACATATCCGGCAACAAGGCCCGATCTGTCAACTTCTACCAAATGACCTTTCGATAAGATCCCCAAATGGTGATAAATCTTAGCGATAAGTCTTGCCACAGTTGTTTTACCGGTTCCCGGATTACCGTAGAAAACCATGTGCTGGGTTATCGGTAGCTGGTCCAGTCCTCTTTCATCTCTGATCTGACGGATGGTGTTAAAGTGAATAAGCTGATTAACTGTGTCTTTCACCTTATTTAACCCTATCAGCCCATTTAAATCTCTTAAGAGGTCTTCAAGCGTTTCATCTTCCTCTTCTATTTTTCCCTTTTTTCCATTACTACTTGTTCTATTTCGAGATCCATCAACTGTATGCTCCGAGTGAGATGCCTTTGTCGCTTCATCCGGGCCTTTGTAATTCGCCCTGTAAAAGCTTCGCATATTGGTTATGTATGTGTTTAGATCATCACATTCACATTGAGCAGCGTCACGATCACATGCGATAAACTCCATGCCCAGAGCTTCGTACAGACATATGTACTTTTCTGCAAATGACTGATCCAAATTTCCATTCTTCTCATATATTGCATTATCAGCCTTAACTAATCTTTTAAGAACGAGCGGTGCTTTCTGTTCAAAGGATGTGCTGTACAGATTGTCTTCTTCGATTTTTTCACACATTTCCTCGGGGGATATTTGCTCTTCGAAGTAATCCTTGATAAATAGAGCCTCCTTAACCTCTATGGATCCGTCCGATGCTGACAGATACAGAAGAAAATTTATAATTTCCTTCTTTGCCAGGTTTTTCATTCTGCTGGCAGTAATATGGTCTTCATCGCTCTTGTTCTCTTCTACTTTTGCTGCAACATCATATAATTCATCAACTATCTTTTTAATTGTGTTATCCATTCCCTTCGCCTCCTTATCTCTTTTTGCTGGGCGCCTTTACCGCTCCGTTGTTTTTCTGGTTCTTTTGGGGAGCCTTTACACCGAAATCATCATCCTCATCATTGCGCTCATAGTCTGTATTCTTCGTATATCCAGTGATCAGATCTGTATGATGCCTTTCTGTGTTTTCATCAATATACTTTTGCATCATCCCTAAGTATGTTTGTAAATCAGCCTCTTCGTTTTCATCCATATCGTCCATCGTTCTACCATTTGCCTCTATAAGCCCTCCAGCCAAAATCCCGAATAAATTGAATAAAACACTCCCCAGTTCCTCATCGATAAAAGCCGCCTGCGGCATCTCATATATTGCATTATCAAATGCCACGAATATCTGAAGAAGCAAAGGAACATCGTTTTCAAAGCGAGTACTGTACAAATCTTTTTCAATTATGATCTCGTTCAGTCTATTAGGAGTAATGTTTATATCAAGCAGATCGCTGATATATCTGCATTCCTTCCAGGACAATACTCCGTCAGATGCTGATAAATACGCCAGAAAATATAAAAGATGCGTTTTCAAAGCCTTTACGAAAAACTCTTCTCCTTCAATATCCAGTTTCTCTTTTATCCCACCTGTTGCTTCAACAAGATTGCAAAGTTCGTAAACTTTCTCTAATGACGATTTCACACGACTTGCCTGAGCTACCATAT
>JAEEGL010136553.1_pt1 | contig 10993 bp, 8 predicted proteins | sample 9134231 | NCBI WGS metagenome assembly JAEEGL01 (sample SAMN16246548, study PRJNA631951) | gut metagenome | biome: gut microbiome; feature: rumen; material: fiber-attached | host: Bos | place: Iran: Karaj | collected 2018-10 | reverse complement strand
AGGCCTCTCGCTCATCCTCATCCTGTTCATAGCCATCATCTGCATGGCTATAGCCTATTTCTTCACGCTGCTCACGCGCTTTGCCATTTCCCGCAAGCGCGAGTATATGGCCGATGCCGGCGGTGCAGAGCTATGCGGCGACCCATTGGCATTGGCATCGGCGTTGCGAAAGATCAGCAGCGACCCAGGCTTGCAAGGCACTCAGCGTGAGGACGTTGCCCAGCTCTTCATCGTCCACCCCCAGGGACTCACGTCAGGGTTTGCTTCATTCTTCAATTCGCTGTTTGCCACACATCCGCCAACGGAGAAGCGTATCGAGATACTGGAGCAGTTTTGATTGACCTTCCCGCGTACTTAATAAGTAGAAACTTTTGCTGAATTAAATGAAACCAAACGGAATTTGCAAATTCTTAGTCTGCCTCTTTTTCGGTGGGTTGGCCATCTATGGCATATACGCTGCATTCAATGGGAAGGCAGCCCAGAATGTAGAGACCGACGATTCGAGCCAGTTTGTGACCCTGACCGATGCCGTTCCAGATGCCATTCTGGAGATACGCTATTTCGGAACTTACAACTTTGTGGGACATCGCATTGACGGCTACGAGGAACCCACCGCCTTGCTGACGAAGAGAGCTGCCGACAGCCTTCGCGCCGTGAGCGATGACGTGCTGGCCATGGGCTATCGGCTAAAGATCTATGACGCCTATCGTCCGCAAAAGGGTGTCGACAACTTTGTGCGCTGGGCTGCGAACATTGACGACACGCTCATGAAGGCTTATTTCTATCCCGACCTGTCGAAGGAAGTCCTTTTCCCGCAGGAGTACATCATGGAGAAGAGCGGGCATACACGTGGTAGCACCGTCGACCTGACGCTTTTCGACATGAAGACGGAGAAAGAACTCGACATGGGCGGTACCTTCGACTGGTTTGGACCGGAGAGCCATCCCGACTTCTGTGGCAATTCTGAGACGGGCGAATACACGGGCGATAACCACAAGAGTCCCGTCGGGCGTAGCATCACAGCCGAGCAGTTTGCCAATCGCATGCTTCTGCGTAGCGTCATGCTCAGGCATGGCTTTAAGCCTCTCGACACCGAGTGGTGGCATTTCACCTTACTCGACGAGCCCTTCCCCGATACGTATTTCACGTTCCCAGTGAGGCAATTGTAGGGGAGGTAATGAGTAGGGGCAGACTCCCGTATCTGCCCGAACCCTATAACTGATTTTTATCGGAAAGAAATTATCATCATTAGAATAATTATTCTATCAATAGAGCTACGTGACCTCGGAGAGGTCATGACAACAGATACCCCAGGTCTACTGACCTGGGGTATTTGTATCGGGTGTGAGGATGCCGACTTCGAAGATGTCACACGAAAAATATATCCTCATGACGTGACTATTCCCCTGTATATGGCCATATATTTCGTTACGTGCGACATCTCCGAGGTCCGTTTTTATATTTCTGGTCGCGATTATCCCCAGGTCGGTAGACCTGGAGTTTCTGATATTTGGACGTCTCCGAGGTCACGTGACTCTATTTTATGGGCGTAATTATTCTAATTCTTTTTTTCGCCCTTTTCGGTGTTTCGGGTGTTTTCGGAATAAAGCCCACAGATATTCGGGCAGACACGGGAGTCTGCCCCTACACGCGGCTGTTGCTCCCCTCATTTCGGAGGGATCGGGGGGAGGCCATACACGGGATTCTGCCCCTACACGTGGGTGTGAAAATCCAAGCAGGGTTCGTCAAGGCCCTGCATTTTCATTCTTTTGGTGCAGTCTGTTGTTGCCAAACCTCACCCCTTCTCTGGCTGGTGAGCCTCAAGGAAGGATTTGTTCTGCTTCAGGTCCTCGACGAATTGGTCAATCTTTTGGAGTTCGCGAGGAATACGGATGTTCTGCGGGCAATGAGGCTCACACTGGCCACACTGTATGCAGTGGCTGGCCTGACGCAGGCGAGGCACGGCACGGTCGAGTCCGATGAGGTACTGCCGGCGCAGTTTCATGTACTCAGGATCCATGACGTCGGTGGGCAGCGTTCCTTCGTTCTTACATTTGTTATAATGCACGAAGATGCCCGGTATGTCGAGTCCGTAGGGGCATGGCATGCAGTACTTGCAGTCGTTGCAGGGAATGTTCTGCATGGAGAACAGCTTGCGCGCTATGTTGTCGTCGAGGAATCGCTGTTCCTCCTCATTGAGCGGAGTAAGTGGACAGTAGGACAAGAGGTTGTCCTTGAGGTGCTCCATGTAGGTCATGCCCGAGAGCACGGTGAGCACTCCCTCGGGTGTACCGGCATAGCGGAACGCCCACGAAGCCACGCTGTGTTCCGGATCGCGCTCCTTCAGTTCCGTAGCCACGAACTGCGGTACGTTGGCCAGTCGGCCGCCGAGCAGGGGTTCCATGACGACAGTCGGAATGCCCCGCTTTTGCAGTTCGGCATAGAGGTACGAGGCGTCGGTGTTGCTGCTGTTGATCTCGTTGGCATAGTCCCAGTCCAGGTAGTTCAGCTCAATCTGCACGAAGTCCCAGTGATACTTGTCCTGCTGCGAGATCAGATAGTCGAACACCTCCACGTCGCCATGATACGAGAAGCCGAGGTTGCGTATGCGGCCAGCCTTTCGCTCCTCGACCAGATAGTCCAGCATGCCGTTGTCCATATATCGTGCGTTGAAGGCATCCATGCCACCGCCGCCGATGGCGTGCAGGAGGTAGTAGTCGATGTAGTCCACCTGCAGTTCCTTCATGGAGTTGCGGTACATCTGTATGCTTCCCTCGCGCGTCTGCGTCTCAGGTGCGAAGTTCGACAGCTTGGTGGCCACAAAGTATTCGCTGCGCTTGTGGCGGCTTAGTGCGATGCCCGTGCAACGCTCGGACAGTCCGCGGCAATAGGCAGGGCTTGTGTCGAAATAGTTCAGTCCGTGCTCTATGGCGTAGTCCACCTGTCGGTTGATCATTTCTTGGTCGAACTTTGGATCCTTCCCATCGTCGCCAGGCACAGTTGGCAGGCGCATCATGCCATAGCCCAGCAGCGACACCTTGTCGCCATTGGTCGGATTGGTCCTGTAGGTCATCTTGCCCGTAGGCGGTTCCACCTGTTTCTTGTATTCGTCGGCAATGGCTTTCTGCTTCTTGCTTTTGCAGCCCGTGACGACAGCTGTCGTGGCTACGGCTCCTGCACCGAATAGTTTCAGGAAACTTCTGCGTGATATCTTGTTATCTTTATTCATAGACATTTATTCGCTAAACACAAAACATTCAATTCTCTGCGACGGGCAGACACGGGAGTCTGCCCCTACGCTAAACGCTAATCGTTCATCACCCATTACTCATCACCCGTCACCCAACAATTACATCTCCCGATGCACTTCGTGGCCTTCGACGTAGATGGCGGGGAAGGGACGTGCCGGACAGAGGTTCTCACAGGCACCGCAGCCTATGCAGCGGCTCTCGTTGACGGCAGGTACGAAGGGCGACTCATCGTCGTCAGGGTTGCTGGGCACCATCTCGATAGCACCCGTCGGGCAATGGCGTTCGCAGTTGCCGCAGTCCACGCCATCGGTCAGCACGAGGCAGTTCTTCTTGATCCACACGGCATGGCCAATCTGCGTCGAAGCCTTGTCCTCATGGCTGATTGGCTTGATGGCTCCTGCTGGGCAGACCTCTGAACAGCGGTTGCACTCAGGTCGGCAGTAGCCCAGCTCGTAGCTCATGGTGGGCATCATCAGGTGCATCAGGTCGTTAGAAGGCCGCAGCACTTGGTTCGGACATTCCGACACGCAGAGCTGGCAACCCGTGCAACGAGTTTGCATGTTGCGTGCCGAGAGCGAGCCCGGAGGTGTGAGGGGCGTCTGTCGCTTGGGGATGGCCTTTTCCTTGATTTCAGCCAGTCCGCCATCGACCTTCTTCTTCTCCTGAGCGAGGGCCGACGTAGCGATGAGCCCCGTGGCCAGTAGGAACGAACGGCGCGATGTGTCGGGCTTGCCGGCAGCAGCACTGGATTGAGCTGGTTCGCTGGAGGCATTCGCAGGACGAGACTCGCTCGCAGGACTGGAAGAACTGGGTTTGCCAGGTTTCATGGCATATCGCAGGGCTCCGAACTTGCAGCTTTCGATGCAGTCGCCACAAGCCACGCAGCGCGAGTAGTCCACGCTGTGGCTCTTGAAGTCGATGCATGCAGCCTTGCAGTTCTTCGAGCAGAGCGAACAGTTGCGGCACTTGTCCTTGTCAAAGCGTATCTTGAAGAGCGAGAAACGGGCAAAGAACGAGAGCACGGTGCCCACGGGGCAGATGGTGTTGCAGTAGGTGCGGCCGTTATTCCATGCCAGCGGGATGAGCACCAACACGGTGAGAACAGCAATGACGAGCACCACGCCGATGGAGGGCACCAGCACGTCGACCGAGTAGAAAGCATAGCTGTCGATGCGCTCGGCAATGGCGGCTAGACCGTTGTTGCACAGTTTCCACAAGGGCTGGAAAATGGTTGTGGCAATGCGGCCATAGGCAGAGTAGGGGGCGAGCAACTGAACGATGCTGCCGATGCCTGCAAGGAATGCCACGATGAACACGCCAAGTACCGTGTAGCGCAGCCACGAGAGTGCCCGTGAGTAGGAGTAGCGGTTCTTCTTGGCACGCTTGCCCATCCAGGCGATGGCATCCTGGAAGATGCCGAGCGGGCAGATCACGGAGCAATAGATGCGGCCAAAGACGAGCGTCAGCACCACAAGGGCGACGACGACCAGCAGGTTCAATGCCAACACGGCAGGCAGGAACTGCACCTTGGCCATCCACGAGAGCCACACATGGGCTGTCCCCGTGAAGTCAACGAAGAGCAGGGTGATGCCAATGAACATCACCAATGCGAGGATAGTGCGGATTTTCTTTAACATGGGGTTTATAGGGAATTTATCTGATTGACGATTTTGCGACCACGGATGTCACGGACCTACAAGATTTACGATTTACAGATTTACGATTGACGATTTTGCGACCACGGATGACACGGATTCAACGGATTATTTTATTCCAATTAGTTCTAATTTGTTTCCTGTTTTGTGACCACAAAGGGTAATCATATTTATCAATTATCAATTCTCAATTCTCAACTGTCAATTCTCTCGCACCAGCAGTATGCTCAGCTCGTAGAGAAACCAGATGGGCAGCGCCACGATGGAGAGTGTGAAGGCATCGGTGGTAGGCGTGATGATGGCTGCGATGACGAGGATCACAACCACGGCATGCCTTCGATATTCGCGCATGAACGAACGCTTGAGCACCCCCATGCGCCCCAGAATCCAGCACACCACCGGCAACTCGAACACCAGTCCCAGAAGGAGGCTCATCGTGATGAGCGTGTCGGTGTACGACTGCAGCGTGAGCATATTGGCCACGTCGGGACTCACCTGATAGGTGCCCAGGAAGCGCACCGTCAGCGGGAAGATGAGCAGATAGTTCAGCAGCGTCCCCACGGCGAACATCACATAGGCCGAACCCACTATCTGTGTGGCATAGCGCCGTTCATTGGTATACAGGGCAGGCGAGACGAAGGCGAAGATCTGGTAGAGCACGTAGGGCGATGCAACGAGCAGACCCGCATAGAGCGCCACCTTCAAGTGAATCATGAACTGCTCGGTCAGTCCCGTGTTCATCAGTCCCACCACGAAAGGCTCCACGCCCAGCAGCCGATAGGTCAGGAAATCGCTCGATCTGGGTGCCAGCACGATGTCGAAGAGCGGTTCCTTCAGGGCGAAGGCAACCACTCCCAGCACTGCTGTCAATGCCAGGCAACGAAGCAGGCGCGCGCGCAATTCGTCGAGATGGTCCCAGAACGTGAGCCCGTCCGCAGGGTTAGCGCCTTCGCTGCTGTCGCTTTGTGCCACGTTGTCGGCCTCGGTGCTCATTTCTTGTCAGCGTCCTCCTTCTTGTCGTTCAAGTCCTTCGCCTCGTCGTCCACTTCCTTCATGCCGTCCTTGAAGCTCTTGATGCCCTTGCCCAGGCCCCTCATGAGCTCAGGAATCTTGCGGCCACCGAAGAGCAGGAGGATGATGAGTGCAATGATGAGAATCTCTTGCGTTCCAATTCCAAACATAGTAGTTTTGTTTTTATGATTGTTTATTTCTGCAAATTTAGGAAAAAAGAATGAAACGACAAAACATTCGGTTCGAAAAAAGTACCGAACAGCATAGAATTCATAGTAAACAGTCCAAGCAATGAAGCCACTGCAGGACATCTGCCACTCCCGATTCGCATAGGCAGCAATGCCTTTATACCCTGCAAAGCATAGCTTTTAGAGTTGGAAAGCATAGCTTTTACCCCCTGTAAAGCACTGCTCTTATACCTTGTAAAGCATAGCTTTTGACCCCGTAAAGCATTGCCATAATGGTATAAAAGCACTGTTCTTACACCATAATAGCATTGCTCCAGCATCACAATACCATTGTTCTTGCACTACAATACCAGCTCTCTGCGGGAATGCTCCCACACACGTGGCTGTCGAAGCACACCTCCGTTTTTTGGGGGGAGCGGCCTACAGCGAAGCATAGAAGTCGGCGTAGGAGCTGGCCACTTTCATGAATTCGTGGTGCTTGCGGATGTAGCTGATGCTCTGGCGCTTCAGTTCATGGATGCGCTCGGGGTGGTTGACGAGCTGCTCCAGCTGCTCACAGACACTCTCATAGGTAGGCTCGACATTGATGATGGGCTTCAGCTGCGTCTCGTTCAGGATCTCGTAGTTTTCGGGTTCGCCACCGCCTATGCAGATGATGCCTCGGCTCATGGCCTCCAGGGGGTTCATGGACGGAGTGTAGCTGTAGAGCTGGTCGAGGATGGCATCGCTGCCGTTCATCATCTCGACATACTCGTTGAAGGGGACGCTCTCGGCAATTCGCAACTCGACCTTTCCGGGATGGCGGCTGACGACGTCCTGTGCGGCCTTGAGCATGATGTCGGTGCCCTTGTATTCGGAGCGCGAGCGGTTGATGCCGATGAAGAGCCGTAGGGGTTCGCCCTGTGCCTTGGGTGCCGGCTCAGGCACATTGCCTATCTCAATGGGGTAGGGAATGAAGACGGTTTTCTCGGGGAAGTTAGGCTTGTAGCACACCCAGTTCTCGTAGAGTCCGGCCACGATGCCATCGCATTCGGCAGCGATGAGTTTGTTGAGCCGCTCCTTGGCCGTGCCCATCCAGTCGTTGCGCTGGACGATGGCATCGGTATTGGTGCGCAGCTCGTCGCCAATGTTGAAGTCGCTGTAGCGCAGGGGCTTCTTCAGGCAACACTCCGACACCCAGTAGTAGTCCATGCCGAAGGCGCCGAGCACTACCTTCTTGTTGTAGCGACGCAGATAGCGGTAGACGGGGAAGACGAGCGAGGCTTTCAGTTCGAGGAACAACGGGTTGATGAGCTGCACCACATCGTAGCCGCGTAGGCGTGGGAGCACCTTCAGCAGGCGCAGGCAATAGCAGATGCCTCCCCATTTCGTGTACTTGCGGCTGAGGTCAATGTCGCGCGGGTAGTCTTTCCAGAAGTCGCCGTTGGAAGCCACCGTCACCTCGTGCCCCAATGCCCGCAAGCCCTTGGCCAGCGTTGCATGCACATTGCTGTATTCTCCAAGCAGAAGTATCTTCACCTTAGTCTATGGAACAAAATGATGAGTATAAAACGTTGAAAGTCGGCTGACAGGTGAGCCCTCAGCGGATGACGGTTTGCAGGAACTTGCGCCCTGCGCCTGAGTTGGTCATCATGCGGAACAATGAGTATTTCTTCGTGTAGCCCTTGTCGGGCAGGGGGAACAGTCCCTTGGCACGGAGCCTTTCGATGGTCTCGTCGAGCATGTTGTTGCCGTGGCCAATCTTCATGACCTGGTAGAGGTAGTCCATGGTGAGTTGGGCAATGCGCCGGCTCAGGGCCACGCGCTCGAACTCGGGCAGCTTGGAGGCGATGTCCTGCAGCTTGAACAGGATTCGCTCAGTGTCGGCCAGCCGCTGGGCATGGTGCTGCGTCTCGTTCTCGTGCGTCAGCGAATCCTCACGCTGGCGATAGAAGTAGGCTTGGGCATCGGTGGATATCAGACGTTCGGTGCGCAAGAGCAGCAGGGGGGTGAACTCCTCGTCCTCGTGGAGCAGGCCGGGCGTGAACTGCAGGGTGGAGAGCGTCATGCGGCTGAATATGTAGCCGCAGGCCGATGCCCGCAAGTTGTTGTTGTGCATGTAGGCAGCACCGCTCACGGCCTCTTCGGCATTGACAGTGGAGGTCGATGACTTGTCCTTCGTGGTAAGTTGGAACAGCAGCATGTCGGGTTGCTGGTCCTTCAGGATGGCGAGACACATGTCGTAGGCATCTTTCAGCAATCGGTCGTCGCCATCGACGAACTGCATATAGCGACCTGTTGAGATGCGCATGCCATTGTTACGTGCCACGCTGAGGCCTTCGTTCTTCTGCCTGATGTAGACGATCTCGGTTCGAAGGTCGCCCAAGCTGTCAATGGGAGAAGTCTGGCTGCCGTCGTCGACGACAATGATTTCCCGCTCGTCGGGCCTCAAGTTGAGTGCCACGATGCTCTCGATGCACTCCTTCAGCAGTTCGACCGGCATGTTGTAGCTGGTGACGATGAAACTGATCAACGGCCGTTTGCGACCGCCTTGTGAATAACTTTGTTGATCCTGCATAAGTTGCTGATACCTATTAAGTTTTGTAATTTCATTTTAAGTGTTGCTTTCGACTTCTCGCCAGGTGCACAGACTTGACTGAAGGGCGGCAGCTGGGGCACTCGTCCCGTGAGTGCATAGACGTCGAGAGCCACATTGAGCACTCGGGCGTAGTAGTGGGCAGTGGCTCCTGCCAGCGGGTTGTCGGCCTTGACATTGAGCACTTTCAGATGGGCCTGAAGCAGGTCGTCGAGATCCTGCCCGCTGGCTTGGACCGTGATGCCCTCGGTATTGTAGCAGTAGTAATAGTAGCCCATGCTCGTCGTGGCCACCATCTGACAGCGACTGAGCAGCTTGGGCAGCGTGTGGGCATCCTCGAACTTCCTGCCTACGGGGAAGGTTACCTCGTCGAACAGTTCGCGGCGGTAGATCTTGTTGCATGCATAGGAATGTTCGTAGGCACGTGCCTCGTACCAGTACTTCCTCATGTCGCTGTATTCGCGGTTGTCTAGCCGCAGTACGTTCATGTGCTTAGGCCTGCCGAAGTGCTCGTAGACGGAGTATTCCAGGATGTCGTAGTCGTGGTGGATGGTCAGGAGGTCCATCAGGGGTTTCAGGGTGTTGTCGGCAATGTAGTCGTCGCTGTCGATGAACGTGACGTATTCGCCCTTAGCCTTCTTGATGCCCGCATTCCGGGCGTCGCTAAGGCCTCCGTTCTTCTTGTGGACCACCTGTATGCGTCTGTCGCGCTGCATGAGCTGGTCGCACAGGGCAGGGCACCCGTCAGGTGAGCCGTCGTCGACCAGAATCAGCTGGTAGTCGCGGAATTGCTGCTTCAGAACGCTCTCGACACATCGTTCAAGAGTCTGTTCTGTCTTATATACGGGAATAATGATTGTTAGTTTCATGCAACTGCAAAGTTAATAATAAATGTGGAGTTGGCCGCAAGTTTTTGAAAGATTAACAAAAAATGGGGTGGGGCGTGTCTGCTTTTTCGTGGTGTTGCCGTGCAATAAATACGGTAAAACGACGTTATAAGAGTGACACAATTATGGAAGAGAAAGAAGACAGATATTCGAATATACTGAAATATACGGGTATCTTTGGCGGTGTCCAGGGAATAAACATTCTGGTCGGAGTGGTGCGCACGAAGCTGGTGACTTGGCTGCTCGGACCAGAAGGCTATGGCCTTGTGGCTTTGTTCAACTCAACGACCAAGCTGGTGGGCGAATCGACAAACCTGGGTCTGGCCATGAGTGCCGTGCACGTAATTTCGGATGCCTATGCCAAAGACGATTCCCAGCGACTGGAGAGTGCCGTGAAGCTGATCCGTTCGTGGAGCATCCTGACGGCCCTGTTCGGCATGCTGGTGTGTGTGCTGGCCAGTCCGCTGCTCAACAGCTATACGTTCAGCTGGGGCGACCATACCCTGCATTTCGTCCTGCTGTCGCCAGTCATCGGCCTGACAGCCATCACTTCAGGCGAGATGGCCGTGCTGAAAGGTACGCGCCAGTTGCGCCATCTTGCTGCCATCAGCATCTATGGCATGGTGGGAACACTCATTGTGAGCGTCCCGCTCTATTGGTTCTGGCGCGAAGCTGCCATCGTTCCCTCGTTGGTGGCCATGGCCTTGGTGCAGATGCTTATCGTCATCGTCTTCTCCTACCGTCTTTTCCCCCTGCGCTTTTCGTTGCGATGGAAGCACCTGTCGGCAGGAAAAGCCATGGTCTGGCTTGGTATCGCCTTCGTCATGGCAGGCATCATGGGCAGCGGTGCCGAGCTGGTGATACGTGCCTACCTGAACAATGTCGACTCGTTGGACACTGTCGGCCTGTACAGCTTTGGCTATGGGCTCACGTTGACGTCGGGCAGCTTGGTCTTTTCGGCCATGGAGACGGAGTATTTCCCACGGCTCTCGGCCATTCAGGGCATCGGCAAGCAACTCAATTCGGCCGTGAACAGCCAAATTGAAGTGAGCATGCTGCTGGTCACGCCTGTGCTTGTGGGCTACATGGTAAGCCTGCCCATCCTGCTTCCGCTGCTCTCAACGGGCAAGTTCCTGCCTGCCCTGAGCATGATGCAAGCCATGGTCGTGGCGCTGTTGTTCCGTGCCATCTGCCTGCCCATCGCCTACCTGTCGTTGGCAAGGGGCGATTCGTGGTCCTACCTGCTGCTCGAAGGAGCCACCGATGTGGTGATGGTGGTGTTCGTCATCCTGGGCTACCGCCATTGGGGACTCACTGGAACGGGTATGGCGTTGACCTTGGCGTATGTGATGGAACTCATCCTGCTGGTGAGCTACATGCGGTGGAGGTTCAAGTACAAAGTGTCGAAGCAGGTGGTCAGCTATTT
>JAEEGL014499835.1_pt1 | contig 10994 bp, 7 predicted proteins | sample 9134231 | NCBI WGS metagenome assembly JAEEGL01 (sample SAMN16246548, study PRJNA631951) | gut metagenome | biome: gut microbiome; feature: rumen; material: fiber-attached | host: Bos | place: Iran: Karaj | collected 2018-10 | reverse complement strand
CGGCGAAGTTGTAGGTGACGCGGCCGACGAAGCCCATGATGCCGGAAGGCACATGGTAACTGTCGGAGGGCATCGTGTACTTGGAAGCCTTGCCGAGCAGGAGGGCGGACCAGTTGTGGGAGCCGAAGGAGGCCGCCCAGTCGATGCCGGCATCGACATAGAACTTGTTCCAGTTGGAATAGCCCCAGGACTCGAAGGCGCCGCTGCCCATCGAGCCGCCGAAGAAGTCGTATTCGAGCGGGTTGTCTGCGTTGCGCTGGATGGAATAACTGGGCAGCGAAGGGGTGTACTTCACATAGCGGTTGTAGTTGTCCTGATAGGAGACCGTCGCGTGGGCGGAGAGCCCCTTCAGGAGGTAATCCATCGTGTGGGACAGGCGGAGGGTATTGTCCAGCAGGCTGTTGTAGATGGTCGCCGTGCCGCTGTTGAGGAGATTGTAGAGGGCGTTCTGGAAACCGAGGTTGCTGTGCGTCTTGGTGGCGAGCGGGTTCTGGACCGAGCCCGCGATGCCCGCGAAGCCGCTGATCAGGCGGCCGTCCACGATGCCCGGACTGATGAACGGGTTGCAGTCGTAGATGTACTGCATGATGATCTTGTAGCGGGCCGAGAGGTCATACGCGTCGGCGCCGTTGCCGGGTCCCGTCGTCTCGCCGAACTGGCCGGCGGAGTTGACCGTGAGCGTCGTCCGCTCGCCCAGGCGGATGTCGAAGTTGGAGCGGAAGTTATAGCGGTTGAACAGGGAGCGGGTGTCCGCCCCGTAATACTTCGTGCTCCGGGTGATGCCCTCCTGGCGGAAGTAACCGAACGAAACGAAGTAGCGCACGCGGTCCGTGCCGCCGCTCACGTTGAGGTTCGCCTGGTACTGGGGCGCGACGCTGTCGAACTGCTCCCGGAAGAGGTTGTGGTCGGCATAGTAGAGGGCGGGCGTGGCGTTCAACTGCGCCTTCTGCTCCGCCGTCAAGCCGGTCATCGCCTCCACTTCCTGCGGTGTGAAGTCCCTGTTGTTCTTGAACTTCCAGAGGTCATAATCATCGAAGATGTAGGTGGACAGGCCCTCGTTGCCGGGATAGGAGCGCTGCTCGTTGCGGATCGCCTCGTTGCGGAACAGGGCATACTCGTAGGCCGTGCAGCCCTCCTGCAGCAAGGTCGCGGACGTCAGGCCGTAGTTGCCCGAAAAACTGATGACGGGCCGGCCCTTCGCCCCGCGCCGGGTCGTCACGATGATGACGCCGTTGGCGCCGCGGACGCCGTAGACGGCCGTGGACGCCGCATCCTTCAGGATGCTGATGCCCTGGATCTCATTGGGGTCCATGGCGTTGAACTCGCCCATCGCCTGCTCGCTGGCCTGCTCCACCCCGTCGATGATGATGAGCGGGGTCGCCGTCCCGTAGGTCGAGACGCCGCGGACGTAGATGTTCGCCGCGTTGCGCCCCGGCTCGCCGGAGGTCTGCAGGCCCGCGACGCCGGGCGTGTTGCCGATCAGGGCGTTGGAGATGTTCGACACCGGGGCGGCGAGGATGTCGCTGCCGCTGACCGAGGAGATCGCGCCGGTCACGTTCACCTTCTTCTGCGTGGCGAAGGCCGTGACCACGACCTCGTCCATCAGGTTGGTGTCGGGTTCCAGGGCGGCGTCGAGCACCGCCTGCGCGGGCCCGACGCGCCGGACCAGGGTCCGGTAGCCGATGAACGAGACCTCGAGGACGGTCGCGCCGGCGGGGATGCGGATGGCATACGTGCCGTCCGCCCCCGTGGATACGCCGTTGGTCGTGCCTTGCTGGAGCACGACCGCACCGTACAGGGGCTCTCCCGTCTCGTCCACGACCGTGCCGCGGACGGTCCGCGGCCCGCCCTGGCCGAAGGCCGGGAGGGCGGCGGTCCCCAGCAGCAGGGCGAGGACGGCCCGGAGGATCAGTTTCAGGGAATGGGTCATTGTCATATCGGGTTTATTGCACTTGACATCCCGCCGGCATCGTGTACATGTCCGGAAGGTCCTTGCTGAAAAGCGTACGCTCCAGGGCATGCATCTTCCGGAAGTCGTCCTCCGAAGGATGGCCGGGATAAACGCTGTAATAATGCTTGTCGGATTCGTTGCCGCCGACATACTTGTTGCGCCACATCGTCACGAGGGAGATCCGCCGGCCCTCCGTGGGATTCACGAGGAAGCGGGTCCAGTAGTCCTTCTGGGTAAAGGACTCCAGGCCGTCCTCCGTCACCCCGCAGGGTTTGCGCTTGGCCAGCGAGACGGCCTCGAGCGCCTTGAGGTTCTCCGTGAAGGCGTCGTTGTTGGCGCCGTGGTAGCAGTCCATGCCGATGAAGTCCACGTATTCGTCGCCGGGCCAGCGGAAACGGATGCGCTCCTTCGCGTCGGAATAGACACCGTCCATCTGGGGAGAGATGGCATAGAGGAGGTTGTGGACACCCTTCGTGTCCCGCAGATAGGTGACCGTCAGGCGCCACAGGGAGACGAACTCGCTCGCCGTCGTGCAGGAAGCCCCCCACCAGGACCAGTTCTGGGTATGTTCATGGAAGGGCCTGAAAATCACGGGAATCAACTTCCCGTTCCCGTCCTTCAGCCCGTTGGCGAACTCCGCAAGCCGGTCGAGGTACTTCAGGAAAGCGGCGCGCGTCGCCGTCCCCTCGGTCAGGATCTCCCGGACGACCTCCTTCGAGGAATTGTCCCAGGCGTCCTTGCCGCTCCGGGGATTGTTCAGGTGGGCGCAGGCGAGAATCACCTCGCCGCGGGCGCGGGCCTCCAGGATCACCCGGCGCCGGATGGCGTTCTCCGCATTGTTGAAGCGGGAATCCATCAGTTCCGCGAAATCGACGCTGAACACGCCCGGGTAGTCGCCGCAGACGGCCTTCGTGTCCGAGCCGCCGGGCTCGTTGTACCAGTAGCGGCCATACCAGAGGTCGTCGTGGTGGCCGAACATCCAGCCGCGGTCGGCGACGGTCCAGAGGTTGGCGAAGAGCGCCTTCGTTTCCGCCGTGGCGTCCTTGTCCACGATGGAGAGCTGCAGGCTTTCCGACGACGGAACATCCTGCTTCACCGTCACTTCCTTGAAATAATACCGGTCGGACACATCGGTGAAACGGATCTTCGCGCTGCGCGCGGAAGTATAAGGATTGGGTTCCGCGCTGAAACGCTTCAGGGCCGGGGTCCCGCCCGCTTCCGAAATCCAGGAAGCCTCCGTGCGGACGGAATACGCGAAATTCGCGTCCACGGCGATTTCGAAAGGCCCCCCTTCCGCGGGAACGGTCACTTCCGTTACGGCGAAGGAGAGGTGGCGCGTATCCACCGGGGCCTGCGGAGCGGGCTCCTTGCCGCAGGCGGCCAGGAGCAGGAGGGGAAGCAGGAAACGGAAGGAAGACGGGCTCATTGCTTTTCGGCGAGGACGAAGAAGAACTTCGGGAAATTGTAGAACTTGTCCTTGTCGGTCCAGTCGGTTTCCGCCAGGATGACGAGGCCCGGCGTGCTGGCCGGAATCTTGAAGGCGAAGGCGCACTGCCCGGCGGGGACCGTCAGCACCTTGGTATCAGTGCCGTCCCCCAGCGCAATCGCATCGGCGTAGATCTCGGCGAGCGGGCCGTACTCCCCTTCCGGCCAGATCGTACAGGTCTTTTCCAGTTCGACCTGCTGGCCGTCCGCGTTGGTATAAGTGCCCTTGAAGGTGATTTCACCCGTGGAGACCTTCATGGAATAGGTGCCATCCCCTTCCGGGATGCAGCGGTAATAATGCTGGAGGGAGCCCCAGTTGCTGTCGAAGGACGCATACTTCCCGTCCTCCCCGGGATCGTGGTGGACCGTTCCCCACGTGTCCCCGGTCTCCGGGTCCGCACCGGTGCAGGTCAGCGTCAGGATGTTGTCGTCTTCCCATGCGTAGTTGGACGAAGGGAAACTCCAGTCCTTGTCGAAAAAGGACATGACGTGGGTGCCGCTCCAGGCCGCGACATTGCCGCCGTACAGCCAGCAGCAGTGCGTCACGAACTTGTAAACGCCGGCCGCGGGGTCGACGAAAGGCTCGTAAGTAACGGTATATGTGCGGGTTTCGCCGTTATAGGCCGTAACGACGATGCGCGCGCTGCCGCCGGAGAGGTCGATCGTGTCGCCCGCCTTGACGGAAGCCGTCGGGCAGTACTCGCTATCCGGGAAGGCGAAATCGAGCGCTTCGACGCGCACTTTCGCCAGGTCCAGCGAAGCGGAAATCAGGGTCACGACAATCTTCCCCTCCGTGTCGTTGCGCCAGTCGGAGGTGATGGTCGCGGCACCGATCTGGGATTCCAGCCGGAAATTCACCGGCGTCCGTTCGCGGAGCCAGGGATCGACAAGCGGTTCCGTGTTGCGGGGCTCCTGCGTGCAGGCGCACGGCGCCCCCAGGAGGAGGGCGGCGAGGAGCAAGGTCTTGACGGGACGGGTCATAACGCAAAAATGAATCGTTCTTTACCCTACAAAGGTAGAGGGATTCAACTTGCGTAACAAATATATATTTAACAAATACTAATACTTTCTTGACATTTACACGAACACGCGCTTCTTCCGGAAGATGGTCCGGAAGTCGCGCGGCGTGTAACCCCGTTTCGCCTTGAAGATGCGGTTGAAGTTCGAAAGGTTGTTGAAACCGCAGGCATAGCAGATTTCGGAGATGTTCTGGTTGGTATCCACGAGCATCCGGGCGGCGTTGCCGAGGCGGATGTCGATGATGTAGTCCATCACCGTCCGGCCGGTCCGCTGGCGGAAGAAGCGGCTGAACGCCGAGGGCGCCATCCCGGCCAGCGAGGCGAGCGTCTCGAGGCGGATGTCCTCGGCCGCGTGTTCCACAATGAACTGCTTGACTTTCAGTACCCTGCGGCTCTCCTTGTCCTGGTCGGCATGGGCGAAGGAACTGCTCGCCAGCACGCGCGCATCTTCCGATTCGGCCAGTTCGTTGAGGATTTTCAGGAAAGCCAGGAACTGGTCGAAGGACGAGGTCTCCGAGGCCAGCGAATCGATGAGCGAATAGACCTTCAGGATGGTCTTCATCGGGAAATTCAGGCCCTGCTCCGCCCGCTCGAACATCTTCCGGATGGACGAGAACTGGCTGCGGTTCAGCGTGGCCTCCGAGAGGAGGTCCGACGAGAACTGGATCGTGACCTCCCGGACATCCTGGGCCGTGCAGCGGCCCTGTTCCCAGGCATGTTCCAGGTCCTTTCCCGTAATCAGCGTCAGTTCATACGGTCCGATCTCCTCCACGCTGTCCCCCACCACCCGGCGCACCCCGGCCCCGTTCTCGATGAAATTCAGTTCATACTCCCGGTGGGAATGCAGCGGGAACTGGAACTCGGACTTGTGCCGGTCGACGATATAGAGGCAGTCCTTCTCCGAAAGCGGTGTGATTTCCTCGAGAATCATGATACTATTTTTGCGCTTACAAAGATAGTAAAAAACCGCTTTCCCCACCAAGCCCGTGCACGTTTTTGCCTCTTTAAGGCCGTTTTCGTGCCGCACCCCACCTCCGCAGGGCGGGGTGCGGCACGTTTTCGCCCTTTGGCGCGCCTTTCCGTGTCTGGACTATAAGCTATAAAAAACGGTCCAGGTCCTCCTTCTTCAGATAGAGGGCTTTGGCCAGGCCTTCGGTCTTTGCCGCCTTCTTTTCCCGAAGCAGGATTCCGGCTATTTTCAGGCGTTCTGCAGGAAGCGCGTTCCGCAAACCCCTGTTGAAACGGGAACGTGACAGTTTTTCTCCCATGGAACGGAGCTCCTCAAGCGTCCTGTATTCCAGATAACGCCTGCCGATTTGCTGTTTCATGGCGACCTCGTCCTCTTTCCGGACGAAAAGGAATGCAATGAAGGCCTTGACGGAGCCGAACAGCCGCTCGACCTGCCCGTAATCCACAAAACAATCCGGCATCAGCGATCCGTTCTCGTCACAACGCCAATCCTGCGGCAGTTTCTGTGAAGTCCGGAAAAGCTTCCTTTGCCAACGGACCGGAATGTCGGACAGGACGGTCCCCACTCCCCTTCCCTGTTGTGAGAAATAAATGCTTCCCGCCCCCCAGGGGTAGTCCCCCGGCATCATCGGAAAGAAATCCAGGCAATTCCGGTAAACATACATAAACTTCTGCATCAATTCCTTCCGGGTCAGGATCGGATCGAGGGCCAGAAACAGACCGGCCCCCGTCTGTCCCTCCTTTCCTCCTTTTGCATAGTATGATTTCAACCGCAGAAAAAGGCCATCCCGGAAAAGTTGCATCCGCTCTTCCGACCCGGATCCGATCAAATGGAAATGCGTGTCGTTTACCGTAACGACCAGAATCGTGACCGATTGCCTCCAGGCACAGATGGCAACGGAGTTCCTGCAAAAGATCTTGTCTTCATCCGTCAGGAAAGGGATGTCGGCCCTTTTCCCATCCGAATACAGATGCCAATAGTCCCGAACGGTTTCGTCATAATGATCCATCGCTTTTTTTTGCAAAGATCCGCAGACTGAACCGTGTTTGGAAAAAATAAACGTTTAATTGGATAAATCATGATCCCACGCGCTTCTGCGGCCGTTTTCTTCAGACAGAATCCCGACGGTTTGCGTAAAAACGGTCCTTTCGCCCTATTTCCTCAAACACGTTTTCTTTATTGTACGGCCATTTTTGTGCCGCACCCCACCTCTGCAGGGTGGGGTGCGGCACGTTTTCGCGTGTCAGAGGGAAAAAACGTGTTTGTCCCCTACCTAAAAGAGGACGGGGGAAATGGACTACAGGGCGTCAAAGGCAAAGATATGCGCCTCGGGAGCGCCCCAGGTCGATTCGACCACCACGCGGAGGCCATAGGCTTCGACCGGCTCGAAGGACACCTTCCGGAGACGGCAGTAGTTGTCCTTCTCGGCATAGACCGTCTTCCATTCGTAACTGCGGCGTCCGGTCTTGACCTTCGCCTCGAGCCGCCAGTCCCGCGTCATCATCGCGGGCACCTGGACCCGCTCGGTCGTCGCCTCGAGCTTCCGCATCCGCTTCGAGCGGATCTTGAAATGGGAATCGAAGATCATCCGCGCGCCGGAGAGCGTGACGGGCTTTTTCCAGGCATAGGCCACGGCGTCGGAACCGGGACTCACCCACACGCCGTTGTCGGCGCCGTCCCACTCGCGGTCGATGCCGTTGCGGAGCACCTCGACGGCCGACTCGCAGGTCGCGGCGAGCGTAAGCGGGGAGACCTTGCGCCAGCGGTACGGCAGCATGCAGTCGTCGTCCTCGAGGATGTCCTGGACCTCGGCGATATGGTCCCGGCGCACCTCGGCGGGGGTAATCCCTTCCCGGAGCGCAACCGCCGCGCCGACGCCGCAGGCCTGGCCGAGCAGGGCGCAGGTCGCCATCACGCGGGTGGCGGACAGGCCCATGTGGGTGCAGGAGATGTCACGGCCGGCGAACATCAGGTTGGGCACGTTGACCGAGTACAGGCAGTCGAACGGAATCCCGAAGTAGTCCGGGGTGGAATACTCCACGCTGATGCGGCCCTTCTTGTGGAAGGCGTCGGGGTCATGGTCGTCGAGGGTCCAGCCGCCATAGGCGACGACATCCTCGAAATGGCCGCCGGAGAGCACGTCGTTCTGGTTCAGGATATGCGGGCCGATGAAACGGGTCGACTCCCGCTTGCCCGGCAGGGAACCGATCCAGTCGAGGTCATAGCCCTTGCATCGGCCGTCCGGATGGTTTTTCATGTACTCCCAGATGCCGTAGGCGATGCGCTTGAGTTCGAACTGGATGTCCGGGGCGTCGAAGATCGTGTCGTAGTTGCCGCCGAACTCGATCCACCAGAAATTGTTGTCCTTCGGACTGTAGATGCGCTTGTAATTGTACTTGACGCCCGGGATCGTGGACTTCGGGGTGTCGTAGTTAAAATCGTCGTCCGTGAAATGGTAGGCCCAGTCCGGGGCGACGAAAGGATGGTCCTCGTCGGTCTTCCGGAGTTGCAGCAGGATGGAATTGCCCATCGTGCGGTGGTCGCCGCCCGCCGCCAGGAGATTCTCCCCGAACTCATCCGGGAACTCCCGCCCGCGGCGGAACTTCGCGCCGGAAAGGCGCAGGATGCCGTCGCCCGTACAGTCGGCGAACAGTTTCCCCTTGATCAGGTATTTCGTGTAAGCATTTGAGTTCCAGGCCTTCACGGCAGCAATCCGCCCGCCGTCCATCACGACATCCTCAACGGAGGTATTCAGCAGCAGTTTGATGTTGGGTTCCGAAATGACGGTCGTCAGGATGGCATCATCCCAGAGCGTATAGCGCTGGAGCGGGTTGTAGCGGACGTTCCGCAGCTGCATCCCCTCGAGGATGCCCGCTTCCTGGTACTGGTCCTTGAGCACGCCGACGATGCCCATCCGCATCTCGCTGGAGGCGTTGCCGCCGAGCATCGGCCGGTCCTGGACGAGGATGACCTTCGTCCCGTGCCGGGCCGCGGCGACCGCCGCGCAGACGCCCGACAGGCCGCCGCCGCAGACGACCAGTTCCGTCTCCATTTCCACATTCTTCACGACCGGGGAATTCGCTTCCGTCCGCATCGGTTCCCCGCCCTGCGCCCAGGCGGGCAGGAGAGCGGCGGCAAGCGTACAAAGAGTCAGGAAAAACCGTTTCATATTCTTCAGCATATGGGACAAATATAATCATTCTTTTTTGTATTTTTGTGGATTGGAAATGAAAATCGGGAGTCTCGACATAGGAGAACGGCCGGTGCTCCTCGCACCGATGGAGGACGTCACGGACGCCTCCTTCCGCATCCTCTGCAAGGAGCAGGGCGCCGACCTCGTCTATACCGAATTCATCTCCTCCGACGGGCTCATCCGCGATGCCGCCAAGGCCATCGCGAAGATGAAGACCTCCGAAGCGGAATCCCCCATCGGCATCCAGATCTACGGCAGCATCCCCGAAGCGATGGTCGATGCCGCCCGGATGGCCGACCGCGCGGCGGAAATCGCCGGCGGCCACGGCGCCGACCTCATCGACATCAACTTCGGCTGCCCCGTCTCGAAGATCGCCGGCCGGGGCGCCGGCAGCGGCATGATGAAGGACCCGGACAAGATGGTCGCCATCACGAAGGCCGTCGTCGAGGCCGTCGGCAAGCCGGTGACCGTCAAGACGCGCCTCGGCTGGGACGAGGGCTCAAAGATCATCGTCGAACTCGCCGAGCGCCTGCAGGACGCCGGCATCGCCGCCCTGACGATCCACGGCCGCACCCGCTGCCAGATGTACAAGGGCGAGGCGGACTGGACCCTCATCGGGGCGGTCAAGGCCAATCCCCGGATGCGGATCCCCGTCATCGGCAACGGCGACATCAACACCCCGGCCAAGGCCCGCGAGGCGTTCGAGCGCTACGGGGTGGACGGGATCATGGTCGGCCGCGCCTCCTTCGGCCACCCCTGGATCTTCCGGGAAATCAAGCATTTCCTCCAGACCGGGGAGGAACTTCCCCCGCTCGGGGTGCGCGAACGCGTCGCCCTCGCCAAACGCCATTTCCGGCTCTCGCTCGACGTCAAGGGCCCCGTCACCGGCGTCTATGAGATGCGCCGCCACCTCTCCTGCTATTTCAAGGGCCTTCCCGATTTCAAGGACACCCGCATCCGGCTCGTCACGGAAAAGGATCCGGACGAGGTGTTCCGCCTCCTCGACCATATCGCCGACCGTTGGGGCGACACCCCGCTGGAAACGGCCGCTTCCGTATACGGACTCTAACGACTGCTGACCGATGATAGACAAAATCCTGCTGTTCCCCTATTCGCTGACCCTCGCCCTCCGGGACCTCTTCTACCGCAAGGGCTGGAAGAAAGCCCGCAAGGCCGAAGTCCCGACCGTCTGCGTCGGCAACGTGACCGTCGGCGGCACGGGCAAGACCCCGCACGTGGAGATGATCCTCCGGACCCTCCTCCAAAGCGACGACTGGGCCTACAGCAACATCGCCGTCCTCTCCCGCGGCTACAAGCGCCAATCCAAAGGTTTCCAGAAGGTTACGCGCGACGGTACGGCCGCCCTCTACGGTGACGAGCCGCTGCAGATCGCGAAGAAATTCCCGTCCGTGACCGTCGCCGTGGACAAGGACCGGATCGAGGGCTGCCGCTTCCTCTGCCACCCGGACGAACTCCAGACCGCCAAGAAAGCCCGCAGATGCGCGGACAAGGACATCCCGCCCGCCGGCATCATCGTCCTCGACGACGCCTTCCAGTACCGGAAACTCCGCGCGACCGTCAACATCGTCCTGGTCGACTTCTACCGCCCCGTCCACAAGGACATGCTCCTTCCCTTCGGCCACCTGCGCGACCTGCCGGGCCGCCTCCGCGACGCGGACATCCTGATCGTCACGAAATGCCCGCCCTACATGGACGAATGGGAAAAGGGGAAATGGGCCGCCAACCTCGGGCTCAGGAACTTCAGCACGGCCACCTGCCGCGGCACGAACGACCGCGGCCGGGAGCAGGTCCTCCTCTTCTCGTACATCGGCTACCGCGAGATGAGGCCCGTCTTCGAGGATGACGCGGACAGCCGCTACATGTACGCCCAGCGCCTCGTCCTCTTCACCGGGATCGCGAAGGATACGCCCCTGCGGAACTACCTCTCCGACAAGTACAAGATCGTCAAGCACTTCCACTTCCCGGACCACCACAAATACACGGCCGCCGACCTCCGCACCATCGGCGCGGCCGTCCGCAACAACCCGACGGCCGTCGTCGCCACGACCGAAAAGGACGCCCAGCGCCTCGTGGACACGAAAACGGTCCCCGACGCCCTCCGGGAGCGCCTCTTCCAGGTCCCCATCGACGTCAACTTCCTCACGGAAGAAGAAAGGGCCGTCTTCGAGACGACCCTCCTCGGTTTCCTCCATCCGGAGGCATAAGGGGAGGGACCCCTGCCAAGGAATTTGAAATTGAAAAAGAAAAAGCTATCTTTGGCGGACACCCGAATCGAAGGACGTGAAAGAAGACAGTATCTTGATGCAAGGCCTTGCCGCGGGGCAGGAGAATGCTTGGCGTATGCTTTACGAAAGG
>JAEEGL014429867.1_pt1 | contig 10994 bp, 8 predicted proteins | sample 9134231 | NCBI WGS metagenome assembly JAEEGL01 (sample SAMN16246548, study PRJNA631951) | gut metagenome | biome: gut microbiome; feature: rumen; material: fiber-attached | host: Bos | place: Iran: Karaj | collected 2018-10 | reverse complement strand
CAAGAATACGGTGGCGTGATTACCCACGGTGCTAAGTTATTGTATGCCTATGGTGAAGCCACCGTGCCAAAAGTAACCGTTACCTTGCGTAAATCCTATGGCGGTTCGCATATAGTGATGAGTTGCAAACAGTTAAGAGGTGATGTCAACTTTGCATGGCCGACAGCCGAAATCGCTGTAATGGGTGCAGACGGAGCTGTGGAAGTGCTTTATTCTAAAGAAATTAAAGCTGAACCGGACCCGCAAAAACAATTGGAAGTTACATTGGCAAAGAAACAAGAATATAACGATTTGTTCTGCAATCCTTACAATGCAGCCCGCTATGGTTATATCGACGATGTAATTGAACCGAGAAACACACGTTACCGTGTTATTAAGGCTTTGCGTTCCATCCAGACCAAACGTTTGGAAAACCCTGCCAAAAAACACGATAACCTTCCTTTGTAAAAAGGTGACGATAATAGTGGGAATGCCAAGCATTCCTGCGAATTATAAAATTGAAAAAACGCCTGCGGATTTCTGCATGCGTTTTTTTTTTATTTGCTCTTACTTAACAAACTAATAAACGCTGCGAGTCCTGCTACTAAAACTATTACTTTTAGAATGTCAGAAGTTGCGTCAGCATTGTTTTGTTTCTTTTTTGTTGGAGTTGCAGGTTTATTGTTGTTAAACAATTTATCAATTGCTTCATCGGGATTTGTGCGATTGAATGGAATATAAGATATCTCACTTGATTTCTCAATCTTTACACCATCTTCAACAATTAAGTGGTTTGGAATATTTTTTTCTTTTGCAATCTTCCATTCTTTTACAACATAGTTTACGCTATTGCTATTGTTGGTTATAATACCTAAAAATATATCTGAAGTAGCAATTTTTGATTCGGATCCTTTCCAATGAGCAGAAACAGAAACGCTATAATTGTTTTTTCGTAAATGCTCTAATAATAATGTTATTAGATACAAATTACTATCTTCTATTGAATATGAAAGAAAAACTTTCTTCATTTTATTGCTCCTTTCGTTTCGTATTGTTTAACAAGATCAAAAAATTCTTTTTCATTGTTAATGTATTGGTTATCAGAATCTGGATAAATTGCAGAGACAAATGTTTTAAATGTTTTGTCATTTAAATCTCCAAAATTTTTCTTAAACTCTTTATCAATTATATTTATAAAAATTTTATTGTCGAGAAAATAACTGGGATAAGCATCTTGTATTTCTTGAATTTTTGGAACAGATACGAGAACAACCGCATGATTTTTCTTCTCTATTTGTTTTTCTAAAACGGAATATTCATGCGTAGCTTTTTTTTCTTTATCTTTTGAAAATGCAGTAATTTTAACTATTTCTTGTTCATAGTTTATATTCAATATATAATAACCGTTTTTATGATTTTCATTTTGGGAATGCCTTATAGTAATATTTAATACTCTTAATGTATCAATAAAATGTTTATCCCTGTCTTGGTTATATAATTGAAGTATTAAAGATTTTGAAGTAACGTATCCACTTTTAACATGTTCTTCAAGTATAGGAGTATTTTCTTTCAAAGCAAATAACGAACTAACAAATTTAAAAAAATCCAACCATTTCACATCACCTTCACTAGACTTAAGAGCTGTCTCAGTAATAAGTTCTGCAGTTTCTACTGCCATTGCCCATGAATGTTGCAGTTTTGTTCTTATTTGCAGTTCTACTTTTGTTCCATCTAATTCTTGTTTTTCGGATTTGTATTTGTATATGAAATGAATACTTCTATATCCACTGTCTTTAGGTTTGAGAATATAATTTACAGGATCTTTTGTTAACTCAAAATTTTTTGGTATGTTTTTCCCCAGTATATCATAGGCTCTGTTTAATACATCCATTGTAGAAAAAACTATACGCAACCCACCAATATCTTGCAATCCACCTAATTTCATGTCTGGTTTTCTATCTAGTTTGTTTTTAATTGAAGAAAGTCTTTTCAGTCTTTGAGAAACAGAATGTATTTGAATATGTTCCTTTTTTAAAATTGAAACCAAAGAATTATGTAGTTCGTCAAGAACAGGAAGATGTAGAGATCGCCAATCATTTATCATGTCTGTTGCTTGATTATATTCTTCTTGGTCTTTGGTTGACAATAGAATATTTCCTGCCTTATTTATTTGGTTTCTGCTATACTTCATATTTTATTCTCGTATTTTTATTTCTTTTTCCCTTCATTTACTCAATTTATCTATTTCAGCGAATAACTCTTCAATTTTAGCGACGATGCGGGCTTGCTCGTCTAATGGTGGGAGAGGAACTAGCAAATCTCGCAAAGTCTTAATTGCAACTCCTCCAATTATACCTGTAATACTATTGCGGAATACATCCTTAAACATAGGTGATTGCAAATAGTAATACAAGAAAGGATTGATGTCTGTATACGTGGCAAAACAACATAGTTTATTGCCGAAGCAAACATCGCGATCTATTGTGGCGATTTTGCGACCTGCGCTACCACCCTCCACGCATAATAATATAGAACCTGCCGGAGCTATTCTAAATTTATCTCTCCGCTCATCAGGAATTGCAACACCATTAGAATAGTCCACCTCGTGATTAAATTTCACGTCTTTGGTGGCGATATATTCCATGCCCTTGACATTAGTGTAGTATTTTAATTTCTGTTCAGCGTTGATGCTATCACCGGTGTACATATTAGCCAAGTCTGATAACCTGTACCACGTCCAATTGGAAGGAATCTCAAAAGGAATTTCGTCTTCTGTAATAGGCTTTACTACTGCATCTGATTTTTTCAACCGTTTGGCTTTAATCTCACCTTGTTTCCGGGCTTCAATCTGAGAATTGAAAATAGTAAAAGGCATTTCGCTCTCGTCATTCGGGACAAGTTTCCCTTGCATAGCCTCTTGCAATATGGATGTTCGGAGACGGGCAGGAAGAGCGGCGTTGAGTTCGTCGAGTTCCGTTTGGGCTTTGCCGTATTGCTCCACAATAGGCAGCAACTCCTCTAACTTAGCCACAATACGCTTCTGCTCGGCAAGAGGGGGGAGAGGGATGAGGAAATTGTTCATTACTGCTAATGAAACATTTTTGATAGTTGAACCTGTTGCATTTCCTTTGGCATATTTTAGGAAATAATCCGTATACATTAACAATGTAATGTATGGTTTTATAGCGACATTCATTAGATTAAAATAGCAAGCACTTTTCCCTAATATCACAGGTTCGCCATTATAATGTCCTATATTTCCAATCGTGCCATTTATGGAAACTAAAACAGTTGTCTCATTAAGAATCTTCTTATACTTGAGATATTCTGCATGATTGATTCGTTTTGTATCTCCTTTAATAACAATTTTGTTGTGAGATAAATTATTTCCATTTACGAAAAAGTATTCTCCATGAATATCATATTCTGGAGTTCCGTGGATCCCATCTCCAAGTATAGAGACAATATTTTTTAATCTTACCCATTCCCAACTGCTTGGAATCTCAAAAGGTATCTCCTCTTCTGTGATAGGTGTTTCTACAAGGTCTTTCTTTTTGAGTTTGCCTTCTTTCACAAGCCGTGCTTTCTCCTCGCGGATATGCTGGAGAAGGACTGATGCCGGTTCGTCGTTTGGGTCTTGTGGAACCAAACGACCGGAGATGGCTTCTTGGAGGATGCTATTTCTTAGTTGCTCTGCGGTCATAGATATTTTATGGGGTTGTTGATACTATAAATTTGTTTGTTCAATAATTTCCCAGTGTCCTCCTTTATCCGGTCCTACACGGCGTATAAATCCTGATTCTTGCAACTGTTGTAAATGCCATTTAACACTGTCAGAAGATATGCCTAAAATTTCTCCCAACTTTTTCCTTGACAAGTGAGGGTCTTTTGTTAACTGTTCAAGAATAAGTGTCTTTTTAAGAGCTCTACTTTCTGGGTGGTTGTCTTTTTTCTGGGTGGTTTTCTGGGTGGTTTTCTGGGTGGTATCGGTATTTTCCCGATTGTTTTCCTCGTTAGGCAACCACGCGTATGGAATAACAACACGGATAAAGTGATCCATGAAAATAAAACAGTCTCTGCCATATACCTTTAGCACCCGTTGCAGACCGGTGCCGAGCGATTCCACTAATTCAACATCGCGGAAGATACGCATTAGTTCTTTATTACGAGGATTGCTTACTCCATTGAAGAAGTCTTCTTGGCTCATATCGTCCGGCAAAGTGCCCGTAGATGTGATTTCCAATCGGTCTGCGAATAGTTCGAACTTAGGCGGCACTTCGTTAAAATAGTCATTATGAACGATAGCGTTGATAACCAGTTCCCGGACAGCACGTTCATTCCACAAAGGTGTGTCTGTGCGATAAGGATAACTAATAGAACTTTTTACGGTGTTCTCAACATGGAGTCTGTCTAACACACTATCTGTCGCTTTCAAGAGAGAGCAATATCCGTATTCGTGGTTTTCTATCAGTTCATCTCTGTCTTTACCGGCGTATTTAGCCACCTTAATGGAGGTAGCATTCTCATCTGCCAGCAGATAGGCTGCATAATTGAATCTTCCGTCGTCGGTCAACAAATCCAAGTTTTGTGCATAACTTTGATTCAATGTCAGGTTCTTACTATCATAATAGATGTTTAACTGGCGGAATGTCAAATCTTTTCGTGGTGAAGGAATATGCCTGAGCGAACGACGTACCCTGCGAGAGAACAAATCTTCTATTTGTGCTTGAGTCATTGGTTCCGCAGATGTGCCGACACGCATAAAACACCCCTTAGGTGACAGACCATATTGCTTTTTGTAATAAGGTTTCTCTGAGCCTGACGAAATAAATACCCGAATAACAGGCACTTCGTCTATACGTTCGATAGTCACATCAAACAATCCCATTGGCGAAGGGAGAATATTGTCTCTAAGACGATTCTTTATTTGCAATATGTCATCGTCGATGTTTGCGTTCTCAACAGGTTTGCCGTTATCGTCAATACCGATATAGACGATACCACCTTCGCGATAGTTGAGGAAGGCAACGACTTCTTTCTCTATGTCCATATCTCGCGTCAGTTGGCGTTTGAACTCTATACGATTGGTTTCTATCATAGTGTGGGCTTATTTTATTTCTATACCTAATAGGGATTGGATTTTCTCTAGTTGTTTGTCTATTTGCCCATCAAGGGCTTCGCGGCGTTTGTGGTAGTCTGCCAACAACTCAGCAGGAGGAAGGACTTCTTCTTCGGACTTGGGGAACTTGCACTGGTCGAAGTTACAAGATAGTTCGATGAGTTGCTGTGCCGTGAAACGACGGGATTTCTCGTCGATGACATTGCCTTCTTCGTCGGTCGTGATGATCTCCGTGCGGTTGTTCCACCAATTGCGGATCGGTTGGCAATGCTCCAGACGCATTGGTTTGGTCTTGGAGAAATGTTTGTACCCTTCCGGCATGTCGAGACGATAAAACCACACATCTTTGGTGCGGAAGCCTTCTTCGGCTCCTTCGGCGGTCTCGTTATTGAAGAAGATGATATTGGTGTTGATATTCGTATAAGGTGAGAATATGCTTCCCGGAAGCCGTATAATGGTATGTATATTGAAATCACGTAGCAAGGCCGTTTTGATGGCTAACTTGGCACCATCTGTACCAAAGAGGAAACCGTCGGGAATAATCACGCCTGCACGTCCGTTTGCTTTGAGGCGACGCATGATAAGCACCATAAAAAGGTCAGCCGTTTCCGATGAACGCATATCAGCAGGAAAATTCATCTTTGCAGATGCTTCGGTGCTACCACCGTATGGAGGATTCATGGCAATCACGTCTACCTTGTCTTTTTCTTTGAAAGAAGAAACAGGAGTACCGAGTGAATCACAATGTATAATATCCGGCTCATCTACTCCGTGTAAGAGTAAGTTGGTGATAGAAAGGAGGTAGGGTAAAGGTTTCCATTCCTGACCATGAACAGCATGTTGCCAAAGTTCTTCGTCTTGAGGTGTATGGCGTTGTGCCGCCATATAATTGAGGGCAGAAGTAAGGAAACCGCCTGTTCCGGATGTAAAATCAGCCAAGGATTCGCCTAATTGAGGGTGTAGCGTTTCAATGATAAAATCGGTCAATGCACGCGGTGTATAGAATTCACCTGCATTGCCGGCTGACTGCAAATCCTTGAGGATTCCTTCATAGATATCACCAAAAGTATGCCGGTCTTCTGCATCAGTAAAATCCACTTCATCCACAATATTAATTACTTGACGAAGTAGTACACCATTCTTCATATATTGGTTAAGGTCGGCAAATACTTCTTTTACAATCCAATGAGCACGCGGTGAAGTGGGAACTAAAGGCAGGTTTTTCAAAGTAGGGAACAACTTGTTATTGACAAAATCCAATAAAGCGTCGCTGGTCAGAGCTGCACCATCTTTATTATCCGTAGCCCAGTTACGCCAACGGAGTTGTTCCGGAATAATTGATTGAAAAGAGCCATTGCTTTTGAAATCCCATTCATCCTCTTGTGCGTCATACACCTTTAGGAAGAATACCCATGTCATTTGTTCAATACGTTGTGCATCGCCGGAAAGGCCTGCATCGGAACGCATGACGTTCTGTAATCGTTTTACTAAATTATTAACAGCCATTATGCAGTATATAATTGTTGTTCAAGTTCATGTATCGCTTTTTGATAACCGTCACGCCCGCCAAAAAGAGAAATAATTTTCATCGGTGTGCCAATCTTTGAGAAAGGGTCAAGCCGAAGCATTTGCGGGTCTTCCAGATTGAGTATGCCTTGGTCGGCATATTTATCTAGTAGTGCCTCTAATACTTCTCTTGCTTTTCCTTCATATTTTGCAAAATAATTACGTTTCTTTACATTGTTTGCTCTTTCTTTGCGAGTAAGCGGTTTTTGCTCATAGGCAACATGGCAAATTATGTCGAAAATATCTAAGTCGCGAAGTTCGGGACGTGCATCACGAACTGCGTCAATAAGGACAGCATATTCTGCGAGTTCATCCATAATAACTTTGTGGCGGTCGGTAGCCGACCAAGTGGAAATGAAATCGTGCAAGGAAGTGTATTTTTGACGGATATGTTTGCGTGTAAAGTCAATCACATTTGTTGTTTCTAATTCCTTGCCGTCCATGTCAAGCACCAATAAACGTTCTCCTTCAAGACGAATTCTTCTGCCTTTGAAGATAGTTTTTTTGTGAGGAATAGGAGGATTTCCACCGGGACCACCTCCTCCGGTTGGACCCTTTCCACCTTTTGGTTTTGGTGTATCAGGACCAAATGGAGGGTCAACAAGACATCCCTCGCCATCGAAATCAGGGTCGGAGAAAAGTTCAGTAACCCCACGGAAATCAAGAATGTCGAAGAAATACTTGTTTTTATCCTCATATAGGCGTGTTCCACGACCTATCATCTGTTTGAACATTGTCATAGAACTGACTTCTTTATCAATGACAATAAGAGCACAAGTTTTACAATCCACTCCGGTAGACAGCAATTCGGATGTTGTAACAACTACCGGATATGGACTATCGGGGTCAATAAAATTATCAAGTTGTTTCTTGTTCTCGTAGTCTTCAGAAGTAATACGCATGATATAGCGGGGGTCTTTGCTCATCATATCCTGATTTATTTCTACCAGCAAATCTCGCATAGTGCCAGCCTCTTCTATATCGGGACAGAAAACAATGGTTTTCTTCATGCGACCTATTTCTTTCAATTTTTCGGTAATTCGTTTTGCTACAATACGTTGACGATTTAATAATGTTATTTCTCTACCAAAATCATGACGTGTATAATAGTCCTTTATTTCCTCCGAACCCAAACTGATAATATCTCGCGTGTTTGGAGTGTAACCGGTCTTGTCCACATTAATGTAGCATTTTGTAACCTTGTATGGAGCCAAGAAGCCGTCTTCAATACCTTGTTTTAAAGAATAAGTATAAATTGGTTCACCAAAGTAATCAAAATTGTTGGCTTCAGCTGCCTGCTTTGGAGTAGCGGTTAAGCCAAGATGGATAGCCGAAGAAAAATAGGTCAACACACGGCGCCATTCAGAGTTTTCTTTTGCTGAACCTCGGTGACATTCGTCCACCACAACCAAATCGAAAAAGTCTTTAGAAAATTGTGTGAAGGTGTCCGGTACATTCTCTTTATAAGAAACAAGTTGCTGATATAAAGCCATGTGTATCTCAAAAGAGGAATCCATCGTTTTATTAGTTACCTTGGTCATTACTGTTTTAAACGGCTTAAAATCCTGATTCATGGTTTGGTCAATCAGAATGTTTCTATCGGCAATATATAGTATGCGGTTATTCTTTAAATAGCCGGAAGCACGTAGCCGCCAAAGAATTTGAAAAGCTGTAAATGTTTTGCCTGTGCCGGTAGCCATAACAAGCAAAATACGTTTATCTCCTTTAGCAATCGCTTCTATTGTTCGGTCAATAGCAATACGCTGATAATAACGAGGTTCGTGTGAGTTTTGACTATAATAATATGGTTGGTCGACAACTGCTTGCTGTGCTTGTGTATAGCCTTTTTCTGCTCTGATACGTGCTTTCAATTCATCCATAGTCGGAAAATCCGACAATGGAAAATCTCGTTGCTTTCCGGTAAGTAAATCATATTCACGGAACATCTTACCATTAGAAGCATAAGCAATAGATAAGTCTAGAATTTTAGCATAATCAATTGCCTGTTGAATGCCAACGGATAAATCTTTGGAGGCTTTTTTTGCTTCAATGATAGTTAATGGACGCGACTTAGCTCCATCATATAGATAATAGTCTGCCGACTTCTTCTTTCCACGGGTAGAAAAATTTCCGGAAACAAACACACGTCCCTCCGTAAAAGCATATTCCATACAATAAGATGGACCATGTTGCCATCCTTTGTTGTTAATGGCAGGGGTAATATACATACCCTTGACATCTTCTTCTGAACCCGTGTAAAGATCTACGCCTTCCATATTATTTTTGGAAATCTTTTGTTGTTATTTGCAAAATTACAAAAAATACCAAGTTACATTCAATTCATAAATGCAAATTTCGGTTGAAAATGCAAAAATATAAAAAAAAATGACAAGATGTTCCAAAAATAAAAAAAACTCTCAAATAGGTTAGATTATTAATAAATAATGTTATCTTTGCACCATTGAAAACTAAAACATAAAAATATGCAAACAACTACATTTATGAAAGTATTATCGGGCTTATTGATGATGGCGTTTCTCGGCACAGTACAAGCCCAAGACATTATTATTACCAAAGACGCCCAAAAGATAGAAGCCAAAATACTGGAGGTTTCCAATAGTGAAATCAAATACAAGAAACAGAGCAATTTGGAAGGACCGACTTTTATTTTAGGAGTGGAAGAACTCAATTCTATCATTTATGCTAATGGAGAAGTGCAGGTGTTTCCGACAAAAGAACCTGAAGCAAATGAGCCTCAGTCAGAAGTAATATGGGAAACCGGTGCAAGCTATAATGAAAATATAGGAGGAGGCGTTATTGCAAGAGATGTTGCCAACAATTATTACTTGGACGGGAAGCGAATCTCAGAAGGTGAATATGTTTATTATCTAAAAACCCATTGTCCGTCAGTCTATCAATATCACATAGATGCAATGGAAAAAGAGCGCTTAGGAAAGGTGTTTTGCGGGTTGGCAATCGGCTGTTTTGTTGCAGCAATTCCTTTAATGGTGATAGGCTATTCATCGCTTGATGATGCTTACTTGTATGCCGGTATAGGTTGTGCATTTGCTTCGGATTGTTTTACTGCGGCATGCATTCCTTTATGGATAGTGGGAGCCAAGCGAAGACATTCTTCGCATGAATTATATAATCAACAATGTTCGGGAAAGTTGTCTTTGAATTTGCAATCCGGTAAAAACGGATTCGGTTTGGCACTAAAATTTTAATATAATTGATAAATATTTAATTATGAGTAAAGTATATTTGATTGTAATAATATTAATATGTTTTTTCGGCACGCTCCATGCCCAAGACATTATTATCACCAAAGATGCCCAAAAGATAGAAGCCAAAATATTAGAGGTTTCCAATAGTGAAATCAAATACAAGAAACAGAGCAATTTGGAAGGACCGACTTTTATTTTAGGAGTGGAAGAACTCAATTCTATCATTTATGCCAATGGGGAAGTGCAGGTGTTAGGAGATAAGGCGGACAAGCAAAATATAGGGGTGAAGGATGTTGTTGCTGTTCAGGATGATACCGTGTGTGAAAAGAAAGAGTTTGGCGGACAGTTCGGAGACAGGAAGGTGAATGAAAACACTCGTCCCTTTATCAAAGAACCTTTTTTTAATATGTATGCAGATGCAGAAATAAGATACATTTTCAATGGGCTGAGGATTTCTATAGGTGCATCAACTAATTTTACATTCGGTTGTAGAATAAAAGAATATGTCTTTGTGGGTGGAAGCATAGGTTACGATTTCTTTTCGCCTATTCGAACTTGTTCTTTCCCTTCGGGTCAAGAAGGGTATGAAGATGCTCATTTTATAACGGCACTAGCCAATGTGAGAATATTTTTACCCGTCAAACCTAAATTATATCCTTATTTAAGCATTTCCGGCGGATGCAGTATTATATTCCCTTTATATTTGGAACCGGTGCATTTTAGATTAAAAGTCGGAGCTGGTGTGGATATCAAACGTTTTACCGTTGGAATGGGATATGATTTTTTGAGCAGTGCAAATTATGATGCTCTGCTGTCTTTGTCTTTCACGGAATTTCTTTCCACTCATACAATTTATCTCAACTTAGGTGTGAGAATAGGACGAATGCAGTAGGTGGTCTGATATCCGTATTTACCTTCAGAAAAAAAGGTTTTCATGAATATTTTTATAGCGCAGGATATGTTGCTGGCCAAAAAAAGTAAAACATCGGCCGTTTGTCCTTGAATTTGCAGTCCGGCAAAAGCGGTTTCGGTTTGTCTTTGAGGTTTTAATACCCGTATTTCTCCTTCCACAAGAAGTCCGAGATAGTTTTCTTTTTATATTT
>JAEEGL013440406.1_pt1 | contig 10994 bp, 12 predicted proteins | sample 9134231 | NCBI WGS metagenome assembly JAEEGL01 (sample SAMN16246548, study PRJNA631951) | gut metagenome | biome: gut microbiome; feature: rumen; material: fiber-attached | host: Bos | place: Iran: Karaj | collected 2018-10 | reverse complement strand
TTTTCCATGTATCAATTGGATGAATTAAAGTATATTCATTTTTATTGATTTCTTCATTATATAAAGCAATAACATCACCTAGTGCATAACCAGTTTCTTTGTCGTAAAAACGATATAGTTTCTTATAACCTGGATTAATTGTTTTAACACTATCATTACTTACTTTAATTTTAGGTACAATCTTACCGTCTTTTTCAACAGCAACTAATTTATATACTCCACCAACTCTTTCTTTTGATGCAGCAATATTATCACCAATACCAAATGATGTAATTTCAGCTCCTTGCTTTAGTAACTCAGCAACCGTATATTCATCAAGTCCATTAGATACACAAATACCAGCATCTAGATACCCAGCAGCATTCATCATCTTTCGAGCTTTTTTGGATAGATAAGCAAGGTCTCCACTATCAATTCTTATACCTTTAAAAGGAATACCATTTGGTTTTAAATAGTCATCTGCTACTTTAATAGCCGCAGGAACACCTTCTCTTAAAGTATCGTAAGTATCAACTAAGAATAAACATGCATCTGGATTACTTTTAGCAAAGCTTAAGAAAGCATCATATTCATTATCAAAATCTGTTACTAAAGAATGAGCCATAGTACCCATTACAGGAATACCATACTTCTTTCCAGCATATGTATTAGATGTACCAACACATCCTCCAATATATGCATATTTAGAAGCCTCAATAGCAGATTCAATACCACGAGCACGTCTTGCTCCAAATTCCATAACACCGATACCTTTTGCTTCATTAGTTATTCTTTTAGCTTTTGTAACAACTAAAGTTCCAGCATTAAAGCAAGTTAACATAGCTGTTTCTAATTGTTGAGCTTCGATTACTTTAGCTCTTATTGTTAAAATTGGTTCATTAGGGAATACTACAGTTCCATCAGGAACCATATAAATATCTCCAGAAAATCTTAGATTTGATAAATATTCTAAGAATTCATCACTAAATTTATTTAAAGATCTTAAATATTCAATATCTTCTTTGTTATAATGAAAATTCTTAACATAATCAATGATGTTATCAAGTCCACATGATATAGTATAACCACCATTAAATGGGTTATTTCTAAAGAAGATATCAAAATATACATATTCATCTTGTTTACCTTGATCAAAATATGTTTGAGCCATTGTTAATTCATAAAGATCTGTCATTAAACTTCTATTTTCCATATTATTACCTCACTAATTTTTTTTCATTTACTAATTCTTTAACTTGAATACCAGCTTGTGCCATTAAAGTAAATGCCATTGCATTATATTCATCTCTATTATGATTTGGTGCATCATAAGTATCTACTAAGTCTTTATAAACAATGATGTTACAGTTAATATTTTCTTGATTAAAATAGTTTGTAAGAGCAAGTACAAAGTTTAAAACACAAATATCTGTACAACAACCAGTAACTACTATTTCTTCTGGTTTTTCGTTCTTTAAATATTCCATCATACCAGGTGCAAATAAAGCACATGTAGAGTTTTTTAGGAATAATTTACTATCCGTAAGTACATCTTTTAGTTCTGTAATACCATCAGATTCAACAGTATCTTTTTTACAATGTACTGGGAACGTTTGAAATTCTAAGGCATCTTCTGGATGCGAATCACGAACTTCGATTTTCTCTCCTTCATATTCTTCTAAGTACTTATGTAATTCAGGAACAATACCCATTATTTTAGGGTCTGCTAAAGCTCCTTCCTTACAAAAGCCGTTTATCATATCAATAACAAAAATCATTTTTTTCATATTTAAACCTCCTATTCTGTTATCTTATTAAACGTCTTATTTTAGGTAATTCATCCCAATTATTATACACCATTCCGTCTTCTCTGAAAACCTTATAACGGTCTGTTGCGTCCATACATGTTTTATCCATTCTAATTGAGATGTCTCCATGATAATTCATAACATCTTCATCTAGTTTAGCAAGTGTCTCTGGATCAACACGATGCTCGTCAATCCAATCATCAATTTCAGTATTGTGATCAATACTATTTTGTAATGTTTTAAAAGTAAGTTGGTTAACTTCTTTAGGAATTAGTTTTAAATAATCATCTAATCGCAAACCATTGAATGAGTCAGTAAGAATAATTACATAACGCATATTATTACCTACTGGTTTAATCTTATCTAAGTAATATGCATTTGAAATACTATAACATGTAGTATCTAATCTCTTGTATAAATCACTTTCTTGATACCATCTTGTTTGAATTTCAATACTGATATCAGGTCGATACTCTCTAATGACATCAATAATGTCTTTAACACATTCTGGTGTTTGCATAGGTTCATTTGTTCCCGTAATAACTACATATTTTAAGTCTTCATTTTCTTGTAATACGTGAATTAAACCATCTTTCCATAAATTATAATTTTCATGATATGTGTCTTCAAAATGACTTGTATAAGGGTGTGCCTTAGAAATACAGAATGGGCAGTTATAAATACACTCCAAATGTGGGGTAACGATTTGTAAACTTCTCATAATATCATCTCCTTATTCTAAATCAAAATCTACCGAGTATAAAAAATCTTCTAATCCTTCTTTTTTGTAAAAATCAATGTCTTCTTTGAATTCTTTTACCAACTCTTTTTCTTTTTGAGTTAGTGTTTCTTTTAAATCTTTCTCTTTTTCTTCCCCCATTGCTATTCTCCAGCACAACACTTTATTGCACGAATCCATATCTCAACCTCCTTTGTTTTTATCATTTTGTTAATATCAATTGTTCAAAGTATCGAGAGTTCATATATCCTCTCTTCGACTTTAATATATAATACTTTTAATAGTTTGTCAAGATGTTTTTAACATTTTGTTAAAAAGAGTGTAAATAAAAAGAGAAGGTTATACAATCTCGTATGTAGTTCCTTCTCTAGTATCTATAAGTTTAATTCCTTCACTTAATAATTCATCACGAATCTTATCAGCTAAAGCAAAATCTTTATTAGCTTTTGCTTCACGCCTTTCATTAATCTTACTTTGAATATATTCTTCATCTACTTCTTTCTTTTCTTCTTCCTTCAAAAGATCTAGTGATAATACTTTATCAAAGTCTTCAATTAAAGATCGTTTAGTGAAATCATTAGTATCACTCTTTAATAAGTCATAAATTACTGTTAAAGCTAGTGATGTATTTAAATTATCATCCATAGCATTAATAAATTCTTGTTTAAAACCATCAAAATCATTTTGATTAAGTTCGCCTTCTTTTGATAACTTAGATATTCTAGATTTAAGTTTTAAATATGCATTTTCTGCACCATCTAAATTTTCCCAAGTGAACTCTAATGGTTTTTGATAATGACTAGATAAAACAAAGTAACGATATGATAATGGGTTATAACCATGATTAATTAATGTATCAACAGTTAAAAACTCACCATTACTTTTACTCATTTTTCCATTCTTATCATTTAAATGTTCTACATGGAACCAATAATTACACCATTTATGGCCTAAAAAAGCCTCAGATTGAGCGATTTCATTAGTGTGATGAGGAAATATATTATCTACTCCTCCACAGTGAATATCAAGGTATTCTCCTAGATATTTAGTAGATATACCAGAACACTCAATATGCCATCCAGGGTAACCTAATCCCCAAGGTGATTCCCATTTAAGTTCTTGATCTTCAAATTTAGATTTAGTAAACCATAAAGCAAAATCAGCTTTATTACGTTTATTAGTATCTTCACTTACATCATCACGAACCCCAACCATCAATTCATCTTCTTTATGGTTAGTTAAAACGTAATAATCCTTTAACTTAGATATATCAAAATAAACATTACCACCAGATACATATCCATAACCATCATTTATTAATTTTTCAATCATCATAATATAACGATCTATCAATGAGGTAGCTGGTACAACTGTATCAGGTTTTCTTATATTTAATTTATCACAGTCATTAAAGAAACACTCCGTATAGAATTTAGCAATATCAAGAACGCTCTTATGTTCTTTCTTAGCACTATTAACCATCTTATCAGTACCATCATCACTATCTCCTGTTAAATGACCTACATCTGTGATATTCATTACTCTATCTACTCTATATCCAATATATTTTAGATACTTTTCTAATATATCTTCTTGTAGATAACTTCTTAAATTACCTATATGGGCATAATGATATACTGTAGGTCCACAAGTATAAAGTTTTACTATACCTTCTTTATTAGGTACAAATTCCTCTATCTTTCTTGTTAATGTATTATATATTTTCATAATGCCTCCTTAAAGATATTATACTTTATTTTTTATAAAATACAAATAAAAAAGAATGATCAGAGATCATTCTAAATTAATACTAGTATGATAACATTAACTAATAATGTTGCTACAAATAATGCTAAGAATAATTTCCATATATTCTTAATCCATTTTTTGTATGACATATTAAGTGTTGTAAGACCAAATATCATTGGAATACTTGTAGGTGCAACTAATAATGCAAGACCATACATAGATTGATTAATTAATGCAATTAATGGGAATAAATTAGCTTTATCTCCATAAGCACCAGTAACATATGTTAAATTAACAATATTGTAATTAATATATTGGAAATCTGTATTAAATAAACCAGCAACAAATGTAACTATTGAATAAGTTAATACATTAAATCCTTTAGTTAAAGTCATTAATGGTTTTAAAATAGTTAACATTATTGGATTATTAGATGATGTTACTAACATAACATAACCTAACATACATAATACTAAGGCATATAAGCCACCACGTAATCCAAATCCAGCATTCTCTACCATTTCATTTGGTTTAACACGATAACCAATCATAAGAGCAATACATAATACCATTGTTAATACAATATATTCTGCATATGTCCAAGCTCCAAATGGATTAATTGAACCAAAGAATGTACCTAATGTAATACCATCTAAACTTAATTTTTCATATAGTTTAGTTAAGATTGTCGTTGCTTTTAATACATTCTCAAATAGTACTTTAACAAATACTACACCTAGTACTACACAACTTATGATAAAGAAGACAAATCCTACTTTACCAAGTGCTTCTCTAAACTTAGTCTTAGCATCTTTTTTCTTTCTAAGAATATATTTAACTAATAAACCAACAAGAGTTAAGCCAAATACAATGAATGCAATATATTTACTAAATAAAGCTACTTCATCAAACTTAGTCTTTAAATCAGTAAAGAATGTTGCTCCGAAAGCATCTGACCAGTTAATACCAGCTAATACTTTAATTAATAATACTACACCAAGTGTTGTAGCTATAGGCCATACTTTAGTTTTCTTATCTTCTTTTTCATCTTCATATAGGAAGAATACATCATCAGTTTCTTCCTTTTCTTCTTTCTTACCATGTAGTTTTAATGTAATTACTAATCCTGCAACTCCACCAAGTAAGAATAATACTTTAGCTACAAGTAATGAAGTATAATCTATAGCAAGTCCACCAACAAATGTACCAGCTATGATACTTGAGAAGATATTTCCCATTACACCAACAGCAATAGATCCAATTGTAACAAGACCTGCACTAAATTTATCCTTTTCAGCCTTTAACATTATTGTTGCTATAAATGGCATTATAGCCATTGCTTCATAAGTAAATCCAGTAAATGAAACAATTACTGCAAATAATAGAGTTAAAACAATATTACAAACTAACTCATTATTTTTATACTTAGTAGCTAATTTAGATACCAAATTACGATAAGCAGGTATCTTTCTTAAAATACCATACAAACAGCATATTAAAGCAAGATATACAAATATATAAATAAAATTATAGAAAGTATACGTTGGATAAGATAATAATTCACTTAATCCTATTCTAACCATACCTTGATTTGCAAAATCACCACTATATGTTGTTACTGGTAATATCCATGTTAATACTGTATATGCTAATAAAGCAATTAATAACGTATACAAAATACCATTTTTTCTTTTCATATTTCCTCCTAACAATAATTATAAACCTTTATAATATTCATCTCAATTTTTTTGACATTAATTATCATATTAATTCTTATTTAAATACTTATAATAAACATCATAAATATCATTATTACTTTTTTCATTCCATATAATATTATTATTACGATCTACTATTCTAAAACTATCGATAATCCCTCTTTTAGTTCCTTCAAAATAAATAGTTTTTGCACTAATAGGAAGTTCTTTAATACATTTTTCATGAAATGATTTACTAACTCTTCTTACTAATTCTTCATCACTTAAATCACGATAGTTACAAGATACTAATGATTCATCTTTATGTACCGCAATAAATATTACTTCACAATAATAGCCTTTATTGTGTATTTCTTCTATTGTATCAAGAGGTGCATAAGGTTCACGCATACCCCATTCAACAGCGATATTATATGCTTCCCCATTTATAACTTCACTAGCAAGTTTACCTAATTTATCAGAGACAGCTCCTGCAAATTGATGCGTAAAATCAGCAAGATCATTACCTGGTGAATCATCATCTGTAATTTCTCTATTTTCCCAATGTTTATTAATAGCATCAATAATCCATTTATAATTAGGATGAAATTCTCGATACAAATCCATATCTATAACAATAATATTGTTATTAAAATTATTTGTTAGTTCATCTATTCTTGTACTTTTACCACTTCCTGGTTGTCCACCTACAAAGATACATCTTGGTCTTTCTACTGGTATACAAGTACTACTAATCTCTCTAAATATTTTTAATGAGATATTATTCACATCGTCTTCTTTATAATTACATAAAGATTCAACTAATTTATTATCATATCCTCTATTAATTAAATCTAATTCTCTTTCTTGCATATTATCATTCCTTCTTTGTATAATCTTTAATTAAATTATCTTTCTTTTTAAGTAAAAGAAACTCTTTAACAAAATCATTTAAAATATCTCTTCCATATGGTTCAATCATCATATTAAAGTCTATATTATAGTAATCAATCTTTCCATCTTTTTGATAACTAAATATAATTGATTTAATAGGCGCATCTAAAACAATAATATCCGGGTCTATTGGAAGATGATTCCATCCTGGAATATTATATTTATCAATATATTCAATTATTTTATCAACATTATCTACTTTATATTCTTTGACTTTTAATGGTTCCGAGTGCATCGTTCGGTACTCTGTAGTCATAATCATTTTCTTAATATCTAAACTAACAAAATCAGTATTGCCATTAGAGTCCCCACTATTAGAATAGGTTATTTCAATTAATTCTCCTAAATCTTTCTTATCTTTAATAATCTTTTTTAATTTAGGTCTCTTTTTTAATACTATAATTAGAGTAATTATAATTATTATTAATAGTATACTAGCTCCTATTAATATATATTCTTTTATACCCATTATATCCTCCAATATAACTATTATAGCATAAAAAAAACTCCATATAAATGGAGTTAAAAAATGTCTATAATTGTTTTAATAAAATTCTTTTCATTTGGTTTTTCTGGATTTGGTTCTGTAAGTTTTAAATTCTCAGGAATATTATATTGTAGTTCTCCTTTTCTATAAGCTAAATAATCACTTATAGAATGTGCTTTATAAGATTTTAAATGATATTGTCCGTGCATTTTTTTATAGTTTCTATTTTGTTGATTACGATCCATCTTATTATATTTATCAATTATATCTTTAGCTTCCTTTGCTAAATTATTAAACATTTCTACTATTTCTTCTTCGGTTTTAGAAGCCATAACTGCATAATCAATAATACAATCTATTTTTTTAAAATAGTTGATAGCATCTTTTTCTTTAAATTCCATAAATGCATAACGATTATCACCATTAACTACAACATCATTACGAAAACATTTTAATGACACTGATTGTGGACACTCTAATTTCATTAATCTAGTTATATCCATTAGATTAAAGATATCGCAGTATTGAACATAAACAGCATCTTTTGTAATTATTTTCATATATCACCTATTTAGTAGCAGATTCAAGAAGTTTAATCTTCTTATTGTCATAATCTACTTCCATCTTTATTCCTAAAGGAATAATACCGTTAGGGAAAGCATGACCAATATTAATATTATATAAAACTGGTAAATCAGATTTATTAAATAAACTTAAAGTTTCTTTAATTATATTTTTATATTCTTCATAATATATTCCTTGGAATGGTTTACCAACAATAATACCTTTTACTTTTTCAAATACTTCTTTTTTACCAAGTTCTATTAGTGATTCTTTTAATTCTTCTGGTTTCATTGTAACTTCACTAGTTTCAAGAAGTAAAATCTTATCTTGCCAATCATTTGGCCAAATAGATGTATCATAAACCATACTAAATACGTCGATACAACCACCTAGTACACATCCTGTAACAGTTCCACTACCTTGTATTAATTCATATCCATGTTCTTCTTTTATCATTTTTTTACTAATATTAATGTTTTTAATATCCCAAGGTACAAAATCTTTACTCCATTCCGGACTAGATTTTATTTCATATCCATTTGAATCATTCATTAATATATTTATTACTTCATTTTTAGTGAAATCAAACATTTTAACATATTCACCAAATTCACACATAACAGTAGGTCCATAATAAGAGATTAGACCTGCTTTATGCATCATAAAATGATTAACTGTAGTATCTGAATAACCCATAAAGATTTTAGGATTATTCTTTATTACATCAAAATCAATATATGGTAATGTCTTAATAGTATCATCGCCACCTATTGCACAGAATATTCCTTTAATTTCTGGATTTTTAAAAGCATCCATTAAGTCTTTGGCTCTATCCTCAGGATGATTAAGAACGTATTCTGTTCCCATTAAAGAATGGGGCATAGGAATAAGCTCTAGTCCAAATTCATCTTTTAATCTCTTCTTAGCAATTTCATACTTATGAAGATACTTTTCATCTCCAAGTCCGCCCCAAGAAAGACTTACTAAAGCAATTTTATCACCATTTTTTAAATGTTCCGGTTTAATCATATAGACCTCCCTTCTGGTTACATATTATACCACATTTTGGCTATTTATTAAAGTCCCCTTATGATATCAATAAGAACTAAAGGAAGTAAATTAACTTTATCAATATTAGTTTTATCAATAAATTCAAAGTATGTACTATCATTATCTTTATTATCTTTTAAACTATTAAAATACTCATATTCAGAACCATTTACTTTATATCGATATACAAAGAATAATTCATGAACCTTATTTCCATCATATTCAAACAAGTTTTCTAATACTTTAACATATTCAAGTTTGTTTTCATTAAGATCAAAGCCAGTTTCTTCCATAATTTCACGTTTAATAGCATTAATAGATGTTTCATAGGCCTTTATTCTTCCTCCTGGTATAACAGAATTACTGCCTATTTTTGATATTTCTATCAATACTTTATATTGATATTCTAAAATAACACCAACTCTAATATTAAAGATAACATCATCAATCATTCCTTTTAAATCACTATTCATAAAATACTCCTATCACGATTATATCACGATTAATTATTAGTATAGTTTGCAATTACTACTAATGTATTAGGCGCCAATGAATTAGGGTCATCTACAAAGTCTTTTCTAACTAATTTAAACACTTCCCATCCATTATTCTCCAATAATTCTCTTATCTCTTCTTGAGAATATTCATTAATTACATATTTATATTTTGGATTAATAGGTTCTACTTCTTCAAGAACACTATTTCCTTCTCTTAAAAACATTAATAATTTAGTATCTTTCTTTATATAGTCTTTTAGATTTATAAATAGTCTATTAACTTCTTGTTTAGATAAATGCTGAAGTAGATAAGCTAGTACTATACCATCATATATTTTACTATCTATATCTTTTAAATCGCATACATCTGATACAATGTATTTAATATTAGAATTCATATTTCTTGCAATCTTAATCATTTCTTCTGAGAAATCAATACCAGTAACGTCAAATCCTTTGTTATACATATAATTGGAGTAATGACCCATACCACAACCTAAATCAAGTATCTTGTTATTACACATACTTAAAAACTCATCAAAATAGAGTAAATCCGTCTGATCATCTTTATATAATTCATAATATTCATGAGCAATTGCATTATGAGCAAGTCTTGTTTCTTCTTTATTATTCATTCTTATCTCCATACAATATAAGGGGCTTTTGCCCCTTAATTCTTATTCTTTTAACAATATTGTTTATAATTTTTTCTTTTTAATAAGATAACTACCCCAAGTGGCAGTAGGTCTATCAACATTTTTACGCATTCCACTTTCATGATATTCAACTATTTCTGCAGGTGGATCAACTTGTCTAAGCATGTCTTCTAATATTGCTTTTGTAATATAGTTATAATATTTCCCATCTTGTACTATTTCTTTGTCACCTATTTTAAATGATGTAAAAATTACTCCATCTTCTTTTAAAGCTATAATCATTTTTTGTAAAATATCAGGTAAGTTTGCTCTTTCAACATGAAGAATTGATGAACAAGCCCATATACCATCATATTTTGATTCATCTGATAATTCATCAAATTTCATACATTCAACTTTTTGTCCAATATATTCGCTAGCTAATTTGCATAAATTCTCAGAACCATCAATTGCTCTAACCGTATATCCTTTTTCTAAAAAATATTTGCTGTCTCTTCCTGATCCACAACCAAAATCTAATATATACGCTTTATCTGGTAGCATAACCAAGAAACGGTTATAATCTTCTGACATATCCCCATTTCTAGTTTGTTCACAATATTGTTCTGCATTATCATTATAATATTTTAAAGTATCATATTCTTCCATAAAAACCTCCTAATAGTAATATATCATACGTTTATATATTTTTATATTTTTTTACATAAAAAAGCTCTATATAGAGCTTTTATTTTTTACCACAACATTGTTTATATTTTTTACCACTGCCACATGCGAGCCAAATTAGTATATTTTCCATATTTATAGTATTATG
>JAEEGL011226671.1_pt1 | contig 10994 bp, 8 predicted proteins | sample 9134231 | NCBI WGS metagenome assembly JAEEGL01 (sample SAMN16246548, study PRJNA631951) | gut metagenome | biome: gut microbiome; feature: rumen; material: fiber-attached | host: Bos | place: Iran: Karaj | collected 2018-10 | reverse complement strand
CCTTTATGCCTCCATATATTTTGCATTTGAAATATAGTATTTCTGGGCAATTGAGAATTCTATATCATCCATATTAGTTTCTATCAATGTTCCATCTGATGATATTACAGCTGCACCTTTTCCATTATTCAAATCAAAAACACGAATTCCTTCATCTGTTTTTTTATAGGCAAATCCGCAAACAATCATATCTGCATCATCTGAAATCTGTTTTAAATCAGGCATACTGAACCTCTACTGATTTTATTGATTTTAGAAACTCATCTGGCTGTATATATAAACTTTTCAAAATTGGAATTAAATCAATATATTCTTCTTCAGATTCTTTGTTATGAGCATACTTTGCCATAACAACAAGATATCCATTATCCCACTGCACAACAGACTCGTATTTCTCCAGAGAATACGGAGCAATAAATTTTAATCTGTTGTCGCCATAAGAGAAAATTGTATATTGTCCTTCATTCGAAAGATATGCCTTATCGTTCATCTCAATTTCCTGAAAACATTATATTACAAACTGCAGAATAATGCGAGAAATAAAACTGTTGAAAAAAAATATTAATTTCCCGGACTTAAAATCCAGTCAAATTGAGCTTTGGAAATACCGGATCCTTTTCCAAATTTCCAAGAACTGATTTTCTCTTTCATTTCTTTTTTTATGATATCAGAAAGAATAAATTCATTTTTAATTTCAATAGTTGTGCCCATTACATTTCCATCAGAATCTACTGAGAATGTTATAGTAAATGGTGTTGGCTTAGAAACTTGCATGGAACTTCTAGCTTTTAAGGATAATTCAGTATCTAAATTATAATAAGTTCGTGCACCAGTACCATTTGTCCATATAACAGAGTTTTTATCCTTTCCTGCTGATTTTTCAAGACTTTTTCCTGAATCAGATTCAGAAAATCCTATTCCCTCAGACTCACGTATTGTTTTATATTTATCGCCTTGTGTTATATTATCATTTCTTTTGTCTGTTTTATGTTCTGATTGTAACTTACCAGTATCAACATTAGCTGCTGAATCTCCTGCTTTTCCGGATATTGTGCTATTTTTTCCTACTACCCTTGGAAGATCACTTTCATTAGAATTATTTGTATTATCATTTTCATTTGCAAACGGATCATAATTAGGGTCAATTTCTTTTTTCCTGTTTAATTGTTCAGCTAAAAGTTCTTCGTTACTTTTATAAATTGGAGTTGATACAGGAGTAGGCTTTGAAGGCTGAGTTTTAGGCTTCTGCTTTGGAGTCTCAATTTGCTTAGGCGCAGGTTTTGAATTTTCCTTTACTGCTGGTGCCGGTGGAGTCTCCACAACCGAAGTTTCTACCGCAGGTATTTCCTCGGCAGGAGTTTCCACTGCAGTGGCTTCAACAAAGTTCTGGCTCTGTTCACTCGCACTTGCACTTGCCGCCTCTGAAGGAGCGGAAGCTTCTTCGGTTTTCTGCACTACAGGTGTAGAAGAAAGTACAATCTGCACCTCCTTATACTTCTTCTTTGGCTGGGGTTTAATCACAAATGAGAAAATCAAAAAAATAATCCAGAAAAGAACTGTTCCTGCAAGTGCAAAAAACTCACTTGTATTTTTGGTAGAACTATCCGGACCTAAAATCGGCGTTCCCTTGTAATTAATCATTTTTCTGCCGTTGTCCTCAGATTTATGACACAATAGCCGCTTTCACGAATTACATCAAAAATCTTTACGATAGTTCCATTAGTAACTTCAGAATCAGCTTCAAGCGATACAGGAAATTCTTCTTTCTTTGTTGTACCAGTATCAAAGTTCAAGAGTTCTTCTCCAAGGCTGGTCATAGAAACTTCCTTATCATTAAAGAAAAGAGAACCGTTACTATCTGCCGTAATTGTGATTCCCATTAAACTTGTTGCTTCAGAAGTATGACTCTGAGGAAGATTCAACTTGATTCCCGGAAGAGTCGCAAAAGTTGTAGAAACAAGGAAGAAAAGAATCAGCTGAAAAACAATATCAATCATAGGGGTCATATCAACGTTCGAACGGATACGCTCCCTTTTGGTTTTTAATTTCATCGCACACGTCCTGTAAGACGTAACAACACAGATGTTACGCGGGCTTCCATCTCTACAACTCTGCGGTTTACACGCGAAACGAAATAGTTATGGAAGATTACAGATGGAATTGAAACACACAAACCTGCAACAGTTGTTACAAGTGCTTCGGCAATTGCACCAGCCAGAAGAGACGGATCACCCATAGAACCACCGGCTCCGAGAACTCCGAAAGCTTTAATGTTTCCGGTTACAGTTCCAAGAAGACCTAACAAAGTTGCAATATTAGCAATTGTTCCAAGCGGTGTAAGAAGATGCTCAAGATGAGGAACTACAAAATCCATTTCAGCTTCTACTGCTTCACGTAAATCGTGCTCTTCATAACGACGGCAGTCCATAGCCTTTTTAACAAACTGAGAAAGCGGTGTATCTGCCTGCGCGCATGCAACTGCACACGCTTCATAATTTCCAGCAGCAAGAGAGCCGTCTAAATCAGCCATCAGCTTCTGATCTCGTTTATTGATATTGAAAAAATAAATACATCGTTCAATGATGATAAAAGTAGCGATAACCCCGCAAACGATAATAGGAATCATTAACGGTCCGCCTGATTTTAATGTCTGAAACATATATACCCCCTGTAGGTTCAGCAATTAATATAATCAAAAATTAAAAAACAAATTTTAAGAGAGCTGTAATTGAGCCGCCTCTTGTTTCATATTTTCCGGCATAAGAGCGAGTCTCGCCTCTATAAAACTTAATAATATCAGAAATATTAAGGACAGCACGAACTGAAGGTGTTACACGAACAAAGCCTTCTGCACTGATTATTGGAGTCTCAATATTTTCATTAATAGGAAGCTGACAATTTACATCAACACCCCACTTTGAATCTTCATCCTGAATATTCACATCAAGCTTTACTAAATGATTATTTTCATCACATGGAACATCAAGCCAGTTAGAATGCCAGGTTCCGCTGATACTGAAAATCCCCTGATGGTAAGCCAAGGTAAAATCTGTAGCAAGCATCTTAAAATCTTTTATGCTATAACCGTAAATAGAAGCAGGAGTAGTATAATCAGGCTGCCATCTTCCGTTTCCATAGGCTGTCTGACGATATTCAATTCCTGCACTTCCAGTAAATGTAGTTTTAAGCGGAATATTAAAATTGAAACGTCCGTACCATTCAGAAGTTTCCAGTGTATTAGAATTAAATCTTGTGAACTTATAAGCTTCTTCCAGTTCATAAGTTTTTGATTTATAGGAATCAATTCCACCTTCTGCAGAAATAGTCACACGTCTGTTTGAAAAATAAACCGGGAAAGAGGAATCAACACCAACTGTAAATGGAACGATTACAGCAGGCAGCATTATGTTATATCCTACAACTGCGGCCGCATTTCCATACAATCTTACATAATCATTTTTCCACTGAAGATCCAGCATAAACTTTACTCTATGACTGTCATGAAAAGAAATATCATTATTCAATTCTGTTTCATAATCATATTCTGTTGTAAAACCTGTATCAAAACCATTTCCTTCCCAGCGGCACATAAGCTGTGGCGAAATAGAAAGGAAATTAGCAGTTTCAACATTTGAACAATAAATATCTGTATAGCGATTAAAAAGTTTTGCATCTGCTGCAGCACCAAGACTAAAACCATTATCAAAAGAATATTTTATATCACCCTGCGCATTATACAAATCATGATTAAGAAGACCTACAGCTGAATTACCATAAATCAGTTTTCCCTGAAGTCCATCCGATGCTGATTTATAAGTACCGGCAGCACCCCACTCAAGATGATTTTTCTTATACTGTTTTTCAATGCTAAGTTTTGTTGTTCTGTCACTATAACCTTCTGTAACAGAATGTCTTGCATATCCCTGAGCTGTATCATGCTCAAAACTGATTTTAAATGGATTTGCACCAACTGTTCTGGCTACTGATATATTTCCAGTAAAATTAACCGGAAAGCCTCCACCGATATAACCTTCTGCGTAAACAGTTTTTTCAACAGGCTTTGTTTTACCGGAAGCAATATCTGTATCTTCAGAAGCCTCAACTTCAGGAAGCTCAGGCTCTACATTTCCACTACCTTTTGGTAGTTTAAGAACATCACTAAAATCTGGTAATGTATCTTCTTCTGCTTTTTCGGTTTCTCCAGAAATAACTGTTGTAACTTCCGGTAATTCAATATTCTGAGCAAAAAGTCCCGTATTCAAAACAGCAAAAGCTGATATAAAAGCAAATATTGATTTCTTATTCATATACTTCACCTATAAACTCCAATTTTAGTTTCGTGCTTCTCCGGTCACGCGATCCACACGTTCAGCCTGAATACTCTGAGGATAAAGCTCCTTAAGTAAAGCAGCTGTCTCCCGGGCGTCACCAGTAAGGCCTTCTGCAGTAAATGCTTCTGCTGCACCATAAAGAGCAGATGCGGCCCCGGAACTGTCTTTTACACTTCTATAATATTCAGCAGCCTTAAGATACATTTCTGCTGCCTTTTTATTCTTACCATTTTTTCTGCTGTACTCCGCAATAAACTCCGCGTTATAAGCGGCCGCCGCCCTCTCCCCGGCCCCAGTCTGGCGGGCAAACAATTTTTCAGCCAGCTCATAAGCTTCGGCCTGGGTAGACAAACTCTCCGCATACAGGCGAACCAGTTCAGTGCCCGCATTACGGCCCGCAACAGTACCAGCCTCGCCGAGCCGCACATACTCGCTCTCTTTTTCTGCAACGCGGCGGTCCGTTCCGCTTACAATTTTTTCGAGCTCCCTCACCCGTTTACCAATCTCATCATCAGCCGCCTGCTGAGGAAATGCGCGCAGCATATCTTTAGCAACAGAAAGCGCCTGAGAATAATTTTCCTGATGGTAATAAGCTTCGAGTAAATTTTTATGCGCGCCATAAGCATAAACACTTTCAGGGTATTTCTGAAGAAGAGTCTTATTAAGCATTACGCAGCGGTCGTTTTCTCCAAGACGGAGCGCGCAGTCTCCACAATAAAAGATAGCGGCATCACTGAACTTACCGGAAGTATATTTGTAGATATAATTATTAAAGCGAGAAAAAGCCTGAGCATAATCGCCGAAAGAATAATAAACTTCGCCCGAACGATACATTGCTTCCTCAGCATAAGAGGAGCGAGGAAGTTCTTCATAAATGCGACGGTAAAGCTCATCAGCATTAGAAACCTTAGACTGACGCTCATAAACCTTAGCAGTCATAAAAAGAGCCTGAGCTGAAAAATCATTTCGACCACTGGTATATGGAGCAAGCAGATCAATTGCAGCATCGTAGTTTTCATAATCAGTGAAAATTTCAGCACTAAGAATAACAGCTTTCTGCTTCTGTTCACCCTCCTGAGAATAGCGAACAAGATTAGAAGCCTGAACCGAGGCATTCTTAAAATCACCAGTCTGAAGTGCAGACTTTACAGCATATTCATAACCACGAAGAACATAAGGAGTTATAGAATCCTGAGATTCCATACAGAAACGGACAAAAGAAGAATAAGAGTTTTTAAACTCAGCAAGGTTATATTCAGCATAACCTTTATAATACAAAGAAAGTTTATTGAAATTTGAACTGTTCGAATTCAAACGAATGTACGAAGCAAAACTTTCTGATGCCGCTTTCCAGCTTTTTAGATTAATAAAACAAAGACCGCGAATGTAATCCTTTTCAATTTCGCTGGCCTTAGCGGCAACTTTTTCAGCCTCAGAGAAGCGGCCGCAACGGAAAAGAGCAGAAGCATAATCAAGATTAGCGATACCAAGTTTTGCATACTCAACACAAGCCGGCTCATAGCGCCCCAACTTACACAAAGCCGAAGCGTATAATTCTCCTGTTGAAGAATCAACTTTTTCAAACTGGCCTTTTTTATAATAATACGAAGAAATTGCAAGACAATCTGCAGGAGTCTGATTTTTTAATTTTGCATAAACAGCAGGAATCTCCTCCCACTTTTCGCTCTGAATCTTACATTGCAAAAGTGTCGAATAATATGAATCTGCAATACCTTCAATTTCAGATTTTTTAGCATAAGCCTCAAGTCCAGAAAGTGCTTTTTCAGCCTCCTTTGGATTTTCTTTTTCCAGAAGAATTTTTGCCTGATAAAGATTTTTTATAAGCGCAACATCAGATGATTCTGATTCCTCTAAAATCTCTACATTAGAAAGATAATCTTCTGCCTTTGAATAATTCTTTGCATTAAATTCATCAATAGCAAGACGCAGCCAGAATTCATTCAAAAGTTCCGGTTTATCACTAAAGGCTTCCTGAGTTTTTGCAAGAACTTCTCCTGAATCTGCAAGTCCATTTTCTGAAGAAATCAAATAAGCTTTTTTTAAGGCAGAAACGGCCAGAGATTTTTCTCCGCTTTCAAGTACACGGGTATAAGCATTATAAGCGTCCCTGTATTTTTTCAAGGCAGCACATGCATCTCCATAATAAAAGCAGAGAGTCATATAAACAGATTTATCAAAATCAGATTCAGAAAACTTATTAAAAAGAACTGTAGTCTTAGAAGCCGCTCCAGTTTTATTATAACAGATAAAAAGTTTCTGAAGCGCTTCACCATAATCAGCTTTATCAAAGCTCTTTCCATGTGAAGCTACATATTCAAAAAGCGGAACTGCTTCATTCCATTTTTCAAGCTCATAAAACGCACGACCTGAATACAAGGCACTCGAAGGATATAATTCCATATCGCTATTTGTGAGTGCAAGGCTGCAGGCAAGATGAAAACTTTCCAGAGCAGAAGGATATTTTTTCTGCAAATAAAAAGCGAGTCCCTGTAAATAATTACAGCGGATTATTTCCGGCGAACCTGAATGCATATGAGAAAGCGCTTCCTGTAAAGTCGCAACAGCCTCATCATAGCTTTCCATGTAAACAAGAGCTTCACCTTTATAAGCAAGAGCCGAATGAATAAAAGATGACTCCGGGAACTTTTTCTGCAAAAGCTCTGTAGAAGTCACTACTCCCGGATAAAATCCATTTGTAAAAGATTGTTTTACGGTGTTATAAAGCTGAACATCAGAATCTGCCTGCTGAGCAAAACAGATCATCGATAAAAAAATGAAAATTAATGTAAATAAAGTCTTTTTCATAAAAACACACGGCGGTGGTTGAATTTGCCGAAACTACATTAAATGATGATTTCAACAGTCTCAATCATCGCAGATATAATATCACTGAGGGAAGAACTGCTCCGAAGATTTTACGCGCGTAAGGTAAACAAAATCTTCCGCATAGTAATAACAGAAATTCTCCAGAGACATTTCTCTTCCGTTCATAAAAACTGTGCAGGCAAAGCCGCCGTCATCCTGGAAATACGGAAAGAATGCAACACATTCATTAAACGCCATAATTTCAGGAGACACTGTTCTGTCAGTTCCTCTGATAGCTCCAAAGTATAAGGTTCCAGGTTCTGTAGCCGCAAGAACATAAAGCAGCGAATTCAGAACCCTTACCGTATAACCAGAATTCTCAACAAAGGTTACGGTATTTGCAACACCTTTATCTGTTATAGAAGAAGCAAACGGATTAACAGTTACATCTGCTCCAGACTGATTAAACAAATAAGTTTTGCCAGAATACACTGAGACAACCGCAGAAGCAAGGTTTCTAACCCAGTTCAGAGAGAAGAAAAGGTCATACTTTTGAGAAAGAACTCCCTGCCTTCCATTGTCTTTAACAGAAACGGTTTCCTTAATAAGAGGTTCTCTTTTAAGAAGACCGCCGGACATAGGCTCAACAAGCCCATCCGCTATCCATTTAACAAATCCAGCAGAAGAAAGCAACAAATTTTCTTCAGATTTATCAGATTTTTCGATATTTTCGAACTTTTTGCCGGTAGAAATGTGTACGAGTTCTTTTTTCTCATCATACATTGCATCCGGAACAATTGAAATTGAAGGAAGTTTTTCGTGAATTATAGCACACATCTGCTTCATGCTGTGATACATCTGAGTATCAATAAGCACATAAGCCCATGGCAATTTTGTTTCTGTGATTGTCATTACATCTTCAAAAGAAGCAGAATAGAATTTTTCAAAAGGCATTCCTGTAGGAACACCGCGAGCTGCATAATTTCCAAAAATTACGAGGTCTGCAAGGGCAATTTTTCCCTGCGGAGTAAACTGAATGAAAACTTCACTGTTTTTTACAAAATAATAACGGATACGAAGAGGTTTACCAGTTCTTTTATCGCGGATAAGTACCCAGCTTCCAGCTACATCACCAGGATAAAGTTCCTGCTCTTCGGTATACATTCCCTTATCAGAAAAAACATTTACTTTTATAAGTGCACGAGGAGAAACAAAAACATTAAAGGTCGAATCGTTTTCTTCCAGCCTTATCTGAAACTTTTCGCCGTTGTTATTTGCATGGATTTCCGGCTGATTGGTTCTGATCTCACTCAAAGGTGCAGTAAACCAGCGCTCTTCAAGTCCATCACGGATTTCTGAAGAGTCAGGAATTCCAAGCCTGTTATAGGCAGCAAAAAACGGAAGTGCCAGGCCGAATGCCATAATCAGACAAAGTAATTTTTTCAATTTCTCCTCCCCTTACCAGACCGGCTAAGCCTTCATTGCTTCTCCGGCAGGGTCAGTATCAGTTGCTCCCGCTGCAAGACGGATTTCTGCATCAACCAGAGAACCATCTGCCATGCGAATCTTATTATTTTCAACCTCATCAGGATGATTTCCAACCGGTGCATTTGAAAGCAAAAGCTTAAGTCTGTTCAGCTGATTAACCTCAGAGCTGCCAGGGTCATAGTCAATTGCACTGATATTTGCGGCTGGGAATCTGCGGCGAAGTTCCTTAATCATACCCTTTCCAGTTACGTGGTTAGGAAGACATGCAAATGGCTGAACACAGGCAATGCTTGGAGCCCCCTCATGAATCAATTCAACCATTTCTGCAGTAAGGAACCAGCCTTCACCGGTAATATTTCCAATCTGAACGATATCATCAACACCCTTCATCAAATCATAAATTGAAGATGGTGCTTCAAAACGTCGGCTCTTGCGAAGATACTTTTTCATCTTAGCACGGTAAAGTTCAAGTCCCCATACAAGAAGGCGTGCGTTACGTTCTGTTTTCTTAGGGAACGCAAGCTGTTCGTGACGGAAAATTCCCGTACTGAAAGAATAGAAGAAGAAGTCTGCAAGATCAGGCATTACACATTCTGCACCTTCACGTTCAATTGTTTCAACAATCTGATTGTTTGCAGTCGGGTGGAATTTTACAAGGATTTCACCAACAACACCAACACGAGGCTTTTTAATAGGCTTAAGCGGAAGATTGTCAAAGTCGCGGATAATATCGCGAAGCAGTTTATGGTAATTATGCCATGAAACCCGCTTAGTAAACATAGCTTCTGCACGGGCATTCCACTTTTCGTACATCTGGTTAGCGCTGCCTGGAACTGCCTCATAAGGACGTGTACGGTAAAGCACGCGCATAAGAACGTCGCCCACCATAATTGCCTTAACAAGATTGTCTAGCAGCGGATATGTAATCTTAAAGCCAGGATTCTTTTCAAAGCCCTGAGCGCTCAAAGAGAGTACAGGAATCTGACTCCAGCCCGCGTCATTAAGCGCACGGCGAATAAAGCCAATATAGTTTGTCGCGCGGCAACCACCACCCGTCTGAGTGATAATAAGAGCCGTTCTATCGAGGTCATACTTACCGCTCTCGAGAGCAGAAATCATCTGACCGGCAACAAGCAGCGACGGGTAGCACGCGTCATTATTTACATATTTAAGACCGGCTTCTACAGCCTTAGGATCAACGGCATCAAGAACTACAAAGTTGTAACCGCAGGCACCAAAAGCTTTCTGCAAAATGCGGAAGTGAATTGGCGACATCTGAGGACCAATAATTGTATAGTTCTTGCGCATTTCTTCAGTAAAGACAACACGGTTATAAGCAGAAGACTTAATAACCGGTTTAGCCTTATTACGGCGACGTTCTTTAACGGCAGCAATAAGCGAGCGAATGCGGATACGAACCGCGCCGAGATTACTTCCCTCATCAATTTTGATAAGAGTGTACATGCGGCTCTTTGCGCGAAGAATTTCATCAACCTGATCTGCGGTAACAGCGTCGAGACCACAACCAAACGAAGTTAGCTGTACAAGCTCAAGCGACGGCATTTCACTTACAAACTGAGCTGCACGGTAAAGTCTGTTATGGTAAACCCACTGGTCAATAATTCTAAGCGGACGTTCAATATTTCCAAGATGAGCAACAGAGTCTTCTGTAAGAACAGCAAGACCAAGTCCGTTAATCATTTCTGGGATACCATGGTTAATTTCCGGATCCAGATGATAAGGACGACCTGCAAGAACAATACCGCTTCCGCCCTTTGTGATGATTTCTTCGAGAGCTTCTTCACCCTTCTGGCGAACTTCTGCACGGAACTTTTCCTGCTCCGCCCAGGCTTTTTCTACAGCATCAAAAATCTGTGCACGAGTAAGCTTTTCGAACTTTGGTAAAAGTTCTTCGCAAAGACGCTCTGCAAGACGTGGCTTATCATAAATCGGAAGGAATGGATCCATATAAGTAATGGAAGGATCCTGACGAAGTTCATCAACATTGTTACGAAGCACTTCCGGATAACTTGTAACGATAGGACAATTATAGTGGTTTCCAGCACCTGCATCTTCCTGGTGTTCATAAGGAGCACAAGGATAGAAAATAAACTTAATGCCACGCTGTAAAAGAGAAACAACATGACCATGGCTGATTTTTCCAGGATAGCAAACTGATTCAGAAGGAATTGTCTCAAGACCTTTTTCGTAAACAGTTCGACTTGAACGCTGACTTAAAATTACACGGAACCCAAGCTCGTTGAAGAAGGTAAACCACAATGGATAGTTCTCGTACATATTAAGTACACGGGGAATACCAACATCGCCCATTGGAGCATCTTCCGGTTT
>JAEEGL016662045.1_pt1 | contig 10995 bp, 4 predicted proteins | sample 9134231 | NCBI WGS metagenome assembly JAEEGL01 (sample SAMN16246548, study PRJNA631951) | gut metagenome | biome: gut microbiome; feature: rumen; material: fiber-attached | host: Bos | place: Iran: Karaj | collected 2018-10 | reverse complement strand
TCTTTGTGGTGTTCAGGAAAAAATAACGAATAATCCCCGTTTCAGTTTCGTCTCAGATAAGCTAAATCAGATAAGCGGGCGTTATACCGAAATCACAATAACAAAGGAGGCGACTTCGTATGTGGTTTCAGAACGGATACTAAAGAAGACACCTGAACAAAAGGCAACCATCCGAGAACATCTGGAAAAGTTCTGCAATTTATATACGGGAATGTCTTCTAGATTGGAAGAGTTTGTGGATCTCTATCCCATCCATCCATCCTACATCGACGTGTTTAACAAGATTCCCCTTATCGAGAATCGACACATCTTGAAGAACATTTCTTTTACTATAAGGGATATTTTTGATAAAGATGTGCCAGACGATGCTCCCGGTATCATTTCTTTTGACAACTACTGGAATGCCATCCAAAGCAGTGGATTGATGAAAGCAGATGGCATTATAAACCGTGTGGTTGAAGTAAGTAGTCAGCTAGAGGATATTATCAAACGCAGTTTTCCCAAAGCCGCATATATGCCATTAGCTATCCAAATCATTCATGCCTTGAGTGTTCATCGTCTGACCACCAGTGGTTTGGATGTGCAGTTTGGCTTGACTGCCGAGAACCTGAAAGACGACCTCTGCCTGCACTTGGTAATACCAGAGCAGGATGCCGATTTCCTGTTAGGGGTAATAAGGCAAACCTTGCGGGACATAATGACAACAGTCTCGGGTCAGTTCATCGTATTCAATGATGACAACAATCAATACTACATTGATGTGACCAAAACCGTTGACTATGACGAGAAAATCAAGCAGAAAGCGACGATTCTTGCGGATGGCGAACGAAATCGCTATTTCTATGATGTAATTTTAAAAACCCTTGCTTGGGAAAAGAAAGAGTATGTACCAGGGTTCAAAATCTACGATCATGATATCATGTGGCACAGTCATCGTATATTCAGGGAAGGATACCTGTTTATGGGATTCCCAGCTGAACGTAGCACTGCACAGCCTGAACGCGATTTCTATATCCACATAATGCCTCTATTTGGCGACTCTCCATCAAATCGGCAGGATCTGGACGATGAGGTTTATTTCACATTCATACTCAACAATGCCAATGGGCATTTCAAAGAGGAACTGGAACTATATGCGGCTGCCTGCGAATTGTCCTCCATCAGCGAGGGGAAAGACAAGGATGCGTATGATGTAAAGGCAGATGCCTATCTGAAAAAACTTAAGAAATTCCTCAACGAGAATAAGAACACCTGCTTTGAAGTAACCTACAAAGGTGAGAAGAAAACCTTGATGGAATTAATTCAAGGCAAACAGCAGCAAGCTAACACTTTTGACGTTACCATCAATCTTGCGGCATCTATTTGCCTTGAAGAGTATTTCAATGAAAAGTATCAAGATTTCCCCGTCATGAATGTCGATATTACACGACAGAATATGGAAGATACAGTCCGTGCAGCGTTCAACCATTTTGCAGGCAAGAAAACTCAACAGTCCAAGGCGATGCTTGAGAGCTTTGGCGTCCTTGATGGTGACAAGATCAATGCATCCAACTCCAAGTATGCGGACTACTACATAAAGCTCTTGAAGCCACTTCCCGTGAAAGGTGTCCTCAATTATTCCGACCTTTTCGAGCCCGACGGCAACTACTGGCAGATGGATAAGCATTTCCATATCTGGAACCGCCTGACGCCAATCATCTTTCTTGCGATGGTCCATAGCGGCTATGCTGTCATCACCACCATGGGCAACGAGACGATTTCCGCAGCATCGCTGGATAAGGTGTCTCTAATCAAATCAGATGATCTATACGAATTTAAATATCTCTCCAAACCAGCGCAAATGGCGATGGCGGAACTGAAGAAACTCTTTGAGGTGATGGACTTGAATCCCGTTCTGCTTGACAATCCAAACGACAGGGAGAAAGCCGTCGAAGAATTGCTGTCGGCGGCGCAAGCACTTTGTGACAATGCGGTTACATGGGAACATGACCTCAATGACGGTTTCGAGCTGTGGGGCGAAACATTGGTCAATCAGACGCTGTTTCAGAACCTCCAGAATGCGTGTGCCGCCGTCAAGGATGAGTTCTGTAATTATGCCAATAGATTCAACACGCCTGCCAAACTGAACAACTTCGACTTGAGTATGGACGCTATCGAGGAATTGGGCAGGCAGATTGCGCTGATTCAAGTGATACCTCAGTACCTTGATTTCAAAAGCAATTGCTCCGTAACCGTCTCCTATGTTGCCAGCATCGAAGGGGCCGACATTGGCGAACAGTTGAAATCAGAGATTGACATTGCCAAAGAGCGTTTCCGCAACTTGCGTGATGGCATAGCAGAAGGAGCCAATGGCGATGATGCGGCCAGAACTGTTAGCAAAGAGCTTGAGGAAATCAAGCAGAATTACATCGACCTGTATTTCAGCGAGCACAAGAAGAAACGTCTGAATATGGAGGAAAGCAAGAACCGCAACAAGGTGCAAGAAAGTCAATTGCTTGTAAACTTGCGCAAACTGCGTGCAATCGACATCCTTTCATGCGCTAAACTGACGGAGATTGAACAGGATTTGGCTGCTCTCAAGACCTGCTATGAACTAACCTCCATGGAATTGAAGAACAGCCCAATCTGCCCACATTGCCATTTCACGCTGGATGAGAACTCCAAGAATGTCCATGGGCAGTTGGATAATCTGGAATCTAGGCTTTATGCATTGGTCGAGGAATGGAAGCAAAAACTGTTGGAAACCATAGCCGACCCATTGGCACAAGCACAGAAACAATATCTATCCAGAAAGCAGGTGAAGGTCATTGATGATTTCGTGAGTACCGCCACTCTTCCCACTAAAGTCGATGACAACTTCGTCATCTGCATTCAGACACTTTTGAAGAAATACGAGCCAGTGGTTATCATGGTTGAAGAATTAACCGCCAGATTGGAGCAGCTTCCGCCGATGGACGAGGCACATTTCAAAGATCGCCTGAATGAAATCATCTCTGAATACACTCGGGGAAAAGATCCTAGTACATTGCGTATCGTTGTCAAACGCCAAGGTTCAGAGGAGTAACGCACAATGGAACCGAGAAAACTCACCAAAGAAGACCTCGACAAAGTCAGAGGCATTGATGGTTTCCCCATCGGCTCCGACGAAGACATCATCGCTCTTTCCGACGCCCCATACTACACCGCCTGTCCGAATCCCTTCATTGAGGAGTTCATCCGCGAAAACGGCACTCCTTACGACGAGGCAACAGACGACTATCACCGTGAACCTTTCGCCGCAGATGTCTCAGAGGGAAAGAATGACCCTATTTATATGGCACATAGTTACCATACAAAGGTGCCACACAAGGCTATTATGCATTATATCCTTCATTACACAAATCCTGGAGATATTGTCTTTGATGGCTTCTGCGGAACTGGCATGACTGGCGTAGCCGCACAAATGTGTGGCCTTAATAGTGTTTCCAGTTTTTTTCCTGACCAAGAAAATTCAGGAGTGCGAAGTGCAATTCTTAATGATTTGGGACCTGCAGCAACTTTTATAAGCAGAAATTATTCTTTTTCTTTTGATAAAACAAAAATAAAATTGCATTTTTCTGAAGTTTTAAGAAAGGCAAATGAAAAGTTGGGCTGGATGTATGAAACTGATTATTATCCCGATTCATCGTCAAATAGAGCTGTGAAATGTAAGATTAATTATATAATCTGGTCAGATGTTTATCTTTGTCCAAATTGTGGGAGAGAAATAGTTTATTGGGAACAAGCAGTTGATGTTGAAAACAAAAAAATAAAAAATATTTTTTCGTGTCCTCAATGTCATGCCGAAATAAAAAAAGAAAGTTGCAAAAGAGCTGTAGAGCTTTCTTATGACTCAGCTATAAAAGAAAATGTCTCTTTTTCAAAACAAGTTCCTGTATTAATCAATTTTACTTTTGGGAAGAAAAGATATACAAAGAAACCTGATAATAATGATATCAATCTTATCAAACGTATTTCCAATCTTGAAATAACCACATGGTTCCCAATTGAAAAACTGCCTGATGGATTTAATACAGAACAGCCTAAACGTGCAAACGGTATAAATTATATACACCAAATGTATACGAAAAGAAACCTGATATATTTATCATTTATTTATTCTCTTTTGAATGATAATCACGAAAGGTTTATATTTACTTCAGTTCTTCAAAATGCTTCTAAAATGTATAAGTTTAGAACCGACGGAAAAGGCGGAATTGTAACTGGAACTTTGTTTATTCCTTCTTTAAATCAAGAAAACAATGTGTATAATCTTTTCACTTTAAAGGCAGAAGATATTTACAGGGCTTTATTGCCATATAAAGGTAATAATTGTATTGTTTCCACAAATAGTTCCACATGTGAACCAATTCCTTCGGATAGTATTGACTATATCTTTACTGATCCACCATTTGGTTCAAATATCAACTATTCCGAACTTAGTTTCATTTGGGAGGCTTGGCTAAAGGTCAAAACAAATAACAAACCTGAAGCCATTATGAATGATGTTCAGGAAAAGGGATTGGTTGAATATCAGCAACTCATGACAGACTGCTTCAAGGAGTTCTATCGAATTCTCAAACCCAATCGTTGGATGACGGTTGAGTTTCACAATTCGAAGAACGCAGTATGGAATGCCATCAACGAATCCTTGCAACGTGCAGGTTTTGTAATTGCCGATATTCGAACATTGGATAAACAACAAGGTAGCTTCAAGCAGGTCACAACCTCCAGTGCAGTGAAGCAAGACCTTATCATCTCTGCCTACAAGCCGAAGGAGAGTTTTCAACGTGAGTTTATACAGAAGGCAGGAAGTAATGAAAGCGCATGGGCTTTCGTGCGAACGCACTTGAGCAATCTTCCGATTGTAGTTAAGCGTGGTGGGCAGTTGGAGGTTCTGTCGGAACGTCAGGCGTTTTTGCTTTGGGACCGAATGGTCGCCTATCACATCATGCAAGGAATAGCTGTTCCCATGGATGCGGCGAATTTCTATGCGGGACTGGACGAAAAATTCCTGAAGCGGGACAATATGTATTTCTTGTCTAGTCAAGTGAATGAATACGATATGGCCCGATCAACATGCGATATTGAGCAGATACAGTTCGAGTTGTTTGTCCAGGATGAAAGGAGTGCCATCGGCTGGCTCTACCAACAGTTGGATGCCACTAACGGCAAGCCGCAGACCTATCAGGAACTGATGCCCAAGTTCATGCAGGAGCTGAAGGCGGTTGACAAACGGGAGAAGATGCCAGAACTCGCTGTCATTTTGGAGGAAAACTTCTTAAAGGACGATGAAGGCAAATGGTACGTGCCTGACTTGACCAAGAAGGGAGACATTGACAAATTAAGGGAGAAGAACCTGCTGAAGGAGTTCCAGAGCTATCTTGAAAGCAAGGGAAAACTGACGCTCTTCCGTTCGGAGGCCATCCGCGTTGGATTCGCCAAGCTTTGGAAGGAGAAGAACTATGCGGCCATCATCGCTTTGGCGGAGCGATTGCCGGAAGAGACCATTCAGGAAGACCAAAACTTGCTGATGTACTATGACATCAGTTGTAGCCGCGTTTAACGTTGGAAAACAAGACAATGACAGAATAGTCAAACCTGGGAACTAAAGAGAACTGATGCAAGCTGAATCTCTTTATATTGATCGCCTAAATGACTATGGAACATATCCAGACATACCAGCCAGGCGAAACCGTCTATGACGAAAATGCCACTACAACCGTCCAGATTCTTGAGAAACTGGAAGCCTGGGGTTTTGTCTCCTATAGGGTGTTCAATTCCGCCACAGGGAAAGTTTATAAGGTCTCACCTGAGCAAATCCGCAAAGATGGAGGAAAACAGAACTATGACGAAAGTTACCTGCGTTATGTGACGCTGCTGACCAAAATCAAGAACGAGACCGCAGGTGGTATGCTTTCCTCTTTAAGCAATGGCGTCATTCCCCTGCCGCACCAGCTGCACGTCCTGAATCGGGTGATGGAGCACAATACCATCCGCTATATACTGGCCGATGAAGTGGGGCTTGGCAAGACCATCGAGGCGGGAATGGTCATCAAGGAACTCAAGGCACGTGGACTGGTTCAACGAGTGCTGGTGGTTTGCCCCACAGGTTTGGTCACGCAATGGTCCGTGGAGTTGCATGAGAAATTCCAAGAGAAATTCAATGTCATTCTTCCCTCCGACTTCGACATCATTCGGCGCCTGACGGACAACGATGATGTCTATGGACAGTACAATCAGGTGATTTCGCCAATGGATGCCATCAAGCCGATTGACCATCACGCAGGCTGGACAGATGAAAAGGTGAACCTCTATAATCAGGAGCGAATCTACGCCATCATAAACAGCGGATGGGATTTGATCATCATTGACGAAGCCCATCGCATCGCAGGCTCCTCAAGTGATGTCGCACGATATAAGCTTGGAACTCTGCTTGCACATGCAAGCCCATATCTTCTATTGCTTTCAGCAACCCCGCACAATGGCAAGAGCGAACCATTCCTTCGTCTTATAAGGCTACTGGACGAGGCTGCTTTCCCGAATGTCAAATCAATTGTTAAGGAGCAGGTCTCGCAGTATCTGATTCGCACCGAAAAGCGGGAGGCCATCGACAACTATGGCAATTTGCTCTTCAAAAAGCGTTTCACTCATCTCGTTGAAATACCATGGGATGTCAGACACACGATGCAAAGGGAACTGTATGAACTTGTAACCTCTTACGTCTCCAAAACATACAATAAAGCCAAGCGGAACCGCAGGAAGAACATGTGTCTGATTTTCCTGCTGGTCATCATGCAGCGGATGGTTGTCAGCAGTACAGCCGCCATTCGCCAAAGCCTGGAACGTCGCCTAGAAATCCTTAAGAACCAACGCACTAGAATCGGCACACTGACGGAAAGTGACTTGGCCGAGCTGGATATTGAGGACAATGTGGAGGACGCATTAGCCGCCATTTCCCTTGATGTGGACGATGAGATAGCAGAACTCGCAAATATCATTACGGTTGTCAAGCAGGCGGAGTTCCAGAATCAGGATGCCAAGATTGAAACGTTGCAGGATACCATTGACAAGATTCTGGCTGAGGATGCCATACAGAAGATCATTGTGTTCACGGAGTTTGTGGCCACCCAGACGTATCTGCGTGATGTGCTTGTGCGAAAAGGCTACATGGTGTCCATTCTCAACGGCGGCATGACCATTGAGGAACGGAATCAGGCTTTGGAGGATTTCAGAGAACGCACCAGCATTTTCATCTCCACGGATGCAGGCGGAGAAGGTCTCAATCTACAGTTTGCCAATATCATCATCAATTTTGATTTGCCTTGGAATCCGATGAAAATCGAGCAACGATGCGGTCGTGCCGACCGTATCGGACAGAAGCGGGACGTGCATATCTACAACTTCATCATCAGTGACACGGTGGAAAACCGTGTCCGTGAGGTTCTTGAAAAGAAGCTGTCGGTTATATTGGAGGAGATTGGCATTGACAAATACTCCGATGTGCTGGATAGCGAGATTGCTGAATGCGATTTCACCGATGCCTATATGAACTCCATCAGCCAGCCGCAAAAAATAGATGAGGCTGTCAGGTCTGTGGAAAATGAACTCAGGCAGCAGATGGAAAACACCATTCAGTACAAGGACGTAATACGAGAAGACAAAGACCTGACTGAGTTGATTGGCAAGGAGTCGGAATTCGATGTAGAGGAGGCTTTGCCCCGTCTTATGACATACTACGATGCCTGGCAAGGGAATGAGCTGACCTTACAGGAGCGCATTGGCATCAATGACAGCAGATTTGTCAGGCACCTAAAAAACGATATTATCCAAGATAGATTGTCACCGTTGCTCTCAATCAGCATCCGCAATTTTCCCAATGAAGAGGGATTTTTCATGCTGTGGGAGATTTCGTTGGGGGATGAAGCCAGTGGTAAACGCATTATTCCTGTATTCATCAACAGCAGTTTTGTGCTGCGTCCAATGGCAGGTTCAAGAATCATGGAACAACTACTGAATCCCCAATCACGCTTGACGGTGCATTCTGTGTCGAATGTGGATGACAACACATACGCTCGACTTGAAAAGATGAGCATGGATTTTGCATACAACACATTTGTCAAACTCAAGGATGCTCAGCTACAACGAAACAAGAGCAGCTATGACAAGTATCTTTACGCCTTGCAGCTACGCACTGAGGCAGCGCAGCAAATCGGCATCGAAAATATTCGAAAGGCGCGTTTGGCAAGGTTGTCAAGGGAAAAGGCTGCTATTGAAGCGAATTACCATAAAGGACAGCAGATGTTTCCTGATTTCAGACTTGTCCTTCTTGTCAAACTGGAGGCTTGAGAATGTTTGCCGAATATCTCTTCAGACTTTCTTCTGCTGAATATGAGAGCCATATCCTGTTGATTGATACTGATGATCTTGAAGCGAAAACCAAGTTCAGCGAGTATTATGCAAAACACTCTTTTCAGATTATCCGATATGTCGATGACTTGTGGTTCCGCGTGCTGTACACTGATGCTCTGATGGACAATGATCGTTATCTTGTGATTGCCCGCTCGGATGACTATATTCCTTACGACATCTACAAGAAGTTCCGCTGCATGGATATCTCGTTGGCTAAACTGTTTCCCAAACTCAACGCCATTGTCCTGAAGGCAGAACCTGAATTGAACTATGATCTGCTGGCAATGGCATATCAGGAAAACTTCGCTGATTTGCAATCGCGGGAGGCTACCCAGAACTTCCTGCGGAATGTTGTTTGCAATCAAGAAAATGTCAAGAACTATCTTGGACACATGGTTATGGCTTTTCAACAACTGTCGGAGCAGGCTGAAACCTATAAAGATTGGTTCGAGATAGCCACTCAAAAGGCGTTTATCGACGTAATGGCAGTGGCCCACAACACAGATGCCCCAACAGAGCATGTCCATGTGCTTTTCAGAAAGTTCATTCTGGATAAATATGGAACGCTGTCACAGGAATTAAATCGGAATGCACCTGTTCTTGTAAGCAAGGCGATGGAGTATATGCACGACAACAGCGAGAAATTCGCTGTTGTCGTGATGGATGGCATGTCTGAGTTTGACTGGCGGCTTCTCTCCCGAACATTTACTGGTTTAAAGTATCGGAAGGCCGATTCTTTTGCGATGATACCGACAACGACGTCTGTGTCTAGGCAATGCCTATTGTCTGGTAAATATCCAGTACAGCTTTCGAACCCATGGAGTCAAAGCAAGGAAAAAGCCGAGTTTTTTGACTGTGCCAAGCAACTTGGATACACCGATGAACAGATTGCCTACGAACGTGGATATGACAGTGATTTGCCAATGGCCGTCAAATGCGCCGCATTTATCATAAACGACATTGATGATTTAGTTCACGCTCAAAGGCAAGGACGGCACGGTATGTATAATGACGTGTCTTACCTTGCTGGTAAATGTAAACTTGCAGGGCTGGCCAGTCGATTACTTCAACATGGGTTCGATGTGTATATTACAGCAGACCATGGCAACACGCCATGCATTGGTTCAGGGAAGCTGGTTGGCACTGGTGTTGAGACGGAGACCAAAAGCCGACGCATGGTAGTGCTCAAGACCATCGCGAATAAGAAAACGCTGATGCACCAGCATCTGATGCTGGAGTATCCTAAATACTACTTGGACAAGAGGTACGATTATCTCATTTGCGAGGCGGGGTCTTCTTTGGATGCTTCTGGAGAGGAGGTCATGAGCCACGGCGGCATCACGCTGGATGAGGTGATTGTTCCATTTGTAATTCTAAAGGCGAAGGACAACAATGACTAAGATCGTAGGATTTGCTTGCAGTTTGAAACTCGATTGGCTGAACAATGCAGCACAACTGTTGGATGAAAATTTAACGGCTGTTGCCTATAAAAACGCTATGAAGGAGTACCTTGCCGTTGACATCGCTGGTTCCACTAGACTTCGCAAAACCTGTGATATTCTTACGAATATCTGGTTTAAGCCTAATGAACGCATGTCTTCTGTCCGTCAAGAAGCCAGAAACCTCTTGGCAAAGTATCCCGAATACTCCAATATCATCCATTGGATTATGCTGTGTCTTGCCTTTCCTGTGGTAACGGATGTTTGCAAGTTCATGGGGCGGCTTTTTGAACAGCAGGATGTCATTACCAACACAATTCTTCGCAAAAAGCTTTATGATGCTTGGGGAGAACGTGGAACCCTTCAAACAACTACCAGACGTATTACATTGACAATGAAATTTCTTGGTCTTCTAGAAGAACCGTCAAAAGCACATTACAAATTGTTGCGTAAACAAATCATACCACAAGAGATTGTTAGACTTCTAATTTTTTCCAATATGCTGATTGATAATTCTACCAGTTATCCATTTTCTTCTCTATCCAGTCTAGAATTGCTTTTCCCATTTGATTTCTATGTACTAAAGGAAGATTTGATACTGGATAAACGGTTTATGACTTTTATGTCAAAAGGTGAGATGATGGTGACTTTGAATGGAAGATAATGAAATTATAGATAGTATGTTGTAATGAATCACAGAGTTTTTTTTGTGTGGGACGATTTCAACTGATTTGAGTTCAAAGATTTGCATCGCATGTCCTCTGTAGCCATTATTATTGTCAGTCGTATCATCCGTTAGTTGCCATATTGGACAACATGAAACGGAATGATTCTGTTTTACAAAATATACGCGGACAACGATGACAATCTTTCAATGCAAATGTTTTTTTGCAAGAGGGATTACATGCCGTAGCGAGTTCCTATTTCTCTTGCAAAACTTCCCAATGGCCGCCTTTGTCTGGACCGACGCGACGAATGATGTTTTTCTCTACTAGTTTAGCTATATGCTGTTTTACAGCATCTTCACTGATGGCAAGAAACAATGATAATTCATGCCGGGTGATTTTAGGGTTTTCAGACATGAAGGAAACTATCTTTTGAGATGTTTTCTGGGGAGCAGAATCCG
>JAEEGL016651198.1_pt1 | contig 10995 bp, 8 predicted proteins | sample 9134231 | NCBI WGS metagenome assembly JAEEGL01 (sample SAMN16246548, study PRJNA631951) | gut metagenome | biome: gut microbiome; feature: rumen; material: fiber-attached | host: Bos | place: Iran: Karaj | collected 2018-10 | reverse complement strand
TCTGCTACATGGAAAAGGGATATGCATCCATCGCCGAGAAACGGCCCATGGCCAGAGACACGATCTTCCGCTGTTATTCCATGAGCAAGGTGATCACTGCGACTGCAGCGGTCCGGCTCATGCAGGATGGGATCATCGATCTGTATGACCCCGTGGAACGTTACATTCCGGAATTTCAGGACCAGATGTACGAAACGGCAAACGGTGAGCGGAAGAAAGTGGAACGCCCCATGGTGATCCGGGAACTCCTCAACATGACCTCCGGACTGACCTATGGCGGGACCGCGTCCATGGCGGAGAGGGATACGGATCTTGTGATCAACGAACTCATCGGGAAACTTGGCACGGACAGTGCCATGACCACCATGGAGTTTGCGGCCCGGATCGGTAAGGGTACCCTGCGGTTTCATCCCGGACAGGGGTGGCAGTACGGCGTCTCCGCGGACATTCTTGGTGCCGTGATCGAAAAAGCGTCCGGAATGCGGTTTGGAGAATATCTGAAGAAGATCATTTTCGATCCCCTGCAGATGAAAGATACGGGCTTTTCTGTTCCGAAAGAGAAAAAGCAAAGAATGGCGGAGGTATATCGCTGCGAGTCAGGAAAAGAGCCGGAACTGTTCACCTATGATAACCTTGGCATTCGCAATAACGGTGATGAAAACCCCTTTGAGTCCGGCGGGGCCGGATTGTTTTCTACCATTGATGATTATTCCCGGTTCTGCAACATGCTCCTTCGGGGCGGAATGACAACGGATGGGGAACAGATCCTAAGGGAAAGTGCGGTACATTTCCTCACGGAAGGTGCTCAGGACGGCGTCAGAAAACCTTTTGATGAATGGCTGGGACTGGAAGGCTTCTCTTATGCAAATCTGATGAGGGTATTAAAAGAACCTTCCTTAAACGGGACCATCGGTCACATCGGAGAATACGGATGGGACGGCTGGCTTGGAACCTATATGAATAATGATCCTTCCACAGGTACAAACCTGATGCTCATGCTCCAGAGAGTGGACTATGGGACCGGAAATTTTACCCGAAGGATCAAGAATATCGTATTTAGTTAAGCAAAATAAAAGGTCCGGGAACGATCGTTCCCGGACCGGTTTTGTTATAGGTTATCTTGCGGGTTTTGCGGATAAGAGTTCTTTGTACCACATGAGGGAGTCTACGTAAGCATTGTAAACCTTGTCCATGTCGATGTTCCCAAGGAGCATCAGGCGGCTGACTTCCTGCCAGGATGCATTTTCGTACTCTTTCAGGAAATTCAGGACCATGGCGAGATTTCCGCGCCCCTGGAGCAGGGCTTCCTGAATACCTTTGGATACTTTTACCATGTTCAGAGCATCCGGAAGAGGACGCTCCAGAATGATGTCGAGTACGGAGAACAGGCCCGTCAGGAACAGTTCGGAAGACTGGGAAGCCTGCTCGAAGATGGGAGCAAGGTTTTCCGCAAATTTCGCACGGAGCATGGACACCCGCATGATCTCACTGGGCTTATCGGAACACAGTTCCTTGGCAACCACGGTGTTGATCCATTTCCGAAGTTCTTTCTGACCAAGCATGGCAGCTGCATGCTGAACGGATGTGATCTCGGAATTGACGGTCATGTGATTGACCATGGCAAGGAGTTCGATGACCAATGAGGTATCCCGGCCGATGACGGCAGCTGCATCTTCCAGCTTGAAATCGGGATCATTTACAACATTCAAGAGATTGATATAGTTTACTTTCAGGGGAGCCAGCTCCTCACCGGGTTCCTTACGGGGCATCCGGAAGAAGGGACCTTCATAGAGGTCATAACCGCCCTGCTCTTTTAACTTTTCGTAATCGTCGGATGACTCTACGTTAACGGCAATGAGTTTTTTGTCGGGGAAGAACTTGTCGAAGAAAAACTTTGCCGTCTTCATGTTTACTTTCTTATGATCCAGGAGGATGAAGTCCATCAAACGGAGCACATCTTTGTAAGCATCAAACTTTTCCACCGTGACTTTACGGATGGCCAGTCGATAACCGAGATTCTTAAGCACGTGGAGCCGGTCCAGATACATCTTTTCGGGTTCCACATGGTAATCCATCAGAAGGACCAGTTTGTCATGGGGAACACTGCAAAGGCTTTCGATATCGGAGAAAAGGGAAACATTACTGACTTCAACGAAAACCTCACGATTGCCTGTCAATGTTTCGATCCCAACATTGTTCAGGATATCCATACCCAGTATATTGGTGGCTCCGTCAAATTTGGCACGTCCGGCCAAAGAAGGGTTCAATAGAAAGTTTTCCTTTTGCGCAAAGATAGAATAGGCGCACACTGTCATTTCATCATCAAATAGAGGGATCAATGTTGCTAACATGTGTTTCTCCTTTCAATCCGGCCCTCGAAAAACCGCTTGTAATTATTATATGTCATTTTTTATACACGTTCAATGAATAATAGAGAAAAAACCTCGAAAAGTCGGACTGAAATGGTATAATCAATAAAAATGTCTGACTTTGTAAAAAGAATCTAAAATGTGATTTTGCACTATATGATTTTGCACAATTTAATGTATAGTGATAGTATCAACAGGAAACGGAATTTACCATCATGCTAAGGATCAGCGGGCTGCATAAGTCCTTCGGAAAAAACGAAATACTGAAAGGGATCGATCTGGAAGTCGACAACGGGGATATTATCGTTATCATGGGACCAAGCGGATCCGGAAAAACAACGCTGCTTCGCTGCATTGAATTTTTGGAGCGGGCAGATCGCGGTACCCTGGAGTTTGACGAACTGAAGCTGGATCTTCATAAGGCATCGGCAAAAGAAATCGCCGCACTCCGCAGAAAGATTGGTTTTGTTTTCCAAAGCTATAACCTCTTTGCCAATAAGACTGCCCTTCAGAACATTACCGAGGGACTGGTCGTTGCAAGGAAGATGGATAAAAAGGAAGCAGAGAAGATCGGCATGGAGACACTTGACAGAGTGGGCCTTTCGGACAGGTACCATTATTATCCCGCGGAACTGTCCGGCGGACAGCAGCAACGCGTGGGTATCGCCAGAGCGACAGCCCTTGGCCCGGACATCCTGTTGTTTGACGAACCTACGTCGGCACTTGATCCGGAACTGGTTGGGGAGGTCCTCCAGGTCATGAAAAACCTGGCGGCAGCCGGCACTACCATGTTGGTGGTGACTCATGAAATGAGTTTTGCAAGACAGGTAGCGACCAAAGCGATCCTCATGGATGAGGGGCGGATCGTAGAGAGCGGGGTTCCCGCGGAATTATTTGAAAACCCGAAGGAAGCAAGGACGATCCAGTTTCTGAAACGGATCAGACAAGAGGAAACGGATACGGAAGGCAAAAGAGAGGAGTAAAATATGAAAAAAACTTGGATGAAATTTGTGGCAACCGGTTTGGCAGCAATCCTTACCCTGAGCGGATGCGGTACGGAGACCGCAAAGACGGGAGAAGAGCAGACAACTCCCGCAGCACAGGAGACCACGGCATCTGCCGATGCTGTGGATGATCTGGATCGGATCCTGGCGGCAGGCGTGATCACCATCGGGACCGAGGGAACCTGGCCTCCCATGACCTATCACGATGAGGCGGGTGAACTCACCGGATTTGATGTGGAAGTGGCCAAGGCCATTGCCGAAAAGCTTGGTGTTAAGGCAGAATTTGTGGAGACGGATTGGGATTCCCTGATCGCCGGTTTAGGGGTTGGCCGTTTCGATATCATCGTAAACGAAGTAACGCCTACCGAGGAGAGAAAACAGACCTACGATTTCTCCGATCCCTACACTTATGTTTACGATGTGGTCATCACAAAGGAAGAGAATAATGACATTTCTTCCATGGAGGACTTAAAGGGCAAAAAGACAAGCAATACCATTTCCAGCACCCACGCCCAGATCGCGGAAAGCTATGGGGCCGAAGTGATCGCGGTGGATACCTTTGAGGCATCCATTGAGATGGTGCTTCAGGGCAGAGCGGATGCAACCATCAACGGTGAATTGGTATTCAATGACTATATCACCCAGAAACCCGACTCCGGATTGAAGATCGCAGCTTACAATAAAGAAGCCATCTCTACGGCGATCCCTGTCAGAAAAGGTCAGGACAGATTGAGAGAAGCGATCAACAAGGCGTTGGAAGAACTGAAAAATGACGGAACTTTTAATGAGATCTCCATGAGATATTTCGGAAAGGATATTACACAACCAATCAATGAATGAACGGATCCTTGATCTTCTGATAACTTCATTTCCCCGGATCCTGGCGATGGGATTAAAAGTCACCATTCCCCTTACGATCTTGTCGTTCGCGGCAGGGCTTTTCATCGCGCTTGTTGTCGCTATGATCCGGGAACTGGAGATCCCTGTTTTGTCTCAGATCTGTAAGCTTTACGTATGGATCTTCCGGGGGACTCCGCTGCTGGTGCAATTATTCATCATCTTTTTCGGACTGCCGGCCTTGGGGATCACGCTGGATGCATTTCCGGCGGCAGTCATAGCCTTTTCCCTGAATGAAGGGGCCTATACGTCCGAGATCATGCGTGGGGCAATTTCCGCCATTCCGAGAGGCCAGTATGAGGCCGGGTATTCCGTGGGGATGAACTATTTTCAGATCATGAGAAGGATCGTACTCCCCCAGGCATTTCGCGTGGCGTTCCCGCCGCTGTTTAACGAACTGATCGCACTGGTCAAGAACACGTCTCTGGCGGCCAGCATCACGGTTTCGGAAATGTTCCGGGAGGCCCAGAAGATCGCGGCAAGGACATTTGAACCCTTTGCACTGTACTGCGAAGTGGCATTGATCTACCTGATCATCTGTACGGTACTGACAAGGATCCAGGTGTACGGAGAAAAAAGGCTTTCTGCCTTTACAGGAAAACGGAATATATGATAAGATAAACCTCGTTGGGAGTATAGCTCAGCTGGGAGAGCACTTGCTTGACGTGCAAGAGGTCATGGGTTCGAGCCCCGTTGCGCCCATCGAAAAAGATCCCCGATGCTTTTGGCATCGGGGATCTTTATTTTGTCTTTCGGATGAGGATCATTCAACACTGTCGTTCCGACCAAAGGGCAGGATATCCGTCTCGTAGGTGTTTCCGTAAACATCGGTGATAAGGTAGTAGCCGTAAGTCGTGTAGTCGTTCAGGTCGATGGTGGCATATTTCAAAATGAGTTCTGATGCGAGCACGGGAGTGCCCAGAGCTTCGTAGGTGATGTTTCCGTCGCTGTCCAGATATTGGTATACGAGATCCACCATATCCGTATCATCCAGGAAATAGGTGGCATCATCTTCTTCCCCGGTCTCAAAGTCATAGAAAGAGTATCCCTGGATCTTGCCGGCAGGATTGTTCTCGTCGTAATAGATCAGCAGATAGGCGTCTTCTCCATTGACGGTAACAGGGATCATGCCGGTTTGCGACCAACTGTCGGAGTTGGGGTCGTTGTAGATGGAAGCGCAGTAGTAGGTTGCGATGGAATCACCGATGTAAACCCAGGCGTCCGGATCCACAAGAGCCAGTCGATTGGAAGAGTCCACCGCACTGGTATAGTCTGAGCCGAGAAGAAGGTAGGAATCCTCAAACTCGATCACAACATACTGCTCGACGCTTGAGATGATATCCCAATCTTCGTCGGTCAGTTCCACAGCATAATAGTTGTCTGTTTCTACAACATCCAGAACGGTATTGGAAGTGACCTCCGCGATCTCTTCGGCCTGCTGTTCGTAATCTGCGATATACCAGTCTCCGGCATACCATTCCACATAGTCTTCGCCCAGATAAGCCAGTTCCATGGAAACGAAGTTATCGTAAAAGTCCGTGACAACCGGATCGTACTCCAGGTTTTCAAAGGAACTTCTTCCCATGGTGTATTCTTCGTACCACTCATAAGGGCTGTAGGCCATGAGGCCATGGCCGTAAGCAATATCACTTTCCGTGTAGACGACGGAGTTTACCACAGCATTGATGAGGGGCGTAGAAAGGTTGGTGTTATAGCTGGTGGCCAGGGTGATCAGGTCCACGGAGTCGTTTTCTTCGTAATATCCGCATTCTCCTCTGGCTTTATAGTAGCCGGCGTAATCCCCATCATCCAGATTTTCCCGGACAGATCCGATGTAATTGATATAAGCATCGTAGACTTCATCGATGAAGTCTAAGCGGATCACGGACATGGAACCCACAAGGCCTTCTGCCTGAATGGAATCCATATAATCCTGAACGATCACTTCACAGAATTCTCTGGTATTTCCGTCCAGTTTGGAGAGCCAGTTTGTGTAATAGATGCCGGCATTATTGACATAACTCTCGGCACCGACCATGTAGTCCACACAGGGCTGAAGGGCCCGGCCCATCTCGAGGGTACACATGTTACAGGCATCAAAGATCACCGCATCAAAGTGAATCCCGGTGGCTTCCAGCTCTCGGCCGATCTGATAATCATACATGGCTTCATAATCTGCCAGCTCGTCGTAACCGAAACCTACGGGAATACCGCCGCCGTGATCCCAAAGGATCAGGGTGTAATTGGAGGCAGGGTAGTTATCGGCAGCATATTTGATGAAATCGGACAAGTCACCTTCCCGGGACATACTGGTACGGCCGAGGCGTTCCAGTTCCTGGAGTTTTCCGTTTCGCACCAGAAATCTTGTGACTTCTCCGTCGGGGATATTACTGTTTTGCCATTCTTCGGAACCGCCGCATTCTATGACGATGTTAACATTTTCCGGCAGGTCGGCTGCGAGGATCTCGCGGATGTCTTTGGAAGCGGCTCCGCCGTACTTTCCGGTCCTGGATTCCAGATCACTTCCCACCATATAGATCATCAACGTTCTGGTGGTCTCACCGGATGAAAGGGGGGCTGTCTCCTCTGACGGCTCGGATTCCTTTACCGGCTTTTCGGCAATCTCCTGCTTGTTATTGTTCTGCTTCGGCGTATTGAGCCGCGTGGATGCGAAGATCCCGCCGGATAAAAGGACGCCGATGAGGAGACCGGCAATGAGGATGGGAACAAAGCTCGTTCCGGACTTCACGGGAGCAGACGGTTGTTCATTGCCGTAGGAGGTGCCGCCGGCATAGGTGGGCCGGTTACCGTAGGGCGTTTGCGCAGGAACGGGAGTTTGTCCCTGAGGCTGCATATGAGGAGCGGATGCAGGATTCCCCTGACCGTTTGCGGTCTGAGATTTCATGACCGCCCCACACTTGGGACAAAAAGTTTGATAGTCGGCTACCTGAGAGCCGCAACTGGTACAGAACATAGTGATCTCCTTTAAAGTGAAGAAAAGCTTCTGTCTTTTTCGACATTGTACCATAAAACCGCGAAATGGTGGGAAACACGGTCTTGACAGAAAAACGGATTACGGCTATATTAGATTGCATACAATATAATGTTATGCAACCGAGACGGAGGTGACCAAATGAAACTCAGAAAGATCCTAAGCATCGCCGGCCTTATTGTCCTTGCGGCAGTCTATATCATTCTTCTTGAATTATCCAAAAACACCTTGTGGGGATGGGGGATCGGACTATGTCTGATCTTTGGATATGCCCGGGTGTCTGCTGTGATGTCTAAGGATAAAGCGGTAAAACGAGGCAGAAAGAACATGATCTTTTGCGCATTGATCATGTGCCTGATCCTGAATTATGTTCTGACGGCACCTCCTTATAAAAGTGTGCCGGCAGTGACAAACGAGGATCCGGATGTTACGGAAGTTCTTCACTTACCCCAGGGGGATATCACCGGGGTATATAACGAGGACCATTCCGTGGAAGTCTATGCAGGTATTCCCTATGCGGCAGCCCCTGTGGGTGATCTTCGATGGAAGGAACCCCGGGACCCCGAGAACTGGGAAGGCGTTCTCGCCTGTGATGAATACGCACCCATGGCGATGCAGCAGAGAAATTCGCCGCTGTATGATTCCCTGCAGGCGCTCCTTGGGACCCATAATTATGAGTTCTCCTGGAAGGATCAATATCGGGAACCCCTCAGCGAGGACTGCCTGTATCTGAACGTCTACAGACCGGCCGACAGCGGGGCGGAAAAACTTCCCGTGGTCTTTTATGTCCACGGCGGCTCCCTGATGACGGGACAGTCCTATTATACGGAGTATCGCGGTGAGAGCTTTGCGAACAAGGGTGTGATCTTTGTGAATTTCTCATACCGGCTTGGGGTTTTCGGATATTATGCAAACGAAGACCTTGCGTCGGAATCCCCCAACGGGACAACCGGGGACTACGGCCTTTTGGACCAGATCAAAGCTCTTTCCTGGGTACATGAGAATATTGACATCTTTGGCGGTGACCCCGATAACATCACCATCGCAGGAGAATCCGCCGGGGCCTCTTCCGTGAATGCCCTTTGCGTATCACCTCTGACCGAAGGCCTTTTCAACCGTGCCATCGCAGAGAGCAGCGGCATTGCAGGTTATCAGCCCTATCACACCTTTCGGGAGCGGGAGGAAGCCCTGGAGATGGGCCGGGATATCATGGAGGAATTCGGAGTATCTTCGATAGAGGAATTACGGGCGCTTCCCGCGGAGAAACTCGTCAAAACAAAATTTAAGAACAGTTCCATGTGCGTCGACGGGTATGCGCTCATCGAGCAGCCTTACGAAACCTACGAAAAAGGGAATAACCATGAAACGGCCCTCTTAAACGGCTCCAACCTCAAAGAGGCGGATGCGTTCCTCCTTTCCTCCAAAGCCACGAATGAGAATTTTGCGGAACTCCTGGAGCCCATTCTCGGCGAATACGCAGAAGAAGCCATTTCCCTGTATCCCGCCGGAAGCATTGTCCGTGACCAGACATTCTTTGTGGATGCCGGCGGAGAGGCAAAAGGGTCACTGGCATATATTTATTCCGATGCCTGGTTTTCCTACAGTCATCATGTGTGGAGCCGGTATATGGCAGCCCAGGGCAGGCCGGTTTACCAGTATTTCTTTACCAAGACCAATCCCTACTTAAGTAACCATCATGCAGGTGAACTTCCTTATGCCTACGGTAATCTGACAAGACATCCGGGGCTGTATGACGAGGCGGACCTGGCGCTTTCCGAGATCATGCAAAGCTACTGGACGAACTTTGCCAAAACAGGGGATCCCAACGGAGAAGGGCTTCCGGAATGGCCTCTTTGGAATCCGGAAGAAGATCGGTTGCTGGAACTGAACGATGAGATCCGGCTGATCCCCAATCCTTATCAGGATCTGAATGAATTACTGGACCGGTACCAGAAAGACACTCTGACAGCGGATCCGGAAACCAAAGACAAAACCGAATAGATACGGCATGATCTGCCTATGCAAACTCCCCGAAACATGATAAAAAGTGGATAGGGGAGTTTTTTGCACCGAAAACGGGAAAGGGTGGATAAGCGGAAATGGAAATGAAGGGCTTTGAGGCGGAAAAAGTCAGAGACAGGCTGGTAGAGCTGATCCGGGAACATATGGAAAACTGTTGCATGAAAAACGTTGTGATAGGTATCTCCGGAGGAAAAGACAGCGCGGTGGTTGCGGCACTGTGTGCACGAGCACTTGGAAAAGAGCATGTTTACGGCATCATGCTGCCGGACGGTGAGCAAAAGGATATCAGCGATTCCGAGCAGGTTTGCAAAGCTCTGGGGATAACGCCTCATGTGATCAATATCGGGAAGGCCCATGCGGCGCTGCTGGAAGCAGCAAGAGAAGGCTGCGGATCCGACCTGGATCAGGCGGGAGAAGCACCGGTAAAAGCCAGCAATATCAATGTGGGACCGAGACTCCGGATGACGACCCTTCGTTTTATGGGACAGTCCCTGAATGCGCTGTTGTGCGGTACCGGTAATCTGTCGGAAGCAACAGTGGGCTACTGCACCAAAGACGGAGACGCGGCCTATGATTTTAATCCCATCGGGAAACTCACCAGTCTGGAAGTGGTGCAGGTGGGATTGACCATGCCGGAACTTCCGAAAGAGATCGTCGAAAAGACACCCAGCGATGGTTTGTCCGGAATGAGTGATGAAGAAAAACTTGGCGTAACTTACGCCCAGATCCATGCGTACATTCGAAACGGCAGCTGCGGTGACAAAGAAATGGACGAGATCATTGCGGCAAAGGAAAGAGGCAGTGCTCACAAGCGGTGCATGCCGCCGGTTCTTGATCCCTTTTCATAAGGAGAAGAGTAATGAGTCAGAAGATCGGGATACTGGGAGGAACCTTTAATCCCATCCACATCGGACATCTGATGCTGGGCATCTATGCAAAAGAACAATTTGACCTGGACCGGATCCTTGTGATGCCCGCCGGCAATCCTTATCTGAAAGCGGGACAAAAGATCCTTCCGGGAGATCAGAGGCTTTCCCTGGTGAAAAGAGCCATCGGGAACCTGGAGGGTTTTGAAGCAAGTGATCATGAACTGAAAAAAGAAGGAAAGACGTATACCTGGGAGACGGTAAGGGAATTGAAGGAAAATGATCCGGATGCGACGTTTTACTTTATCCTTGGGGCAGATTGCCTGGAGAGCTTTCCCTCCTGGGTCTATCCCGACAGGATCCTTGAAAACTGTGAACTGATCGCCGCCTGCAGAGGCGCGGTGACAACGGAGATGGCAAGGCCCTGGGCGGATGCGATCATAAAAAAATACGGCGGAGCCGTCTACCTGATGGACTTTCCCGCCATAGAGATCTCATCGACGCTGATCAGGGACCGGATCGGCAGCGGAAAAAGCATCCGCTTCATGGTGCCCGAGGTCATCGAAGAAGAGGTTATAAGATACTATAAGTAGAACGGAGTTGGAGGGGCGCACGAGGTCCGGGGGTTGCTACTCGTCCGGGGGACGAGTGTCCAGCAACGACCGAAGTGGAACGTAGACTCGGCTCTGCGCGGACCGAAGCGGAGCGGCGATTGAACCCGCTTTCGCGCCGGGCGCGAGGAAGTGAAGTAACGGAGTTGGAGGGATTTGAACCCTCGCGCCGGTTGCCCGACCTACCGCATTTCGAGTGCGGACCCTTCAGCCACTTGGGTACAACTCCGTATA
>JAEEGL016040666.1_pt1 | contig 10995 bp, 10 predicted proteins | sample 9134231 | NCBI WGS metagenome assembly JAEEGL01 (sample SAMN16246548, study PRJNA631951) | gut metagenome | biome: gut microbiome; feature: rumen; material: fiber-attached | host: Bos | place: Iran: Karaj | collected 2018-10 | reverse complement strand
GATCACGCCGCGCACGAAGGCGATCGTCCCCGTGCATGTGTATGGACATCCGTGCGACGTTGAAGGTTTTGCACGGCTCTCGGTGAAGTATGGCGTGAAGATCATCTACGATGCCGCGCATGCGTTCGGCGTGAAGCTTGGCAGTCAGTCGGTCGCGGCGTTTGGCGACATGACGATGTTCAGTTTCCATCCGACGAAGTTGTTCCATTCTTGCGAGGGCGGGCTGCTCGCGTTCCGCGACCCGGCGCTGCAGGATCGGCTGGGGCAACTCAGGAACTTCGCGATCAAGGGCGAACTCTCGTGCGTTGACGTAGGCACCAACGCGAAAATGAATGAACTTCAGGCGCTCATGGGGCTTGAATGTCTCAAGGCGATGGATTCGCTTCTTGCCGCGCGCGCGGCGATCCACGCCGCTTACCGCGAGGCGTTTGCCGGGTGCGATGCGGTGACGTTCTCCGACCCCGCCAGCTTCGCCGCGCGGTTTCCGGGATTCGTGCCCAACTATGCGTACTGCCCCATTCTGTTCAAGGATTTTGAGACGCGCGAGCGCGTCTATGAGGGGCTGAAGGCGGCAAACGTCTTTTCGCGACGTTACTTCTATCCGCTGCTCACGGACTTTACGCCGTACGGATACGGGAAGGGGACGTGTTTGGTGGCGGAGGATGTGTCCCGTCGCGTGCTGACGCTGCCAACGTATTACGGCCTGGCGTTGGATGACGTGAAGACAATCGCTCAAAACGTGATGGAGGTGCTATGACCCGATTTATGGATGAGACGAGGCAATGGCTCCGCGGCGCGGGGCTTCCCGAGGGCGATCTCTACGATCTTCCGGATTCCGAGAAGCGTTTTCCGGATGGTGGGCAGTATCGGTTTGAGGTGCCCGGCATACAGGGACCGGCGGCGATGGCGTCGCTTCTGGACCGGCTCGCCGATGACGGTATCCGCATCCATCGCGTCACGCAGACGAAAGGCATCATGTCGCTGACCGATGGCGAGATCGAGAAGATGCAGGGTCTGGCGATGGAGAGAAAGCTCGATCTTGTGCTGGCTGTTGGCCCGCGTGCCGTCACCGATACGTCTGCAAGCGTTCGCACGGAGGAAGGCCAGCGCATGGGCTACCGCCTGCGAGGGCAGGAGCAGGTGATACGCGCGGTCGAGGACATTCGGCGCGCAGCGAAGTTTGGCGTGAGGTCGTTTCTCGTGTACGACGAAGGGCTGCTCTGGCTTCTCGGCAAGATGCGGGCAGATGGTTATGTTCCGTTCGACGCGAAGTTCAAGGTGAGTGCGCATGCCGGCCATGGCAATCCATGTGCGGCGCGGATGTTGCAGGAGCTTGGCGCCGATTCGCTCAATCCCGTGCGTGACATCCAGCTTCAGATGTTGGCGGCGCTCCGCGCGGCGATTGACATCCCGATCGACATCCACACGGAGAACCCCAAGTCCTCGGGCGGGTTCATCCGTCATTATGAGGTGCCGGAGTTCATTCGCGTTGCTGCGCCCGTCTATCTCAAGACGGGCGGCAGCGTGGCCGCAAACCATAGCTATGATACGACCGTGGACGAGGCGAAGAAGCGTGCCAAGCAGGTTGCGCTCGTGAAGCGCGTCATTGACGAATACTATCCAGAGGCGAATGCCTCAACCTGACGGTAAGCCGATGGACAGACCGTTAGCGATAGTTCTTGGAGGGACGCTCCCCCACGTGATGCTTGTTGAACGGCTTCATGCGCGCGGATATCGCGTTGTGTTGGTGGACTATCTCGCTGATCCGCCCGCGAAACGCGCCGCGGACGAGCACGTGCGGATAAGCACGCTCGATCACGAGGCTGTGCTCGCCCTTGCGCGTGAGCGCGATGCGAAGCTGGTCATCAGCGCGTGCGTCGATCAGGCAAACAGCGTGTGCTGCTACGTGGCGGAGGCGCTTGGGCTTCCGCATCCCTACTCATATGTGACATCACTCGCCGTGACGGAGAAAGGGCGGATGAAGGCGGCGTTTGTGGCGAACGGCATACCGACAGCCCCCTACCAAGAGGTTGCTTCGGCGGATGAGGTCAACTGGGGCCAAGTCACCTATCCAGCCGTCGTGAAACCCGTGGACTGCAACAGTTCAAAGGGCGTGCGTCGCGTCGCAACCCGGGACGAAGCCACGCTTCGCATCACCGAGGCGTTGGCGATGAGCCGTGCGGGCAGGGCGATTATCGAGGACTTCAACGACGGCGATGAGATCCAGGTGGACTGCGTGGCGGCGTCGGACGGTGTGAAGGTGATGATGACACGTCAGAAGCGGAAGGTGTCCATTGACGGAGACGCGTTTGTGCTCCAATCCTGGGGATCGGTGTTCCCAGCGCCTCTTTCCGATGGGCTCAGATTGCGCGCGGCGGAAGTGGCGGAAAGAATCGCCGTGGCGTTCGGGCTCAAGAACACGCCGTTCTTTTACCAAGCCACGATCGTTGGCGGGGATATCCGTGTGATCGAGTTCGCGCCGCGCGTCGGTGGCGGGATGAGCGCGAGTATTTTGCTCGAGTCGGCCGGATACGATCCTGTGGAATGCGTGGTGCAATCCTTTCTGGGGGAGGAGATTCGCGTGACACCCGTCGCGCAGAAGGCCTACCGGTCCACGAACATCCTCTACATGAAGTCCGGCATGTTCGACCGGATCGACGGAATCGAGGAGCTCCAGCGCGAAGGGATTGTCACCTCGTGCGTCCTTTACAAACGCCGCGGCGACATGTTGGACGGGGACCTCCGAAGCTCGAATCGCGTGGCGTCGCTCACGATCGATGGCGAGACCTACAATGACCTTCGCCAGAAGTCGCTGCGCGCGCTCGCGGAGATTGAAATTCGTGACCCTTCAGGCGCGCCCATGCTCAACCGCAGTCTCTACAGGTCATTCTGCCAGACATGAAACACCATCAATACAATCCCAGTTTCCCGTTCGTCCATCCGCCTGTCGCGTTTGACAAGCACACGCCGCGCGATCTGCTGCAGTATTGCCTTGGCGCCACGATGTACATGCCGGGCTCGAAAGATTTCGCGCAGGCTATCGTCGGCCGCCGCTACCCAGGGCTTACCTCGATGGTCATGTGCTTTGAAGATGCCTGCCGCGAGGAAGACGTGCCGGCGGCTGAGCGGAATGCCATCCGCATGTTGGAGGTTCTCGGCGAGAGCGTATCCGACGGGCGGCTCGATCCCGCGGATATTCCTCTGATCTTTTTCAGAACGCGTTCGCCGGCCCAGTTCCGGCATTTTGCGTCGATGCTGGAACCGCGCCATGTGCGCTTCGTGACGGGCTTCAACTTCCCGAAGTTCAACTCGGGCAATGCGAACGAGTACCTCGACTTCCTCGTGGAGCTCAATGGCCGTTTTGGCGAGACGCTCTACGGGATGCCAATCATCGAAGATCGGCGCGTGGCGTTCAAGGAGACGCGTCTCGCGGAGCTTGAGGGGATCAAGCGGGCGCTGGATGCGTTCCGCGACCTGATTCTCAACGTGCGTGTGGGCGCGACGGATTTCTCCTCCTGTTTTGGCGCGCGGCGTGACATCAACTACACGATCTACGACATCATGACCGTGCGGGACATCCTCACAGACATCCTGAACATGTTCACCCGCGAGAACGACTACACCGTCTCTGGTCCGGTCTGGGAGTACTTCAGGATCAACAAGAGCCTGAAGTTCGCCGATCACCTGCCGGATGTGGATATCCGCGAGTCACTGCTGAGCCGGAAGCCCATCGTGAACGATGCCGTCGATGGCCTGATGCGCGAACTGATCCTCGACAAAGCCAATGGTTTCGTGGGGAAGACCATCATTCATCCAACGCACATCAATTATGTCAACGGAATGCTGGCTGTGACACGCGAGGAATACGAGGATGCGCTGCAGGTACTGAACGTTTCTGGCGGCGTCGTAAAAAGCACGAGCGGGAACAAAATGAACGAGATCGGCCCGCACCGTCGCTGGGCGGAGCGTCTGGCTATGCGCGCGCGCGCCTACGGTGTAATCGAGCGGGAATCGAGCTACCTTTCACTCTTCGGCGTATGACAGACGGGAGAACATCGTTGGCGGACGGTAACATGACAGACCTTTTTCTAGGCAACCTTTCAGAGCTTGTGACGCGAGGCGTTCCCCGTCGCATCGCCCATTGCGCGAAGATGTGTCTCGTTGACTATCTTGGGTGCTATGCTGCGGGTCGGAAGGTCGTCGGAGAGAGACTGAGGCGGCTTGCTTCGGGTGTCGGACGCACTGTGCCCACGGACGCGCTCGCCTACGGAATCGCGGCACATGTTGCCGAGCTTGATGATGGACACAGGTATGGAATGCTTCATCTGGGCGCGCCCGTCATATCCGCGCTACTGGCGGTGGCGGAACGTCATGCGATGTCGGCGGACGACTTCACGCGTGGTGTGGTGCTCGGTTACGAGGCGACCATCCGCCTTGCGCGGGCGGTCCAACCCAGCTGCAAATTGAAGGGTTACCATGCTACGGGCGTCTGCGGCACAGTGGGGGCGGCGCTGGCGATCGCCTATGCGTTGCGCTTTGATGCAGTGCAAGTCAAGAGCGCGTTCTCTGCCGCCGCTACGAGTGCGGCGGGGCTCCTTGAAATGATTGAGGGCGATACGGAGCTCAAACCCTACAATGCCGGCCGCGCCGCCATGGATGGTCTTGTGGCGGCTTTTGCGGGGATGGCGCGATTTGTGCCTCCTTGTGATGCACTTGGCGGACGGCGCGGATTCCTGGCCCTGATGACGGATGAGGTGCGGACAGAGCATCTTTCGGGAATGGCAGACGACACGTACGGCATAGAGACGATCTACAGGAAGCCGTATGCGGCGTGCCGGCATTGCCATGCCCCGATCGAGGCCGCCCTCAACATTGCGACGAATCCCGATTTTGAAGCTGCACAGGTGAAGCGCATCGTTGTGGAAACCTATCGGTTGGCTATCTCAGGGCATGACCATGCGCTCGTTTCAAGTGTCCACTCGGCTAAAATGTCCATACCATATTCCGTGGCGGCGGCGCTGATTAGGCGTTCGGGCGGCATGGATGCGTTTTCTGAAAGTGCCATTGCGGATGATGCTTTGCGGACTCTTGCAGGAAAGGTGTCTATCCATGAGTCGGCCGAGTTTACCGCACAGTGCCCCGCTAAGCGCATCGCGTCCGTCCAGATTGAGATGGTGGATGGGAAATCGTTTTCCAGCCAAGTTGACTATCCGAAAGGCGAACCCGAAAACCCGATGACCGATGACGAACTTGAGCGGAAGTTGCGCGCGCTGACTGCATGGGGTGGCGTCGGCGAAGACGCTGTGGACGCGCTCTGGTCGGAGGTCTCGAAGGCGGACTTTGACGTGCGTCGCATCATTTCCATTCTGAACATGACGGCAGAACCATGATTGAGATTCTGACACCGATTCAAGAGGCGGACATTGCTGCGTTGCATGTTGGTGACGTTGTGCGGCTCTCCGGCTTCATTTACTGCGGACGTGACGCCGTACTGCCTAAGGTCTGCAAAATGCTGGCGGACGGCACGGCTGTGGCGGCGGGGATAGACTTCCGCGGTGGCGTGATGTTCCATACGGCGGTCAGCCCAGCCGGAATTGGACCGACATCGAGTAACAAGGTCGAGATCGAGGGGAGTTTCGTGCCGCTCTCGGAAGCAGGGCTGAAGATGCATCTCGGGAAGGGCGCAATTTCGCCGGAGACGGTGACGGAACTGGACAGACTTGGCGCCGTTTATGCGGTAATCCCGCCCGTGACAGCACTTCTCGGGAGCAGGACTTTTCAGGAAGAAGTCGTCGCCTTCCCTGAACTTGGGATGGAGGCGCTGCACCGCGTGAGGGTTGATGGATATGAGGCGGTTATCGCGGCCGCGCATGGAAAGAGCATCTACGACAAATGAAACAGGTAAAAGATATCGTCGCGGAGACGCTCATCACGGCTGCTTCCACGTTCCGCCTAGACCAGAAGGACGCCTATCGCCGTGCGATTGAGGCCGAAACGGATGCCACGGCAAGATGGGCGCAAGAACAGATTCTGGAGAACGCGGAGGTGGCAGAACGCACGCGACGTCCGCTGTGCGACGATACGGGCATTCCGCACCTGTTTCTCGAGGTGGGACCTGGAAAGGTGCTGTCCCCCGAGTTGTTTGCGGCATTGCGCGCTGGTGTGGCTGAAGGGCTGAGACGGCTCCCGGGCCGTCCCATGGCTGTGATGGGCGATGACAGTGCGCGCCTGGATCAGTCGGGCGGGCTAAGTCCAGATTCTGCCGATGTGTTGCCTGCGCCGATTGCCGTATGGGAGACGGATGAAGACGTTCTGCGACTGACTGTGCTCATGCTCGGCGGTGGACCGGCCATTCGTGGTATCACGCACCGTATCTTTCATCGACATTCTGTCGCGACGGTTGCAGACGAGATCGTTGCCCGCGCGACGGCTGGCGTCAAAGCGCTCGGATGCAGTCCGTGTGCGCTTGCCGTTGGCGTGGGGCGAAGCCAATATGAGGCAACTTCGCTTATGCTGGCTGCGATGGCGAAGGGCGATTTCGGCCGGCAGACGGATTTCGAGCGCGAAATCACGCACCGCGTGAATGAGGCGGCGATTGGGCCGCTTGGCCTTGGCGGGCGGACGTCTGTGTTGGCGACATTTGCGCGCATCGGTCCGCAGCGCGCCAGCGGCGTGCGCATAGTCGCAATCCGTCCTTGCTGCTGCTTTGAACCGCGGCGCGCATCCGTTGAACTGTGAAAGGAAGCCCCATGTCCGAAGTCAAGGTCTCGGTTCTTTGTGTCACATATAACCATGCGAAATTCATACGCCGTGCGTTGGAGGGCATCGTATCGCAGCAGACCGATTTTGCGTTTGAGGCGATTGTGCATGACGACGCTTCGACGGACGGCACGGCTGATATCGTGCGGGAATTCGCCGAGCGTTTTCCTGGAATCGTTGTGCCGATTTTTCAGACTGAAAATCAGTATACGCGTGGCGGCTGTATCGCCCGCCGTTTTCTGTGGTCGCGCATACGGGGGAAGTATGTGGCGTTCTGCGAAGGAGACGATTACTGGACGGACCCCCAGAAGCTGCAGCTTCAGGTCGATTGGCTCGATGCCCATCCAGATAGCGGGCTTTGCTTCCATTATGCGACAATGCATTGGGAAAATGGGGAGCGCCCCGATTCCATCTACCCAGATGAGAAGATGGTGATGGAAGGGCCGTTCACATTCGAGCGTCTTCTCAAGCGCAATTTCATACAGACATCATCTGTCATGTACAAATGGCGGCTGAAAGGACATGAAGATTCCGTACCGCGCGGCATAGCGCCTGGTGACTGGTACAAACATCTTTTGCACGCGGAGGGTGGAGAAATCGGCTTCATTCCAAGGGCGATGTCAGTGTAGCGGCGACATGCCGGCGGCATCTGGTGGGGTTCTGACAGTAGAGACGACGCGTTCTGCCTCCGAAACGGTCTGCGGCATCTTGGCTTCTACAAGGCTGTTCGCGAGAGGTTTGGATACGACAACCGGTTGGCGGCGACAGAGATGGCGAGGAACACGATTCTTTCCGCCTTGCGCGCGCATCGATTTGATTTGCTTGGAGATTTGGCATCTGCGTTTCCAGAATCTTTCGATGCCGGTCTTGTTGATATTTCCAAAGACACAGAACGAATCGACTGCGTTGCGAAAACCGCAAAACGCGCGTCGCGGCATCTCCGGCGTTTTCGCAATCTGTCAATCTTGCTGGCGGTTCTTCTTGCGTTGGCAGTTGCAGCCCTATTGGCGTAGGGCTTATGCCGGGGCGGCGCTATTCAAACTTAAACTTGTGCGTGGCCCTTTTGATTGCTGCCGGCGCGAATTCCGTGAAGATGGCGTTCCAGCCCACGGGATCCCCAAGCATGGCGTTCGTCACGGCGTTCTGCGGGTTGAATTGCTTCACGTAGCGCACGACCCGTCCTGGCGTTGCGCAAAGGCAACCCTTGACCTTTCTTTCCGCTACTACTACAAGCAGATGATTTCGTGCCCCGAGTTCGGCAAGCGTGTGCTGTAGTTCGTCAAGTTTCGCGTTGATTCCGCCCGCTGCCGCTTCTTTTGAGTTTACGCGCAGTATTAGCGCCTTGCTTGACTCGTCGGCGAGAACCGACAGCAACTTGGCTTCCAAGTGTGCGAGTCTGCTTTTGAGTTCCGCGAGGTCCGCATTGAGCGCATCCTCGCTTGGTGCTGACTGGCCTTGGATAGCCTTCATCCGGCCGTGGAAATACATGCTGGTGCAGATGCATTGCCACATTGCCGATGGTGCATGCCAGCGGTATCCCTTGGAGCCAATGATTCCAGGATGACGAAGCGCTTGCACCAGATGGTCGATGTCAAGCGACTGGCTCCAGGTGAATGGTGTGGAGTCCACGAAGCCCCATTTGCGGAAGAACCTGAAGCCCGCATCGCAGTTTACGCCGAGCGAAAGCACGTGGTCGTATCGCTTCGCCCTGCTTTTCGCAGCGAGAACGCGGGGAGAGAACTTGTTGACGAGCCGCATGATCTCTTTCCGACGGCGCGAAAGGAAATACTGCCAGGCATTCTCGGCGCCCACCTCGTGCATCTTCGCCAAACGGGTGCGGTGCCGAAGCGCTGCGACTTCCTCCTTGGTTCGGTAGTCGTTCACGACAAACCGTGCCCGCATGAGCGAAGCTGTTGTCTCAAGATCAATCTCGTGGTCGGCGCTTCCAGGACGCTTGTCCTTGTAATCGAACGCAATGCGTGTGAATCCGTCGTCAATCTGTTCTTCGATGCGGTTGTTCAAGGTGCGCCCGGGCGCCGTGTTGAATAGTACGAAGTCGAATTTCGCGTTTGGGAACATCTCAGCAAAGGCCGCTCGCACCTTGCGGCAGTCTTCGATAGATGTGGGCACTTTTTGGAGCGGCATGTCGATGCACGCGATTAAGACTCTTCTCGCCATCCCAAGCAACCTCAGGAAGCGTGCCACACGCCTATCATATTTCGCCTTTACATCTGGGTACGATTTCTCGAGTGGCACACCTTTCGGGAAGTCGTGGTTGTAGGAGTACCCTGTTCGCGTGTTGCGGTAGCGGTCCTTCCCGGGGCCGCCGGGGCGTCTGTCCGGAACGAGGTCGTCGAGCCTTAGCCAGTCTCTGAACCCATTGCGCACGATTTCTGTGCGACACAGGATGTCGGAATCCGAACCGTTGCCTGCGATCCAGTCCCATGGGAACGAAAGATATTGCAGCCCTGCCTTGCGTAGCGTTTCCGTGCAACTGCAGGCGCGACCGAGACCGAACGCGAGGTCGTAACGTTTCATGGGAGCAGTTTCCCTATGCGCCGCTTGAGTCGGAGGAAGAAGTACCCCAGTCGGCTTGATGCGCCTGCCTCCCTCATTTTGATTGCGCGCGTGCGTTCGCGCATCGCTCGGATCTCATTTGTCGTGCGGTAGTCCCGTACCGCAAACCGTTCCTTCAGAAGTTCCGCCACCGTCACTTGGTCAACGTCGTATTCCTTTCGTCCTGGTCTGTAGTCCTTGTAGTCGAACGCGATGTGGTAGAGACCCTCTGCTGGAGTCTCATCAATTTTATCCGTTACGCTGCGGCCTGGCTCGAGCGTGATTTTCAGGAACTCGAACTGCGCTCCCGGAAAATGCTCTATGAGACGTTTCCGGGCGATGAGGCAGTCGCCAATTGGCGTGGACGACGCCATGGGCGAATCCATGCACACCACAAGAATCGGCCCCTGCGCCGATTTGATCATCTGAAGGAACCTCGCCACCCTTCTCGCGTACTTCTCCTTGATAGCAGGGAACGATTCGTCGAGCGGAACGCCCTTTGGAAAGTCATGCAGGAATATCACACCGTTCCTTGCATTCTGGTAGTGGTCCTTGCCTGGTCCGGCGTTCGGCCCGCGATAGACGAAATCTTCGCGGTTGAACCAATCGCGGAAATCATTGCAGATTATGTCCACCCTGTAAAGCAGGTCGGGCGAGTTGTGGTCGAAGTCAACGGCTATCCAGTCCCATGGCAGTGACAGGTACTGAAGGCCTGCCCTGCGCATTGTTTGGGTGCAGGCGCAAGCCCGACCCAGCCCAAACGCGAAATCATATGTCTTCATTTCCCTAACATTCCCTTCAGCCGGTTCTTTAGGCGGATGAGCAGGTACTCGAACCTGTTTGATGCGCCGGCTTCGCGCATCTTGACGCGCCTCGTCTCCTTGCGTACTTCCTTTTGGTGGGCCTTGTACGCCGCAAACTCCGCAGGCGTGCGGTAATCGCTCACAGAGAAACGCGACCTCAGGTATTCCCCCACGAGAGGCACGTCGATTGCGAAGGCTGGTCTCCCCGGTGCCTTGTCCTTGTACTCAAAGGCAACCCTCATCAGCCCGGGTTCCGGCTCCTCTTCGATTCGGTTCTCGAACTTTCTGGAAGGGTCACGGTTTATGAGGAGCATGTCGAACTTTGCGTTTGGATATTTTGCCTCGAGCATCCGACGACATTCGCGAATCTCTTCGAGTGGCGTGGGTTCTGTGAGGTGTGGGGCGTCGATGCACACAGCGAGCACCGGCTCCTTCGCCGACCTGATGCAGTTGTTTAGTCTCGCGATGCGCCGCGCATACTTCGCTTCGATTGCCGGGAACTGCTCTTCGATCGGCACGCCGTCCTTGAAGTCGTGAAGGATCAGCAACCCGTTGCGCCGATTGTATACATATTCCTTCACGTAGATGGTATGTGGCTCGCGGCGCTCGAGATCCTCGATGTTGAACCAGTCCTTGAAGTCGTTGCAGATGATTTCCACCCGTCCCTTCGCGCCGGGATCCCCCACCCAGTCCCACGGGAACGACGCGAGCTGCAATCCTGCTGCACGCAAGCACTGTGAGCAACTGCATGCTCTCCCGATTCCAAATATGACGCCATAGTGTCTTTTCATCTTCCGGCTCCGTTTGCATGCCACACAGGTATGCGGCACACCTTCACGATCTTTGCTCCATTGCGTGTGGTCTTTGACTGGTAGAG
>JAEEGL015890534.1_pt1 | contig 10995 bp, 8 predicted proteins | sample 9134231 | NCBI WGS metagenome assembly JAEEGL01 (sample SAMN16246548, study PRJNA631951) | gut metagenome | biome: gut microbiome; feature: rumen; material: fiber-attached | host: Bos | place: Iran: Karaj | collected 2018-10 | reverse complement strand
GTAAATATACTGGCTGGTGATATTGATGCTGTTCACCAGTCCTTCAAAGAGAATTACTTTATTACTACCGTCCACATCACATCTTCTTAAGGAAGGAGATGAAGGGTCTGAGTAAGAATAGTAGATATAATTCCTGTCCATGGTAAAGCAGTCAGCTCTGTCGGATGTTATCTGCTGTTGTTCGCCGCTTGTTAGATCGGTTCTCCAGATGCTGTAGTTCTTGTCCCCGTTAAGGTAATAGATGTATCCGTCCTGTACCACAGGGAAGAAATAGTTACCGGGAATGAGAGTGCGTTCGGAATCTCCGTTGGTGGTAAAGAGTGCGTGAAGGTTATGGTCACTGCTGACACCTGTAAAGTAGATCATTCCGTTATCGTAACATAAAGGAGAGATCAGCTCGGCCGCAACTGTGGACTCAGCGGTCTTGTTGCACTTTATCTTGTGAAGAGATCCTCCGTTTGTCTTTATCTGATAATAGATATATTCTCCGCAGAGCTGAAGCTCTCCGCAAAAATCACGAATAAGACAGGTCTGATTATCACCTGACGCCTTGCATCTGTATATACCGTACTGATTGGTGGCTGCACCAAGTCCCGATACCTTTGATGATTTTTTAGAGGAATCCATATAAAAGTAAAGAAATCCGTCAGCACCTGTGATGTACTTGGCACCCATTGCTGTGAGGCGCTTAGGCTTTGTCTCGTCGAGATTCATAGAATAGAGACAGTTGTTGTCAGAGGCATTTGCAAAAAAGACTTTGCCGTCCATTTCAAAGAAGAGACCTTTGTTTTGCATATTGCCGGCGATGTTGCCTGTGTTTGAAGGGTCCATGGGAACATGCTTCCCTACCACATATATAGTCATGATGCCGGCTACAACCAGCAGTATTAAGATAAAAACCACAGCGGCTTTCTTACTCATGATAACCCTCCTTAATGTCATTATAGCCCCTGCCTTAGCTTGCTATCAAGCAGTAATTAGGATAAGATTAAATGATAATAAAGGATATTCAAACAAATGACATCAAGGAGCGCACTCCAATGGATTTACTTGAACTTAGAGAAAAAATAGACGAGATAGATTTTCAGCTTGTTAAGCTTTTTGAGGAGAGAATGCAGGTATCATCCGAGATTGCAGATTATAAAATCTCCACCGGTAAAAAGGTATTTGACAGCGAGAGGGAAAAACAGAAGATCAGGGAGGTAAAGAGCCTTACCCATTCCGAATTTAACAGTATCGGAGTTCAGGAGCTCTTTTCCCAGATAATGTCCATGAGCAGAAAGCTTCAGTATCAGAAGCTGGCTAGTCAGGGAGCATCCCTGCGGCTTCCGTTTATCCAGATAGACAGTATCGACAGGGAAAAGAGCCGTGTGTGCTATCAGGGTGCCGAGGGAGCATATTCGGAGCTGGCCACAAAGAAGTTTTTTGGTGACGGAATAAACTGTTTTCACGTGGATTCCTTCAGGGATGCCTTTGGGGCTCTTGAGGACGGAAGCGCGGATTATGCGGTGCTTCCCATTGAGAATTCAACCGCGGGAATAGTCAGCGAGATATATGATCTTCTCACAGAGTACGAGAATTACATCGTAGGGGAGCAGATAATCGAGATAAGGCACTGTCTTTTGGGACTTCCTGAGGCGGAAGTTTCTGATATCAAAACTGTATTTGCTCATCCACAGGCGCTGATGCAGTCCTCAAGATTTTTGGCGGAGCGCGCCGATATAAAGCAGGTCGGAATGAAGAACAACGCCTTTGCTGCAAAGAAGGTGGCTGAGGACAAGGACAAATCCCAGGCTGCCATCGCAGGTGAGAATGCAGCCGAAGTTTATGGCCTTAAGATACTTAAGGAGGGCATAAACCAGGCAGATTCCAATTCCACCAGATTCATAATTGTAACGAACCAGAAGGTGTATTTAAAGGATGCGAAAAAGATAAGCCTCTGCCTTGAGATACCACATGAGGCGGGCTCTCTTTACCACATCATGTCACACTTTATCTATAACAACCTCAACATGACCAAGATAGAGTCAAGACCCATAGAGGACAGGAACTGGGAGTACAGATTCTTCATAGACTTTGACGGAAATCTGGAGGACAGCGGTGTTAAAAACGCTTTAAGAGGTCTTCGGGAAGAAGCCAGAATGATGAAGATTCTTGGTAATTACTAAATAAAATACACATAGGAGATGACCTATGACAGGTGAAGTATTTGCTGCAATTGATGTCGGTTCATACGAGATGGCTCTGAAGATCTTTGAACTGTCGGAAAAGACAGGTGTCAGAGAGCTTGATCACGTGCGTCATCGTATGGATCTTGGTAGTGAGACCTATGCCACAGGTCAGATAGGAAGCAGCCATGTGGACGAGATGATAAGGATCCTCTCTGAATTCCGTCAGATCATGAAGTCCTATGGCGCAACGCACTATAAAGCCTACGGCACCAGTGCCATCAGAGAGACCAGGGATATCGGTATCCTTCAGGAGCTCATCAGGCAGAGGACCCATATTCAGGTGGATGTCCTTAGCAACTCCGAGCAGAGGTTTCTCGACTACAAATCCATAGCCCTTAAGAGCAAACAGTTCCAGGAGATCATCAAAAAACCTACTGCCATTATCGACATTGGCGGTGGAAGTATCCAGATCTCCCTGTTTGAAAAGGACGCCCTTGTGGCAACACAGAATCTGAAGACGGGAGTGCTTAGACTCCACGCCATCATGCAGACTGTGCAGGCTACCAGGCTTAAATATTTTGACTTTATTTCAGAGTTGGTAAATACGCAGCTGTCTGTTTTTTCCAAGATGTATCTAAAGGACAGAAAGATAGAGAATATCATCTTCATTGATGACTATGTATCGCCGGTGCTTCGCCGCGTAAAGAATGAACCCGGTAAGGTGGGATATGTTTCCGCTGAGGAATACCTTGGCTTTATGGAGAATTCGAAAGACGTCAACTCATCAAAGGTTGCCAAGCGCCTGAATATTCCGGAGGAGAACATACCGCTTCTCTATGTATCTGCCATTCTCATAAAATGTATTCTCAATATCACAAAGGCAGAGCATCTGTGGGCACCCGGAGTAACTCTTTGCGATGGTATTGCCTACGAGTATGCAGAAAAAAAGAACTACATCAAGACGCCCCACGATTTCGAACATGATATTGTATCCTGCGCCCAGAACATTTCAAAGCGTTACATGGGCAGCAAGGTAAGACGTGAGACCCTGTGGCAGATAGCTTCCACGATCTTTGACAACACAAAAAAGATGCATGGGCTTACAAAGAGAGACAGGCTTCTTCTTCAGGTTGCCACCATGCTTCATGACTGCGGTAAGTACATAAGCATGATCAATCTTGGTGACTGCTCATACAACATCATAATGTCCACTGAGATCATTGGTCTTTCCCACAAGGAGAGGCAGATAGTTGCTAATGTAGTCAGATACAACCATGAGGAATTTGATTATTTCGGAAGCCACAGCCCATATATGGAGGGGCTTTCCTACGGTGAGTACCTAAAGGTGGCGAAGCTTACGGCAATCCTTCGTGTGACCAACGGTCTTGACAGAACACATAATCAGAAATTCAAGGATATCAAGGTCTCTGTGAAAGGCAAAGAGATGATAATCAACATCGACACAAGAGAGGACATCACCCTGGAAAAGGGTCTTTTTGCGAACAGAGCCAGCTTCTTTGAGGAAGTATTTGGAGTCAGACCCGTCATCAGGCAAAACAGGATCATTTAAGGATCAGTGTGAGGTAGAGTGAATATGGCAAAAGAAAAAAAGAAACCGGATTTTGAGAGCCCAAAGCTGTACATAAACAGAGAGCTGAGCTGGCTGCAGTTCAATGAAAGAGTTCTGTCTGAGGCAGAGGATGATTCTAATCCTTTGTTTGAGAGACTTAAGTTTCTGAGCATTTCCGCAAGCAATCTGGATGAGTTCTTTATGGTCAGGGTTGCGTCATTAAAAGATATGATAAACGCAGGCTACAAAAAGCCTGATATAGCCGGAATGACTGCCACAGAGCAGCTCAGTGCCGTTCTGGACGAGGTCCACAGATTTGTGGATAAGCAGTATGAGGTATATAATAAGCAGCTCATTCCCCAGCTCATTGAAAAGGGACTTGTGATAACCCAGGGAAGTGACCTTAACGAAAAAGACAGCCGTTATGTGGACAGGTTCTTTGATGATTTCGTGTATCCTGTTCTTACACCCATGGCTGTGGACTCATCAAGACCTTTTCCGCTTATTAGAAATAAGACCCTCAATATCGGAGCACTTCTAAAAAAGAAAGAGGGCAAGGACGACGTGGACTTTGCTACAGTTCAGGTTCCCGATGTGCTGCCGAGGATAATTGAGATCCCATGTGATGATAACGGTATGTGCCCCAGGAAGGTCATGCTTTTAGAGGATCTCATTAAGAGAAACATGGACAAGCTCTTTTTGAACTATGAGGTCTTAAAGAGTGCTCCCTACAGAGTCGGAAGAAACGCCGATCTGTCCATCGATGAGGATGAGGCTGAGGATCTTTTAAAAGAAATCGAGAAGCAGATTAAGCGCCGTCAGTGGGGACAGGCAATAAGACTTGAAGTTCCCGTTGGAATAGATAAAAAACTCCTTAAGTTCATCGCAAAGGAACTGGGAGTTGAGGATAACGAGATATACAGCATCCAGGGGCCTCTGGATCTGACTTATCTTATGAAAATGTATAAGCTGGAGGGCTTTGATGACCTCAAGGAGCACAGCTACCTTCCGCCTCAGCCGGTGCCTGAATTTGATACCGGCGAAAACATCTTTGATGTGATCTCAAAGGGCGATGTACTTATGCATCATCCATATCAGACCTTTGAGAATGTTGTTAAGTTTGTGGAGTCGGCAGCAGTCGATCCCAAGGTTCTTGCTATCAAGCAGACCCTTTACAGAGTAAGCGGTAATTCACCCATCATCGCAGCCCTTGCCAAGGCAGCAGACAACGGCAAGCAGGTCACGGTTCTTGTGGAATTAAAGGCAAGATTTGATGAAGAGAACAACATCGTATGGGCGAAGATGCTTGAGAAAGCCGGCTGTCATGTTATCTACGGTCTTGTGGGACTTAAGACTCACTGCAAGATAACTCTTGTGGTAAGAAGAGAAGAGGATGGCATAAAGAGATACGTGCACCTCGGAACCGGTAACTACAATGATGCCACAGCCCGTCAGTACACGGATGTAGGCCTTTTCACCTGTGCTCCTGCAATTGGTGAGGATGCCACAGCTGTGTTCAACATGCTCTCCGGATACTCAGAGCCTCTTGGATGGAATAAGCTGTCTTTAGCACCTTTGTGGCTTAAGGACAGGATAATTGATCTCATAAAACGAGAGGAAGAGCATGCAAGGAAGGGTGAACCCGCAAGGATCATCGCAAAGATGAATGCCATCTGCCACAAGGATGTCATTGCGGCTCTTTACAGTGCCAGCAGCGCCGGGGTTAAGATTGATCTTATCGTAAGAGGCATTTGCTGCCTTAGAACAGGAATTCCGGAAGTCAGTGAGAACATCACTGTCAGATCCATTGTTGGTAACTTCCTGGAGCACTCACGAATCTTTTACTTTGAAAACGGAGGAAGTCCGGAGTTCTTTGCCAGCAGTGCTGACTGGATGCCGAGAAACCTTGAGCGCAGGGTAGAGATTCTTTTCCCTGTGGAGGATACTGCACTTAGGAAGAAACTTTGGAATATTCTGGACACTGAGCTTAAGGATACCGAAAAGGCTCATGTCATGAATGATAAGGGAATCTATGTTAAAAGAGCTGTTTCGGGCGGTGAGAGCATCAACTCCCAGAAGCAGTTCGGAGATGAGGCACAGGTTCTTTCAAAAAAGCCGGATCCCTACAGCAGCAGGGTGTTTGTTCCGGAAAAAAATCCTGAGGGATAAAAAGTTGGAGGATAGATGAGATACGTTCTTGCATCGGGATCGCCAAGGAGGAAGGAACTTCTTGCAAAGGTTGTCCCCGAGTTTGAGATAATACCGGCTGTATCCGAAGAAGACAGCCATGAATCGGAACCTTCCCGTATTGTGGAGGAGCTTTCGTTTCAAAAAGCTTCCGAAATATTTCATAAAATTTTAACGGATAGGGATGGCGGACTTGTTGTAATCGGCGCTGACACCGTTGTATCATATAACCATAGAGTTTTAGGAAAGCCCGCGGGACCGGATGAAGCCTTTGAAATGGTGAAGATGCTGCAGGGGCAGACCCACAGTGTTTTTACCGGCGTGACGTTATTCTTTATGGAAAATAACGATATAAAGCATGTGACGTTCAGCGAATGTACTTCCGTACATGTATGCAGCATGAGTGATCAGGAAATCCGCTCTTACGTTGACAGCGGCGAACCGCTTGATAAAGCCGGAGCATACGGTATTCAGGGGCTTTTTGGTAAATTCATAACCGGAATAGAAGGCGATTACTACAATGTGATGGGACTTCCGGTGGCAAGACTCTATAAGGAATTAAAAGATAATTCATTATTATGAACCTATTGGAGGATTCTTATGCACGAGTACGATGAGGCAGTTCTAAGATGTTTTCTTGAAAATCAGGGTCAGCTGTTTCCTGAGGATGTAGCCAGCAACATGGAGGAGGCCGAGGCCTTTTTAGAGGACTGCATGGCAGTTGTTGTTGACGGCGTAGAGGAAGTAGAGGAGTACTTTGAGGAATCCGGTGTTGACACTGAGGACGGAAATGTCCTTGAGGCCGATGAGGTCTTTGACATTGGAGACGGCAGATATCTCATTGTTGAAGGATAAAATGGGTAAAAAAATATTTTTCTTTGATCTTGACGGAACTCTCCTTGACAGTAAAAAGCGAATCACCGCTCGTACTATGGAGGCACTTAAGAAGTTTACCGATGCGGGAAATTATTTCTGCATCAATACAGGAAGAGCCATAGATAGCGCTAAGGCGGTGTATGAAGGGCTTGGACTGGATTTTAAGGGGAGTTTTTTATGTGGCTCCAACGGAACCGAGATCTATTCTGTGGATGAAAAGAAATATCTTTTCAAGATAGGAGTTCCCCTGGAACTGGTGCCAAAGATACTGGATCTATCCGAGGAGTACGGCGTACACTGCCATACCTATAACAGGGATCATATCGTATCGAGACACGACGGAGAGTGCATGGACTATTACAGAAGAGTCATTAAGACGCCTCTCATCGTCACGAGAGATGTACTTGAGTATTTAAAAGAGCCGCCGCCAAAGATGATAGCCATAGAGCTCCACGACCATGAAAAGCAGGAGCGCTTTAGGATGGCACTGCAGGACATGGTGGGAGATAAGCTTACACTGCTATACTCTAACCCTTATTATATGGAGATATTCCCCTCCGAGGGAGGAAAAGGCAGCGCTGTAAAACGGCTTGCCGATATCCTGGGAGTGGATATTAAGGATACTTACGCCGCCGGCGATGAGCAGAATGATATTTCCATGATAGAGGCAGCAGGCGTAGGGATTGCCATGATAAACGGCACGGATCTGGTGAAGCAAAGTGCTGATGTTACTACGAAATTTGATAACGATAGCGACGGGCTTTGTGAATTTATCCTTGGCGCAATTTGAAATATATGTTGTCTGTATCACTTTAATGTGTTAAACTACAGGCGAAAAACAAAAAACTAATTGCAGCCGGAGGAATGTATTAAATGAATATAGTATGTCTTGACCTTGAGGGTGTTCTTGTACCGGAGATCTGGATCGCTTTTGCAAAGGAGAGCGGTATCCCGGAACTGAAAAGGACCACCAGAGATGAACCTGATTACGACAAACTCATGAAGTGGAGAATCGGAATACTCAAGGAGCATGGTCTTGGATTAAAAGAGATTCAGGAAACAATCGGGAAGATCGATCCGCTCCCGGGAGCTAAAGAGTTTTTGGACGAGCTTAGAAAGATCACCCAGGTTATAATAATAAGCGACACATTCACACAGTTTGCGACTCCTCTGATGGAGAAGCTTGGCTGGCCTACTATCTTTTGCAACACCCTTGAGGTGGCAGACAGTGGAGAGATAACTGGCTTTAAGATGAGATGTGAACAGTCAAAGCTCACAACGGTTAAAGCCCTTCAGTCCATTGGCTATGATACATTTGCCAGCGGAGATTCCTATAATGACCTTGCAATGATTCAGGCTTCCAAGGCAGGATTTCTTTTTAGGACTACAGAAAAGATCAAGGAAGATTTCCCCGACCTTCCTGCTTTTGAAGAGTATGATGATCTGCTTGCAGCTATTAAAGAGGCGCTGAAATAAGAGGAAGATTATGTGGGATTATAGTTTTGTCATTCCAAGCATGTTCATCGTAACTATAATTCTGGTATTTTATTTTTCTTTACCGAGACTTTCGATAAGGATGAACAGGACATTCCTGCACATCCTTATCATAGAAAGTGCGATCGTTTTTTTTGATATAGTATCAAGCTGGGGCGATGAGAATTACAGTCAGCTGACGCCCTCGGTTCTTTATTTTCTTAATGGCTGTTACTTTGTTCTTTTCTATTCTAGATCCATTATTTTCTGTGTCTTTACAGCCAATATTTTCAGACTTTCACCGACAAAAAACAGAATAAGCTCCATATTGTCATGGCTGCCGTATCTGATTACTTCCTCTATTGCAATTTCATGCCCATGGACGGGACTTGTTTATTCCATTCAGGCAGACGGATATCATTCTGGACCTTTATACAACATCCTTTATTTTGAGTCCGCATTTTACCTTATAGTCTCTTTCTTTATAATGATAGTTCACAGAAAGAACGTCTTAAAGCGCAGGCATTTTTACTGTGCGCTTCTTTATAATTCGATTATCCTTATGGGACTGATCTTACGATATATGTTCCCGAGTCTTCTTTTGATGGATACCTTCTGCATAATGGCAGTTATCATTATCTATCTGGCTTTCCAGAATCCGGAGTTTTACCTGGAACTTAGAGGAGCCATTTTCAACAGCACGGCGTTCAGAGATTATATTGATGAGAATAACGGAAATCTGGACCACAGGATATTTGGAATACAGGTACATAACTACTATGAGATGAGAGAAATATACGGCGGAAAGCAGATGGACGAAGGTATTTCAATGATCTCAAGATATATGACGCAGACTTTCCCGAAGTACAATGCATTTTACTTCGGAAAGGGGCGTTTTGTTCTTCTGGGTGGTAATGACATGCCCTATGAAGAAGTGACGAAGGCTGTTAAGGAGAGGTTTGCGCTGCCCTGGACTTCCATCAACCTGGAACTTTATCTTGAAATTGGAATAGTGACTCTTGATCTTAATACCGGGGTAGAGTCTGCTGACTCTCTTTTAAATTCCCTTCTGCTTGCACTGGATAAGGCAGACAGTCTGGGAAGTTCAGAGACAGTTGTATTATCTTCGGCTGATTTAAAGAGTGACGAAAAGGAGACAGCACTTAAGAGATATCTGGAAAAGGCTGTGGATGAGAACAAGGTTGAGGTTTTCCTTCAGCCTATAGTCAATGCAAGAACAAATAAGATAGTGGGAGCAGAAGCTCTTTCCAGGATAAGAGATGCTGAGGGGGAACTGATTCCTCCCGGAGCATTTATTCCTATTGCTGAGAAAAACGGAAGAATCAATATCGTGGGAGAACAGGTCTTTGAAAAGACCTGCAGATTCATTAAGGATAATGACCTTAAGTCGGCAGGTATATTCTGGGTAAACGTAAACCTGTCACCCATGCAGTTCATGAAGGTTGACCTGGCTGAGAGGTATTCCGCCATTCTGGAAAAGTACGGCATAGAGCCGGGAATGGTACACCTGGAGATCACTGAAGAATCCATGATCGACGAGGTGCTTATGAACAGACAGATCCAGGCTATGGGAGGTAAGGGGTTCATGTTCGTTCTCGATGACTACGGAACAGGTTATTCCAACCTCACAAGACTTAAAAAGTGCCCATTTATTAATGTCAAACTGGATATGAGTATTGTATGGGATTATTATAATGATCCTGACGAAATTCTTCCCAATATGATCGAAGCATTTAAATACATGAAATCCAGCATCACTGCAGAAGGAATAGAGGATGAAAAGATGGCAGAGGTCATGGAGAAGATAGGTTGCGATTATCTGCAGGGATATCATTTTTCAAAGCCGCTGCCAATGGAGGAATTTGTGGCAAAATATATAAACAGAGCATAGGATGCTTTCATTCACCGTTTTAGGTACGATGCCTAAAACGGTGTTGATTTTTGTCTTAGCTTCAAATATAATACAGACTGTTGTAAAAGGTAGATTTATAAATAAGAACAGAGGTTTTTTAAATGATCAGTGCAAACAATGTAACACTCAGAGTTGGAAAAAAAGCTCTTTTTGAGGACGTAAACATTAAATTCACGGAAGGTAACTGCTACGGTATCATCGGTGCTAACGGAGCAGGAAAATCCACTTTCCTTAAAATACTTTCAGGCCAGATTGAGACCACAAACGGAGACATTGCCATCACCCCCGGTGAGCGTCTCTCTTTCCTTGAACAGGACCATTTCAAATATGATGACAATGTGGTTCTTGATACGGTTATTGCAGGAAATGCAAGACTCTTCGAGGTTATGAAGGAGAAGGATGCCATCTATGCTAAAGAGGATTTCACAGATGAGGATGGTATCAGAGCCAGTGAACTTGAGGGCGAATTTGCAGAGATGAACGGCTGGGAAGCGGAGTCAGACGCTGAGAGCCTTCTCAATGGTCTTGGAATCGATACAGAGTATCACTACAAACTGCTGAAGGAGCTTGACGGTAATCAGAAGGTCAAGGTTCTTTTGGCGAGAGCTCTTTTTGGAAATCCTGATATTCTGCTTCTTGACGAGCCTACTAACCACCTTGATCTTGATGCTATTGCATGGCTTGAGGAGTTTCTTATTAACTTTGATAATACGGTTATCGTCGTATCTCACGACAGATATTTCCTTAATAAGGTCTGCACTTATATCGCAGATATCGACTATGGC
>JAEEGL015869212.1_pt1 | contig 10995 bp, 9 predicted proteins | sample 9134231 | NCBI WGS metagenome assembly JAEEGL01 (sample SAMN16246548, study PRJNA631951) | gut metagenome | biome: gut microbiome; feature: rumen; material: fiber-attached | host: Bos | place: Iran: Karaj | collected 2018-10 | reverse complement strand
ATTTCGCCGCGATAGTCGGCGTCGATAGTGCCAGGGGAGTTAAGCACGCCGATGCCACTTTTCAGGGCGAGGCCCGAGCGGGGGCGTACCTGTGCCTCGTAGCCTGCAGGCAGTGCGATGCGCAGCCCTGTTGGGATGAGACGTCTTTCGAGTGGACGCAGGGTGATGGGTTCATCGAGGTTTGCCCGCAGATCCAGACCTGCGCTCAGTGGCGTAGCATATTGGGGGAGATTGTGGTGTGAAAGATTGACGATTTTGATTTTCATTATGGAAAATATTACTTTTGCGCCTGCGAAAGTACGCAAAATACAATAAATATCGGTCATTAGTGTGCGGAAAATACAAGAAAAGGTGTATTTTTGCGTTCGGTAAACAAAGAATATGGATTGGAAACGACTTATTTCGTATAAACGCTTCGGCAAGGAAGACGCATATCACGCCACTGCAGAATACAGGAGCGAATTTCAGCGTGACTTCGACCGACTGATATTCTCCTCGGCTTTTAGGAGGATGCAGAATAAGACGCAAGTGTTCCCCCTTCCGGGTAGCATCTTCGTTCATAACCGCTTGACGCACAGTTTGGAAGTGTCGAGCGTTGGCCGTAGTTTGGGCTCAGATGCCAGCAGGGAACTTCTGCGCCGCCATCCAGGGCTTTCAGACGCTGGCATTGACAATTTCGGAGCCATTGTGAGTGCTGCATGCCTTGCTCACGACATGGGGAATCCCCCCTTCGGCCACAGCGGAGAACGTGCCATTCAGAGTTTCTTCTCTGAGGGTCAGGGTAGCGTGCTGCGCGAGCAGTTGCCGAAGGAGGTGTGGGCAGACCTGACAAGCTTCGATGGAAATGCGAATGCATTCCGCCTTCTCACGCACCAGTTCAACGGCCATCGTCTTGGGGGCTTTGTGATGACATATTCTGCGCTGACATCGATAGTGAAGTATCCATATCCTGCTACGATGTGCGGAAAAAAGAAGAAGTTCGGTTTCTTTGCCGCAGAGCGCGAATACTTTGAGCGCATCGCGGAGGAGCTTGGACTACGCGTGTTGGAAGAAACTGCAGAGGGGCGTCGTTATGCGCGACATCCGCTTGTGTATCTTGTGGAGGCCGCCGACGACATCTGCTATCAGATTATGGACATCGAAGATGCCCACAAGTTACGTTTGCTCTCCGACCAAAAGACGGAGGAACTCCTGCTCGGTTTCTTTGAGCCACAAGTGCGTGAGTCCATACGTGCGGCATATCCATCCGTCACGGACATCAACGATCGTATTGTGTACTATCGCTCGTGCGCCATCAATGCTTTGGAACAAGCTTGTGTGCGCATTTTCGTGGATGCAGAGGACGAGATTCTTGCTGGAGAGTTCAAAGGAAGTCTCGTTTCGCATCTTCCCGAAGCTCTCAGAGAGGCTTATGCGGCCTGCGAGCAGGTGGCTGTGGCGAAGATATACAACAGCAAAGAGGTCCTCGATATAGAGCTGTCGGGTTACCACATTATATATACTCTTCTTGAGCTCATGACGGAAGCCGTACTCTCTCCTGAGAAAGCCTATAGCCAGCTTCTTCTTGGCCAAGCAAGTTCGCAGTATGAACTTAGGGCTGAGAATCTGTCGGACAGGCTGATGGCGGTCGTGGACTACCTAAGTGGTATGACGGATGTTTTTGCTCTCGACTTGTATAGGAAGATATCAGGGCAGAGTCTGCCGATGGTATAATTGACAATAACCGTTAACCAATAACCGTTAACCAATAACCAATAACCGTTAACCAATAATTTCATTGAGCTCTTCCGAAGGCTGGAAGGCGATACGCAGAGCGAGATAACCTTTAGATAAGAAATGTTGACCAATAGCCGATAGGTGCAGTGGGTAAAGAAAAGGATTCATATGGTCAGATACTGAAGTACACGGGGCTGCTTGGCGGTGTCCAGGTGCTTAGTGTGCTCATGTCCATCGTGCGCAACAAGTTCACGGCAGTGTTCATAGGCCCGTGGGGTATGGGTATGGCGCTTGTGTATAGCAAGGCGGCGGAGTTCCTGTGCAGTATGACGAACTTTGGCCTTGGCATAAGTGCTGTGCGAGGGTTGGCGGAATTATCAGAGAAAGGCGACAAGGAGCGTGTTGGCGATTATATAAAGATAATACGTTCGTGGACACTCATCACAGCCCTGCTCGGCTTTGTGGCATGTGTGGTACTTGCTCCGGTTCTGAGTCGTCGCATGCTCGGTGACTACCATTCTACGAAAGGTTTTCTGCTACTGTCTCCCACAGTATTCATGCTCACGCTGCTTGGCGGTGAGATGGCGATACAAAAGGGCTTGCATCTCTTGCAGCGCATGGCGGTTGTGTCAGTCGTGAGTGCGTTCCTGACGATGTGTACTTCGATAGCCATCTATGCCTGGTTAGGAATTCATGGTGTGCTGCCCGTACTGCTTACGATGACAGCATGTACGCTCGCCCTCAACTTGCGTGCGACAACCCGCGACTATCCCTACCGCGTGAACATTCGCAGCCTGCATCTGCTGCGGCGTGGTGGCCATCTGCTGAAACTCGGTGCCGCCTTTACTTTAGCTGGTATTGTAAGTGCTGCCGCCGACCTTGTAATCGCCTCGTTCATATCGCGAACGGCGTCTCCGCATGCCGTAGGCCTTTATGGAGCATGTTTCACGCTCATTGTTTCCTATGCCCGTATAGTCTTTGTGGCGATGGACGCCGACTACTATCCGCGCCTTTCAGCAGCAGGCGAGGATGTGGAGCACCGAAACATCATCGTGAACAGGCAGATAGATGCGCTCGTGCTGCTGATGGCTCCGTTCCTAATAATATTCTCGTTGTTCCTGCCCATCATCGTGCCGCTGATATTGACGGCGCAGTACATGATGATTATTCCTATGGCGATTTATGCGATGAGTTATATGTATTTCAAGGCGGTATATACTCCAGTCTCATATATGGCTTTGGCGCGTGGCGACTCGTTGGTGTATCTCACTATGGAAACTGCCTATGCGCTGGTATTAACCGCGGCCGTGACGGGGGGCTTCTATTATGGGGGACTCCCGGGCGCAGGTCTGGGTCTCTCTGTTGCCAACCTTTTCGACTTGGTGGCAATAACTACAGTCTATAGGTGGCGCTATGGTTTCCGCTTCGAGACGAAGGTGTTGCAACGCAGTCTGATGCAGTACTTGCTACTCGTTTCGGGACTTGTATGCGCCATGCAGTCCGAACTCGCCTTGAAGATTCCGCTTGGTGCCATTGTGGCAAGCCTGAGCATGTGGACGTCATGGAATGTGCTGCGCCGCGAAACGAGCATCGTGCAACGGCTGAGGGCCAAGTTAGGACGCTCATCAAATGAAGAATGATTAAACAAACAAATTAATTACAAAACCATGAAAAAGTACATTATGTTCGCAATGCTCTTGTTTGCAGGCATTGCAGGCCTACAAGCACAGACAATTCCCCAAGAGTCAATGTGGTATAACGGCTTTGAAGAGTATGTGGCAACAGTACGCGGCGACAAAGTATATCTTGTCGGTGGCACCCCTCACGAGGGAGGCTGCGAGCTGACACTTGTGCCGATAAAGGAACGGGTTGCGCGTGAAGATGCGCTGACGTTAAATGTGGTGAAAAGTTATACCGTTGTTGAGCGCCCAGACGTGACTGCGGAGCACGTCGTGCAGGATAACGTGGATGCAATCGTTCTGATTGACGAGGCGGGGATGATTAGCGAGGTGCTTAATCGTACGGAGCTGCCAGTTTCTGAGAATATGGAACTTGACATGCATGACGTATTCAGCGGAACATATTCTACGATGCAGGTTGGTTTCCTCGGGCATGGCGAGGAATACGTCATAGACCACGGAAGGTGCAAGATGGGAGCAGACAAGTCCTTCGCCAATTATGAATACGCTTTGGAGTACGATATTCCAATAGGCGTTATCAGCGTAGGAGACAAGCTATGGATGATTGCGCCGACAGTTCTTGGCCTGAATATCTACCCTGCTACCTATGACGATGATGCAGAGTTGTATAGTCGCACAGGCGAGGCGACTCCTGTCTATTGGAGCGACCATGCGAAAGGACGCTTCTGCATTGCTAGTAAGAGGGTGCTTAATATGATGATGCTAAGGTCTTACAATAAGACGGCACTGCGACTCATGCGTAATGAAATTCTTGCGCGCCACGGCTACGTGTTCAGTAACGAGGACATATCCACATATTTCTTAAAACAGGACTGGTACAAGCCCGCAGCGAGCAATGATGATATTAGGCTCTCTGCCATCGAGGAGTTTAACATAAAAATGATACTGAGTGCAGAGGCGACGCCCGATGATGAATGGTCAACGCAAATGGAGGAGTAGGGGCTGTTGGCAGTCGCTTCAATGCGACAAAGTCGAAAAGCGACTGCGGTTCTTGCTCAGTTCAGAAATCATTCGTATTTTTGTAGCCGAATAGACATATATTAAAAGAAGTAACATGGAAAACATTATTGCTTGGTTCGACGGACTTGAGCCTGCGTTGCGCATATATTGGGGCATCGCAATTTTTGCTTCTCTGGTGTTTGTGATACAAACCATCCTCACCTTTATTGGTATTGGTGATACCGACGGGGGAGATGTGGATGCTGGATATGGTGCCGACGGCGACGGAAACGGCGACACTATGGATACGGGAGGAGCGATACAACTCTTCACTATACGCAACTTTATAAACTTCTTCCTTGGCGTAGGTTGGGGTGGCGTTTGCTTTTGGAACACGATATCCAATCCCCTGTTGCTGGCTCTCGTGGCACTAATCACTGGAGTTCTTTTCGTGGGAATATTTATCTTTATGTTCAGCAAGCTTAGGCATTTAGAGCATACCGCATCCTACGACCCGCAAGATGCGGTGGGGCAGATTGCAGACGTTTACCTACGCATTCCTGCTGCGCGCGAAGGTGTGGGAAAGGTGCAGACCCCCATCGCCGGCTCGGTACAGGAAATAGCCGCTGTCACAGACGGAGAGCAATTGCCATCGGGTACAAAGGTGCGCATCCTTGAAGTCATCGGGAATAATACCTTGCTGGTAGAAAAAGCGTAGGACCTCCTAGAAAGTTCTAGGAAGCCTTAGGAAATCCTAGGTTATCCTAGGAAGCCCTATAACTAAAAAACATAAATCAAAAACCAATAATCTCTATGGAACTTTATCTTATTCTTGTCTTGGCAGTCGTTGCAGTGCTGCTTTTCATGGCAATCATCAATCGTTATCGTCGTTGTCCTTCTGACAAAATCCTTGTTGTCTATGGTACGCAAGGCTCCAATAGGAGCGCCAAGTGCGTGCATGGCGGAGGTACCTTTGTGTGGCCCATCATCCAGGACTACGCGTATCTTTCGCTGACTCCTATCAGCATTGATGCCAACCTTACCAATGCCCTGTCGCGTCAGAATATCCGCGTCGATGTTCCCTGCCGCTTTACGGTCGGAATATCCACAGAGCCTGATAGTATGCTGGCAGCAGCGGAGCGTCTGCTCGGACTTACTCCTCAGCAAATACAGGAACTTGCCCGCGATATTCTGTTTGGACAGCTCCGTCTTGTGATTGCTACAATGAGTATCGAGGAGCTGAACTCCGACCGCGACAAGTTCCTTGAGGCCATATCGTCGAATGTTGAGGTAGAGTTGAAGAAGATAGGCCTACGCCTCATCAACGTGAACGTGACCGATATCAACGACGAGAGTGGATATATCGAAGCCCTCGGACAGGAAGCTGCCGCCAAGGCCATCAACGAGGCTAAGGTGCGCGTGGCTGAGCAGGAGAAAATGGGTGAAATAGGTAAGGCCGACGCTGTCCGCGAAACCCGTATCCGCACGGCGGCTGCTAATGCTGAAGCTGTAAAAGGTGAGAACGAGGCGAAAATCAACATCGCAAACTCCGATGCCGACCGCCGCGAGCGTGAGGCTGAGGCCATGCGCCGTGCTACGGCAGCAGAGAATGTTGCGCAGGCACAGGCTCTTGAGGAGTCTTATGCTGCTGAGCAGAAGGCCGAAAATGCTCGTGCCGAGCGCGAACGCTCTACGCAGAATGCCAACGTCATCGTTGCGCAGGAGATCGAGAAGAAGCGTTTGGTGATTGAGGCTGAGGCTGCTGCCGAGCAGAAGCGCGTGAATGCTAAAGGTGAGGCAGATGCAATCTTCGCCAAGATGGAAGCCGAGGCAAAGGGACTCTATGAGATTCTGACCAAGCAGGCGCAAGGTTATGACAAGATGATACAGGCCGCAGGTGGCGATGCTACCAAGGCTTACACGCTGCTACTCTTGGAGAAGCTTCCCGAGCTGGTAAAGACGCAGGTGGAGGCCATCAAGGGTATCAACATCGAGAAGGTTACTGTCTGGGATAATGGCGGTGGCGGAAATGGACAGACCAGTACCGCGAACTTCCTCTCTGGGCTTATGAAGAGCGTTCCTCCACTTGGAGAGTTGTTTGACCAAGCAGGCATGTCGCTTCCCGAATATCTGGCAAAGAAAAAGGAAGAGCGTGCGCAGGACGTCGTTGCTGAACAAGCCGCGGAGGTTGCTGCCGAAGAAGAGCCAGAGCCAGAACCGGAAGAGATTGTTGTTCCGCCTCCTCCCGTAGATCGTAGTCGTAAGCGCAGGTAATTAAGCTTAGCCGCAGTGCTACGTTTGTGGTAAGTATAAGAAGTTAAAGGAGTTGAGGCTATCGTTCTTCAGCTTCTTTAACTTCGATTAATAGTTGAGTAAGTAATAAAAACCTCTCTGCTATTTGCTTTTATCTACCATAATCAGTATTTTCGCGCCGTCGTAGAATATTCGGAAATAAAAAACACTACATATTATAATGGACAAAAACCAGGAGAAAGGACGCATCGCGCAGATTATCGGTCCCGTTGTGGACGTACAGTTCGACACTAACGGCCGCCCAGCAAGCGAAGTGCTCCCGAAGATTCACGAAGCCCTTGAAGTAACACACCCCGACGGTCGTAAAATCGTCATCGAAGTACAGCAGCACCTTGGCGAGGACACCGTGCGTACTGTCGCAATGGACAATACCGACGGCCTGCAGCGCGGTCTTGAGGTGGTAAGCCTCGGGTCGCCAATCACGATGCCTACGGGTGATCAGATTAAGGGACGTATGATGAACGTAATCGGCGAGACCATCGACGGATTGCGCCCTGTGTCGAAAGAGGGTTCTGCATATCCTATCCATCGTGAGGCTCCCGACTTCCAAGAACTGAAAACCTCGCAGGAAGTACTCTATACTGGTATTAAAGTTATCGACTTGCTCGAGCCCTACTCAAAGGGTGGTAAGACGGGACTCTTTGGCGGTGCTGGTGTGGGCAAGACGGTGCTCATCATGGAGCTCATCAACAACATTGCCAAGGGACATGACGGATTCTCCGTATTTGCTGGCGTTGGAGAGCGCACCCGTGAGGGTAACGACCTTCTTCGCGAGATGATTGAGAGTGGTGTCATAAAATATGGCAAGGCCTTCGAGGAGGCTATGGAGCGTGGTGAATGGGACCTTACGAAGGTTGACTATGACGAAGTCGCAAAGAGCCAGGCAACGCTCGTGTATGGACAGATGAACGAGCCTCCTGGTGCACGTTCCAGCGTGGCGCTTTCAGGACTTTCCATCGCCGAGAGCTTCCGCGATAGTGGTGCTGCCGAAGGCCGACAGACAGATATCCTTTTCTTCATCGACAACATATTCCGTTTCACCCAGGCTGGTTCTGAGGTTTCCGCCCTGTTAGGACGTATGCCGAGTGCTGTGGGTTATCAGCCTACGTTGGCCAGCGAGATGGGTGCCATGCAGGAACGCATCACTTCGACGAAGAATGGTTCCATCACGTCCATTCAGGCCGTATATGTGCCTGCCGACGACTTGACCGACCCCGCTCCTGCTACTACGTTCACGCACCTCGATGCAACAACGGTGCTTTCGCGTAAGATTACGGAGCTCGGTATTTATCCCGCCGTTGATCCTCTGGCAAGCACGAGCCGTATCCTCGACCCGAACGTCATTGGCCAAGAGCATTACGACTGCGCACAGCGTGTGAAGCAGATTCTCCAGAAGTACAACGAGCTTCAGGATATCATCGCCATCCTCGGTATGGACGAACTTTCCGACGAGGACAAGCTAACCGTGAACCGTGCGCGCCGTGTACAGCGTTTCCTGTCGCAGCCGTTCACTGTGGCAGAGAAGTTTACGGGCGTTCCTGGTGTGATGGTACCTATTGAGGAAGTCATCCGCGGTTTCAACATGATTCTCGATGGCGAAGTCGATTACCTGCCCGAGCAGGCGTTCCTCAACGTCGGCACGATTGACGACGCAATAGAAAAGGGTCGCAAACTCCTCGAAAGCGCGAAGTAACATGGCAAAGGAAGTAAAGAGACGCGACGGCAATTCTGTGGAGTGGACCACTGTTCCCGACCATTTGTCCGTCACAATCGTCAGTCCTGAAGAAACTTTGTTTGAGGGGGAGCTTGAGAGCCTCACCGTTCCAGGTGAGAAGGGACGCTTCGAGATATTGAAGGATCACGCTCCCATTATCTCCAGCCTCACCGCCGGCACCCTTGTGTGTCGTGGTGCTGAGGCTTTCGAGATGGAGGTTCGCGGCGGCTTCATCGAGGTTGCCCATAACAGAGTTTCGGTCTGTGTAGAAGTTTAGACGCATGAAAAATTGGCCCGTATATCTTTTAGTCCTCCTTGGGGCGTTGCTTTTCGCCGTGGAGGGCTTTTTTCTTTTCGATGTGCCAGTGTGGCAGGCTATTGCCGTCACCCTGTTCCCCGCCGCCGCCTATGCCCTGCTGACATGGGCGGAACTGAGTTTCGTAGGGCGTAAACGTGCGGAGCACAGTGGCACCCTTGTTGGTGCCTACATGCTCTTCAAGGGCATACGCCTTTTGCTCACCATCGTAGCAGTGGCGGTGTATATATATACCGACGCTCCCCTGCGCATGCCATTTGTCTCGAATGTCCTAATCCTATTTCTTGTAGCCCTGCTTACCACCAGCATCTGCCATCTGCGGGAAGAGCGCAGGGAGCCGAATCCCCATGTGAAATAAAGCACATTTTCCGCACTAGAATGTCACTATCTCTTGTCGCCGTAACTGCATTTCCAGTTGCGGCGACAAGAGATATAGGGGGTTACCTGTTACAACCGTACAAGCTGAGCGTCTTGATGGTATGAATGTGCCGCGCACGGGGAACGCTATCCTGCTCACGCAGAGCGAGACCTGTACATCCGCGAAAATCCGGCCCAAATACGCTGGGCATAAGGTGTTCGCCGCGAAGATTAAAACGTTCCAAGACGAGGCACGTTGTGTTCCGCGGCTTGGAACATCGTGTTCCAAGCCTTGAAACATCGTGTTTCAGGCCTTGAAACATTGTGTTCCAAGCCGTGAAACAGCTTGTTTCAAAACGTGGAATTTTTCTGGAACACGCATTTCCCTGTAAACCAAGCGCTTACATTTTTCGCTCTCCCGCCTGTTGTAAGACGTATTACTCTCCCATTTCTGATATCCATTACCTTCAGACTCAACATTAGGGTTGATGCCGCTTCTCGGGCAAGCAAATACGGTCGGCTGTGGCTCGCCTTGGCCGTCGCCGTCCTACTCATTATTATAATAAAAGCGGAAAGAGTTTGCGGATAAGAAAATTTTCCGTATTTTTGCGCTCGCAAAAGGACGTTTTCGTCAAGGAAGTATATCCGGAAATGAGTATATTCAGACATATAGCAGTTGCACTGTTGCTGCTCCTGTGCATCCCCTGCGGAGCCTATGCCTCCACGGAGGGGACGGAGGAGCCCATCAACGTGCAGGAAATCATCTTCGACCACATGAGCGATGCCTACGAATGGCATCTGTGGGGGCATACGCATATCTCGCTGCCCGTTATCGTGAAGCATCACGAAGGCGGCTGGGAGGTTTTCAGCTCTGCGCGCTTCCACGACAGCGCAGACGGTACGTACAACGGCTTCTACATCGACAAGGAGCGCAAGGGCAAGGTCTATGAGCAAGGCTACGACGACCGCCCTTGGGACATTTCGATAACGAAGGACGTGGTGCAGATATGGATTAACATTGCCGTGATGTTGCTCATCTTTATACCATGCGCACGCTGGTACAAGCGTAGGCGCGAGGAGGATGCCCATGCTGCGCCGCAGGGATTCCGCGGTGCTGTCGAGATGCTCGTCATGTATATCCACGACGATGTCATCAAGGCATGCATAGGCGAGAAGCACTACCGCCCGTATGCGCCCTACTTGCTGACGGTGTTCTTCTTCATCTTCATCACGAACCTCGTAGGGCTTCTGCCCATATTCCCCGGCGGCTCGAACGTGACGGGTAACCTCTCGATAACGATGCTCCTGGCCGTATTGACGTTCCTGCTCGTGAACATCTTCGGCAACAAGGAGTATTGGAAGGAGATACTTTGGCCGGAGGTGCCGATGATGATGAAGTGTCCCGTACCGCTGATGCCTGTCGTGGAGATTATAGGCATCTTCACGAAGCCTTTCGCCCTGATGATGCGACTTTTCGCCAATATGTTTGGCGGCCATACGGTCATAATCTCGCTTACGTGCCTCATCTTCATCACGTGGAAGGTAAGTGCAGGCATGGGAGCGTCGATGACGGCAGTCAGCTTCCTCATGCTTATCTTCATGAACTGCCTCGAACTACTCGTGGCATTCCTGCAGGCATACGTCTTCACGATGCTTTCCAGCGTCTATATCGGATTGGCGCATCCAGAGCATCACAAGTGATTGACCTTCGGTGGTTATCCAAGACGACTAAATAATCAAACAATTAAATAAAAACACATTACAACTATGTTCGCAATTCTTGAAGCTGCAGCTGCAGCAGGTCTCGCAAAAATGGGTGCCGGTATCGGCGCAGGTCTCGCAACTATCGGTGCTGGTATCGGTATCGGTCGCATCGGCGGCAACGCTATGGAAGCTATCGCCCGCCAGCCGGAAGTGAAGGGAGATATCATGACAAACAT
>JAEEGL015774111.1_pt1 | contig 10995 bp, 11 predicted proteins | sample 9134231 | NCBI WGS metagenome assembly JAEEGL01 (sample SAMN16246548, study PRJNA631951) | gut metagenome | biome: gut microbiome; feature: rumen; material: fiber-attached | host: Bos | place: Iran: Karaj | collected 2018-10 | reverse complement strand
CTTGATTTGGACGATATTGAGTTTGATAGATGGGATGCAGATACACTTGTCTGTAAAGCAACTGGAGCTGAACCGGTAGCATTTAATCTTGAAGGCAAGTGTAGAATAAGGTTTATTTGATTATGGAATACAATTGTGGTTTTACGGATGATAATCGATGGTTCCGATACCGTGCTGCAGCAATTATAGTTGAAGATGGATGTGTATTATTTGCCGGTAACGAAAGGGATGATTATTACTATTCCATAGGTGGTGCGGTTCATATGGGAGAGACTGCTGAGGATGCAGTTAAAAGAGAAGTCTTTGAGGAAACGGGTGTTCATTATGAAATTGATCACCTTGCAGTAATTCATGAGAACTTCTTTAATGACAATATGGGTGCACTAAAGAATATGGATTGTCATGAGATTGCTCTTTATTTTATGATGAAGTCTAGGGGTATAAAGGAACTGAACAGTAACAGTTTTACCCAGGGTGTAAGAGAGAATATGTATTGGATTCCAATTTCGGAGCTTGATAAATATAAGGCATTCCCTACGTTCATGAAGAAAAATTGGATAATACGATATTTAAGATAGTCCATATTTTGTCTCAAGTTAATTTATAAGAAAACATGAGGTTGAGATTGTCCACCTGACTTTATATGATAGTAGAGAAATAATAGGAAACAAATGCAGGCTTTTTCTGATGTATTAAGGAAGCAAAACCTCGGATGAGCGTGATTATACTGGTTATAGGAGATGGATATAAATGATTGAGAAGATGGATGATTTTTTTACTGCTCGTGTTGAAGGTTATGATGAGCATATGAAAAATAATATCGAAGGAGCGGATGTATTTTATAAATATACAGCTTCTCTCTTACCAACTGAGGAAAAAGCTAATGTCCTGGATCTAGGATGTGGTACGGGACTTGAATTAGAGGAATACTTTTCTATAAATCCGCAGGCAAGAATTACGGGAATAGACCTGACAGAAGCTATGCTGGATTTTCTTAAGACAAAATTTTCAGATAAAGACATAACAACAATATGTGGATCTTATTTTGACGTTCCATTTGGAGAAGAGGTATTTTATGCGGCTGTTTCTGTAGAATCGCTGCATCATTTCACTAAAGAGGAAAAAATACCTTTATATACAAAACTTAGAAAGGCACTCAAACCGGGTGGATATTTCATTCTTACAGACTACTTTGCAGAGAATGAGGAGCAGGAAGAGTATTTCAGAAATGAGTTGCTTCGTATACGAAAAGAGCAGAATTTGGCAGATGATATATTTTATCATTATGATACGCCGCTGACTGTAGAACATGAAAAAGAAGCGCTTCTTGCCGCTGGATTTACAAGTGTAGAGGAACTGAACAGTTGGGAAGTTACCCATACATTAAAAGCTGTTATATAAAATGAATTATCATTGGAGAGAATTAAATGAATACAATAAAAACAAAAAGGCTTGTTATACGCCCTATAGAAAATGGAGACGCTGAGGCTATTCATGTATATGCCGGAAGTCCTGATATAGATATGATGATGTTTCTTCCAAATGAAACTATGGAGGATACAGAGAAGTTTGTAGAATTTGCCAGGTCGGAGTGGCAAAAAGATGAGCCGGAGGATAGAGAATATGTAATTCTTCAAGGGAGTGAGATAATCGGCGGAATAAATCTGGAAAAATGTGAAAATAGAAGTGGAAATACATTCGAGATTGGATGGATTATTTGCCGGGATAAAAGAGGGCAGGGCTTTGCAACAGAGGCAGCAATGGCCCTTATGTCATATGCATTTAATGAATTAAACGCGGATTTTGTTCGGGCTCATTGCGACATCAGAAACACAGCTTCAGAGGGCGTGATGAAGAAGCTGGGGATGACACTTACAGATGGAACAGGAACTCGTACTTATCCGAAGACAGGAGTTACATCCGGTGAATATCTTTATTCTATCAATAGACTGGAATATATAAACAAAAAACATTGACAGGATAACACTGTTATGTGTATACTTAAAAATACATAACGGTGTTATCTGTTTTTCACGCTTGGTTTTTATACGAAGAGAGGATGAATATAATGGATAATGAGAAGGAAACTAAAAAGAAACTTCTGGAATGTGCTATGAGGGAGTTTTCTGAGAAAGGTTACATGAAAGCTTCTTTAAGAAATATATGTAAGGAAGCGGGAGTTACCACAGGAGCACTTTACTTCTTTTTCAAGGACAAGGAAGATTTGTTTGGAAATCTTGTATCAGATGTTTTGTATGGCCTTAATAAGACTATAGATAATCATTTCTCTGAAGAGATGAAAGTTGCTGAGTCCTTTGAAAGTGCAGAAAGAAGTGTGGCTGAACTTGCTGCTGAACAAGGCTTTGATGATGACAAAGCTGTAGCCAAGGAAGTAATCCATTATCTTTTTAGCCATAAAGATGTAGTGGATTTGTTGCTTACAAAATCCCAGGGATCGCGTTATGAAAGTATTCGAGACGTAATGGTTGAAAAGATGGAAAGACACTATACATCCTTGTATGTAGTCTGGAAGGGGTATAAGTCTAAGAAGCAGCTGACCAAGGAAGATAAATTCATTATTCACTGGTTATCGCATGACCAGGTAGAAATAGTTATTCATATATTTACTCATTGCAAAAATGCAAAAGAAGGCGAGAAGCAGATTGATAAAATGATGGCTTATTTGATAGGCGGCTGGTATGGAGTAATAAATTATTAGTTATAACTCATAAAACTTTAGAAAGATATTTATTTGGCTTGGAGAAATCCAAGCCAATAAAAAACACATATACATAACAGTGTTATGTGAGCGCGCTTATATATTATTAGCATTAGTATAACAGGAGGGAAAGAAATGTTTGTTGAAGTAACCGGTATTAAGAAAAGCTATGGAGAAGGCGGAAGCTATGTACAGGTCCTTAAGGGGGTATCTGTTGGAATAGAGAAGGGTGAAATGTGTGTAATTCAGGGGACATCGGGTTCCGGTAAATCAACACTGCTTAACTGTATTGGAGGACTTGATGAAGTAGACATTGGTTCGATAAAGATTGACGGTAAAGAAATAGTAGGACTAAGGGGCGAGAAACTTTCCGATTATCGAAGAGCCACCCACGGATTTATATTTCAGTTTTATAATCTGATTCCGAATCTTACTGTTAGGGAAAATATTCAGGTATGCGAATATCTGACTAAGAGTCCGCTTGATATGGATGAACTGCTCAGTGTGCTGGGTCTTACCGAGCATCAGAATAAATTTCCGTCACAGCTCTCCGGTGGACAGCAGCAGAGGTGTGCTATAGCAAGAGCACTCATTAAGAATCCGAAACTGCTTCTTTGTGATGAACCTACAGGTGCTCTTGATTCAAAGACTTCAAGGGACATCCTGATTCTTATGGAAGAGATAAACAGAAAGTACGGAACTACAATGATCATTGTAACTCACAATAATTCAATCAAGAATATGGTGGATCATGTTATCTATTTAAAGGATGGAGAGATTTCTAAGAATTACAGAAATGAAACCAAGGTTACGGCTTCAGAATTGGAGGATCTGTAAGATGCAAAAAGTACTTAGAAAAAGAGTTTTAAGAGATTTAAAGAAGAATTTCTTCAGATATTTTGCCCTTGGACTTGTGATTGCCATGGGTATATTTCTGGTTGTTACGATAGTTGGTTCCGGTGAAACTCTGACAAAAGGAACAGAGGATCTGGCTGTGGAAACGAATCTTGAAGATGGAGAGTTTGAGGTTTTCATACCGCTTAGTCAGAATGACAAAAATGATATAAGCGAAATGGGAATAGATATAGAAGAGCATTTCTTTTATGATTATCAAAGAGCTGATGAAGATAAAACTACTGTGAGGATTTTCAAGCTTCGAGAGTCCATTGATAAAGTTCATTACATAGAGGGTAAAGAACCTGTCGGCAAAAATGAAATAGTTATAGAAAAGAGATATGCCAAAGAGAATGATATAAATGTCGGAGATATCTTCAATCTGGCAGGAAAGGATTATACAGTATCGGGAATAGGAGTTACATCGGATTATGATGGTCCATTTAAGAAAATATCAGATACTTCATGTAATTCAAAGAATTTCGGACCGGTATTTATTACAGAAGAAGCATATGAAGAGTTTAAGGAATCGGACAGTGCCAGGATATCCGAAACATATCTTTATGCATATAAATTATCAGGCAGTAAAAACGATGATTCGCTGAAGAAGTATTTAAAGGACTTAAAGATAAATCCGGCCGGAGTGAAAGAAGCTTCTGAGAATTTTGATTTTGAATTATCTAATCTTACCATATTTCTGAAACGTGAGGATAATCCGAGAATATTTGCAACTAAAAATGATAAGGTTGTAGATATAGATGTAGGTATCATTGCGGGAGTTGTAGTCTTTATACTCCTTGCTTATGTGATTTCGGTTTTTGTGGTGCATTCCATTGAAAGTGAGAGCAGCATTATAGGTACTCTGTATTCAATGGGTGTTAAGAAGAATGATCTGCTTCGCCATTATATAACTCTTCCTGTAGTGGTAACATTCATTGCAGGACTTGTGGGAGTTCTGGTTGCATCAACCGGAGTACTGGCACCTATGATCGCAGAAAGTTCATATGATTATTATTCAATACCTGAATTTACATTTCATATACCAATGTATTTATGGATTTATTCAATTGCTGTTCCGCCGATTCTGGCCATGATCGTAAATGTGCTTGTCATAAGAAGTAAATTGAACAGAACCGCTTTATCGCTTATCAGAAATGAATCCAAGCAGAAAGGTATTAGGAAAATAAAGCTTAAGGGAATGAGCTTTGTGACCGCATTCAGGATCAGACAGATGCTTCGTGAGATTCGCTCAACACTTGCGGTAGTTCTGGGAATGTTCCTATCGCTGCTTGTCTTTATGATGGCTGTCAACTGTTATAATCTTTGCAATAATATAGCGAAGGATTATAAAGAGGACACTAAGTTTGAATATATGTATAGTCTGAAATATCCTGAGGCTGAAGTGCCTTCCGGCGGAGAGGCAGCCTATGCATATACATGCAAAAAAGAAGCCATGGGCTATAATTTTGATGTCACTATACTTGGTATAGATAAGGATAATCCATATTTTGATGTTAATCCCGGTGATAGCAAAATGGATGTAGTTGTATCCGCAGCTCTTGCAGATAAATTCGGGCTTGATGTTGGAGACGAATTTGTGGTTACAGATGATGACAAGGAGATAAAGCATGCATTCTCTGTAAAGGAGATAAATGATTATTCAACCAGTTTTTACATTTTCATGGATATTGATGTTATGCGTGAAATGATGGGTAGATCAGATGATTATTATAATGTTCTTTTTTCAGATAAAGAGCTGGATATAGATCCTGATGGAGTTTATTCTGTGACAACCAGAGAGGATATAGTTAAGGGTTCATCAGTATTTACGGATCTTATGATGCCTATGATATATGTACTCACATTTGCATCAACAATTATCTTCTGTGTGGTAATGTATCTTATGATGAAGGTAATGATTGATAAAAGTGCTTACAACATATCCCTCATAAAAGTATTCGGATATAAGAGAAAAGAAATAAGAAAGTTATATCTCGACGGGAACTTTTATATAGTTGCTCTCGGAGCCCTGATCTCTCTGCCAATCGCAAAGCTTATCATGAATAAAATATTTCCGTTTATGGTTTCAAATGTATCCTGCGGCTTGAATGTTAAAGCGCCTATAAGTTTCTTTATCATAACTTATATAGTCATACTTATACTGTATTTTATAATTAACTCACTTCTGGTCAAAAGACTGAATAAATTCACTCCTGCAGAGGTACTTAAAAACAGAGAATGATGACAGAAAATAGTAGAAGACAAAGATGTTGACACGGAGCATATTTTTGTTTATGGTTTTTCTGTGGTTAAGGAAAATAGAAGTGGCGGAAGTTACAGAAGTGGCAGAAGTTATAGAATAAAGTAATACCGTTAATCAGCCGGAACATTTTACAATATTTAAAAATTATTAGCACAATGGGAGAGTGAAGGATGAGTAATGATAACAAATCGGCTTACGATTCAAGTATTTATGATGAACATATAGTCAATGTACTTCCGTATTACCGGGAATACCATAAACAAATAATGGATCTTGTTAGGATATCTAAGCAGGGAAATGTGGATTGGCTTGATACAGGATGCGGAACAGGTGTGCTTGCAGCGGGAGTGCTGGAGGAAATTTGTGACGTGAGATTCACTTTGTGCGACCCGTCACTTAGTATGCTTGATATAGCAAAAAAGAGGCTGGAAGGTAAGGATGTACGTTTTATTAATGCAGCTTCACATGAGTTTTCTTTTGAGGCTGAGTTTGACATTATAACTGCGGTACAGTGCCATCATTATTATAAACCGGATGAACGTGAAAATGCTGTTGCAAACTGCTACAAGGCCCTTCGGGATGGCGGGATTTTCATTACATTTGAAAATATAAAGATGTCTACTGATGTCAGTGATGATATAGCCATGAAACGCTGGATAGACTTCCTTAGGGAGCATGGAAATTCGGAAGAAGATGTTAAAAAGCAGATAGACAGACGTGGCGTTGAGACATTACCGATCACCATCGAACAGCATCTTGAGCTGCTTAAAAAAGTTGGATTTAAATCTGTGGATATATTATGGGCGTCATATCTGCAGGCTGGCTTTATGGCTGTTAAGTAATCTTCGAAATCCGAAAAAGTCAAAGGAGAAATTATATATGCGTATATCTGAGAGCTGTGCAAAATGTTTATATGACAAACAGCAGAGTAAAACAGACAATGAAGAATACCTGGCTAAGATAAAGGAACTTCTTGAGAACCGACGTGAAGAAGATACCAGTCCGTATATGGTATATCTTTTCAATAAAGTACATGAGGAATTCTTCGGCAAAGCAGCTGACTATAAAGAGATTAAGAAAAAATACAACGATCTGGTTCTCAGTATGGAAAATGATCTAAGGAGCGAGATCGAGAAGTCCGATGATCCGCTGGCGAAAGCATTTATCATGTCCAGAATTGGAAATTATATAGATTTCGGAGCTATGAATCATGTGGATCAGAATGAATTTATGACACTCTTCAAAGATACAGAAATGCAGGAAAGAGATATTCCGGTATATAAAGAATTCTTAAAAGAATGTGCAGAAGGCAGTTCATTTCTTCTTGCATGTGATAACTGCGGAGAAATCGTGCTGGATAAGCTGATGCTTGAGCAGCTTGCAAAAAGATTTCCTCATTTAAAAATCCGCGCACTTGTCCGAGGTAAAGAAGTTTTAAATGATGCAACTTCAGAAGATGCATATTATGTCGGACTTGATAAGTTTGCTGAAATTATTTCAAATGGAGATGCTGTTGCCGGAACCATATATGATATGTTGCCGGAAGAAGCAAGGAAAGCGCTTGATGAAGCAGATGTGGTCCTTGCAAAAGGACAAGGTAATTATGAATCCATGTCAGGACAAGGGCTTCGTGTATTCTACGCCTTCCTTTGCAAATGTGATCTGTTTATCAACAGATTTAATGTTCCGAAACTTACCGGAATGTTTGTTCAGGAAAGGTAAATTAACGAAGCCGAAATCCTTTATATAGTATTAGATCTAAAATATAGGTATGAAAATGCAGGATGCTACAGTAAGTATGCATCCGCTTATCAGAAATGATCCGAATAAAATATTTGAAAAAATAGCGACAGCTTTGTCGGTTTTTTCATCGATATATCGACTGATTCGAATTTCTTCCTTAGGAGAGAAGTTTGAATCAGTTATTTTATTTACATCGTCTAATGATATGAAAAGTTGTCTTGTTTCGCCCATTGTCGGATTTTTCAAAGCACGAGTGAAAATATTTTTATCAAGAAGCATTCTTTCTCCGTTATAAAAAACTTCGTAAATCGGGCACTGTGTTTTTTTGTATCCGGATCCGGAAGATTTGAAGTCTATACATTTTCCGGAAATCTCATATGTACAGATTTTCCGGAGTTTCTTTGCGGAGATATGACAATATATAAGCATAAATCCGCCTACTATAGTAAATGTTATTCCGGCAATAAGCGGGATGGCATTTACCATCTTATCAAATACATCCTTTGGTCCGAGCTTGCTCATCAAACCGTATATTATGCAAGAGGTTCCTGCTAGCACAAATATACTTCCGAGCCACCAGCCATTTTGTTTTTCGGCAACAATTGCCATGATTGCGATCATTCCCATTATGGTGAAAAACTGTCCCAGAATGATCAGGAATAACCAGGTCTTACCGCTTTTTGCTTCATATACACTGAGACAGATCGATCCGATGAGCCATATCAGAAACAGTAATGAAATAATAAGCAGTGATGCGTTTCTTTTGTTCTCTTTCATTTTATTTATTTCCCCTTTAAATAAATACTAATACTTATTATACCATAAATTTAGAAAACTTCTGAAACTCTTTCTTTCATTGAATCTTTGTAAATAATATAGCTGTTTATTACAGGAGTGCTGAAATCAAGAAGAGGAATCTCACGTAATTTTTTCTCACCGATATATGTTTCGGCCATGTGTTTAGGAAGAAATGTATAATTATTCTGTCCCACAAGGTAAGGCACGATCTTCATGCAGTCATCTATTTCCAGTTCAAATTGATGGAATCTCGGAAAAAGATTTCTGATAAACTGACCGACGTCACGAAGGGCGAAATTACACATAAGATAATTGATTTCTGTTAGCTTTTCGGCAGTTATACCCTTTGCATATTTTTTATTGTTTCGATCTGTTACAAGAACGAGAGAATCCTGCTTATATAATTCTGAATGATAAGATAATTTGCTTAGTGGAATATATTAGAATACCACATCAAGAAAAGCACCCTGTAACTGCTCTATAAGATGATTTGAAAGACCGATGGAAATCCTGAGAGAATTATCGGGATTATTTTTTTTGTATTTGAGGATCAGAGAAGCAAGATGACCTTCGTAAATGGAGTCAGTACTTCCGATTCTCAGATTATTTTTATATTTCTTAACAGAGGACATTTCTGCCAGAGATTTTTCTGTGAGTGAGATTATCTTCTCGGCGTATTCTTTATAAATCTCTCCTTCAGGTGTAAGTTTAACGGTTCTGTTGGTGCGGTAGAAGAGAGTTGTTTTAAGTTCACGCTCCAGTTCCGTTATTCTGTTTGTTACTGTAGACTGCGCAACAAACATCTGATTTGCTGTCTTTGTAAAGCTCATATTATTAGCCAAAATCAAAAAGGTTTTTATCATTTCAATATCCATACGCACCTCATTATCGATAAAACGAATTAATGTTATTAAAATTATTTATTTTACACATAATACTACATATGTATATACTTGTACATATTTTTAGAGTCGTCGAGATTAGGAAGGATGTGTGATATGAAAAATATTGTATTAAGTAATAAGACATATAAGCTGGAACATGATCCATATATTTATAAACTTCAGGATGTGGAGGAGCCGGAACTCTTCAGAGAGATGTTCCCATATACGGAGACTCCTAAGGTGGCATTTAATTATAGACGTGTTCCGGAGAATATGGTGGAAGATATTTTTATTACTGATACAACATTTCGAGATGGTCAGCAGTCAAGATCTCCATATACAACTGAACAGATGGTTCATCTCTATAAACTTCTTCACGAATTGGGCGGACCAAATGGCATGATCCGTCAGACCGAGTTCTTTGTTTATTCTGAAAAAGACAGAAAAGCTTTGGAAAAATGTATGGAGCTCGGATATAAGTTCCCTGAGATAACAACGTGGATAAGAGCTTCGAAGAAAGATTTTGAATTGGTAAAATCCATAGGTATAAAAGAAACGGGAATTCTCGTAAGCTGTTCGGATTATCATATATTCAATAAAATGGGATTAACCAGACAACAGGCACTTGATAAATATCTTGGGATAGTATCGGATTGCATCGAAGCCGGGCTTCGTCCAAGATGCCATTTTGAAGATATAACAAGGGCTGACTTTTACGGGTTTGTGGTGCCCTTTGCAAATAAGCTTATGGAATTATCTAGAGAAAGTAATGTTCCTGTAAAAATACGTGCCTGCGACACAATGGGCTACGGAGTTCCTTATCCGGGTGCGGCGCTTCCTAGAAGTGTATCGGGAATCATTTACGGACTTCAGCATTATTCGGATGTACCTTCTGAAATGATAGAGTGGCACGGACATAATGATTTCTATAAGGGAGTTGTAAATGCAACTACTGCCTGGATGTACGGAGCATCTTCAGTTAACTGTTCACTCCTCGGTATCGGAGAGCGTACCGGAAATGTACCTCTTGAAGCGATGGTATTTGAATATGCTTCGTTGAGGGGACATCTTAACGGAATGAATACTCAGGTTATTACAGAGATCGCTGAATATATGGAGAAAGAAACGGGATATAAGATACCGCCTATGACACCATTTGTCGGAGCTAATTTCAATCTGACGAGAGCCGGAATACATGCAGACGGAATGATGAAAGATCCTGAGATTTACAATATATTTGATACGGAAACTATCCTGAACCGTCCGCCTAAGGTGTCTATCACCAATACATCAGGCGTTGCCGGAATTGCATTCTGGGTAAATGATCATCGTAAACATCTTGGACTTCCTGAGCTTCCTAAGACCGATGAACTTGTAAAGAAAATGTATGACTGGGTGAGCTCCGAGTATGAAAGCGGCAGGATCACAATGATAACCGACGAAGAATTGATCAAGAAATATGCGGAAATATCTGAATAAAATAGATAAGACTAAATTAACCTCTTATATCTTTATTGTGATAAAAAAACCTGAGTGATATAATTAATGTGGGTGTTACTTTTTTTGTAGTTGGTTGCAAAAGGAGAAAGGTATGTGAATAGTTTTAAGGGGTTAAATGGGTCAAAAGGCATGAAAAACCTTGAAAATACGTATAAAACATGATAACATGAGACCTGTCGAATAGCTAGGTGAGT
>JAEEGL013503470.1_pt1 | contig 10995 bp, 9 predicted proteins | sample 9134231 | NCBI WGS metagenome assembly JAEEGL01 (sample SAMN16246548, study PRJNA631951) | gut metagenome | biome: gut microbiome; feature: rumen; material: fiber-attached | host: Bos | place: Iran: Karaj | collected 2018-10 | reverse complement strand
TTGTAATCAATATTATCTAATATATATTTTCTTAAAGTATCTTCATAATTCTTATTATTAATAATTGCATCAATAACTGCAATAGTCTCAATAGTATCATCACTATAAAATGAGTTTGGTAATATTAATTCTTTAGGATTAATACCTTCTATTTTCTTTGTCTGATTAAATTCATATATACTACCTGCTTTATCTCCATAAATTGCTCCTAACATACTATCACCACCAATTTAAGTTATTATATCACACTAATTCATATTCTCTAACAGCAATCCTATCATCTGAGCAATATTCTATAACAAATTTATTTTCTCTCTTGCATATTAGAATTCCTATTGTATTGTTATTACTTATTTCTTTTATGTTTTTATCTATATAATTCATGTATTTTTGAACTTGTGATATATATTCAACTTTAAATTCCTTCACTTTTAATTCTACAACCACATAACAATTAAACTTTATATTAAATAATAACAAATCAATATAATGATTGCTGTCTCCTATTTTAATTTTATATTCACGACCTATAAAACTAAATGAATTACCAAGTTCTTTCATAAACGATTCTATATCTTCCAAAATTAAATTATGCAATGCTTTTTCAGTAACTATTTCAGTATTATTTCTATTTCTAATTAGTATAGGATTTGGTATTAAATCTTTTACTTCGAGCTTATCATCAATTATCAATTTATTTTTAGTTTCGGTAGGTAATCTATTGTATTCATTATTATGTATTTTTTCTCTTAAGCTTCGTACATCAATATGTTGATTAATACATAAACTATAATAATACATCATTTCATCATCATTTTTTATAGGTAATAATTCTGTATAATGGCTCCAACTCAATTTGGTCGACATTGTCGACCATTTCACATTACAAAATTTTCTGTAAAATTGTCGCATTCTTCTAAGTGTTCTTTCATTATACTTCTTATTGACTTCCTTAATCAGATTTTTAGAATATTCATTAATAATGCTTTCACCATAATGATTTCCTGCATCATTTAATAATTTTCCATTCTTATAATATGTTTCTACCCTATGTTTTTCTTTTGAATAATCCTTTACTTTTGAATATATCTCATCATCTATAAAATTATTTTTTATTTCGTCATAATATTTATCTATCATATCATACTCCTTTTCTAATTGTGTCACCAGTGGCGACACTTTTCCTATGGACTACATGTCTCTATTTTTAATTTATTATTTTTTACCTTGAGCATAATACTTCCATCTTGATCTGTTCTATATATCTTTGATTCATCTAAATTATCTAAAACTTCTTTATTCGGATGTCCATATTTGTTGTTTTTGCCAACACTGATTATTGAATATTTAGGATTTATTTCATTAATGAATTCTTTACCACTACTTGTCTTTGATCCATGATGTCCAATTTTTAATACATCTATATTTGATATATTGTATTTTTCTAATATATCTTTTTCTTTTTCTATTCCAGCATCACCCATAAACATAAATTTATAACCATTTATTTCTGTATAGATTACATTACTATTATCATTTTCATTATCATATTCTTTTGTTTGAAGAAAATATAACTTGTTATTATCAATATTTAATTCTTTGATACATGTATAATATTTTATTCTTTTCTTATCCAATACTTTAATTAGCTCTTTTTCTAAATCATTAAACTCACCACAATTAAATATTACTTTTTCTACTTTGAAGTTATCTACTAAATTAATTGCTTCTCCCATGTGGTCAAAATCTCCATGAGTAATTACGAAGTCAGATATTTTTGATATTCCAACACTTTTTAAATACTTAATAATATTATCACTCACCTGATATGAAAAACTACCATTATAGGATGTAATTCCTCCACTATCAATTAAAACAGTATTTTTTTGATAAGGACAAATGATAATACTACTATCACCTTGACTGACATCAAAGAATACTATTTTATAACTACTATCAAAATGATATATGACTATATTTGAGACTATTGGTAGCAATAATAGTATTATGAATTTCTTATAACCATAATAAACAAACAATAATAGAAAAACATAATAGAGAAAGATTAAAAAAAAATTCATTCGAGGAATAATAATAGTTAATAAATGAAATTGGTTAATCATTAAAATTATTTTTTCCATTATATTAGTTATAAAAGTATATACATTTAGAAAAATTGGCATTATAAATGTTATTAATGAAAATGGAAAGATAATAAAACTAACGAAAGGAACCATTATTAGATTCGAAATAATACTTAATACATTAATTTCATAATTAAGATTGATTGTTATTGGTAACGTAAATAACGAGGCAAAAGATGTAATAATTAGAATATTTAAAAGATAATTCTTATGATGATACTTTTGAGTAATAATTATGCTAAAGGCTGTTAGATAAGAATATTGAAAGCCAATATTATAAATAATAAATGGATTGGTAACAACCAATATGAATAAAGAAAGTAAAAGAATTTTAATATTACTTAATTTTAAATAATCTTGTTTTGTTTTTAAAATATAACAAATAACTACTCTCATAACTGAAGCACTAAATCCTACGATATAGGCATAAAATATTAAGAATATAAAAATTATTATGTTTTCAATTATCTGAGGCGTGTATTTTAATAATTTTTTTAAAATATATACTAGAATTGAAATATGCATGCCTGATATAGCCAAAAGATGAGCTACCCCAGTAGTTTGATAACTTTCATATACGGAAGAATCTAATAAAGATTTATTGCCTGTAATAAAAAGGCATAAATACTGATTTATTGAAGCCCTTTTTATTATTTTATTTTTTACAATAGTAAAAGGATTTCTGCTTTTTTTTATAATATCAATTCTTTTAACAGTAAGAGTTTTATAGATATGATTTTGATATAAATATCTTTTATAATTAAAAGTATTAAATATCGTATTATTACTAGGAGTACTTACTATACCTTGGATAGAAATTGTATCTTTTTCCTGTAAATCAATCATTTCTTCCTCTTTTAAGTAATATGTTGCTTTGATTTTTTCTTTGTCTTTAATTATAAAAGTAAGTTTATTTTCTTTTAGAGCAATATTACTTACTCTACCTTGTAAAATAATCTCACCATTTGGATAAAATGAATGGTACTTGATAACCGAAGTGCATAGCCAAACATAAACTATTAAACATAAAAGTGTTAAGATATAAAAAAAATTAGACTGTAATATAATCTTTAATCTTTTCATATGTTGATTCCGAAATACCTGTTACTTTTTTGATATCTTCGATAGTCTCAAAAAGGCCGTTATTTTGGCGATATTCAATAATACTTTTAGCTTTGGATTCACCAATACCATTTAATGAAGTTAGTTCACTAACCGAAGCGGTATTAATATTAATTAATTTATCAACCTCTGAAATAGTCAGAACATTTTCATTAATAGATGCGTCTTCCGAAACAATAATGCTAGTACCATTATTTAAACATGGTGTAATATCAACTTCTGGACAACTACAAGTTTCAATTTCCACTTCTTTTTGATTGAGATTATTATATTCGTACTTAGTGTATACATAAATAACCATTTCATTATGAAGTTCTTTACTAAAATTAATATTATCCGTAAACGCATTAGCATTTAAACCCCCAGCCATATTTACTAGGTCATCAATAAGCATTTTTTCCTCTAAATGATAAACACCTGGGTTAGCAACCGCACCTTTAATCTCAACAGCTATTGGTTTGATTTCTGGTTCTACTATTTGGGGTAACTCATCTCTAGTTATTTCTTCAAATACTTCATAATTAGGCTCCAAATTAAAAAAGTTTAAATAAACCATTAGACCAATCATTATTAAACCTATGATGATATTGATACCTACTAAAACCTCTAGAAAATATTTTTTCATCTAAACCTCCCTTCACTATACATATACCGGATTAATTATCAATTTCCTTTTTTTTGAATAAAAAAAGTTTGAGATTTTCTCAAACTTTACATTCTTTTTAATGCTTTTTGATATTCCTTAAAGGCATCTTCATTATCCAGACCAGTATCTAATAGATCCTCTAATAAAGATTTTTGTTTACGATTAAGTTTAGTCGGAATAATAATATTAACAACAACATACATGTTTCCTCTAACAAGTGAATTTGGTGATTTAATTCCTTTACCTTTTAACTTTAATTTCGTATAGTTTTGCGTACCCGGTTTAATCTCTAAAATAACATCGCCGGTTAAAGTTGGGATTTCTTTATCACAACCTAATGTGGCCTCAGCAATATTTATTGGTAATTCTAAATAAACATCATCACCTTGACGTTCAAATACAGGATGAGGTTTTATATTAAACTCGACATATAAATCGCCATTTGGGGCCCCATTTGCTCCAGCATGACCTTTTTTAGGTATCCGTAATTGGAAGTCACTATCTACTCCTTCAGGGATATCAACAGTAATGGTTTTCCTTTTATTAACGACACCAGTACCATGACATTCATCGCATACTTCTTTGAATGTTGAACCAGTTCCTCGACAATCAGGACAAACTTTTTGTGATTGCATAATCCCAAAAAGGGATTGAACTCTTTCAATAACCACACCTTGTCCACCACATGTATGACAAGTTTGTTCCTTAAAACCACCTTTACCATTACAGTTGGAACAAGATGCTTGTAAATTAATATCTAATTCTTTTTCACAACCAAAGGCTGCTTCCTCAAAAGTTAAATCCACAGTAATTCTTACATCGCGACCTTTACGCGAAGATCTTTCTCCACCTGATGAAAAATGACTACCAAAACTAGAGAAACCAGAGAATCCTCCCCCAAAGACATCTCTTAATATTGAATCAAGATCAATGTCATTCATATCAAAGCCACCAAAACCACCAGCTCCGCCTGGACCTCCTTGTTCGAAGGCAGAGGAACCAAATTGATCATATTGTTTACGCTTATTTGGATCAGATAAGACAGCATAAGCCTCGCCTATTTCTTTGAACTTTTCTTCAGCACCAGGTTCTTTATTAACATCGGGATGGTATTGTTTTGCTAATTTACGAAAGGCTCTTTTAATTTCTTCATCCGAAGCATCTTTCGAAACACCTAAGGTTTCATAAAAATCTTTTTTACTACTACTCATATAAACTCCTTAATTCGGCAAGTTTTTTCTCAAAAACCTTAAATACATCATCATATAACTTAGGATCAAGCATATCAACACCGGCTACTTTTAGTGAACTTACTGGGTCTTTAGTACTGCCAAGTTTTAAAAATTTCAAGTAATTATCTAAAGCACCAGGTTGCTTATTAATTAACATATCGGCAATCTTAAGAGCAGCAGCATAACCAGTTGCATATTGATAAACATAGAAATTATAGTAAAAATGTGGAATTCTAAAGCATTCATATTTTATTTGTTCATCAACAATGACATCATTACCAAAATACTTTTTGTTTAACTTTAAGTATTCTTGCGTAAAGACATCTTTGGTAAGAATAGTACCTTTAATTTCTAAGTTATGAATAATATCTTCATATTCTGCAAACATAGTTTGTCTTATAATGGTAGCTTTAAACCTTTGAAGAATTAAATCTAATAAATACTTCTTCTCTTCTTTATCACTAGAGTTTTTTAACATGTAATCTGTTAAAATAATTTCATTTACTTGACTAGCTACTTCCGCTACAAAGATTGAATAATTATAGTTTTGATATTTTTGATTAGTTTGGGCATAATAATAATGCATAGCGTGACCAAGTTCATGTGCAATCGTAGAAATATCATTTAATTTACCTTCAAAACTACATACAACATAAGGATGTGTATCATATGCACATGTACAATATGCCCCACTTCTTTTGGTATCAACGATTCTTGAATCAATCCAACCATCATCAAAGGCTTTAGTAAGTGTCTTAATGTAATCATCACCCATAATACTTAGTGATGATAAAACAATATTCATAGCTTCTTCATAAGTATACTTTTTATTATAATCTTTAGCAATATTAGCAAAGGTATCATAAATATGAAAATCTTTTAAATTTAAAATTTTTTTCTTTAAAGTATAAAATTGATAAAAAAGTGGTAAATTCTTACTAACCCCTTGGATTAAGTTATCATAAATATGGTCTTTAACATCATTATGATATAAGCTTAAACTACGAGCACTTTTAAAATTACGAATTTTAGCTATTTTATTATTATTCATAACTTCGGTAGCCAGAATAGCTCCAAAAGTATTTTCATGATTTTGAAACTCTTTATATATGGCCTCGAAAGTTGATTTACGAACATCACGATTCGTACTTTCTAAATATGTTGAATAATTAGAGTTAGTTAAATGAACTTCGTTACCATCTTCATCTTTAATATTTTTATAATCTAAATCAGTATTAATTAATAATTCAGAAATCTCTTCAGGTCTTTCATAAGTTGAAGATAAAATACTAATAATTCTTTCTTCTTCTTTACTTTTAACTAATTTCTTTTCTCTAAAAATATTTTTAACATTAATTTTATATTCATTTAACTTAGGATTATCTTTAAGAAATTTTTGAAATATTTCATAATCATTAGATAATATTTCTGGTACCACAAAAGAAGTCATTTCACTAACTTGATTGAATAAGTTAATTACTCTTCCACAATAATCTTGGTATTTATCATTTTTTAAGTCTAAATCACTATTAATATGTGCATATAAATATAATCTTTCTAATAATCTAGAGACCTTAGTATCAAAACATAAGAATTCATATAATACATTAGCATTATCAAAAAGATGTCCTTCATACTTACTATAATTTTTAATTAACTTAGGAAATGATTTTAAATCTTTAAGAAAAAGATTGTCATTTTTATATAGTTCACTTAGATTAATTTGACTTTGCATTTTGATCCTTTCATAAAACATTAATTAGGTTCTAGCAATGCTAGAACCTAATTTTGAAAACTTAAATTATTTTTCTTTTTCTTCGTAAGTTGCTTCTTCAGCATCGTCATCATCATCTTTAGATTTTTCTTCCTTTGACTCTGCTTTTTCTTTAGCACCTTGTTCATAAACCTTAGCGGCAAGTTCCATCGCTTTTTTATTTAATTTTTCCGTTTTTTCTTTTATCTCATCGATGTCATCGCCCTTTAAGGCTTCCTCAAGTTCTTCTTTTAATTTTAGAGCTTCATCTTTGTCTTTTTCATCAACTTTATCACCTAAATCTTCTAGAGCACGATCAGTTGCTAAAATCATAGAATCAGCTTCGTTACGAGCATCACTTTCAGCCTTCTTCTTTTCATCAGCCTCTTTATTAGCTTCTGCTTCTTTAACCATCTTATCGATTTCTTCATCAGTTAAAGACGTAGAAGAAGTAATGGTAATACTTTGTTCCTTATTAGTACCTAAATCTTTAGCAGTTACATTAACAATACCATTGGCATCAATATCAAATTTAACTTCAATTTGAGGTACGCCACGTCTTGCAGGTGGAATATTTGTAAGTTGGAAGTTACCTAAAGTCTTATTATCAGAAGCCATAGGTCTTTCACCTTGTAATACGTGTACATCTACAGCTGGTTGATTATCAGCAGCCGTTGAGAATACTTGAGATTTACTTGTTGGGATTGTTGTATTTCTTGGAATTAAGACAGTCATAACATCACCAAGAGTTTCAATACCTAATGAAAGTGGTGTTACATCAAGTAAAACGATATCATTAACTTCACCAGTAAGTACTCCACCTTGAATAGCAGCACCCATAGCAACAACTTCATCAGGGTTTACTGACTTATTAGGTTCTTGACCAAGTTCTTTTTTAACTAATTCTTGAATATAAGGAATTCTTGTTGAACCACCAACTAAAATAACTTTATCAATATCACTAGTTTTTAATTTAGCATCTTTTAAAGCTTTACGTACAGGTTCAAGAGTTGAGTCAAATAAATCCTTACATAAATCTTCGAATTTAGCTTTTGAAAGTTCCATTTCTAAGTGAAGTGGTTCTTTATCATCATTTTGGGCAATGAATGGTAATGAAATTTGAGCCATTGTCATGCCAGACAAGTCTTTTTTAGCTTTTTCAGCCGCATCTTTAATTCTTTGCATAGCCATTGGATCTTTAGATAGATCAACGCCATTTTCTTTCTTAAATTCCTTAACTAAGTAGTCAGATACTCTTTCATCGAAGTCATCGCCACCTAAATGGTTATTACCAGATGTAGCTTTAACTTCAAAGACACCATCACCTAATTCAAGAATTGAAACATCAAATGTACCACCACCTAAGTCATAAACTAAGATAGTTTGTAATTCATCTTGTTTATCAAGACCATAAGCAAGTGCTGCAGCGGTTGGTTCATTAATAATTCTTTCAACTTCAAGACCTGCTATTTTACCAGCATTTTTTGTAGCTTGTCTTTGTGCATCATTAAAGTAAGCAGGAACTGTAATAACAGCCTTTTTTACTTTTTCACCTAGATAATCTTCCGCATCCTTTTTTAATTTAGCTAATATTTTTGCACTAATCTCTTCAGGTGTATATTCTTTTCCGTTTGCTTTTACTTTTTCTTTCGTTCCCATTTTTCTTTTAATCGAAGAAATTGTATTTTTAACATTCGTAACAGCTTGTCTTTTTGCTGTTTCTCCGACTAATTCATCGTCTTTTTTAAAAGCGACAACAGATGGAGTTGTACGATTACCTTCGGCATTGGGAATAACCTTTGGTTCTCCACCCTCTAAAACTGAGACACAACTATTTGTTGTACCTAAATCTATACCTATAATTTTACTCATAATTAATCATCCTTTCTTTTTTCTAAAATCATTGGTTTATCATCCTCCGGTCCATTGATGACCTCAGATATTTTTTTCTTAACATATTCTTGTTCTTCCGAAGAAAGTGTTGCTAGTCTTTGATGAAAACTATCAGCCATTTTTTCGATAAACAAATCTTTTTCTTCATCAGTTTCGATAGTATTCATTCTTAAAAGATCAATATACGTAGCAAAGATAACATCATTGACTTGAACATTATCGAAAAACTTTATATCATCTTCGTCAAAATCAAGAAAAGTGTTATTAACTCCTAATGAATTAAGCATAGCTCTCATCATTAAAAGATATTTATTACTCATTGACTTTTACCATGGCTACACGAATAACTTTATCATTATACATATAACCTTTTTGCATTACTTCAACGACTACATTTTGTTCTTCTTCCATAATATTGGTAGTTAAAATTGCTTCCATGGTATTTGGATCAAACTCTTTACCTAAGGCCTCAATTTCATGAACACCAATATTATTTAATAAACTAAGAAGTGATGTATAAATCATTTTGAATCCCGCAAGGAATTTTGAAAGTTCATCTGTAAGATTATCATCATCGAGTTTAATAGCTCTTTCAAAATTATCTAAGATAGGAAGTAATTCTTTTACTATCTTTTCACCATCATACTTATAGATGTTGGCTTTTTCTTCGTTAAAACGGCGATTCATATTTTGCATTTCGGCAGTTAGTCTTAATACCTTATCCATTAATTCGGCTTTTTCTTTGGTGAGTTTTTCAACTTCTGGATTTGGTTTTTTGACTTTCTTTATAACCTTTTTAACTTTCTTTTCGATATTCTCGTTCACTATTTACCATCCTTCTTTTTAATTTCATCAAGAGCATAATCTAATAGACTCATAACTCTTGCATATTCCATTCTTTTTGGTCCTATGATAGCTATTGTTCCGGTTTGACCGTTGATATCATACTTTCTTTTAATGACAGTTGTATTATTATCAACGTCGGAATCCTCGCCAATATAAATTTTTATATCATCGTTGTCTTTTTCAATTGTGTGTTTAATAAATTTTTCATCATCTAATTTATAGGCAATCTTTTTGATAGATTCACTATCACTATATTCTGGTTGCTCTAAAATCTTAACTCTTCCATATGTTTTAATATCATCACGATGGTCACTAGCAAAGTCATTAAATGCGTTATAGAAAATGTTATATACAGCCTCATATTCGTGAATTTGTTTTGCAATAACTGGTTTAATCTCGAGTTCTAACCTTTTTGCTACTTCACTAATCGGCGTACCAATTAACATTTTATTAATAATTTCACTGGTTTTAATTAATTCCTTAACATCGGTATTATCAGGCAAATTAAATTGCTTATTTTCGACAACACCTTTGTCAGAAACAACAAGAGCGACAACCTTACTATCCTCGATAGGGATAACACTTACTTGTTTTAAATGATTATCAGATGCCTTATTTCCTAATACGATGGAAGCATAGTTAGTTAAGTCACTAATTATTTCCATACATTTATTGATGGTATCGGATAATACTAAATCTTGGTTCTTAACAATCGTTTGAAGTTTCAACATATCACTACCAGTAAGCTTTTCTGGTTCCATCAAGTTATCGACATAATATTTATATCCAAGTTCACTAGGAACTCTACCTGAGGAAATGTGATTTTTTTCAACATAACCGAGATTCTCTAAAACAGCCATTTCATTTCGAATTGTAGCACTTGAACAATGAAATTTTTGACATAATGCTTTGCTTCCAACTGGCTTAATTGTTTTAACATATGTTTCTACAATTGCCTTAAGAAGATTTTCTTGGCGTTTATCCATAGCATAACCTTTCTAGCACTCTTTTTATCAAAGTGCTAACATTATTATATTATGCAGATTAGCACTTGTCAATACATAAGTGCTAACAGTTTTCACAAAAAAAATCTAATTTCACCAAAAGGCAAAATTAGATTTAAGACATTAAGATGTTCGGAAGAACACGGGACGACCAGGCACTAATCTCAGGCACCGTATGAATCACAGTCAGCATGACCAGAGGCATCTACTTCACAGCTCTCGTCCGCAGAGTCATCGCGACAGTAAACAGAACCGACGACGTCCACCCCACAACCGAGGCGGCCCACATCGCATTCAGGGCCGACGTCGTCAGCGCTGCAATCACTTATATCAAGTGTTATTCCCACATCGATAA